>Ga0209979_1000166_pt1 | contig 106688 bp, 82 predicted proteins | sample AnhtaG_FD_183114 | JGI IMG/M metagenome (GOLD analysis project Ga0209979, IMG submission 183114) | Deep subsurface microbial communities from Anholt, Denmark to uncover new lineages of life (NeLLi) - Anholt_01485 metaG (SPAdes) (version 2) | ecosystem: Environmental > Aquatic > Marine > Oceanic... | reverse complement strand
CCTATAAGGCACCTGTCCTCTGTCTTCTGTCATCTGTCTTCTGTCTTCTGTCCTCTGTCTTCTGCCCTCTACATCTGTCGAGAACGCTCTACAAATCAGCTCTTTTTATGCAAAACAAAGCCAATTTCCGAAAAGCCAAAATGAACGTAAGTTCTGTTTTAACAACGTATTATGAAAATAAATGGCAGCGGAGAGTCCGAAAAAACAAACCCAATTCAAACCCAAACAAAGCCAATTTCCGAAAAGCACAAATGAATGTAAACTCACTTATAACAAAGGATTACAGAAAAAATGACGCTTTCGCAGTCCAAAAAAACAAAGCCAAAACAAACCCAATTTCCGAAAGGCCAAAATGAACGTAAACTTATATGTTATAAAGGAATATGAAAATAAACCACGCCTTCCGGCTCCGGGAAAACAAACCCAATCAAACCCAATTTCAAACGGGCGCTGCAGAAAAAAACTTGTATTCCAGGCTCTTGTTTTTTATAAGATGTAACAAACAGGGCAAATCGGAAATCGAAAATTTAACGCTTCGGAGGCTGTATTCGGTGCGGATAGCTTTGGGACAATTTAACGCTGTAGTAGGCGATTTGGCAGGCAATGCCGAAAAGATGCGCAATATCTACGCCGAGGCCCTTGCCTCCGACGTGGACCTGTTGGTCTTTCCGGAACTGGCTGTCTGCGGCTATCCGCCGGAAGACCTGCTGCACAAAAAGCATTTTTTAGAGGACAGCCGCCTGACCCTCGATAAACTCGCGGTCGATTGCCCGGACATAACCATAATAGCCGGCTTTGCCGAAAGCCATCAGGGCAATAGTTACAATTCCGCCGCTGTATTGCAAGCCGGCCGGATAAGCAAAATTTATCGAAAGAGCCGACTGCCCAATTTCGGCGTATTCGATGAGCAAAGGTATTTCCAGCCCGGCACCGAGCCGGTGGTAATCAATGTAGGCGGTCTGAATATCGCCATTACCATTTGCGCCGATATCTGGGATATCGCTGAAATCGGCAATTTCCTAAAGGACGCCGGCCAAATCCAGATGATTCTAAATATCTCCGCCTCGCCTTTTCATCTGGGCAAAATTAAGAAAAGACAGGAAATAGTCAGCCAGTGTGCAAAAAAGTTTAATTGTGCTGTTTCATACTGCAATCTTGTTGGCGGTCAGGATGAATTGGTTTTTGACGGCAGAAGTATGTTCGCCGATTCGACCGGCAGGGTCGTCGCCAAGGCCCGGGCATTTAACGAGGACTTGTTGATTGCCGATGTTACCCCTGCAACCGATGGAATTGTACAAGTCAAGCCGATGCAGCCGGCCGCACCGCAGCCAACCGACCTTCTCGATGAAATCTATCAGGCACTTGTGCTCGGCACAAGCGATTATGCACGGAAAAACGGCTTCAAAAAAGCCCTGCTTGGCATTAGTGGCGGCATAGATTCTTCAGTTACCGCCGCTATTGCCGTCGCCGCCCTGGGTGCTGAAAATGTCGTCTGCCTGACAATGCCCTCAAAATTCAACAGCCCCGAGACAATAGCCGATGCAGAGAAGCTGGCAAAGAATTTGGGCGTCGAATTTTTAAGCATCCCGATTGAGCCGATACTTGAGCGATTCAACCGGTCGTTAGAGACAGTCCCCGGCTGGGACAGCAAAGGTATTGCTTACGAAAATTTACAGGCCAGAATCCGCGGCGGCATCCTGATGTCATTGAGCAACCAGTTTGGTTCACTGGTATTAACAACCGGCAACAAAAGTGAAACCGCAGTTGGCTATGCGACCCTCTACGGCGACACCGCCGGCGGCTTTGCCGTTATAAAAGACGTCCTCAAAACAATGGTCTACAAATTGGCCGAGCACATAAACAAAATAGCAGGCCGTCAAATTATACCTGCCGATGTAATAACCAGACCGCCCAGTGCTGAGCTAAGGCCCGGCCAGAAAGACAGCGACTCTCTGCCGGACTACGATTTGCTTGATAAAATCCTCAAAGGCTACGTGGAAGAGGACAAATCCGCACAGCAGCTTGTTGAATCAGGTTTGCCGAAAAAAGTGGTCCATACCGTCATTCGCATGGTTGACCGCAATGAATATAAGAGAAGACTATCCCCGCCGGGGATAAAAATCACACCAAAGGCCTTTGGAAAAGACAGACGACTGCCGATTACAAATCGTTACAGCTCCTTCAATGATAAAATGTAACTTTCAGTGGCACTAAGAGTCCTGATTCCCACTTTCTGCAGGCTTATCACCGAACCCCCTTTGTTCTACAATATGCATAATCGCGTCCGCCCCCGTCTTGAGCAGCATAAAAAGTAACAGCGTCATTTTGCCCCCAAAACTCCCAAATGACATCCACCCGCCGAAAATGATTGTAAGGTGCATGGGAATGATTCGGGCGTACGGAAAGAACATCATAGCACCTATATTGGGTTTCTGTTTATCTTCCCATTTTTTGTTATAGAAAAATGAAAAGCTCTGATAGATAACGAAAACACCCGCCATCAACAAAATCGGCCAAATCATCACAGCTTTGTAGAGCACGCACAGGAAGAACGCATATACAAAATGGAAGAATCCGTAATGAACAAGAAAAAAAATCGCTGTTTGAATCTTTGTGCCGGTGGTTGGTTCAACAACCCTTTCGTTGATTTTGAAGCCTTTTGTGGAGAACTCTTTTAAGGTCAAAATCTTGAAAAACCATAGTATCCCAATAGTAACGCTCTGACTCCAGTAAACCCATATTATGATAGCTAATGGCCAACCCCCTATTAGGGCCCACACTATTGTTACAAGATTTGAAGCAATAAGTGCCCACAGGGATAAATCCGAGCCGAAACTTTTTCTGAGCATTTTGCTCAGCTCGCCCTTTGGCGAAGTTGAAATATCCATATCCTATTTTTCCTTATACCGCCTGCTCGGCCGCTCGATTTACTTTCTCCGCAGACAATATCCCCACCGGGTTTAGCTGCGGCATTATCTGCCCGCGAGGGTATCTGCAACGGCCTGGCCGAATAGAACCGCAGCCATCGGCCCGCTGCCGGTTATGATAAATCTGTCCCTCTCAACAGGAACCCCGGTATATATGGCGCCGGCTTGTACGAGTTTGTCTTGTTCGGACAAAAAACTCGTGACTCGGACACCGTTGAGCACACCCGCATTGGCCAAAACCGTAGGGGCTATGCAAATTGCTGCAAGAACTTTTCGTTTATGCGCCGCCTCGCGGGCGATACTTAATGCAACCGGGTTGTCAAAATATTCTTTCGCTCCCAAACCACCTATAAAGATTATCGCATCGTAATCATCGACTCTCACCTGGTTCACAAGAATCGCTGCCTCAGCTATGTTTCCAAGCATACCCCTTATAGCTCCTATCGTTGTACTTGCTATAACCGTCTCAACTCCCGCCGCAGCGAGAACACGCCTTGTTTCGAAAAGCTCCTCATCGCGAAAATTTTCCCTGGCGGCAATCAACACCGCTCTTTTTGCCTTTGGGCGCTCCGTCTTGCGAGCCTCCTTTTCTTCTTCGCCTCCTGCCGGCACTATCTGCCCAGCCGGGTAACCAACGCAGATTATATAAAGTGGCTCGAGGGTTTTCGGCAGTTTGCAAACCTTGCGGACGCTTCTTATGTCAAAACCACCGATTGTTACAGACCCCAACCCCAGACAGACCGCCTGCAACTGGATATTTTGGGCAATGTGCCCGGCTTCCAACAGCATATATTTTCTGGCCTCTTTGCGGAATTTGGCCGCAAGCTTTCTTTCTGAACCTGCAACGATAATGTCACACGGAGCATTGGCTACCGCCCCCAGTCTGCCGCGCACATCCTGATTTAAGGTTTCTTCCAGACTGTGTTGGTCCGGACGGTAAACAAACAGCCCCTCCGGCGTGGCAAAATACAACTCTATCGGATAAATCGCCCCTGCTGATGGTGCCGTTCGCAAGCCTTTTTGCGGCTCTGTTATGCCCTGACCGGCCCAGGCCAATTGGCCAATCTGTATAAACTTGAGCGGCTGGCTGGTAAACTGGCGCACACTTCGCCGTTTGGCCAGCGCCTGCTCGAAACTGAGCGGCCCTGTTAACTTCGGGTCGGTAAGCTGAACTATTTTGCGAACCGGTTTGCGCGGCGAAACCCGAGACCTGTACTGCCCAAGGCAAACGATGGCAAAACCAGCTAAAATTATTATAAAAATTGTCAGGCGTTTCATCTTTTTTAATCCTCCAAATAAGTTTTTGAAACGGTCGATTGCAATTAGTCGTTAGTTAGTATTTTGCGTATAGTTTTCTTTTGCTGTTCACTATTCACTAACGACTATTCACTATTATTACCTCAGTCCCCATTCTTTTCAATGACTGTTACTATACCTTTTTTGGCGTGCTTATAAATCAAATGAAGGTTCCGCAAATATATCAAGGTGTTCAGTGAAAAGCCAAGCATAAGAACAGGATTTTTTATGTGAACAGAATAGCTCAGCAGAATGAGACTGCCCGCCAGTGACATAAACCAAAAAGCCGTCGGCACATGGGACCTTTTTTTATATTCGCTGACTATCCATTGGAGGATAAAACGTCCGCCGAATATCACCTGCCCCACAAAAGCTATTGTCGCCCAGACCGGGTCATCTACTATCTGTTCCATTATCGCACTTTTGAAAAATTCAATTATTGAATCGAACATAATTTTTCTCCAATTTTGGGCCCCATTCAGCAAACTACCTATTACATCATAAACAAATCTCTGGTAAAATCAAAGAAGCCCAGTGTAAATATCGACATATTATTGGGGCTCCATTATATTGGCAATTTTGTAAAACCGTTGTTTAAGTAGCATATTGAGGCGATTTCAATGGCTTTATCGCGCCGACAAAAACTAACTATAATCTCATTGCTGCTTTATTGGCCCATCATCTTTATTCTTGCGCATATACCCGTCCCGCAATTGGTTCGCGAAGCCCACGTGTCCGATAAGAGTCTTCACTTCCTTGCTTACCTGGTTCTGGTTTTTCTGCTGTGGTTCGCAATCCGTCCTGACAGGACGGTAAACTGGCGCAGAGCTGCCATTTGGTGGGTCCTTTTAGTAATAGCCGGGTATGGGGTCGTCGATGAATTGCTTCAGGGCCTTGTGGTGGGGCGCAGCTGCGATGTAATGGATTTTTTCGCGAACCTGATAGGTGTGCTTACAGGCTTAATTCTGTTTACGTTTCTTACATTTTGGCCTGCCTTACTTGTGGTAACAGGCATTGTTATCTTTGTCTCAGCAAATTTGACACAGGCGAATCTGGCTGACTTGCTGCCGGTAGCAAACGCAACGTTCCATCTATTTGCCTACGCATTTTTTACTATGTTGTGGATTCGACATATACATCATTTCCTTTCACTAAAAGCCCCAAAACCTAAATGGCTAATGGTGGCATTAGCTCTGCCAACAGGTTTTCTGTTAGCTGTAAAATTATTTTCCCTAATTTCCGGCAAAAATTTCGCAGCACCAGATATAATCATCTCTGCTGTAGGAATCGCCACGGTCGTTGGTATAACCTATCTAACAGCCTTATTTCGCCGGCGCACAACTGGAAATTTGCCACCCAGCGACGGTTAAGGTTTTTTGAAAGGCCTATACAACGGGTCGCCTATCAAAACCAGCTGCCACGAATTAAACAGCTTTGTGCGGTAATATGCCTCAACAAGACAGCGGCCATTGAATAACTCCAGGAAAAATGCCTTCGGCTCCGGAAATGAATGAAGATAGGGTTCAGCCACCGCCCCCAGCGTTGCGGTTATCCCGTCGGCCAGCATAGCCGGACACCACTGGCTGCTGTTCGGGTCGCGAAGGTCAACCGCCTCCCAGCTTGAGATATGATACCCAACCGCACCATCGACAAAATCAAAGGCATCGATATACTTTTTCAAACTGTACCAGCCACAGTAGATAGCCGTCTTAGGACAGGCGCCGGGTGCGAAAAGTTTTTCTGTTCGCTCCTGTTTGACGACCATTTCTGTCCGCAATCTTGTAAACAAAGCCAAATCCCGCAAGGATTGGTCAAAATAACCGGGCGAATAAGGTTTTTTGTCATCTGCAATACCCCGCGAATCGATGTAAGCAACACCCCTTAACCCCGTTTTCTCCACTGCCATTGCTTTATCGACAAGTGCTTTGACTATTTTTTTGTCCGGCCCATCAAGGCGGCAAACCATAAGCGTCTTAAAACTCAAACCCGGCACGCTATTCTTTAGCATATTCGGCTGCCACCGGTACAGCTCATAGTCGCCGAACAACACCATTGACAATTCACTATCCACACTGGCTCCTGTCTCTTTGCCAACGATACGATTAATTTGGGATTGCAACTGAGCCAGTTTGCGACTGGTTTTTTTCTTCTGCTGAGCCGACCTGGACGAACCTTTCTGCTTTAACTGTTCAATCCTGTTTTTTTCCTGCTCAGCCAATTTTCTTAATTGTTTTAGTTTACCTTCCTGGTCTTTTAACGGCCCTCGACCTCCTACCTTTATCGGCACACCGTAAGTCGTCAGCAGGCATCTGATTTTATCAGCGAATTCAGCTCTCGATAATCTCTTGCGAATCGGCTCAGCAAGCCGTTTTTCATAATTGTTTCTGGTGATCGTATCGCTAAGGCTTGTCCCTAAAGGTAAGGCGAGAATATTGCTAACCGGCACTGCTCGCCTTGCGCAATAGTATTGAGCAATTCGCACAGATGCCGTGACGTCGCTGTTTGCTATTACCAGAATCTCATCAGGCTCCAGAGCATACCCTGCCCCACAACACATCAAAACCACCAATACTCCAGTTTTGATAACCTTTGCCCCACACATCTGAATTTTCCAAATAATAAACCCCCGCTATACCGGGGGTTATCCAAATCACTCAAAACTAAAAAACCAAAATCAAAAACTCCGACTCTATTTCAGCTCGCACAGTCTTTGCGGCAAATTGATTGGGCAATCCTCTACCGCTTCATCGTAATCGTCAAACCAATAAGCGCTCGGATTGCTCTTGAAAGCCATAAAACGCCCGCTATCGGTATCCTGGGCCGCCCGATGATACTTAAAATAGACCAGTTCTTCCGTCTTGCCGACGATTTCTACTTTGCCGCTCGAATGCGACATTGCATATCGCGCCCGCTTTGCCAGTCCGGATACACGCGATTTAGCCTGCTCTACAATCTCGTATCCCTGTTCAATCGGCACCGTATAAGCCTTGTTGCCCAGAGCCGGACGACACTGGAAAATATAGTAAGGAGGTACGCCAATAAAGGACAGTTTCCTGAGCAGCTCCGCCAGAACTTCAGGATTATCATTTAGCCCTTTTATGAGGGGGGTTTGATTTGCTATGATAGCACCGGCTTTCCGCAGCAGATTCACACCCTCAACAGCAGCATCCGTCAGCTCTCGCGGATGAACAAAGTGAGTTACTACATATATCTTTTTTTTGTCCGTGCTGTATTTTGCGATCGCCTCTAATAATGCCGGGTCATCAATAATTCGATACGGGTTATAAGATGTTATCCTCGTGCCAATACGAATTATTTGAACATGGTCAATTTCCCTCAGCCGCCGCATAATCTCTTCAAGTTTTGAGGTCGCCAGTGTCAGCGGGTCTCCCCCCGTCAGCAGCACGTTCGTGGCTTCAGGGTGCTCACTGACGTATCGATATGCCGCATCCCAATCCTGTATGGATTCCCTCTCCGGCTCGATGAAAATACGTTTGCGGAAGCAATACCGGCATATCCCCTCGCATTTATTGGTTACCAGGAACAGGACAACGGAATGATATTTATGCTCGAGCCCCGGCATAATCGTAATTCGTTTCTCATCTGAAGGGTCAAGCCGGCCCCACTCCTCAAGCTCCCTCCTGTCCGGGATTACAATACGACGTATGGGGTCGTCAGGGTTGTTCCAATCAATAAGCGATAGATAATAGTCGTTGACGCGAAAATCAAACTTATCTGTCACCTCTTTCAGCTCAGCCCGTTCCCGCTCACTCAACTGCTCCAACTGCTCTATTTTTGTCACGTATTTGGTCCTAATGGCTGTTCTCCTTCCTTTTTAATTTGCTCCAATTACCTTTTACTTTTTATCTTCTCCCCGGGTATATTGCGTTTGCGAATACTTCTTCTCGTATATACTCTTTCGCCCAAATACCTGGGCAATAGTCGTCAGGATTATCTTTATATCGGCCAAAAAACTTGCCGTTTCCACATATTCTACATCAAGTTCGAGCTTCTCTTCGCGTGTCAACTCACCCCGGCCGGAAATTTGTGCCAGGCCGGTAAGCCCCGGCTTCACAAGCAGCCGCTTTTTTTGCTGCTCGTTCCATTCACTCATCTGCGAAACATACAACGGCCGAGGCCCGACAATACTCATATCTCCCTTTAGTACATTAAACAATTGCGGCAGCTCGTCAAGTGAATACTCACGCAAAAACATACCCACTTTTGTCAGCCGAGGGTCTTTGCCGGATTTTGGGCTCGGCCCGAACGGGTCAACATCAAGCTTCATCGTGCGAAATTTATAAAACATAAATGGCTTACCATCTTTGCCCGCCCTTTCCTGTTTAAAAACAGCCGGCCCCTTACTGCTAACCCTTATTGCAATGCTAATAACAGCAAAAACCGGCAACAAAAATATAATTGTCGGCAGCGAAATCGATATATCAAGAAGTCGTTTGGAGAATTTTCTCATCTGTCTATTTTATATCTGTCTTAGCCACATAAGTGCTACTTATAACATCGCAATTCTCTTTTGCCCAACAACTTAAAACCAAATTTCATACATGGTTTGTTCTTGTGCTTGTTGCCCTGGCTATATCCTGAGCCAGAAGTAAACCATCTAAAGCCGCATAGTATCGGCTTGGAAGTATGGGCTTGTACACCTTCCTGAAAATTCTCGCTATACTGAGAACAACTCGAACAGGTCGGGCTAAATATAACCCCAACCTGCAATACGCTTTGCGATAGCCCAGGCGCAGGAGGAAATTATCTATATTCGTCTCGTGCATTAAGGGGCGAGAGCCACGGTCGAGCTCTTTATAACCTCTTTCCTTAAGATAATGGTGTGTTATCGTATAGTACAAGGCATACATTGGATACGAACTTGAATATGCCGGGTCAAAATGAGCGGTATCTCCTCGCACGCTTTGTCCGCAAATAAACAGCGTTACGTATGCGACCAATTTGTCATCAACGAAAACACCAAAGGCTTCAGAACCAGGCACGGTGGAATTGCTGTGCATTCTCTTTCTGAACTGCTCGTTGGATTCAACCTTAAAGTTTTTGTACCGAGATGCTGCTTTGACGTATACATCATAGCCGTTATCTGAAAGCCACAGGTAATCTACCGGACGAACGGTACATCTCTTCAGACTCCGACGAAGATTATGCCTGGCATTCTTACTCTTTATCTTATCCATATCGTAATCAACTGTATCGCACACACACCTGTACCAGGGCCCTTCCTCACTATAGTCCTGACCATAATTCCACATTACACCCAGCGCGCCTTTTTTATGTGCGAACCGCTTGACTGCTTGAAGCTCTAAGGTTTCCTTTAAGGGCGGCCCGGTGTACGTAAGCAATTTCCTACTGCCCCTGCTCACCCAATAATTGTCTTCAAAGGGAAATACTTCCGCATCCATCTGTTTGTCTTCTTCAAGTGTCACCTATAAAGATTCCCAGCTGCCATTACGCAGCTCACATCTTTCTGATTAGTCCTTAGAGATTATCTTCAACATAGCTTCCAGATTCTGTTTGTTTAGCCAGCATCCAGTCGGTAAATGTACCAGTTGCCTAATCATATCTTCTGCCTTTCGACAGCTTCCACTATGATAACCAACCTTGGCAAGGTCATCTCCTTGCAGTGGATGTATTGGGCTCATATACCAACCTGCAGCATCAAGTTTCTGTTTACGGGCATGTTGCACTATTCTTGATTTGTACGGCGTCAGTATCGGATATCTTAACATAGTAACATCCGCCTCATCCGGCTTTGGCCAGAGGGGCAAACCTGCTTTATTAAAATGCTCTTCAATCATTTCAGTGTTTTGTCGCCTTAGTTGCTTTAATTTTGGCCAGTTTTCTAACTGCTTTAATCCTACTTTCGCCGTCATTTCACCGGCGAATCTAACATAACCTCGATAAAGACTAAAGTCACAGTCCAACTTGAAAGAGCCTTTAACAAGGCCCGCATCCCTAAGCTTTACGTACATATACCGAAGGTGGTATTCCATTTTTAATCCACTTAGAATTGAATACACTCTCCGCTGGCATTCTAAAATCAACCCTGATTTTCTTGATGCCGGCAAACCCCATTGCTCTATTTGCATGTCCACTTCATCAAGCAGCTCCTTAGAATTAACGGTCAACATTCCACCCTGGCCGGTGGAGTAGGGTTTGCCCCACTGGGAGCTGTATATTGCCCCCTCACCAAATTTACCCAATGGTTCACCCTTCCAAGAGCAACCGAATGAATGGGCACAGTCCTCAACTACCTTTGCTCCAATCTTCTCGCAAGCAGCCAAAAGCTCATCTAATCGACCAGGAATGCCGAATGTATGTTGTAGAATGACCACTTTAAGAGAACCGGCTTTTTGTTGCAGAATCTCCTGCGCCTCTATGCACAAATGTTCATCCACATCCAGATATACAGGTATCGCTCCGCAGACCTTGACAGCTTCCGCAACGCTAAGACACGTAAAACTGCACACGCCTATTTTGTCCCCCTCCTCTACACCAAGGGCCTTAAGTAGTACCACCATTGCTTGGCGTCCTAAACCAAACGCCCTGGCACCAGCCGCGCCCACCATCTCACTAAAGACCGCCTCATATTTTTTTCGATTTTTATCAGCCATCTCCCCTCGCTGAAGTAATTTCCTTGTGCCATTCGTTTATCTTCCTTTCATGGTGCAGATTGGTTCTAACAAATGTCGCGCCTATCTTCTCGTAGAACCTGTTCGCACGTGTGTTGGCTTTCTCGGTCAAGATTGTATATGGTCCCCTAAGGCCTTTTGAAATCATAAACTTTTCCATCTTTTTTACGAGTTCCTTGGCCAGTCCCGTCCCTCTGGCCTTTGGGTGGATTGTAATAACTATCAACTCAGCAACTGGAGTGTCTGTGTGTTCTTGTTTTTTGCCTCTGATCTTTGTAACAATTCCCTTCACCAGCCAACTAATTACCGACCAACTAAGCAGTCTGAAATTAGCGGCTAATAGCAATTTTGCCAATTGTCCTTTGAATGCGATTGAACGCGCTTTTGGGTGGTCTGTTGTACCTATAATCACTCCCAAGATATTATCCGATTCATCTCTCGCCACATACCCGCAGGAGTATTCCTGTTCAACAACCTTGCTGTAGAATATAGCCCCGAACTTGTTGCCCAACTTCGAGATAATCGCGTTTGGAACAGCCTTCGCCACCAAATTAGCAACTTCTATCAACTCACTTTTACATATCTCGCCTATAGTGTAATTTGCCATTTGTCGCTTGGTCTCAGTGACAAACTCTAATGCCTTCAATAGCGATTCATTCCTATCCCGCTGGGGCATTCAGCCAAAGCTTTATGTAGGATAGTCAACCCTCTTTCTCCCAGTGTCCACTAAGAAGCTTCTGTCCAAATCTTCTTTGTAAATACCTGGCCACATATAAGCTATCTAAAAACTTAGTCTTTCGTATCTGCATATTTTCTTTCTTTACATACCTTTTTAATTACCTCTTCGAGTTTATCAACAAGTACATGAATACTGTGATATTTTTCAACATACTCCCTGCCTCTTTTTCCCATTTCTTCTTTTTGTTTTTTGGGCATGTGATATAGTTTTAATATTGAACTCGCTAATTTCTCTGGATTATTAGGGGACACGGTAATACCTGCCTTAGCTTCTTCGACAGGATTATTTGCAGCATTACATGAAAATATTACCGGCTTGCCGGACGCAAGATAATCAAATAACTTGTTTGAGCTGATACCATATTTAAATACAGGAGAATCTTCCAAATTAAACAACAACCCATCTGCATTTGCCAAAACACCTCCAATTTCCTTTCTTGGAACAGGCGCCTTGAATTTTACATTATTAAGATGTTTCTCTTTTACTATCCGCGATAATCTTGTCTTTTCTTGTCCGTCTCCTATAAACAAGAACTTAATATCAGGATGACCTTTATACAATATTTCTGCCGCCTTTATAACTACATCAAGATTATTAGCTTTACCTATTGCTCCTGCATAAATTACTGTAAAACCTGAATCCAAAGAGTTTTGGTTTTTGAAATTCGTCTCCTTTATATTAAATCTTTCTAAATCCACACCATTTGGGACCAACGCTGTTCCATTAAACTTAATTCCAAGACTTTCAATATACTTATCGGCCCCTCCTAAAACGGTAATAATCTTATCTGCTCTCTTATACAGATATTTCTCAAGCTTCCTCAACAGGATTATAAAAGGATGCCATTTAGAAACTCCCATATCTATTAGAGTTTGGGGCCATAAATCCCGAACCTCCATAATAAATGGGACTTTATATCTTTTTGACAAGAGATAGGCAGTATATACAGCAAATAGATGAACAGATGAGCCTATGATAACATCCGGTTTTTCGATTCCACAAGCTTCCCCTGCAATTTTTCTCCCAAGCCAATATGCTCGATTCATATAAGAGACCATATTGACTATTCTCCTCCAGTCATTTTTTTGATAAGGAAAGGTCTTGACCCAGACAAAATTTAACCCGTCGAAATTCTCAACCTTGTGTTTTTCATTTTTGCCTAATTTTAACTCTTTGCGTTGACCCCAAAGAAAACTTGAAGCAAATATGGTAGTTTTATACCCCCTTCCTGCCAATCCTTTAGCAAAATCATAATGCCGGGTCCCAGCAGACATATCAGGAGTAACAGCATAATGATTAAATATCCACACAACTTTATTTTCCATAGTCCAACAACACCCTCACAATCTTCTCGCTTGCTTTTCCCTGACCATAAAAACTTGTCCATTGCCTGTTTGGGGAATCCTCATTCAGCATATTTACGACTGAATTAACGAGATTTTCCTTCATAGTCCCCACAACTTTGTTCCACCCAATTTTTACAAGCTCTGTCCATTCAGTTTCACTTCTTGGTATTATACAGGGAACCTTAAAGAAGTAAGCCTCTTTTTGAAGTCCGCCAGAGTCTGTGATAATCAGCTTTGCGTTACTCTCCAGGGTAATTATTTCTACATAGGAGATGGGCTTACCTATGATTAAATTTTTCGGGATATCAGTTAGCAAGTTAAATTTCTTTAGAGCCTTTTTTGTCCTTGGGTGAGCGGGAAAGAAAATTTTTAGCCCCTTTCTTGCTATCTCTTTCAATGCCTCCATAATATTCTGCAAATTTTCCTTATTATCCGTATTATCCGCCCGATGAATCGTCACCAAGATATAGTCTTTAGCCTTTAAGAAATACCTTTCTAAGATCCTTTTCTCTCCACCTGTCTTTTTTTCTATTAGTTTTTTCACATCTAATGCAATATCGAGCATAACATCGCCGACATTTATCACTAATGGCAGACCCCGAGCCCTCTGAGCCAAAGAAAAATCATCATCTATAAGTTTTCCGTCCCCAACTACGTTGATAAAACCTTCTTTTTGCAGATTTTTTACAGCCGTCTCAGTAGGACAAAAAAGTATATCTGAACAATGGTCTGTTAAAACTCTATTTATTTCTTCTGGCATACTTCTGTTATAACTTCTCAATCCTGCTTCTATATGGGCAACGGGGATGTGAAGTTTGACCGCAGCCAAAGAACCAGCGAGAGTGGTATTCGTATCTCCGTAAACTAAAGCGACATCGGGCTTTTGCTGAAGCAGCACTTTTTCTATCTCCAGCAGCATCCTGCCTGTTTGCTCACCGTGACCGCCGGAGCCTACCCCAAGGTGATAATCAGGCTTGGGCAGGTCCAGCTCCTGAAAGAATATATCAGACATATTGAAATCATAATGCTGGCCGGTATGAACCAAAATTTCCTTAATCCCCTCATCCCGAATCTTTCTTGAAACTACAGCCGCTTTAATAAACTGTGGCCGAGCACCGATGATCGATAAGAACTTCATACTTTTTTCTCTAATTCCTGGATAGCTTCCTTGTATGTTGTAAATCCAAATCCGCTGTTTTTCAAATAACCTATAGTCCCAACATACCAACCTTTCCAGCTCTTAAAGCTGTCGCTAAAGTACCTGTCGTGAAATAATATCGTTAAATATTTTATGCCTGTTTTATAAGCTTCTTCTATTATCCTTTTGGTTTTATCTTCTGCCTGTTCCAAGGTTTGGGTTTGCCAACGCCTATGCTCGGTAAAGACGTAACCGTCCATAATATGTAAAGGGAATTCCCACAAATTCCCGACTTTGAAGGGGTTTTCAAGTTTACATAGTGCCGAATCAAATATGTAGCCAGCTTTATCTAAAAATTTAAGTGTGTCTTCGGAGTTCCTTAAATAGTGTATTCTCATGCCAAACTTTTCTAAACCTGACAAACTTCTGAAAGTATCATATTCATCTTTCATGTCATCATAATTATTGAAAGCGATCCCATGTACACCTACATCGAACCCTTTCTCTATAATTTTCTTTGTCCAAAATTCTGCATTTTTTAGAGAATAACTTAAGCCGAGCCCATTAGCTGCACCAATGAGGAAAGTAGAAGGTATTTGTTCTCCTCTATCAAACTCCATAAGTTCTTCTAAATTTTGCCATTTGTTTTTTGCAAGCTCTTTAAATCTCAGAAAATATTCCGTAAAACCTATACTACCAGTAACTAACTCTATAAAACTTCGAACTATGAATTTAGGGATTATTAAGTCCTTTTTATGCTCCCACACTGTAATATGGTCAACATCATGAGAAATTATAATTTTCATCAGAACAACTCTCGCTTAAAGAGCTTCAATAACATCTCTAAAGGCAATTTTGCTTTGTTTATTCTGTAATAAGGTGTTAACTGTCCCCCAAAACCTCTAAAATACCTTTCAATTTGCGGAACCATAGAGCCTTCAAAATCAAAGTATTTTAACCCTAAGCTCTGGGCATAGCTTATCGCCTCCCACGTGGCCAGAGCCCCTGCTCCATGATGCTTCCTTTCATAATCGTACCCCCCAAGAAGATAGTAAGCAGTTTCCCTGTCATAAATGCAAAATGAAGTGGCTATAGGACTATCATCTTTGAAAGTTGCAAAGGCAAAGCTATTACTATCATTAGCAAATTCAAAAAGAATTCTTTCCAAATAATACTTACTAATAGTCATTTCCTGTCTTGAAAACGTTTTAAGCACCAACGATTTAACCATCTCAAAATTGTCCACCAGCTTCGTGATTAAGCCATCTCTTGTTGCTTTATTCATGTCGTTCCTTCTTTCAGCAGACATACCTTTCCGAACATCCTCAATAGATTTACCTAAATCCAAAAGATATGTATATCCCGGAATTACCTTAAATTTCTTCCAGATAAAAGGCCGAGTATCTACTATGTTCTTATTTAAAGGAATCGAAATAACTGAGTAGGGCAAGTGTTCTATAAAATCAGCCATCGAAGATAACGCTTTCTTCCAGGCATTCATAACCGCTACGGGATTCTTGGCCTTTATCTCAAGAAATGGGCCTATGCAGGGAGTAAACGGCGGATTACGGTATATTTTAAAACCGAATCTTTTTTCTTTATATATAGAAAATCCTCCTATCAGATTATTACCTTTATCATAAATCCCATATGCTCGAGCTTCGCCTTCAAATATTTTCAACCAATCAATGGTGTTAAAAACTGTCCCATATTCCCTGGCCAGATGATCGTATTCAGCGCTGTCACTATCACTTACTTGCTTTATCAGCATCGAATAAGTCCTCATAAAGCCCTACCAACTTTTTGCTTTCTGCTTCCCAATTGTATTTTTCTCCGGCCAATTGCCTTCCTCTATCGCCTAATGGCTTCGCTTTATCAGGATTATCTATAAGATATAGAATTTTATCCGTGATATCGTTAGGCTCATAAGGATTCGCAAATAAGGCGCATTCACTAAAAATTTCCTGCCAATATGAGAAATTGGACATAACCATAGGTAATGAACAAGCCATATATTCGAATGCTTTTATAGGTAAGCTGGTAATATAGTTTTTTATTGGGTATAAAATAGAAATCCCAATATCTGCCACTTTCATATATTTATATACTTCGGTTAAAGGAACGAGCCCTAAATATTTAGCATACTTCCACCCAGCTAATCCTTCACACTCTTTTTTAAATTCTTCATTCTCCCATCTCCCCAATAGCCACAACTCTGCTTTATCTCCAACAAGTTCCATAGTTTGAATTATTTCTTTAATTCCTCTTACCCTGCCTAATCCACCTGCATAAATAATAATTGGTTTTTCCTTTTCTATTTCCAATCTTTTAGCATTATTTATCAATCTCAATATAGGTAAATTCCTGAGCAAAATGGTCTTTGTTGGATTAAACTTTCTTGCAATATCTGGTGTAACGGCCACTATGCCGTTAAACAAGGAAGCGCCTAACTGCTCTATTATATTGACTATAAAAGCAACAATCTTTCTAACATATACATTCCCCACCCAGTCTTTATTTAAAATCTGCTTTGGAACATCCTCGTGAACATCGTAAATAACCTTTTTGCCAAAAAGCTTGAGACCGACACCAACGGGCATAAGCTCCGGGTCGTGAAAATGATAAATAGCCGCCTTCTCTTTTAATGCTAATCTAAATAATTTCCACACTACCTTTGTCATCCTCTCAAACCTATTTCTTGGCGTGGGCAATGGAACAATTCTTACCCCATCTACAGTTTCTTCTTTATTATGCCGGGCAATAAGCACTACGTCGTAGCCTGCTTTCGCCAGAGTTTTTGCCTCTTTATGAAAAATTCTATCATCAAAAGAGGAGTGGACAGAAGTGAGAATGCAAACCTTAACTCTATCTTTATCTCGTAAGCTGCTCATAAATTGCTCTTAATTTTATTGCGCCATCCTTCATATCCCAAATCTTCTTTTGCTAAAGCACTTAGTTACAACATCATTTACCCGCCTCAATAACAGCTGAAATTACGCTTTTACCCCTACGAATTGATGATATCAGCTTTACTTAATTCTTTTTCGTATTCTTTTATTCTTGGAGAATACCATTCTATTGTTTTCTTTACGCCATCTCGCAAATCGGTTTTGGGACAATAATTTAGAACTGCATTTGCTTTTGATATATCTGCAATAAATCTACATACTTCCCCCGTACGGTTTGTTTCATAAATTAATTTACTTTTGGAATCGGTTAATTCAATAATTAGTTGGGCAACTTTTTCAATTGAATACCCCTTTTGAGTTGCAATATTATAGACTTCATTTTTTGAAGTTTCAAAAAGTTCCAGAGATTTAACCACCCCGTCCACACTGTCTTCGATATAAGTAAAATCAAGGACCTTATCTCTCCCGTATATGTGAATGTCTTCGTTTTTCAAGGCCTTCGAGATAAATAAAGGGACAACCCTATCGCTATAATCAAATCTTCCATACACATTTGAAAATCTTACAATCACATACTCAATACCATAACATTGCTCATACGCATGTAGTATGGCTTCCCCGGCTATCTTTGTAGCGGTGTAACTGCTTTCGCAATTTTTAACAAAAGATTCCTCTTCCGAATGAATAATGTGCCCTGAATCTCCGTACACCTCCCTGGAACTGCCAAATAGAATTCTTTTAATGTCGTTTTTCCTGACAAACTCCGCAACATTATACAGGATTAAAAAGTTGTCTCTTGCCAGGTCTGGCTCCTTGACCAGGTTGTAAACTCTCGCATTAGCGGCAAAATGAACAACTATATCAAAGTCTTTGGGTAACTTTTCAAGATTCTCCGGATTTCTCAGGTCTATATAAATAGTCCGACGATGAACCTTTTCATTCCACCGATTCTGTTTAATATCAACACCAACAACATCGGTGCCTCTCTCTAACAAGGTCTCACATAAACAATTGCCTATTGTTCCGGAACTGCCTGTTACTAAAATTTTTGAGCTACTTAGTTCCATAACCTATCTCTCCTCTGTACTGTAGATCACAAATCTTCTTCTGCTGAAGCACTTCACAGACAGCAGGCAAAATAGCGGATAGTGCCGCATCGGTCGAAAACTTCTCCCGAATGCGTTTTTGCCCGGCCTGGCCCATCCTCATCCTAAGCTCGTCGTCCTTGAGGACATTCCTTACTGCTTCATACAGCTCATCGACATTACAAGGCTGCACCAAATATCCTGTCGTGCCGTGCTCAATAATATCACGAGGACCGCGAACATCATAAGCCACCGCCGGTTTGCCCGCAGAATGGGCTTCCAGAAGCGTCTGAGGCAGCCCTTCCCGGAAAACGCTTGGTAATACAAACAAACTGCACCGTGCCAGAAGCAACCGAACCCGGTCGGTGAATTCAATCACCTTTACGTGCGGCCCTATCTTGGCCCCTGCCTCCTTGATTTGCTTCCACAGCGGTCCTTCACCGGCCAGAACAAAGTCCACTTCGGGACCTATCCTTCGGGCCAATTTCAAAACATCACCAGGCCTTTTAGGCCGAATAAATCGACCTAAAAACAGAACCATCGGTTTCCCGGCCTTTAGTCCCAATTCATTCTCCAGCTTCGTTATGAGATGTTCTGCAGGTCGGCTGGCAAACGCATCAACATCAACGCCGGGGCCGGGCACATGGTAACAACGCCCATCGCAGCGAGTTAATTTGAATCTCTGGCAAGCGGCTGCATCATCACTGTTCACAACGATGACTGCGTCGGTGTACCTCGCCATGAATTGTTCAATGCGTCGAAAAGCTATGTGGGCAAGCCTTGATTGCTCTGGCGCAAAGGCCAGACCATGAGCAAAATAGATAGTCGCCGGCACCAAACCATGAGCCGCCGGCCGGGCCACCCAGCTCATCGCCGGAGTACATACAATCATCAAATCAAATTCACCTGTTCGTAATAGCAATCGCATCTTGCGGTAAACCATCCACCACGTCGACGGTCTGCTCCAACTTCCCGCCGGTAATGCATGTACCTTGAAATCTAACCGATTCAAAGGCTCCCACAACGCTCCCAGCGGCGTACATGCCAGCTCCACCTCCGCACCCGCCTGCCTTAAAGCCCGGCAGAGCGGCAGCATAAAAAGGTATAATGGGCCCGCCTGATTGGCGACCTGTAAAATCCGTGCTGACGTTTTCATTGTCACCGTGTTTTTCCTCTAAGTCGTCGGCAGTGTTCTGCTAATTTCTCTGCGACATGCGTCCAACTGTACTGCTCAGACACGATTCGGTGAACATCTCTTCGCCTCGACTGGTAATGTTCCGTTTGCCCCAGAACCTTAAGTATTGCCTCGGCAAGATATTTTCTGTCACCAGGGCGAAAAGTCCCCGGCAGGCCCAGCCGTTCGAGAACATCGTCCAGCTGACTGCCCTCCGGCACAAGTACCGGAACACCAACAGAAACCGCATCCCAGAACTTCAAGGCGCTCATGCCGTATCGAAGCGTACGCGGATCGTATCGGGGACATACAATCACATCGCAGGCATTATTGAAAGCGGCAACCCGCTCAGACGGCACAGGCGCCAGAAATGAAAAAAACCCGCCAAGGCCCAATTGATCAACCATCTGCTCCAACTGTTGACGACATTGCCCATCACCCACCAGGACAAATCGCACCGGCCGTGGGGCATTATCAATAACTTCTTGGGCTGCCTGCACCAGTAAATCCAGCCCCTGCCAGGGAGCCAGCGTCCCTGCAAATCCGACAATGTAGCCTTCTTTGGCCAGGCCTAACTGCCGTCGGGCCTGGTTCTGGTCCATTGGGCGCATAATATCTGTTTGAGCCGCATTGTGAATAACAACCGTGGTATCGGGCCTGGCCCCTCTACGTATCACTTCTTCCCGAATACCAGGTGTCACACACAAGATTCCGTCAGCCGAGCGGTAATTTAATCTGTCAAGAGCCCTAACAATGTACGCCAGAACTTGTCGCTGCCCTCGCATTTCGATCTCTTTGTCTACAATCGCATCCACCTCTAAGATTAAAGGCACACCAGCCAGCCGACAAATCAGATGCATCAAGAACGCCAAAAAACATGCTCTGACATAAACCGTCCCAGGTCGATATTTGAAAATCAAGTAAGGCAGCCAAAGGACGGTAACAACCTGCAATAATAAGAAGCTGATAAAGGACCGCGATGGCAACGGAACAAACGATATATCTTCAACGAGAGACAGCTCCGCAGTTTTAGACGGAAGTCCGCTACCCCGTGCTTTTTGGGAAGTTTCGGTACGGCTGTAACGTGGCACGATTGCCCGGATTTGCCATCCGATTGATTGTATTCCACGCATCAAACCCCAAAAATGACTGCTGCCGCCGGTATATCTATTGATGCTTTCCGCCCAAATTATCAGTATTCTCATTACCGGTCTCCGGGACAGCGCTATTCTTCATATCCCAAATCTTTAAGTTCCTTAACCCCTGTTGCGCCGCGCACGTAAGCAATAAAGTGTCTGGCCCAGTCCGGGGCCCGCTTGTCGAACGGCGGCGGATAAAAAACAATAACTTTGGCCTGGTTATAAGGGGCAAACCTCTCAGGCCTGTCACCATACCACTTGATATTAAGCTCAGCACCAATCAGGTAGGAGTACATAATGTCGTATGACCAGTCCATATCAAAGTACTGAATTTTAGTAAGACCGCGACGATAACCTGCAGCCAACGCAACCCAAGGTGTCACATCGGAAATACCCATCTGGTCAGCTAATTTACAAGTCCTGCGAAAAGTCTCACGGGTACGTTCAATCTCCGGGACTGTATAAAGCGAACACGACAGCGGCGCCTTAATTTCTTTGCCTGTCCAATAAGGGGTCTTGCGCCATCCATTGCCGCTTGCAGCCATTACCACCCCCCGGCCGTACCATTCTATCCGGGCACCCGGAAAAACAGACCTTGCCTTTATGTGAATCGCATCGAGTGCTTCACGCACACCTTCATTCCAGCGCTCATTTCCTTTTAGTTCATAAAAACGTTCAGAATCCAATGTTATGGCGCCGACCTTGACATCGCTCCCGTATTTCTTATTGCTTTGCTCTACCCATTGCTTCACAAGTCGCGCACGTTCTTCAAAATAACGTATCTCTTCCAGGTAAGTTGGTCCTCTGTCTGTAGGCGGTAAGTTCTTACCAAATCTTCTATGCCACGGACTAAAATTAACTCCGAGCGATACCTTTATAACCGGCCCGGTTTTGTTGACCCGGGCGCAGGTATAAACACAATTGTCTACCTGCTGCTTTGTAACCCACTCGCCCGATACACAAAGCGAATGCGTTATCCTCGCCAATTCATACAACCGCCGATTGTTCCTATCATTCGAGAGTTCAGGCGCAATCGGCCAGAAGTAATGAACTTTCGGTAATGGCTTAAGGGCGAACAGCTTCGAATTTATCTCAGCTTCCGATAGCCGCACCTCGCCGACACCATTGCACTGTACAGATGCCGGCAGAACTACCGCACTGACTGCAAACAAAATAATTATTTTCCGCATATCAAAAACCCGCCTCAGTACAAAACTTGGGCATCTTGAAGTTCAAATCCTTCTGAGTACTGTTGGTCCCCTGCTATAAGTTCGTTCTCTAATGAAATCTCTTCTACCATACGGCGTACCAAACTGAACACCGCTATAACCAGCCCCGCACAAAAGAACATAAAGCGGTTGCCGTTAACGTCACCGGACTTCATCGCCTGCGTAACCAGGAATAAAAACAGCAATCCCGCTATGTGGACAATCTGAAATGTCCCTATATCCAGTTCATACAGATAAACAAACCGCGAAGCCTGTCTCCATCGCCTGAAAATAAGCCACAAAAACAGGCTCACAATAACTGCCCCAACTAACCCTTGTTCATATAACGACTCCAGCAGGATATTATGTGGATAGGCTCTTATATCCTGGCCTCCTCGGTCAATCGCAAACGCCCCCGTACCGTGCCCAAGAAACGGACGTTCCGCAAACCTGCTGGCTGTCCAAACGAACATCTCCGTTCTTGCGTAAGCCGCTTCCTTCATGTGATAACCGCTCTTCCACACAGTGGCTATTCGCGCGGTAATTATCTCCGGCAATTTAGTAAAGGACACTACTAAACCAATTGCTATTGCCCCAGCAACAAAAGGCAGCCAGGCTTTCGACACGCCCTTACGGCAGATAAATATTGCCACGAGCCACGTAAAGCCCAAACCCATAAATGGCCCGCGCGACGCCGTAATAATTATTCCGGCTATCATCAAGGCAATCGAAACCAGACTGGCAATTCGCAGTCGCTTCGATGTGTGAGCCATAATCGCAAAGACAAAAGCAATGACTGCCGCCGTTGCCATCTTTCCCGCTGTCCCCAGCGGTCCTGACTCCAGAAATGCGCCCCTGGCCTCGGCACCCACTCGAAGCACCGCTGCGTGAGGCGATATAATCGTAACTATGCAAAGTAAAATACCTACAGCAAAGAGTATCCATATCATCAGCTTGACCTCTTTTACGCTGTGGGCAAAAACAATAGGCGCAAGAAACGCAATAAGCGTCAATGTTGCAAACCGCGAACTTTTCTCCAATCCATAGTTTGGAGCTGACGTGTACGCCGTGCCAAGAAGCAGAATGGTAGCCAAAAGTAAATACACAACCAATGGAATACTGAGGATGTCCTTCAGCCGGCCGCCGCTTTTAACAAAGCTGCACGCCATAGCGAACAGCACTATAACCGCACACAAAACTGTATAGTCAACCACTCTGAAAAAGGGGAATTTAAGCATAATCCAAGCTTTGAAAAGGTTTGTCGTAAGGTAAAAAGCCAGCGAAATCGGCGGGTATTTAAGCGTCGCAATAATAAGAATAATTACTGCGACTATAATCAATATTATTGTCATCGCATACCTTCTTTTATAAAAAAAATGTTAACCAGTCCCCTCATCTTGGTTACACTTGTCGGCCTTCAGATAATTCTTCCAACAGTCTCCTGCAAAGACGTGGGTGATAGTTGTCCTCGGCCCCTGCAACCCGCTGCAGACAAAGACCTCCTGGCGTCTTATTCTAAACAAAGACGAAATCTTACGGATTGTTGACCTAATCATACTCATGATGGTCCTATGTTATCGGAGCGATTCGATCTCAGGCTCAGAGCTACGGCCGAATTTAAAAGTCCAGACCAATACACCCAACCATGAAACCGCCGTCAGCCCATGCCCGATGTTATAAGAAATCGCCACTCCTTTCATCCCAAGTCTCGGTATCAATATAAGAGCGGGCAGCAGGTGTGCCATAAGGGTCATAAAATTTAATATCGGAACAAATTTAAGCGGCCCAAACTTTACTATAAACGGCCGAGAAAAACTCGTCACCACCACGCAAGGTATGACCATAATTATTAACCGCAGGATTTGGGCCGATTCATCCGCAAATTTCGGAAACAGCACCGACAGCATAAATGGCCCGGCAAAGAACGCAACTAATGGAGCCACAACACCAATCGATACAGCCGCTGCAAGAACTGTATATCTTTGCCTTTTTCCAACATCCTCCAAATGTGCAAAACTACTGAGCATACTGAGTAACAGCGAACTCAATATGTTCAATGGAGCTACACAAAGAAAAATTATACTGGTTGCACCCCAAAGTATTGTAACATACTGTTTGGGCATGAAAACGCCTAAAATGATCCTGTAAATATACGCACTCGAAAAAGCAAAGACGCTGGCGACAGTCAGGTGAAACCAGGCATGCTTCAGCACAGCAGCCAGTTTGACATCATAAGCGGATTTTCTAAAAAGAATTCCTTGCCTCCGGGACAGTATGATATGCGTTACCATGTAACCAAGCATATATCCCCAGGCCATACCGACCACGCCACCAAAAATGGCAGCGGGAATCGCTATAAAAAAAGTCATACCCAAAAAGCTGTACCAGGCAGCCCGCCAAGCAAATCTTCGCTCCACCCGATACCGTGCCATCTGTAATTCAAAAAGATTCCACCAGTACAAAAGAATCAGTAGGGGAGCAAGGCACCAAATTGTTTTAGGTTCGATTTGCCAGAAGTATCGTGCCATAGCGAGCACAATAATCCCAATCGCCACTATCACCAGCATGGCTATCTTGCACAGCCGAACACCGGTGCTAATAAGAATATCTCTGACCGGTTCCTCAAGCCTTGCCATATTCCTGATAACACCTGTTTCCAGCCCTCCGGACGGTGCTTTTCCGACCATCATCACGATGCCAAGCAACCATATGAAAAGGCCAAATTCTTCTTTACCAAGCAGATAGGCTGCCACCGGGAAGATTACCAGCCGGGGCACGCCCACAAAAACCACCGCCTCCAGACCAACCCAGAAGCTATAACCGAAATACCTCTTAAAATATTTCAGCATCGCTTTATACCCTCGGCCTTTCTATCCCACGACCCTTTCAGCTGGTCGTCTCAACCAGCCTGTTTTCCACTGCTTGACCCCACTGAAATGACCCGGCCTCCGAATATCTCATCACCGCTCCTGTCCCTGCAAGCCACATAAAATTCAAAAAGGGTTCCCGTCTTGCGACTTATTGGGGTCCCAATTGCATCCAGCACACCAGGCTAATGAGGCCGGAATCTACCTTAAAAACGTCAGAATCGTATCAGCCACACAGCCCGTCATCTCGTCGGTCAATTCCGGATAAACCGGGATAGCCAGCACCTCTTTCGCTGCCTTTTCAGACTCAGGAAAATCCCCCTCTTTATACCCCAGATAACTGAAACACTCCTGTAGGTGTAACGGCACCGGATAATATATCGCACAGCCGATATCCTTCTCTCCCAAATGCGCTGCAAGCTCGTCCCGCCTCGGCACACGAATCACGTACTGGTTATAGATAGTTACGCAGTCGGGATTGATATAGAGCGTTTTTACAACCGTCCCCGCAAATTTCTTTCCGTAATAGGCCGCATTGCGCCTGCGTCCCTGTGACCACTCATTCAGATGCGGCAGCTTGACCAAAAGCGCCGCCGCTTGTACTGCGTCGAGACGAAAATTGCCGCCAATGAATTTATGATAGTATTTCGGCTTGCTGCCGTGATTGCGCATAACAAAAAGACGTTCATAAAGCTGCTCATCATTGGTAACAATCATACCACCGTCACCAATGCCGCCTAAGTTCTTGCTCGGAAAGAAACTGAAACAGCCCACCGTCCCGATACTGCCTGCCTTCCTGCCCTTGTACGTACTCGTAATCGACTGGGCCGCATCCTCAATAACCGTAAGATTATATTTATCCGCAATTTCCATAATCGGGTCCATATCGGCCATCTGCCCGAATAAATGAACCGGCATAATCGCCTTGGTCTTTTCCGTAACCGCTGAGGCGATAAGCACCGGGTCGATATTGAAAGTCTTAGGGTCGATATCCACGAATACCGGCCTTGCACCTGTGCGGGTAATACAACCGACCGTAGCAAAAAACGTGAACGGCGTCGTAATAACCTCGTCACCGGCGCCGATACCCAGACTCATCAGACTGTTCAAGATTGCATCCGTACCGCTGGAAACACCGACTGCGAACCTGCTGTCGCTTATCGCCGCTATTTTCTCTTCCAACTCGGCTACTTTCGGACCGCCGATGCAGCGTTGAGATTCAAGAACTTCCGAAACGGCTGCTAAAACCTCATCTTTTATGGTCGCGTACTGTGCTTTCAAATCCAATAGAGGCACCTGCATATTATTCTCCTGATTTGTGTAAAGAGGATTGTTTATTTTCTCTTAAGGTCATGGTAGGAAACTGTGCCAACGGCTTTATCCGGCGGCAGCGGTGCATCTTCATCCAAATCCAGACACCTCACAACCCCCGGCTCAACTTCTTTATAACGATACCCGCTCTCCGGACAAACCATAATACCCTCAGCATCCGCCTGCGGCAGCGGAATACCATGTCGGCTTATCCAGTTAGCCCGCTTCGCCGGAACACCCATCATCAGAGCATAGTCCGGAACATCCTCGGTCACCACCGCACCGGCGGCAACAAACGAATACCGGCCAAGTTCAATGCCGCAGACAATAGTTGCGTTCGCCCCAACAGTCGCTCCACGACGAAACGTCGTCTTCTCATAAAGATTATGCCGCACAATCTGCGACCGCGGATTTGTAACATTTGTCAAAACACAACTGGGCCCAAGAAAAACGTCATCCTCAATAATCGTACCCGTATAAATCGAAACATTATTTTGAACCTTGACATTGTTGCCGATAACCACCCCGCCGGCAACATTTACATTCTGGCCGAATATACAGTTCTCACCAATCTTGGCGCCCTTCATTATGTGCGAAAAATGCCATATCTTCGTCCCCTTGCCGATTTCGCACGGCTCGTCAACATACGCCGACTCATGCACAAAATAATTCTTCTTCCGGCTCATCAAAAATCCCCGGGATTAATTGGCTCACCATTACTCTTTAATGACTTCTGCCCCGCCTCCAGAACTTGAACAACCCGCAAGCCGTCAATACCGTCACTGCGTATCGGTTTGCCGTCAAGCACACAATCTATAAAGTGTTCACATTCCAGCGCAAGCGGTTCGCCGCCGGGAACTTTCGGAATAACTATATCGCCGAATCGCAGAGATATTATGTCCGCGTATGATGTAGTTATATCATGCTTTATCGCCGCACCTTTGTCGTACATCCGAATCTTCTCCGTGGCTTCCATATCGTCAAACGTTACCATTTTCTCGGAACCAACGACCGTCATCTTCCTGATTTTGTGCGGGTCAAGCCAGCTGCAGTGAACATTTGCCGTTTTCCCGTCCGCAAATTTAATCGTGGCAAAGACCACGTCTTCAATATCCTTCTGCAGATAGCACTGGCCGTGCGCCGCCACCGATACCGGCTCGGAGCCAAGCAGATAGCAGACAATGGAAATATCATGCGGGGCCAGCGACCACCACGCATTCTCATTTTGACGAACAACACCTAAATTGACCCGCTGAGTATACATATAATAAGGTTGACCAATCTTGCCCTTGTCTATCGTTTCCTTAAGATAACTCACCGCCGGATGATACTCCAGCAAATGACCTACCATCAATTTTAGCCCTTTTTCTTTCGCAAGCTCAATCAACACCCTGGCGTCATCGGCTTTTAAGGTCAACGGCTTCTCAACATAGGTATGCTTTCCGGCCTCTAAAGACTTTTCTGTAATTCCAAAGTGAGTCGGAGCATCAGTGGCAATTACCACCGCTTCAACTTCATTATCACCCAGAATCTTCTCCAGATTGCTTGAGGTCTCAATAAAAGGAAACTTCTTTTTTTCGACAGCCAGCAGCTTCTCATCCAGGTCGCACACGTATTTCAAATTACATCTTTTAGCTGCGGCAAAATTGCGGACAAGATTCTTACCCCAATAGCCGGCCCCAACAACTGCAACATTCAAAGTCTCTTTGTCCATCTTTATATTTCCTTACTAAAACCGACTGATTTTCACGCTATCTTTTTCCATTGCAGATTTTCCTCGTTTTAATATACCAATCAACGGTGGCTTTCAACCCTTCATCGAATGGCGTTTTTGCTTCAAAACCAAAAAGTTTCCTGGCGCGGGAAGTATCAAGGCATCGCCGCGGTTGACCATTCGGCCTGGAGCTGTCCCACCGAATCTCACCCTTAAAGCCTGTAAGGGCGGCAATTTTTTCAACAAGCTCCTTTATCGTTATTTCAAAGCCCGCCCCGACATTGACCGGCTCAGGCCCATTGAAATGTTCCGTCGCCAACAAGATTCCCTCAGCAGCGTCAGCAGCGTAAATAAACTCACGCGACACACCGCCTGTCCCCCAGCATTCGATATAATCATCACCTGCTTCGACCGCATCAACACATTTCTTTATCAACGCAGGTATCACATGGCTGCTCGCAGGGTCAAAATTGTCGCCGGGCCCGTAAAGATTTACCGGCAAAAGAAATATCGAATTAAAACCATATTCGGCCCGGTAAGCTTGCGATTGCACCAGCAGCATCTTTTTAGCCAGACCGTATGGTGCGTTTGTCTCCTCCGGATATCCGTTCCAAAGGTCATCTTCCTTAAACGGCACCGGCGCAAACTTCGGATATGCACAAACCGTGCCGATTGCCACAAACTTCTCAATATTCCGCTTTCTGCCCTGCTCTATGAGCTGAACGCCCATCATCAGATTCTTATAAAAAAACTCGCCCGGATGCTCACGATTCGCTCCAATTCCACCGACAACCGCTGCAAGGTGAATGACAATATCCGGCTTCATATCGTCATACATCCGAACAATATCATTTATGTTAACCAGGTCATAGTCTTCAATTTTGGGCACGAGAATGTTTTTACAGCCGCGTTTTCGCAGTCCTTCAGTAACATAACTGCCGAGAAAGCCGGCCCCGCCGGTAACAACAACTCTTCTGTCCTCAAAAAAACCGCCCACTTCTATCCCCGCTCGTGCTCTTTAATTATTTTTTCACGCCTGGCGATTTCCATATCGCCATCGGTCATCATTCGAGCAAGCTCTTTAAAGGTTACCTTCGGCTCCCACTTGAGAACCTTTCGGGCTTTACTCGCATCACCCCGCAGGCAATCAACTTCGCTCGGCCTGAAATACCGTGGGTCAATCTCAACATATTTCTGCCAATCCAGGTCAAGATACCCGAAAACCTCACCCAAAAATTCACGCACCGAATGTGTCTCGCCCGTTGAAATTACATAATCATCAGGTTTGTCCTGCTGCAGCATAAGCCACATAGTTTCTACATAATCACCCGCATATCCCCAGTCACGCTTTGCATCAAGATTACCCAGATACAATTTATCCTGCAGCCCTAATTTGATTCGCGTCGCCGCTCGCGTAATTTTCCTTGTAACAAACGTCTCGCCGCGTCTCGGTGATTCGTGATTAAACAAAATTCCATTACACGCAAACAGCCCGTAAGCTTCTCGGTAGTTCACCGTCTGCCAGAAGCTGTAAACCTTCGCACAGCCGTACGGACTGCGCGGATAAAATGGCGTCTTCTCTGTCTGTGGTGCTTCAACGGCCTTGCCGTACATCTCGCTGCTGGAGGCCTGATAAAACTTTGCCGGCTTATTGCTCGAACGAACCGCCTCAAGCAGCCGAAGCGTCCCCAGCCCATCCGTATCGACCGTATAGACGGGCGTATCAAAACTTACCCGCACATGACTTTGCGCCCCTAAGTTATAAATCTCATCCGGCTTTATCTCGTTAATGATAGTTGACAGGTTACCGCCGTCAGTCAAATCCCCGTACACCAGCCTCAGCGGCGGCTGTTTATGCGGGTCTTTATACAGATGGTCGATCCTGCCTGTGTGGAATGATGAGCTTCGCCGTATAATACCCCAGACCTGGTAACCCTTTTCCAACAGCAGTTCCGCAAGATACGAGCCATCCTGCCCTGTAATACCGGTAATCAACGCCTTCTTCATAATGTCCCGCCTCTTTAACAAACAGTTATTCTAAATATCCTTCTTAGCCATCATGTCATTCTGTTATGAGGCCGTCTGTCATTGCGAGGAGCATAGCAACGAAGCAATCTTAACTCAACTTTTGAATTTTACGCTATGGTTTTACGTTTTTCGTTTTAAGTTTTTCACTTTCGATAATAACCTGAAGCATTTCGGTCAGCCCCGTTTTGGGCTCCCAGCCGACCGTTTCCTTGATTCGCTCCAGGCTCGGCATCCGCCGCATCATATCCTCAATAGGCCTTCCGTAAGCAACCTCGTAGGAAACAAACTCCTTCTTGCTTTTGCTGCCCGTCATTTCAATAATTTTGTCGGCAAGGCCCTCGATAGTAATCTCTTCAGCCGAGCCGATGTTATATACCCTCCCTACCGCCTGCTCGCAATTCATCAGGTCGATAACCGCCTCGACAAGGTCCCCAACGTAACAAAAGCATCGCCTTTGCCGGCCGGTACCATATATCAAAACCGGCTCATTCCGTAAAGCCCTTTGAACGAATCGAGGTACCACCATTCCGTATTGACCCGTTTGCCTCGGCCCAATTGTATTAAAGAACCTGCCGATTACCACGCCCAAGCCGTACTGTTGATAAAAAGCCAGACCCAAAAATTCGTCTATCGCCTTACTGCAGGCGTACGACCACCGCGAAAAACTTGTGCTGCCAAGCACAATATCGTCGTCTTCGCAGAAGGGAACTGCTTCGCTTTTGCCGTAGATTTCGCTGCTTGAAGCAATCAGGATTTTTTTGTCGAACTTATTAGCGGCATCCAATACCACCTCAGTGCCGCTAATATTTGTCTCTATCGTGTGCACCGGCCTGTCGGCTATCAGCTTGACACCGACAGCCGCAGCCAGGTGATATATGACATCGCATTGTTCTGCCAGCGGCTCCATTAAGCCGGCGTTGCGGATGTCGCCCTCAACAAAATCAAAGCCGGAACGATTTTTGAAACTTTCAATGTTCTCTAAACTGCCGGTGCTGAGATTATCAACAACGACTACCTTATTACCGTCTTTCAGCAGCCGTTCCGCCAGATGAGAGCCGATAAAACCTGCCCCCCCTGTAACTAATACGCTCATATTAGACCCAATAGTAAATAATCAATAGTCAATTTTGACAGACTCCGTCCCCGTCGGCCACCATAAAAATAAACATAGCCCGAGCACTGTATCTGACTTTTTGGGGACACTCTCTGTAAGCAGTCATAATATACGGATTTGACCGCCGGCCTTCATATAACATAACTATCGGCAAATAAAGAACATAGCTTGAGTAAAGACAAACATCCGGTGTCATTACCGGACCTTTGCTTCCACGTGTCTTTCGGGAAACCTCCGATATCTGGTATCAGCCGATTTACCAATAAAAATTATACGCTCTCAAAGCCCGATAAGTTCATAATGCACAACGAGTTCCCATTAGGCTCACCCGGTAAGTTAGCCGTTGGTCTTACGGGGCTTACATCTCATTGGTGCAGGGCAAAGTGAGGACTTACAATATATTCTCAAAATCAAAATTGCCCTTTTTATCGGACGATTGTCTTCAACCAAACCCCACCCTTATTGCGAGTCCCTTCCCACCGGTTGCCTCCTCCCCATCTTAGGAAAACACGGAATTGACTTGCCTTATCGTCACTATTAAGCTACAATATGCTTCTGAGGAGAAGCCCAAAAATGAACCTACGGCACAATAAAACCAGAATCTTCTTCCTCTCGCTATTGATAGCAACGGCTCTTAATCTCCAGGCAAAGGCGGAAAAAACGATTCTGGCAGACGAGCTCAACGATAAGATGCGCGGAATGTGGCTCGGCCAGCTGATAGGCAATATGGCGGGAAGACCCACCGAAGGCCATTTTGCCGGCTCGTATCCCAACCCCGACCCGAATGTCCTCTGGGTAATCAAGTCGGTCTGGGACGCCGACGATGATACCGACATAGAATACATCGCTGTTCATATACTCGAAACGAACGGCTTCGATTGTAATGCCCAGGAAATCGCCGACCAATGGCTCCACCACATAACCAGCTCCGGGTCGGGCATATACATCGCAAACAGACAGGCCTGGTACCTGATGGGAGATGGCTATCTACCCCCGCAAACCGGAAGCCGGAATTACAACGAACACTGGTATTCTATCGACGCTCAAATAACTACCGAGGTACTTGGTGCAATCTCTCCAGGCCTCGTCCAGTCTGCCGTTGACCTTACCGCCGAATTTGCCCGTATCACCAACACCGGCTTCCCCATTCACGCCGCGCAGTTTTACACCGCTGTCTATGCCAATGCGTTTTTTGAACCAAACGTTGTTACTCTTGTAACTGAAGGCCTCAATGCCCTACCGACAACAAGTCGAACACATCAGGTTATAACTGACGTCCTCAACTGGTACATAGACGATGCAAATGATGGACTGCTGGATTGGCGAGCGACCCGTGCCAAAATCTACAACAAATATCAAGGCCCTCACAGTTACGACCGCCACTACTCCTGGATCGAATCGACCATCAACACGGGCGCAACGGTACTCGCTATACTCTATGGCCGGGGCGATTTCAAAGACACCGTTCAGATTGGAGTCCTCGCCGGATGGGACTGTGACTGCAATCCCGCAACCGCCGGCGGACTTATCGGCATAATTAACGGTTACACGGGTTTGCCGCGGGATTTGACTGATTCTAACATTTGTGGCGATGTTTACGAGAATGTTTACAGGCCCTACCTGCCGGACCCCAACCAACCTCTGCCACAGTACGATACCATAACCAACATTGCCTCTCGTCTGACCAATCTTGCAGAGCAAAACATCCTGGATAATGGCGGCTACATAACAGGCAGCGGTCCTGCAAAGACTTACCACGTCCTCGATGCCGATACGATTATACCCGAACCTGAAAAGCCCGACCCCAACGGCCCAGCCGACCTTGTCGCACAGGCAATAGCTTCAGGGTTCACCGTTACTACATCTGCCGCAGTGGAATATCACGACCCAAATGACGACCGAAGAAATCTCGACGCCATCATCGACGGCATAACGGACAACTCCTACAACGGCCACAAAGCATATTACAGTTATCTCTCTGCCCCGAACGCTCGACCCGACCTCGATTGGTATCAGATAAACTTTTCCCAGCCGGTCAAGTTCGAGACACTCACGTTTTATGAGGGAGACATCCAATGGTCCGGAGTAAACACATATTACGCTAATGACACACCCAGAGGTGGCTTTTTTAATGACCTTACAGTGCAAATTCTGCGCGATGGTAAGTTTATAACCCCCGCAAATCTGCAAATGTCCCCTCCTCTTGACCGCCTGAAAATCTATCAGACAATCGCGTTTAATTTTGCACCAACCGTTGGTGATGTCATACGCATAATAGGCACACCCGGCGGTACCCAGGGGTTCACCACCATAATGGAGCTCGAAGCCCGGGGTGATATCGACCCAGGCCTATACATAGCTTCGGTAGAAATTGCCGACGGCCAGGTGCAGCGCTCAAACGTAGCTGGCGTCGTGGCTGAGTTCAGTCGCAATGTGACCGTCGGGCCAAGCGACATCCAGCTTTTGGGAACAACTAACGGCACCACTTTCGATGCAAACCAGATAAACTTCACGTATGACAGTCTTTCCTTTCAACTCACCCTAAAATTTGACACGGACAATGACGGAAACTTTGGAGATTCGCTCCCTGATGACACCTATCAGTTGAAGCTGGACTGCAGCTCAATTACCGACGCAAATGGCCAAACACTGCTCGACGATGACCAAAATCCCTCAGACAGCTTTTATACAATAGAATTTCACAGATTATTTGGCGATGCAGACGGCTCAGCAGCGGTAGGTTTCACCGACTTTTCCCTCCTGGCCTTGTACTGGTTCGATGCCCCTGCCGATACAGGCCTCGACTCAAATGCAGATAATATCCTGAACTTCCTGGATTTGGCCCCTTTCACCGAAAACTGGCTATCCGCCCTTACGTACTGACGACCCCAACCCCCAATACGATATACACAACACGAGCCACAGGTTACTCCCCGTAATACGAGCAATACGTCTTATCGGTTTCCCACACGGTAACGCAGTGCAGTCCGGCATTTTGCCGGACTTCACCGAATTTACCCACCAGCTTATCCCACGCAAAAGCCGCGATATTTTCAACGGTCGGATTGGTCTTGCGAAACTCGGCAACGTCGGCATTCAAATTCTTATGGTCAACAACTTTTATAAGCTCATCGTTCACTATTCTTTCAAAATCACCAATACAAAAGCCATTCCCGCTTACCGGCCTCTTTATCGTAACCTCAACAACATAGTTGTGCCCGTGACCCGTGGGGTTCGCGCATTTACCGAAAACCTCAAAATTGCGCTCCTCGGAAAAATTATCGTTCCAGAGCTTGTGCGTCGCAGCAAATTCAAATTTCTCGCTAAAGTAAATCATCTCGAAATCCTTTGAATCTATCATTACCTGCCTGAAAGGATTCAGTTTCAGACTCAATTTGCTCAACCTCGCCGACCCAAACCTATCAGCCAGTTGGCCCCACGCCGACCTTAAAAGTTCAGCTATTTCGAAAAACCCGATATGCCTGCCCTGCCGAAAATCTTCTCTTATTCGCTCGGCGAAAATCGGCACGACATATTCGCCAACGTTTTTGTCAATATCGATTACATTAACAACAAATCCCGTAGCCGGCTCAACCTCACCGGCCACCTCAACACATAACTCGAAAAATATTGATAACCCTTCACCCGCCGGCCTGGATGCAAACGAATTAAAGCCCAAACTGTCCCTCGGCAAAAAAGGATTAATCGAAAACCGCACCTGCCTTGCCGCTTTATGCATAAACGAAACACCTCTTACTTGTTGCCGGTATACATCAGGCTCAAAACCTCGTTTCGGCTCTTCGGGTCTCTCTTAAATATCCCGCGAAGTGCCGATGTTACCATTATCGAGCCGGGCTTCTTTATACCACGAATGGTCATACAGCTATGCGACGCTTCCAGCACCACCGCCACGCCCTGCGGTTTTAAGCTGTTCATTATAAAATCAGCTATCTGGTACGTAAGCCGCTCCTGAGCCTGCAGTCGGCGGGCAAAACAATCCACAATACGAGCTAATTTGCTGACCCCGAGCACTGACCCCGACGGCAAATACGCAACGTGAGCCGACCCGATAAACGGCATCAGATGATGCTCGCAAATACTGTAAAAAGGTATGTCACGCAGCAAAACGATCTCGTCATAGTTCTCGGTAAACACACTGCGAAGATGCTGTTTAGGGTCCTCGTGCATCCCGCCTAAAAGTTCAGCATACATCCTTGCCACCCGCCCCGGCGTCCCCTTTAGCCCCTCTCGCTCAGTGTCCTCGCCAACCGCTAAAAGTATTTCCCTAACCGCTTTCTCGATCCTTTTGGTATCTACACTCGTTTTGCCTTTATCATTCATCTTCCTGCCTTCTTTCGCAATTCGTACAAATTCGTGTCAATTCTTAGCTCACTTTGCAACCAGATTCATAAGATAAGTGGCTAATAATCGCACACCAAATCCACTTGAGCCTTCTGCTGAAAATTCCGTGGCCTTCTCGAACACCTCCATCCCCGCAATATCCAGATGCGCCCATTTTGCATCACCCACAAACTGCCTCAAAAACGCAGCCGCCGTGCAGGCTCCGCCCCATTTACTGCCGGTATTTTTCAAGTCAGCTATCTTGCTCTTCATTTCTTCGGCATACTCATCACCGCTCGGCATAGGCCAGGCCTTCTCACCGCTGTCCTCTGCTGCTCTTCGCAATTGTTTTATCAGTCTCTCATCGTTACCCATCAGCCCGGCCATATAGGTGCCAAGCGCAATTCTGCACGAACCGGTCAACGTCGCTATATCGATGATGACCTCGCAGTTTTGCTTGACGGCATAGTGAAGCCCATCGCACAGTATCATCCTTCCTTCGGCGTCGGTATTCTGCACCTCAACGGTTTTACCGCTGAAAGTTGTAATAATGTCACCGGGCCGATAGCTTGTCCCGCTCGGCAAATTCTCCGCCGCCGGAATTATCCCGTAAACATTGACCGCCAGCCCCAGTTCCGCCGCTGCTTTCATTGTCCCCAACACCGCAATACCGCCGGTTTTATCCAGTTTCATTTGCTCCATATTGGCTGCCGGCTTAATGCTTATCCCGCCGGAGTCGAATGTTATCGCCTTGCCAACCAGGCCAATCGTAGGCAGTCTGCTTGCGGATTTACTCGCGGGACTGTACTTCAAAACGATAAATCTCGGCTTGTTTTGTGAGCCGGACCCCACCGCAAGCACCCCACCCATACCCTTCGCAGCCAGCTGCTTTTCATCGAAAACCGTACAGCTCAATCTTTCCGAACCACGAGCCAGCGCTTTTGCGGCAGCCGCCAATTTAACCGGATTCATTACATTGGCCGGCCGATTCGTCAACGTCCGGGCGTAACTTTGCGCTCTGCCGATAACAGCCCCTCTTGCAACTCCTTTGTTTAACTTCCTTGTTTTCGCAGAATCAGAATCAATCACCTCAACGCCGAGCGAACCCAATCGCCCGTCTTCGCTTTCAGTAACAAACTCATCATAGCGATAGCTGCCGAAATACGTCCCTTCCCCCATAGCCCTGCCCATCGCAGACAAGTCAAACCGCCCCCCAAACGCTTTGTGCAGCGCCAGACTGATGGCTTCTATTTCCATTGCTACCGCTTTATTCGCCGCGTTAGCCGCCGCTTTGCGAATCGTATCAAGCGTCGCCTTTTTCTTTTCACCCAGGCCGACCAGCAGGACCCGCTTGGCGCCTACGTTGGCGTTGCCGTAAACAATTGCGCTCGTCCCCTCTTTTCCCTTGAAATCGCCCAATTTAATCAATCGCTCAATCGCACCGTCAAGCTTGCTGTTAAGCTCTCCACTCACTTTGTCTAATACTTTGGCGTCGCTGAATTGCCCTACCGCAAGCAGCTCTGTTTCGCATTTGCTAAAATCAACCTTCCGTGTTTTCAGTTCAACCTCAATAATCTCTTTCATTCTTTCCAGCCCTTTTTACTTTTTTATTTTTAATTATTTCTCTGCGTTCTCCGCGTTCTCTGCGGTTAATTTTTACCTTCTCTCTTTTTAACCCGGTGCCGCAGATAACTTTCGATAAATCCGTCGAGTTCTCCGTCCAGCACCGCCGCCACATTACCCGTTTGAAACTCGGTTCGATGGTCCTTGACCATCTGATATGGCTGCATTACATAGCTGCGTATCTGGTTTCCCCAGGCGATTTCACCCTTATCGCCGTACAGCTTTGCAAGCTCAGCATCGCGCTTCTGCTGCTCGCGCATATAGAGTCTTGCCTTGAGCACTTTCATCGCCTCCGCCCGGTTTTTATGCTGGCTCCTTTCGTTCTGGCATTGCACTACAATACCGGTCGGCTCGTGTGTAATCCGCACCGCCGAGCTGGTTTTATTTACGTGTTGTCCACCGGCACCACTCGCCCGGTAAAAATCAATCCTGAGGTCTTCTTCGTTTATCTCAATATCGATATCGTCATCAAATTCCGGAACGCAGTCAACCGCCGCGAAACTCGTATGCCGCCGTTTTTGCGAATCGAACGGGCTTATTCTAACCAGCCGATGCACCCCCGTCTCGCACGAAAGCTTGCCGTAGGCAAAAGGCCCTCTCACCCGCAGCGTCACCGACCGCACGCCCACCTCTTCCCCCGGCGTAATATCAAGTTCCCGAAATTTGTATTTTTTCATCTCAAAATACCGCGTGTACATCCTCAGCAGCATATTTGCCCAGTCGCAGCTCTCCGTCCCACCGGCCCCTGCGTGAATACTGAAAAAGCAATTCTTCGTATCGTTCGGCCTGCACAAAAGCCCCGCCAATTCGATTTGCTCGCATTGTTTTACCAGCTCGCCCAAATCATCTTCTAATTGTGCCAATTCTTCTTTATCTGACTCAGCCGCCGCCATCTCGAAAAGCTCCACCAAATCGTCGGCCTCGCACTGAAGCTCTTCCATCGGCTCAATCACCGATTTAAGCCCGCTTAATTGAGAAACTACTCGTTGTGCTGTATTGGGATTGTCCCAGAACCCCGCCCCGGACATCTTCTTTTCGAGCTTTTTGAACTGAGATTTTTTATTGGACAGGTCAAAGCCAGTCCCGGATTTTATCAACCCGGGCCAACAACCCTGCTATTGCTGTTTTTAATTCCGCAACTTCCATCTATTTGGCTCTCATATACTTATTGCAATTGACTCCAAAGCAATTCTTATACCACATTACAGCGATATGTGCAACTCCCCTGCCCAGGCAGCACCCTCCGCCCCGTCATTCCGAGCGAAGCGATGCGCAGCATCGCGGAGTCGAGGAATCTATTTTTGAATTTCGGTAATTCGGATTTGTTTCGGATTTCGTGCTTCGTATTTCGGATTTTCCTTTCTGTCCCCCTCCGTTCTCTCGTCCTTATACCACATCCCATTAAAATATGCAACCAGATGTTCTTGCCAGCGAGAGCGGGAATCCAAAAACAAGATAGAAGTGTTGACATAACCTACACTCTCGCCCTTTTATCCTCCTATCGCGGCTAATTTTCCCACCCGAGCTTTTGTGGTCTTCGGCGGATGACTCAAAACTCTTATTGTCCTGTGTGCGCATAACTACCGATATACCCGATACACAATATGCACAGTATGATACAACTTTCTAAGCGATAACTACTATTCCCCTTCACTTAATTTGGTATATTTCCAACAAACAACTTGCCCAACCTCGTAGCCATCTTTTTTAAATTTTCAATTTATGACCTTCGATTGAATCCCTCCTGCATCCTCGCAATTCGTCTTTCTATATTCTCAATTGCTCTTGTGTCTCGTTTCTTTCCTTATCCGCTATACGCTAAACGCTATACGCTAAACGCTATCCGCTAAACGCTATACGCTAAACGCTATCCGCTAAACGCTATACGCTATCCGCTATACGCTATCCGCTATACGCTATCCGCTATACGCTATCCGCTATCCGCTATCCGCTACTTTTTCGTTTCACGTGAAACGTTTTGCCCAGGCCGACTTGACTCTCCAAACATCCCGCCGAATCAAATGACTCTACTTGCGTTCTCTAAAATGCAACCGTACAATGTACACCCCACAATAAACACCAGGCAAACACTGCCGATTTGGTCGTTCTTGCACCGACTTACGAATACCTCTTCATATCAAGCCGCATCGCAGTACAACTCTTCCAAAGCTACTCGCCTTGTATCACATCGCAAAAGCTGGCTTTGTGGAAAGGATGGTTCCCGTTAAACTCCGTAAGGCGCCAGGCACAAGGAAACTGCGACAAACACCCAGCCCGGATATTTCGCCATTGTTTCACGTGAAACTTTTTTTCCAAAAAACGCTTTTTAGCCCGGCAAAGTTGCAGAATTTCCAATGAAAATACCGAAATACCATTTGGGCTAACGCCTGAATGTCAACTAAAAGCAGGCAAAGGAAAACAGGATTCCTAATATTTTGTGAAGGAGCACTTATATGGCCAACAAAAAAAGAGAAAAAACAAAACGTCTCGGCAGGGGGCTGCAGTCGCTTTTAAGTCCGATAACATCCGGCACCGCAGAGGCAAATCAGGTATCGCCCGAACCGGCGATAAACCCTAACTTCCCGCCAGACAAAGAGTTATGCGATTCGCTAAAGGAAATTAGTATCGATGCGATATCGCCGAATCCTTATCAGGCACGAACGGTATGGGATGAACAGGAACTGGCAGATTTGGCCGAGTCTATCAGAGCCAATGGCGTAATTCAGCCAATTATTGTTCGCCCGGCCGAGTCGGGATACCAGCTAATCGCCGGCGAACGCCGATTCCGCGCCGCCCAATTAGCTTCTCTGACCGCCATACCCGCCCTCGTTCGTCAGGCAACCGACCAGCAACTGCTTGAGCTGGCACTAATTGAGAACATTCACCGAACCGACCTCAATCCCCTCGAACGCGCAAAGGCATATCAAAACTATTTCAACACTTTCTCTCTAACCCAGGCCGAAGCCGCCCAGCGGCTCGGTGAAGACCGCTCCGTTATCGCTAACTACTTGCGACTGCTGGACTTACCGGACGAAATCAAGCAAATGTTAGTCCATCGCCAATTGAATATGGGGCACGCCCGTGCGATACTTGCCCTGCCTACCGACGAGCTTCGCCGCAAGCTGGCCAATCGAGCAATGGCAGGCCGGCTCAGCGTCCGTGAAGTCGAAAGACTGGTCCGAAAATATCTTACCGGCACAGAGCAAGCCAGGACAACCGCCCGCTCGAAACCAGCCCATATCCTGGACCTGGAGAGCAAACTCAGCAGTCAGCTTGGCACAAGGGTAAGCATTGAGACCCGCAAAAATGGCCAAAGAGGTAAGATAATCATCGAATTTTACTCTCTGGACGAATTCGATAGAATCGCAGAAAGGCTCGGCCTGGCATCTTTGGAGCAAGTTTAAAAGCGGCGGCAAAGAACTTGAATTGTGATAATTTTGATGTAAGAAATTAAACATTTCCTGTATAATGGGTATATCTGTATTTCGGCCGGCCGGGTTAAGGCCGGCCATTAACTGAATTTGACATTATTACATTTCGGAGGATATACCAATGAGGCGTTTGGTTATTCCAATATCGATTTTGAGTATTTTTTTGTGTTTGTGTCTGTGCTTGCCGACAGTGCTTTTGCCGCAACCTACCCTGGCGGCTAATGATGCAGTGAACGAGAAGCCGATCTGGCTGGTGGTAACCAGACCTATATTTCTGGAAGCCATAAAACCGCTCGAGGACAAACGCATCAAAGACGGTTTTAAGGCGATTGTCTCAACGCTGCCTGTTGCTGAAGCAATAGCTACCCTAAAACGCCGACCGGCATTTTTACTACTGGTGGGCGATGAGCAGCCCGGTGAAGAAAAACAGCCTTGGTACGTTCCCAGCCCAAGGCGGGAACTCTATCGATGGCGAGCAACACAAGAAAAGGAATTTGCAGCAGACGCTCTCTTGGGGGATCTCGATGGCGATCTTGTTCCAGATGTTCCCGTCGGGCGGATTCCAATTCGGACAACCGAGCAACTGGAACTGGTCGTCAACAAAATTCTTGCCTTCGAGGATAAACAACCCACACTTGATGATCTTCGGTTGCCCATTTGGGCAGGCTCTTCGGGCTACGACCCGCTGCTCGACAGCATGGCGACCGAACTGCTGCTTAATACCGTTCGGATGAATACTCCGATTTGGTTAAGACCGTGGATCATCTCCGCTGACCCGACGCACCCATTGTGCGGCTGGCCACCCGATCAGGGGGCAATGTTCACCGAGCAGTTGAAGCGAGGCGGGATGATGGCGGTCCTTATGGGCCATGCCTCCGCCACCAGCTTTCATTCGATGACCTTCAATAGCAGCAACATTAGCTACTCCGCCGAAGATGCCAGAGCCGCCCTCGCCGGCGATAAGCCTGCCCCGGCTATGGTGATTATCGCCTGCGGTACCGGTCACTTCATAGGACACGATAATTGCCTGGCCGAGTCACTGCTGCTTATGCCCGGTGGGCCGGTGGCCATCATTGCAGCAACCACCGAATCACATCCGTTGACGAATTACTTCTCGGGCCTGTGTTTGTTGCAACAAGGCGGCGAGAAGGACAAACGACTCGGCAGCATCTGGTTGGCCGCACAGCAGAAGGCGATGAAAACCCGAGATATTGCCATAGAGCAGATGCTTTGCGATGTGGAGGGTAAGCTTGAGGAGAACATCAATATTGCCAAGCTTCGCCGCGATCAGATTCTAATGTATGCTCTGCTGGGTGACCCCGCCACACGACTGCACCTACCAGAGCAGCTTGACGGCAAAATCAAATATAGTGCCGATGGTTGGCACTGGGATGTCCAGAAACCAGAAGGCGCAACTAAGCTCTATGTGAGCTTCCGACCAGAAGGGCAGAGCTTGCCGACGGTTGTGGCCCGACTCGAAAAAACCAGTGCCCTCAAGCTATTCCACCAGGCAAACGACACCTTTGCTTTCAGACCTCTGGGTGAGTTTGCTATTGATAAAGCTTGGAAGGGCGCCATTAACGAGGAAGGAACATTGCGTCTGGTCGCTATGGGGCCGGAGCGAATCTACGCCATCGCTTTTAAGCTCAAGTCCTTCGACGAAGAGGTAGCTGTTGTTGCAAAGTCCCGAGCTGAGGCAGACCCATTTGCTGACCCAAATGCGGTCAAGGCCGGCATCAAGGCGTTTGAAGGCCTGGAAAAAGCATTGACCCAGGTGGATGGGCGCAGCCGATTCGAAGTACGTGAGTGGCTGCAGACAAGAGTTGATAATAGAATAAAGCTCGCAACAGCCGTGGAAATGCAGGTAAAGATAGAGATTAGTTTCATACGCAAGGTTGCTGTTGAAGAAAAAGCGAAAAAGACGACGAAGGCGATTGATGACCTGCTGCCGGACAGGCAGGAGCGATTAAAGACACTTGTCAAAACAATGGAAGAGGAAATAAGAAGGATGCGCTTCGGCGAGCGAGGGTCAAGAGGAATCAGGGAACAACGAAGAAGCACACTTGACCCTGAGGAAAGGCGAAGGGCCTGGGAAGAAAGGCGGAGCGGAGAACGGCTGACCAGAGAAGATACGAGAGAGCAAGGCGGATTTATGGGAGTAGAAAGTCCAGCCATAGCTCCGGCAGAGAGAGCATTGCCGGGCGTAGGGGGCAAAAATGAGATACAGGCAAGCGAGTGGCTAAAGACGGGAGTTGAAAACAGGATAAGTCTGGCAAAAGCGGTACAAGAGCCAATCAAGGCAGACCTCATCTACATACGAAAGCTTGCTGTTGAAGAAGGAGTGAAAAAGACGACCGCAGCGATTGACGGTCTCTTATTAAGCAGGCAGCAGCGGATGGAGAGATTGGTCCAAAAAATGGAAGAGCAGTTGAGAAGGATGCGCTTCCTTGAGCAAGGGTCAAGAAGAATCAGGGGGCCGCGAAGAAGCATGCTTAACCCTGAGCAAAGGCGGAGTGGAGGATTGACGCCCACGGAAGGCACAGGAGTGCAGGAGGCGACTGTAGAAGAAGAGAATCGCCGAAGGTCTCCCCGAAGGCGACGCTAACAAAGGGTGCTAAAGCTGTACCCGCGATGATAATTGGTCGCCTCAGCAATTAAGTGCAGCCTCGTTTTACGAACCAAAACGCTTTCCTTTATTTCTACGGGCAAGAGAAGGAGTGAGGTGTCTAAGCCCTCCCAGAATTAAAGACTAAAATTATCGTGATTTAGCGGGAAATAGGATTTTTCGGGATATTTTTCGGGGCAACGTTGGTTTTTGGGGTAAAAACGGGGGTTGGGGGATTGGGTTTGTATCTCGTATCTCGTATTGTGTATTGCGTATCGCGCTGGGGGATTGGGTTTGATTGGGTTTGTATCTCGTATCTCGTATTGCGTATTGCGTATCGCGCTGGGGGATTGGGTTTGAATTGGCTTTGTTTTCCGGGACTGCGAAAATGTCATTTCTTTCATAATCCTTTGTTAAAACAGAACTTATGTTCATTTGAGCATCCAGCAAATTGGGTTTGTTTTGGCTTTGTTTTTTCATAGCCCTTATCCGCATTTTTCTTCATAATCCTTTGTAACTACACACTTTGCATCAATTTTACCATCCGGCAAATTGGGTTTGTTTGGGTTTGAATTGGGTTTGTTTTTTTGGACTGCGAAATCATCTTTTTTTCTGTAATCCTTTGTTATAAGTGAGTTTACATTCATTTTGGCTTTTCGGAAATTGGGTTTGTTTTGCATAAAAAGGTGCGATTTGTAGAGCGTTCTCTACAAATGTAGAGGGCAAGTTAGTGTAAAGTGAGCTAAAGTGCCTAAAGTGAGCTAAAGTTGGATTCTCGATGCTCATGATTGGTAATTCCCCTAAGGGTTTTCCGTTTCGCTCCAAGACTATTTACGAACGATGATTTTTGACGTGTATCTGCTGATACGAAGACGTGCGGTTCTCCGCTAAATGCCTGCCATCTCTATGGCGGTTTGTATTATACCAAATTTCGAGCAAAAGTCAACACAAAAACGGCCCAAAAGGCTATTTTATTGGCCAGCCGACGTGGGCGGAGGGAAAATTAAAGATTAAAATGTAAAATGCAAAATTACAGTGCAAAATTCAATAATATTTAACCACGGATTTCACTTTGTCAGACATAAGGGAGTTGGCACAGCCTTCTCAATAAAGGCTTTGTGACTGTTTTCATCGGGTCTGATGACGAACTCGTCTTCTCCGAGTTCAATAATGATTGTTCCTGAACAACACGTACCTCTTTCTTTGCCCTTGGCGAACTTTTCTGTAAGATGGCTAAAATCGTCGGAAGTCAACGTTGCAGCGCAGTGTTCAGAAAGTTGTGTGCACAGTATTCTCGTGGATGGCATCGTCTTTCGCAGAGTGGCAATGACTCCGGGCTGCGGCGTGCTGTATTGGCCACGCCCGATGGAGAATACCACGATTTCTGGCATAGCGACTTGACAGAAGCGACCAGTAAACGTAGGAATGTCAGCTGTGCCAGGTTTTGCACCATGGTGAGGGAAAACCGCAATGGGTGCTCTTGCATCAACGCCAGAATCAGCAAGGTTTTCTAAACCTGTGTTATCGATGTCGCTTGCGAGAAGAACAAGAGGCTTTTTATCTCTAATAAGTCGAACGACTGCACTAAGTGAGTTTGAAGTCAAGGATCGACCTTTACGGTCAACACTCCCAGCACCTTTCGCTGCGAGATAAAGTGCTGGAGCAACAATCTCAACATGAATCTTGCCTATATCGAACTTACCAGTTTCGTTGGTTGTTAAGCCTACGTTAAACTTAACGTCTCCAGTTTTGTTTGCACAGTCTAACTCGTATGCGAGGTCGTCCCACAAGTCACTTTCTTTTTCCGAATCAGTGTTCAACTGCACAAGATCGATACTTACTTGTGATTCGATTAGACTTATAACACCCTTAATGTGATCCTTGTCCGCATGTGAAAGCAAAAGCACATCAATTTTCATAATCCCTTCTCGAGTAAGGAACTCCAAAAGAGTCGTGCCCGGACCAGCGTCGATCACCACTACGGAGGTATCGTCTATCAGCACTGCGCTGTTACCATGACCAACATCAAGGATAGTCAGGCTGGTATTAGACAAAAGAGTACCCCCTGATTCTAATCAAACTGGAAATTATCAAAATAGAGGTCGTCCTGGTTTTCTGCGCCTTTGTTTACTTGAGCATGAAATCTTACGCCCGGTTTTATTTTGTTGTGTAGCTCGGACGGAATCAAATCCAGTGGCAGGCGAATTTTGTCACTCGTATGCCAACCAGGCAAAACCACAAAAAAAAGCGGAGGAACCATCTGTTCTTCAACTTCTTCAACTCTCACTAGCGTACGCCAAGGCTTGCGGCATGGCGAGAAATCATTATTGAACTCGCGTATGCAATATTCGAATCCCGCAGCGATAGAATCAGGATCAAGATCGTCGGGCTTAATCAATACTGGAATTCTTCTACGATATGCACGCATGGCGTCAATTACGGCTTTTCCCCACGTAGTGCATAGTAACGCAGGCCATTTGCGTTCGTAAAATTGCGCGACCGCTTCTGCCCCATCAAACTCGGCGTAACTCGCCAGATTGAGTCTGTGGTCGCAAATGCCGGCATCAGCTTTCTTCATAGCTGACTCGATAAATTTATGAAGAGGAGGAAGAGGCCCATCTTCGGGTACCGCTTCCAGCATGGCTTCGTTGACGCACATAGCGACGGCCTTTCTGGCGTCTGATTTGTCATCCACAATATTAACGCGTGTAATAGTACTTCCAGCAAAGTTCAAAGGCATATTTCAAGCTCCCAGTATTGGTAATTCGATTATAAACTCAGCACCTCCAAGCTCACCTTTTTCAAGCGCATCCACGGTTCCACCGAGATCGGTAACAGCGTCCCGAACGATAGTTAAGCCTAGGCCTGTCCCATTTGGGCGAGTTGTCTGACCAGGTAGCCAGATGTCTTTCGTGCTTATTCCTCTAATTCCGGGACCGTTGTCAAAGACTTTAAGAGTGAGTACGTTCTCCATAACTTCGGTACGGATAACTACTTTGCGTTGGTCATCCTGCATTCCCGCAAACCAGACAATGCTGTTGTTCAGGAAGTTCGTTATAACCGACTCAAGCGCGGCTTGGCTTCCACGTAGATAAGGGTTGCCAGACGATAGTTTCGGAACAACCGTAACTTCACGTTCATCAAGAAAAGGTTTGAATGTTTTAAGTATATTTTTAATAACTCGATGAATTTCAACACGACCCACTCGGCGCTTTTCATGGTCAACTAAACTAAGAGTCACATTTCCAAGCACTTTGAGGGCATTAATCGATTTCTTAATTAGTTCAACAGGTTCCTCGATAGTTGTGGAGTACTTTTTACCGAGCAAATTGAGTCCGCGGCGAGCAACTGTGTTCGTGGCAACGCTTATCACCTTGATAGGATTGCCAGCCGACTCGTGTGCAAAGGTGGCTGAGGTAATTCCCGCCGTACCGAGTGTTCGATAAAGCTGCACTTCTTTGTGCAGATCCCGCACTTCCTTTTCTCTGACGCGGTCGTATTTTCTAAAAGCGTCTTTCAGAGGCAGTCTTAACTTGGTCGGTGTACTTTCAATAACTACTTCTAGGTTTTGTTTTGCTCGCTCCGAGCGTTTTGGCCCTTCTGTGCGTTGTTTAGCTCGCCGTCTTTCGGCCAGTTCGAGACGTCGCTTTGCCATCCAGTCGAGCGCATCAGTCGCGAATCGCCTAAGTTCGAGAAAGGTGTCGCTTTCTATGAATCCTGAACGATCTGTCTTTTGGATAAGCAACTCGTCAGTATCTACAAGTGAGACCCGGCCAATCGAGTTATTTGTGGAGGGGCGTTCTTCAGGGCCTCGGACTCTTCTGAGGTTCATTTCGAGCCAATCGTTACCCGGATTACCATAAGGGTTAACGCGGAGACCGTTCTGGTATAAGTGCACGCCGCCGAATGTCCGCAGCCAAGTTCGAACTTCTGTCAGCGTAGATGAGCGAGTTAAAAAAGTGATGTTGTTCAGTATAAATGCCCAGAGGTCGAATTGGGCAGGTGGACAATGGTATGTTTGCTCCTCATATTTGCCAGATATGTCCTTGTGTTCAGCACTGAAAAGCACTTCTCCTCGCCAATCGGTAACAACAGCATTGGCTTTGCCTGTCTTGTCTATATGGGCAGTCAGATGGTATTCGGCATCATTAAAGTACCGGTTCTTAACTAAAGTTTCAAGGTCGGCGAATTCAAGCGCTTTCAGTACTGGCCTAAAGCCTTCAGGGTTTTCAGCAAATGGGTCTGCTAGGAGAAGGAGGGCTCTGGCGAGTCTCTTAGCGTCCATACGGCTGAGGCTATAGCGAAGGTTGTCAAGTGTAATCTCCGTACCCTTACGGCTTTTATCCGGACTGCGCTCCTCTGTTATGCTCAGAATCACGTCTTCTACGAGTGCAGCCTCGTCGTAATCTGACCAGTTGATGTCTAACTGGAATTGGCGCATTGGGTTTGTTCTAGGCCGACTTACAAGGGTAGTGGATGAGCCCATTCGTAATGCCGCGAGGCGTCCAAGTCCTTTGCTACCAGCACGAATACGCTTAAGTCTAGTACGACCGCCTGGTGGTTTAAGAGACTGGCCCAGAACAAGCCATCCGTCTCTAATTGCAGCCGCATCCATGCCGTCCCCGTTATCAGAAATTTGGATTGTACCACCGGGCCGATCTGTCTTGATTAGTTCGATAGTGCAGTCTACCGCATCGGCGTCATACGAATTTTTTACGAGTTCCAAAATGCTTTGATCTGGACTTGGATTCAGTTCTTCGCCAAGTCGCCGAAGAATATTTGTTGAAAATCTTAGTGGGACTTCGATGCCTTTCATTACTAGATTCTCCACCAAGGTAAATCTTTTAAGGACTGGACGGTGAGGTGTCTGCACCGTATTCTTTTATCCAGCCATCGGTTTGTTTCTGGAGACTTAAGTACTCGAAACAACTCCTTACACTCAGTAATCGTTTTCTTATTGGGCAACAGAACTACAAGATGGTTTTCGATAGCAACTTTGCGTTTACCTGTTATGATTGTTGCAATAGCCCGTTTGTCTCCGGGTCGAGATGTTCGCCGAACTGCCACAAAAGGTGGTTTAAATAAAGTACCGTTGAATCTGCGCTGCTCATTTATGCGTTTTACTCTTCCCCAAGCGGGCAATGTCTTGGCATGAACATAAGCAACGCATGGACCTTTTTCAGGATCGCGATGTGGTACTACCGGGCCAACGTGAACTTTAAAGTAATCCCCGACTTTACCATCACGAGCACCTTTGACTGATTTCCACCATTTTCCCTTAGAACTTTTCTGGCAATCACTTCTCAAGAGTTTTACTGTGAAGACATCCACATCAGTCCACTTGTCGAACTGCCCATATGTTGTTATTTCCATTCGCTCAGACAGAGACTCAATATGTTGTCTCCACTTTTCGTAAGATGATCCTGATCGCAAAACATCAGGTAGAATCGCAGATATTTTGGCTCCAGTGGAAGCGTTTGAAAGACAAGCATCCATGAAAAGCACTGCTGCGGAAACCTTCATATTTCCCCAAGTGCATTCATAGGGGGCTATTAGTTTATTGTAAGGTGGGTTGATGAGAATATGAGAAGCTCGAGCCAGTTTTTTGGGCTGAGCAAGAAAATCGTGCACGCAAATCATCGGGAAAAGTTTGCTCAGCTTCGGAATAGTTGAATATTCTATTCCTGACGATCTAAGCATGGCCAGCAAGAGTAACCTGACCTTAGCTGCACGCACAAACTCCGGATGGACGTCGAAGCCCATGAGCTTCACGCCCCAGATTTGGAGAGTCTTAGCTAAATCACATGATGCTGGCAACTTCCAAGCCGCAGCAAGAAGCAGGTCACCTACGCCACAAGCAGGATCACAGATGATAGCGTCCGCTGGAAGATTTGACAGACTATGGCCTAAGAGCCGCCTTGCAAGTTTCGTTCCCGTGAAGAATGCTCCTGCAGACCTGCGAATCTCCAACGGAACACGAGTACGAAACTGTTTCGCAACCTCGCCATCAAGTATAGGCCTTATACTATTGGATCTTTTCTGGGCAACATAGCTGCTGATCACATTGTAGGCGAGGTTCTCAAGACTGTTGAGATACGCTCCAAACGTTTTTATTGCGCTTACGCTCATGAATAGAATTCTACTTCTCAAGCAAGTATTAGGCAATACGTTTTTTAGGATTAAAACAGCTTTTTTTACTCGATGCGGGAGAGAATTAGCAAATGGTGGATAGCGTTTAGCGTACAGCGTACAGCGTATAGCGTTTAGCGTATAGGATTTAGGGGCCAGGCCCGGTTAGAAAGTGGACAAGTGCTAATCTGGATCCCTGCCCCCTGCCTAAGAATTGCAGGGGCATGCTACGACATGCAGGGATGCGGGGAGAAATGGGGTTTTGTTTGTTGTACTTTTCGGTTATAATTGCGAGATGATCTTAACACTATAGCGCAGCTTAGAACTCAACAGCTTACGTATGCATTGTTATAAAATTAGTTATATAAATTGTGCTAAATTCGAAATCCGAATATCGAAACTCGAAACAAATTCAAAATACGAATTACCAAAACAGCGAAGAACCGCAAAGACAGAACGAATGGATTCTTGTCTCGAAAACCGGCGTTTTTTGAAATTCGACATTCTTTCAGACTTCAGGTTGTGTTCCTGGGATTTCCGTAGAAAAACCGGATTTTTGCTATTAAGTTGCGCTGTAGCATTAATAAGGGCTGTAAAATGGGAAAGCAATTAGCCGGCAAAGTGGCGATAGTAACAGGGGCCAGCAGGGGGATTGGCAGAGCTATTAGCGCTGCATTAGCCAAAGAGGCCGCAACGGTTGTCCTGGCTGCACGCTCAATCCGGAAACTACAGGAAACCGCTGACCAGGTAACGCACGCCGGCGGAAAAGCGGAGATTGTTGTTACTGACTTAGCCGAAGAAGAAGCTATCAAAAACCTCGTCAAAGTAACCGGCGAAAAATTCGGCCGACTGGATATACTGGTCAATAACGCAGGCGTTACTCACTCGGCAAAACTGGAAGAGACCGCAACCGAAGACTGGGAACGCTGTATTTGGGTCAATGCGCGTGCGCCGTTTATCCTCTGCAGAGAAGCTCTGCCGATGTTAAGGAAGGCGGAAACAGGATACATTGTCAATATCGCCTCGGTCGTAGGGGTCAAAGGTCATCCGCTTCAAAGCGCCTATACCGCATCAAAGCACGCCCTTCGCGGGATGACAATATCATTAGCTGAGGAGCTAAGGGGCTCAAATGTCCGTATCCATTTGCTCTGTCCCGGCGGAGTTGATACCGAGCTGATAAAGATGCTCCGCCCGGACATAAAAAAGGATGACCTTATGCAGCCGGATGAAATCGCCGAGCTGGTTCTGTACCTTGTAACGCATAAAGGCAATGCCGTCATTGATGAGCTGCATATTCGCAGGGCGGCCTCTACGCCGTGGTTCTAAAGGATATCAGGTCATCAGGAAACCAGGCTGCAGCACCGTCAGGCGTCCTGTGGAGATATCAGAAGATCAGGACATCAGGAGAAACTATTCTGTTTTTAGTCAAACTAACCTGATAACCAACCAAATTTGAAAGGGACTTATGCGAGCGGTGATTCAGCGAGTTTTGCAGGCCCAGGTTGAGACAGAAGGCCGGTCAGTAGGCCAAATCGACAAAGGACTGCTGGTCTATCTCAGTGTCGGCAAGGGTGACACAATCAAGGACGCCGAGTTTATGGCCGACAAGTTAGTCAACCTGCGTATCTTTGCCGACGAAGCCGGGAAGATGAATCGAAGCGTGCTCGACGTGGGCGGAGCGATTTTGCTGGTCAGCAATTTTACCTTGCACGGCGATTGCCGAAAGGGTCGTCGGCCCGGCTTTGACGCCGCCGCCGAGCCGAAGTTGGCACAGCAGCTTTACGAAAAAGTAATTGAGCTGATTGCCGAGCAGGGCGTTGCGGTTGAAAAAGGCGCCTTCGGCGAATATATGCAGGTAAGCAGCGTCAATGACGGCCCGGTAACCTTTTTACTTGATAGCTCCCGCTCGTTTTAACCTTACTGGCGGCAGATTTGGCTTGACGAATTGGGGCAGCGTTTATAGACTCATTCCTTTGTTTAATTGCTGTTTTCAGGAGTTATTGTCGTGGAAGAAGCTATTGCAAAAGCTGGTGCGCTGATCGAGGCGATGGGATATATCCGCCAGTTCCGCGGGCGAATCGTGGTAGTAAAACTCGGCGGCAGCGTGCTCGAAGATACTTCTCTGCAAAAAAAGCTGCTGACCGATATCGCCTTTATGGCCACGGTCGGGATGCGGCCGATTATCGTCCACGGCGGCGGTAAGGCCATTACAAAGGCAATGAACAAGGCGGGCCTTGAGCCGGTCTGGGTCCAGGGCCGGCGATATACCGACCAGCGTACCCTGACAATAGCAGAGCATACGCTCGTACATAAAATCAATACTCCTATTTGCGAAACGCTCACCGAGTTAGGCTGTCAGCCGATGGGCTTGCACTCGCTGAGCAGTTGTGTATTGTTTGCGGAAACCCTGAGACTGGCCGGCGAAGACGGGCGGAAACTTGACCTCGGCCTGGTCGGGCAGGTTGTCGATATAAATGCGCAATTGTTAAAGACGCTCTGTGCCGACGGGACTATACCGGTCATCGCATCGGTGGCCAAAGATAAGACGGGCGGAAAGCTGAACGTCAACGCCGACAGCGCAGCCGGCAAGGTCGCCGCAGAGGTCAGCGCTGAAAAGCTCGTTGTCGTAAGCGACACACACGGAATACTGACCGACCTCGAAGACCCTAACAGCACAGCTTCGAGTCTGGACGAAGCGCAAATTAAAGATATGATTGACACCAGCGTTATCACCGACAAAATGTTCCCGAAGGTCGAGGCCTGCCTGACGGCGTTGGACGCCGGAGTCAAAAAGGCGCATATTATCGACGGACGAATCGAACATTCACTATTATTGGAAATCTATACCGATAAGGGCATTGGGACGCAAATAATTAAAAGTGCCTAAAGTGAGCTAAAGTGCCTAAAGTGAGCTAAAGTGCCTAAAGTGAGCTAAAGTGCCTAAAGTGAACTAAAGTGCCTAAAGTGAACTAAAGTGCCTAAAGTGAACTAAAGTGCCTAAAGTGAACTAAAGTGCCTAAAGTGAGCTAAAGTGCCTAAAATGAGCTAAAGTGCCTAAAGTGAGCTAAAGTGACACTTACGTGTCACTTTAGGCACTTCGAAGGGAAAGAATTATGACTACGCAGGAAACAATCGATTTGTTTGATAAATACGTTATTGCTAATTACGGCCGACTGCCGCGGGTTATCGTCAAAGGCGAAGGCTGTTATTGTTTCGACGCCGACGGCAATAAGATACTTGATATGTTCCCCGGCTGGGCCGTCAGCGCCATAGGCCACTGCCATCCCAGGGTTGTCGAGGCATTACGCAAACAGGCCGGCGAGCTTTTGCATATCGATAACACTTTTTACTCAGAGCCGCAGGGCAAATTAGCAAAGCTCTTAAGCGAACGAGCGTTTGGCGGCAAGTGCTTTTTCTGCAACAGCGGCGCCGAGGCCAACGAGGCGGCACTTAAACTCGCACGGCTACACACCTCGCAGGAAAAATATAAATTCATCACCGCCGAGGGCAGCTTCCACGGGCGAACTCTTGCGACCCTGACGGCAACCGCTCAGCCGAAGCACCACGAAGGTTTGCTGCCGCTGCTGCCGGGCTTCGTTTATGTGCCGTTCAACGATATTACCGCGCTCGAGTCGGCTTTCAGCGATGAGGTTGCAGCGGTAATGGTCGAGCCCATTCAGGGCGAAGGTGGAATAAATATTGCCACGAAGGAGTATCTGCAGGCAATCCGTAAGCTCTGTGATGAAAATGCAGCGCTGCTTATCTTTGATGAAGTCACCACCGGAATAGGCAGGACCGGAAAATGGTTTGCATATCAGCATTTCGATGTCGAGCCGGACATTATGACAATGGCAAAGGCCCTCGGCGGCGGGGTTGCAATAGGGGCGATGATGGCTAAAGAAGAAATCGCCGCCTCGCTTGTCCCCGGCAAGCACGCTTCAACTTTCGGCGGCAACGCCCTGGCGTGTGCGGCTGCCGTCGCCGTTGTTGAAGCGATAGAAGAAGACAATCTTCTGGAAAACGCCGCCCAGCTTGGCCGATATACTAAAGATAAGCTCGAACAGCTAAAGCAAAAGCATTATATTATCGATAATGTTCGCGGCATCGGCTTGATGATTGGCGTTCAATTGACCAGCCCCGGCACCAAAATAGTCGATAAATGCCTGCAGAAGGGTTTGCGAATAAATTGCACCTGTGATACGGTCCTGCGGTTTATGCCGCCGATGATTGCTACTAAGAGCCAGATCGACCAGGCCGTTGATATACTTGATACTGTTTTGGCTGAAAGGGAATAGCCACGAAGACACAAAGGCACGAAGAAATTGAAAATTGAGGATTAAGAATCAAGGATTGGGCAATTGAGGAATGAGAATTACAATCCGTGCAATCTGTGAAATCCGTGGTTAAAAAAAGTAAAAATGAAAGATTTTCTTTCCATAAATGATTGTGCGCCCGAGCTGCTAAAAGAGCTGCTTCGGATAAGCACCCGGCTGAAGGGTTTATACAGCGTTGGCAGTAATGATTTATGCCTTCCCGGCAAGACGCTTGCAATGCTTTTCGAGAAGCCGAGCCTGCGAACCAGAATTAGTTTCCAGGTCGCTATGACGGACTTAGGCGGCAATGCAATTTACGTTAAGCCCGAAGATATAGGCGGCATCGGCAAGCGCGAGCCAATCAAGGATATGGCAAGGGTCTTGAGCCGATATGTTGACGGCATAATGGCACGAACCTTCGAGCACAGCACCGTTACCGAATTGGCCGCTTTTGCAACGGTGCCGGTAATAAACGCACTGACGGACTGGTTACATCCCTGCCAGGCAATGGCTGACGTATTTACTATTAGCGAGCACTGCGGCGAGCTGGAAGGTGTGAAAATCGCTTTTATCGGTGACGGCAATAACGTGGCACGCTCGCTGGCTTTTGCCTGCGCAAAGCTGGGTATGAAAATGGTTGTTGCTTCGCCGGCCGGTTACGAGCTCGATGCCGAATCAATCGACAAGGCAAACGAAATATCAGCCGACAGCGTCCGGCAAACCAGCGACCCCGCCCAGGCGGTCGTTGATGCCGACATCATTTATACCGACACCTGGGTCAGTATGGGCCAGGAAGAGGAAAAGCAAAAACGCTGCGCCGACTTCGCAGGTTTTCAGGTCAATGCCGAGCTGGTCAAATCGGCGCCTCGCGCCAAGATTATGCACTGTCTGCCTGCTAATCGCGGCTTTGAAATCACCGATGAAGCTGCCGAGTCGCCTAATTCGATTATGTTCGACCAGGCCGAAAACCGCCTGCACTTCCAGCGGGCCTTGTTAAAAAAACTAATGAGCTAATAATGACCCATCATAAAATAATTGTTGGCGATTCAAGATGTATGATGGAGGTGCCCGATGAATCTATCCATTTAATTATTACATCCCCACCATATTGGCAACTAAAGGATTATGGAAACGGCCAGCAAATAGGCTTTGATGATAGTTATGAAGATTATATCAATAATCTCAATATAGTCTGGAACCAATGCCGCAGAGTGTTAAAGAAGGGCTGCCGTTTATGTGTGAATATCGGTGACCAATTTGCTCGCTCTGTTTACTACGGAAGATACAAAGTTATTCCTATAAGAACCGAAATCATAAAATTTTGCGAAACCACAGGTTTTGACTATATGGGGGCAATTATCTGGCAGAAAGTTACGACCTGTAATACTACCGGCGGCGCAACAATAATGGGCTCGTTTCCCCATCCGAGAAACGGCATTTTGAAGCTCGATTATGAGTTTATTCTGATTCTCAAAAAACATGGTACTCCACCAAAAGCCAGCAGGGAAATTAAAGAAAAATCGAAAATGACTATAGAAGAATGGAACCATTTTTTTACCGGCCATTGGAATATTCCGGGCGAAAAACAAGATAAGCATTTGGCGATGTTCCCTGAAGAAGTGCCTAGGCGTCTAATCAAAATGTTTAGTTTTGTAAATGATACAGTTCTTGACCCGTTCCTTGGCAGTGGTACGACTTCTTTGGCTGCCAGAAAACTTGAGAGAAGCTCTGTTGGATATGAGGTAAACCCGGACTTTCTGCCGCTGATAAAGGAGAAGTTAGGGATACGCCAAAGGATGATTTTTGAGGAGGCTGATTTTGAAATAATCAGACAGAATAAAGCAGATACGGACTATAAAGAAGCGGTCAAACAATTACCTTATACTTTCAAAGACCCTGTCAAATTCGACAAAAAGGTTGACCCCAGGAAACTACAGTTCGGCTCAAAAATTAACAAAAGTAAAACAAAACGCAAGATTGCTGACTATGAATGCAATAGATAAATTCTCCCAACGTATTTGGAAAAAGGAAGAAAAAAAGTTCAAAAAAGTCAGAATCAAGGTACCCAACAAAGATCTAGGTAACGTTGATTCTATCAGGCCCAGAAGAGAAAAGGACTTTGATAAAATTCCTGCAATGGGTGGATGCTATTGGATCTGGACTAACGAACCTGTAAACCATAGGTTTCATAAAAATAGAATTCCTGACAAAGTGGTGGGGGGGGAAATTATTTATAATGGCATAGCAAAAGATGATGTTCAAAACAGAGTAAAGCGGCATTTACTTGGAGAACCAGAAGCTGGTTGGTCGGGAATAAGTCTGGATATTTATCCTGGCAAGTCCCGCTCTCATAGAAAAAAGGTGTTATCTCAGACTGGAAAAGTGCCCTATGTTGATTGTATTATAGATGATAGAGGAAATCGGTATAAATGTACACCTATTAGAGAAAAGAGACTGATTTTAAAATTATACTTATCCAAAAAGGAAAAAGATTTTATTAAAAATAGCAATTACCAAACATATTACTTCAGGAATGGCATAAACGTATTTGATGAAAAACATAAAAGCTTCGTTTTTAAAGTTTATTTCATAACTGGTTTGGAACCTTTATTTTTAGAATATATAGAAAAAAAGTGGCGAGAAAAGTTTGGATTACCAAAATTATGCTCATATTCATCTGGTCGTTAACATAATCTCGGAGTTCAAGTTATTTTTCGACAGTTTGATCGTTTGTTTGCAACCTATGCCCGGTAAAAATAAAAAAATTCTTGTTGCCACTACGAATCCCGGCAAGGTCGCTGAGTTGAGAGCTTGTCTCGAAGCCGACGTTAAGTGGGTCAGTCTTGCCGATTTCAGTGATATCGCTGAAGTCAAAGAAGACGGCCTCACCTTCACTGAAAATGCCTGCAAAAAAGCAATCGGCTACGCCAAGGCGACCGGCCTCTGGACAATCGCCGACGATTCCGGCCTGGTAATCGACGCCCTTGAGGGCGGTCCCGGCATTGAATCGGCGAGATTCTGCGGCGAAAAAAACGAGGACAGAAAGCTAATAGACCATAAGAACATTGCAAAGGTCCTGAAACTCTTGGAAGGCCTACCCACTGAAAAACGAACAGCAAGATTTGTCTGCTCTCTGTGCCTGGCAAGTCCCGAAGAAATCTTAATCGAAACCCAGGGGACACTGGAAGGTCTTATAACCGAGAAGAAAATCGGAGAAAACGGCTTCGGCTACGACCCGATTTTCTTTGTGCCGCACCTGAACAAAACCGTAGCCCAACTCAGTCCCGAAGAAAAAAACGCAATCTCTCACCGCGGCAACGCTATTCGAAAACTAAAACCCCTCCTCGATAAGCTCTTAAAAAATGCTTGAGAGTTTTAGCACTTTCATTTTGTCAAAACAGGATGTTACTGCTGCGAACTCTCAGTACCAGCTTGCCTGCCAGAGCCAGGTGTTGGCGAAGTCTGCGAAGTCTTTGAAGTTTACTGTGCCGTCCAGGTTGAAATCGGCAATGTTGGTGTAAGTGCCCGGCTCCCAGATAATGCGGCAGTTATTGTTGGTCAGGCCTCCCTGGCAGATAACGCGACCGCCAATCATATGAATGGTTCCGTTATTACATGTTGTGCGGCCGGTAATGAGCGTGGTGCCGTCACTTATCTCTAATGTAGCGTTCGGGTCTATTTGGACGCTACCAAAGATGTTGGTGGGACCGGTTAGGCGGATTAAGCCATCGGTTTCAATGATGAGATTAGATGTAGTAATATTGCCTTGACCGTTGAATGTTGCGCCTGCTGATTGAGCAATCGTCGGGGCAGCCAAAGTACCACCAAGCAGTTTAATTATCCCATTTGGCTCATTAACCAAGTTGGAGTCAAAAGCAACGCCGCCGCCGGCATTGACCTCGATTGTGCCTTGATTGTTTGCATCGTCGGTCGGGCCAGGAAAACCGGCAACGTTCAGAGCCGTTAAGGCAGCGTTCCCGATTATCGCGCTGTTAAGAAATGTACCTTGACCAGGAATAAGTACCAGGTCGCCGCCAGTTGCGAAAATCCTACCATTATTTACCAAGTCCTCCCCGGCAAAAATTGCACCAAGGCCGGTGATTACAGCGTTAGCGTCGTTATCTAAAATGCCACCAACGCCAAGGCTGCCGGTGTAAATTTTGACCTGTCCGGTATTGTGCATGTTTTGTTTGATATTCAGTTCGTGGTCTCCAATTATGACCAGACCGGCGTTTACTAAATTACCGTCCCAGACATCGACTTCTCCGTTAGCCTCTATGGTCGCGTCTATCTGATTGGTAAGATTGCCCTCAATTTCTGCGCCCCACAAATCAAGGAGCGCTCCACTCGTATTCGTTACATTGCCCTGTATTTTGCAGAACTCCAAACCCCAGGAGTGGATTCCCAGGACGCCATGATTTGTTAAGCCGCTTGCGTCCACCAAGGCAAGCTGAGTCCACTCCCACATAGGTCCGCGCAATCTAACATCGCCGTAACAGTCTAATCGGTCTATGGTGTGCTCATATTCCCAAACGACTTCTATCTCACCGGTGCCGCTGTCTATCGTTACGGCAAAGGTATTTCCGCCTGCATTGTCAGGCACAATATTAGGGTCCCAGTTGTATGGGTCGCCCCAGGAGTAACCGTCGCCGCCTCCGTCCCAAGACACGCCAACTTGCTCAGCTTGTAAGTCTGACGCTCCAAATACTAATACAATGGCCGTTAAAGTTAATGCTTTTCTAAACATAACACACCTTCCTTTCTTGCTTTTGTAAAATTACTTTTCAATCAGTACCAGCTTGCTTGCCAGAGCCAGGTGTTGGCGAAATCTGCGAAATCTTTGAAGTTGACTGTCCCGTCAAGATTAAAATCGGCAATGTTGGTGTAAGTGCCCGGCTCCCAGATAATATTGCAGTTGTTGTTGGTCAGGCCTCCCTGACAGATAACGCGACCGCCAATCATATGAATGGTCCCATTGTTACAGGTTGTGTGGCCGGTAATCAGTGTCGTTCCGTCGCTTATCTGTAGCGTGGCATTCGCAGGGATATTTACATCGCCTACGATATTTGTCGGGCCGGTTAGCTGGATTATCCCGTTTGGGTCGATGAACAAATCAGCCGTAATTGAGCCGAAGCCTGCAAAATTCGCATCGGCCGCCTGCGTAATTGTCTGAGCGGCCAAGGTTCCGCCCAGAAGTTGAATCTCCGCACCAGACTCGTTGACCAGGTTGCAGTCAAAAGTAACACCGCCGCCGGAGTGTACCTCTATTGTGCCGTTGTTGTTGACATCCTCGCCCTGAGCGCCGACATATGTGATGTGGAGTGAAGCCGAGGGCTTGTTAGCTAAGAGGCCTGAATTTATTATAGCTCCAAAACTGCCAACAGCAAGTGAGCCACCGAAAGCGTAAATTTTACCTTTGTTGCGGAAAAAGTCAGCGCCCCCGTGAAGTGTTCCGTAACCACGGATAATACCGGTACTGTTATTATCAAAGATCTCAACGGCTCCGCAATCGCCGCCAAAAACGTTGATCTGTCCGATATTGTGTAGTGTGTGTTCGGTCTTCAACAAGCTGCGTGGCACAAGCATTATAACGCCTGCATTATCAATGTTGCCGTCCTCAAGACTAACATCATCTCCAACTTCTATCATTGCCCCTGCCTGGTTGTACAAATTCCCATCGTAGATACCTTTGCCTTCATACAAGCCAAGCATCGCCCCGGTAGTGTTTGTTATATTTCCACGAATGCTGATCTCACCAATGTCCAGCTCGCCGTGGTTTGTCAGGCCGTTGTAGATAGTAAGTTCAAGCAAGTTACCTGTCCCTTCTGCAAGCTCAACTTCGCCATAACAGTCCAATTGGTTGATTTTCCGGCTTTGTTCCAGGCCGACATGTACCCGATGTCCACAGCTACTGGTGTCAATAGTCACGACAAAGGTATAAGTCTCGTTGTTGTCCGGCACCATGGCGCAGCTCCAATTGCTTGGGTCGCCCCATAGGCCACCGTCGCAGCCGACCCAACTACATGAAATTTGCACAGCTTGTAGATTCGAAGCTGCAAATGCTAATACGATGGCCATTAACATTAATACTTTTCTAAACATAATCCACCTCCGTTTCTGAATTGTGTATGAGCTTGATTATTGAAGAACAATCGATGATTATAGCAAAATGGCATTCTAATTCAACAAAAATTGCGGAATTTGCGTAAAATTGTTTTTTCTTGACATTCCTGCAAACCGCCTTTATTTGTCCATTTCTAAATTTTATTGTGAAAAGTGCCGATAAGTGGTTCGTGAAAAGAAAAATTAGCCACGAATTAACACGAATGAACACGAATAAGAGACTAAATAAAAAGGAATTAGTAAAAATTTGTGAAAATTCGTGGTAAAAAAATTAAAATGGCAAAATCGAGTTCATCTAAAACTAAATCTTTAGTGATTGTCGAATCGCCGGCCAAGGCGAAAACGATAAACAAATATCTCGGCCCGGACTTTGAAGTAAAGGCCTCAATGGGCCACGTCCGCGATTTGCCTTCGAAAGGCCTCAACGTCGATATAGAAAACGGTTTCGAGCCGACCTACGAGATAACCGCCAGCAAAAAACGCGCAGTAACATCGTTAATGGCCGCTGCAAAAAAATGCCGGGACCTCTATCTGGCCACCGACCTCGACCGTGAAGGCGAAGCAATCGCCTGGCACCTGGCACAAATCCTCGGCGTGCCGGAAGCAAAAACCTACCGTGTGATTTTCAATGCTATAACCAAAACGGCTATAAAGCATGCCTTTGCCGAGCCGGGCAAAATCAATATGGACAAGGTTATGGCCCAACAGGCCCGGCGAATCCTCGACCGCATAGTCGGCTATCAGATAAGTCCGCTGCTGTGGAAGAAAATCGCCTGGGGGCTCTCCGCCGGCCGGGTCCAGTCGGTCGCCGTTAAAATGATTGTCGAAAAAGAGAGGGAAATCCGCGGATTCAGGCCCGAAGAATACTGGCTTATTCCCGCCGTTTTCACTACCGACCTCGGGGCCGACTATCATCAGCAATGGCTTGATTTTATCACACCTGAAACCGAAGACGATAAACCCCCTACCATCGCCGAACAAAGCGAATGGCTGGCGGAGCATAATGCTTTTAAGGCTGAATTAGACAGAGTCGGTGACGAAAAATTCGATGCCTCCAACAAAGAACAAGCCGAGAAGGTATTCGGCGCGCTAAAGGACGCGGAGTTTAAGCTCGCCGATATAGAAACCAAGCAATCCATTTCCCATCCGTCGGCGCCTTTTATAACTTCCACATTGCAACAGACCGCCGCAAATAAATTGGGCTTCGCGACAAAACGAACTATGCGGGTAGCCCAGCAACTTTACGAAGGTCTCAATTTGGGCTCAATGGGTCATCTGGGCCTTATTACCTATATGAGAACAGACAGCACACACCTCTCAGGCGAAGCTATCAACGAGGCACGCAGTTATATACAGAGGCATATCGGCCCCGATTACCTGCCCGAAAAAGCCAATGTTTACACCTCAAAGAAAAACGCCCAGCAGGCACACGAAGCTATTCGGCCCACTGACGTTGATTTCACGCCGGCCGATATTAAGCCGTTTCTTACCGACGAGCAATTCAAACTCTACGACCTTATCTGGCGGCGCTTCATAGCCTGCCAGATGACATCGGCCAGGTGGGACGTAACGCATCTTGATATCGCCGCGGAGACTTCCATCGGCCGCTGTTGGTATAAAACCACCGGCCGCGTTTTGGTCTTTGACGGCTTTACTAAAATCTGGACGACTACATCAACCGAACAGCGGCTGCCCCCAACGAAGGTTGGCCAGCGTTTAGCGGCAGTTGATATCAAGGCCGAGCAGCATTTCACCAAACCGCCAGCTCGATATACCGAAGGCTCGCTGGTAAAGGCCCTCGAAAAAGAAGGCATCGGCCGGCCGAGCACTTACGCCACAATCATCAGCACCGTCCAGGACCGGGGGTACGTCGAGAAGACGGACAAAAAGTTCTTCGCCACCGACCTTGCTGAGGTGGTTACCGACAAACTCAACGAATACTTCCCGAAAATAATGGACATCGCCTTCACACGCCATATGGAAGAGCAGCTCGACGAAATCGAAGAACATCACCTCGACTGGGTTGGTGTCCTAAAGGATTTTTACGGCCCATTCAAGCAAAGCCTCGCCACAGCCACCAAGCAAATGAAACACGCCAAAGCCGAGGTCACCCCCAGCGAATACAAATGCCCGCGGTGCGGCGAGCCGCTCGTTTATAGATTCGGCAAAAACGGAAGGTTCCTGAGCTGCTCGGCCTATCCAAACTGTAAGTTTACCAATCCCTGTGACAAGGAAGGCAAAATGCTCGAAGAAAAGATAAGTGAACATAAATGCTCAGTCTGCGGCAAGCCGATGGTGCATAAAAACGGTCGGTTTGGTCCCTTCTTAGGATGCAGCGGCTATCCAGATTGCAAAACCATCAGAAATATCGACAAGGACGGGAACGTTTTACCGCCCAAGCCGCCGCCTGAACCGACCGGGATAAAGTGTTATAAGTGTAAAGACGGCCAGTTGGTCATCAGGCAAAGCAAAAAAGGACCTTTCTTAGGCTGCGGCAGGTTCCCAAAGTGTCGAACTATCATCAGCATCAAGGAGCTGGACCATCTAAAACAATTACAATCAGCCGGGCAATGGCCTCCTGAAACGTGGGAAGAAGCTGACGAAATCCTCGGAAGAAAGAAGAGAAAATCAGCCACTAAGGCACCAAGCCACTAAGATAAAAAATAAATCTATCACAATCCTGGTGTCTTTGTGCCCCGGTGGCAAAAAAATAAAAAGGCCAAAAAAACCAGGAAAAAAACAAAGCAGTAAGGAGCGCTTAGTCGATATTACTTAAGAGAAAACAAAATATCGAAATTGGGGGTGTTTGTGCATTTGAATTATGAAATTCAATAGCATCTTCGGCAGGAAAGGAGTCCCGAAGAATGACGGATGAAAAAAACGAATCCATTTTACGGCAACCGCTCACAGAAGAGTTTGTACGAATGATTAAGGAAAAAAACGAACCTCTTACTATCCGTGTGGAGAACGATCCCCACCTCTATAATTTAACGGCCCGTTACGGTCATTCTCGTCCGCACCATAAGCAAATCGCCGAGAAGCTTTCGTTATTTCGTGATAATTACAAACGATTCATTCAGAAGCTGGGGGCTCTGGGTGACTTTTTTGCGGGAATTCCTGTGGAGCCGCCGTCAAACCCGGAGCAAGCGGCAATGCCTTACTGGTCGAACAACTACCTGCCGGCAGGTGATGCCATAGCCCTGTGCGGGTTCCTGTTTACGCACAATCCGGCTATTTATCTGGAAATCGGTTCCGGTAATTCGACAAAATTCGCAAGGCGAGTTATCTCCCATTTCAATCTGAGAACCAAAATCGTTTCCATCGACCCGTCGCCGCGTGCGGAAATCGCTGCAATCTGCGACAAGGTCATCGAGACCCCGATCGAAATAGTCCCGCAAAGCGTATTCGATTCATTTCGGGGAAACAACATATTATTTATTGACAGCTCTCACAGGTGTTTACAGAACTCCGATGTTACATTAATATTCCTGGATATACTTCCAAACCTCCATCCCGGGACAGTGGTACATTTTCACGATATTTTCTGGCCGGATGATTACCCTGACGAATGGGTACACCGCATGTACAATGAACAATATTTATTGGGCGTTTTGCTTCTTTTTGGGGCCGGATACGAAATTCTTTACTCGTCAAAATACGTCAGCTCCGACCCTGACCTCAGGTCGGAGTTCGAGACCACCCTGGGGCGGTTTCTCCCGGATAAATGCGGCTGCGGCGGCGGCTCGTTCTGGATGAAGCTGACCAAATGACCCCTTCGGGCGGGGTCATAATTCGGGCATCCGGCGACCCGGCCGGATCACACTACCGGTTGATTGTGCACACTTTAACAAACCCTAAAAACCAAAAACTTGCAAAATTACTCTTCAGAAGGTATAATAATTACGATATTCAAAACAGGTTGTTATGCGGGAATTAACGCAAAATGGATGAAAAAGACGAAATCGAAGTAAAGTCGCTTGAAACGGTCGAGCCGATAGGCAAACGTGTTTTGATTTGCAAAGATGAGGACAAAAAACAAACCAAAGGCGGCATCCAACTGCCCGACAATATAGAAATCCCCACGATAACCGGCCGAGTCGTAGCGGTCTCGGCTGAGATCGAAAACGCACCGGACATACCACTGCGTAAATACGACAAAGTGCTGTTCAATCCCAAAGGCGCCATACCAGTCGATTTCGAAGGCGATAATCGCCTGTTCGTCGTAGAGCTCGAAAACGTCGTCGCAGTCTTCAGAAAATCATAAAACGATTCCACCAATGCAGACTTGAGGCAGTCAGCACCCGTGAGAACGGCGTGCATAAATAATCCTCAGATTCGGGCTTGGCGTTTTCGCAGGATTCGGGTATATTTGTCAGAGAATCCATTTTGGTGGCGTTATTTGGAAAATGGGAGCTTATGGCTGATAAAAAAAGAAATACCTGGTCTGCTAAAATAAGAAGAATTTTTACTTCAGTGCTGCCTGTTTCTAAAAGACGCAAAGGCGAATGTATTAATTGTGCCGCCTGTTGCAAGCTGCCTAATGCCTGTCCATTCCTCAAGTACAAACCGGACGGGAAACCTTATTGCTCTATTTACACGATTCGTCCGTTAAATTGCAGGAAATACCCGAGAACTGAATCCGAGTTTATTACCGCAGATACCTGTGGTCATAGATTCGAGTCCCGTTAGAAATCGGGCTTTTCGGGAACTGAGGCACTTTTGTGGAATTTCTAACGGGACGAGTGAGGACCGTTGGCCTGATAAGATAATTTGCCTTAGGGGGGACAGGGGGGACGCATTCAATTTCAGACTCTATCAAATATTCCTTCAGTACAAACGCTAACTGCTTTTGCACCAGCTTTGTGAACAGCTCTGTTATGCTCTGCGTCTTCTGCGGAGCAGGGTTAATCCGCCGAGGCCCAGCAGGCAAACCGTTGCCGGCTCAGGTATCGGCACCGGAAAGTCGTCCGGCTCCGGCTCTCCGTCAGGCAGTTCCGGCCAGCGTGGCTTTTCCGGCTTTCTACCGCCACCCCCACTAAATCCCTGCCGGGCATAATCCGCGGCACCGGCGAGCAAACCACCTCCAGGTCTACTCTGTGCCTTCTCTTGCACATCCAAAAACTCATATTCAGCCCGCTCAAATATCGCAATGACGATTTTCGGTGCATCAAGATACACGACGGTTCTATTTGCGGTGGGGTCACTCACATCGCCCAGCCAATAAACGAATTGATAGCCGGGTCTCGGAACCGCGGTCAAAGTAACATCCGTATTCAGGTCAAAGTGATGGACCCCTACATCCGGAGTTATTGTGCCGCCCTGGGGAGGTGCTTGTTGAAGCAAAAGCGCAGTGCCGTCTGTTTCACAATACGCCGGCTCAAGCAAAGCACACAAAATAAACATAACCGCTAATATTACCGCCCTCCATCTATTGAATATCGAGCTGTTGCGTTTCATTATCACCCCCACTCCTGCTATAAAATTTAATCGTGCAAACAAACCTCGTGTCACTAAACAGACTTTCTTCGTCTCATACGCATCATCAGTGCGCCGCCGATGACAAGCAGTGTTATCATAGCAGGCTCGGGTATAGGAACCGGAAAGTCGCCAGTAGGTTTTATCTCGTATTCGCCCACAACCCAGTCGGTATCACTGCTCAACACCAAAAACCATGAATGCTCACCGGCAGTTAAAATGCCTTGTCCGTGCTCGTTTTGAAACTCCCAGACTCCTTCTGAGGCCGTAAAATATTCGTCGCTCGACGCTATACCGCCGCTCTGGTCGTCGTGACAACCGATACCGTCTACCGGAGAACCCTCGATACCTAATATGGCGAAAGACGAAAGCGCCGGATTGGCGACGGAATCATGGAATATCTGATATGCGTAAACGTAGTCGCCTGTCCCGGGCGCCTGGAGACCATTGACAGTAAAGTACTCATCTCGGTCATCATAAACGGCAAAATCTATGCGCCCATGGAGACCCCCAGGCGTGTAATAATATGTACTGCCGTCGTAATGTGAGCTGGTGAGCGTCGCAGCCGCATCCTGTGCAAATAATGCTGCAACAACCAATAAACTAAAGAACCCGATTTTTCTTATCACCCTCATTTTTCACCTTCCTTCATAAAAAACATCCACCGTGCTATTTGTTTGCCACAAAAACGTAAATTGCCCTCATTCCAAAGGGGCCCCAAAACCACCTAAGCGGACCGCCTTTTCCGGGTAAGAATCCATAACCCTGCCGTGCCGAGCAATAGGAACATTGCCGGTTCCGGTATCGGCGTAAGTAAATCCCCCGTTGCGTAATAAGGAGCGCCCGACGACGTGCCAAACAACACGCCGTTGCCCAGGGTAGACGCGTAGTCACTGGCAAACCACAACAGCGCAGAACTCTGGCCATTGTTAATCGTGTTGACAAATAAGGCATCTACACTTTGAACCGGCGAACCGACCACAGACCAGTTGGTGGGATCCACAGCACCGGTTATGTGGTCATAGAGCGGGGACGCTGCACTCGCACCATCCAATATCCCCACCGAGAAAAAGCTAAGTCCTATACCTGAATCTATATTAGATATTCGGTAGGTATATACATACTCATACTCAAACTCGCCCGGTGTATATTTGTAGACTTCGCAGTCAATTAAGGCGGAACCAAGACCGGGTCCGATACTAAACGTTTCGCTGTGGTTGGCGTCTATCACCCCACCCACAGGTATTGCGCCTGCATTTTGTGCAAACACTATTGCAACAATCAACAAACTGAAAAACCTCATCCTTCTTATCATCCTCATCTTTCGCCTTTCTTCGTCCCCCCCGTGCTATTTATTTGCCCCAGAACGTAAATTGCTCTTATTCCAGGGTCTCCACCAAAACCACCTAAACAAGCCGCCTTTTCCGGGTAAGAGCCATTAACACGCCTATGCCAAGCAAAGCAATGGAGCAAGGTTCGGGAACACCGGTCAGTTCAAGATTATCGAACTTATAGTCACCATCGTCATCTGCTTGGTTGAGGTCATCTACACGAAACCAAACATTGGACTGGCCTTCAATGGCTGTTATGGACGACAAGTCATAGCTAAATTCATGCCAATTCTCATCACGTGTGATCGCTTGATTATTTAATATGGGCACCCAGCTCCCCAGCCCAACTTTATAAGAGAAATCAAAGCTGATCGGTCCCTGGTTACCACCGGTAGCATCAGACAAATAATCCCACCTGATTGCCATATCCCGCCAGCCCGTTGTGTTGATTGCCATGAGCCATTGGGCGTCGGAAGCCGTTCCTGAAACGTCTTCCCACGCCACCGCCTGGCCTGCAACATGATAACTTCCCGCCGCGTCCCTGTATGCTCTTCCATTTTTACCATTACCATCCTTCTCGGCACCTGATGCGCTCAGCGTAGGTGTGCCAACAACATTAACATTCTTCGCGGTTACAGCCTCCGTATAATGAGTTGCATCCGGGCCAAAGTCCCAGATTGCCATCAGGTCCGCGCTGGCCGGGCTGCTCAGGGCCAGCAGAAACACCACGGCCGTCAGAGCAATTACTTTTCTCATCTTTCACCTTCCTTCGAAGACAAAAAACCATTTGATAAAGCTCTATATCAATACACGCATGCCCATTTGCTATGCGCAGACTCTCTGCCGTTACTTCTCGAGTTTTCTCGCCTTAAGGAGTTTCTCCTGCCCCAATTTTGGTAGTTTCGCTGGTGCGCCAACTACCTGCCGCAAAAATGCAACTCATCATAAGCTCAAAACGCACAAATAGTTACGCTCGTGAGCTTTCTTCTCCCTATTTTATCATCGTGTGTCCCTACACAAACTTTTTACACAGAACAAAATAGCTAAAAGCATAGATTGTTCCTCTTGATGAGTTTTCTCACAGCCCCCAAGCTGATGGTGTTATTTAACCAGATTACTTTCTGAAAGTCAAGACTTTTTTTCAAATTTTTTGCATCGTGCCGGACAATCCAGAGCCGATTGTCCCGCGATACCACTTAAAAGCACTGTAACAGGCGATTTTTACAGGTAACGGACATGTAAAAAAAAATTATTAAGAACCGCTTTATGCTGCAAAAAATCCTTATTGCTTGCCCCGTTAGAAATTCCAGGGGCGATAAAAATGCCCCGGAAAATAGACAGACTTCTAACGGGGCTTGCCGCCCTTAACCTTCCCGGTCCGGCTTTGCCTTTCTTATCGGCTTTTGCTGGACAAATCGGCTGATATTGCGAATCGCCTGGCGCAGACGCTGCTCATTTTCCACCAGAGCTATCCGCATATAATCTTCGCCGTTTTCGCCAAAAGCCCTGCCCGGAGCAATTGCGACCTCCGCATATTCCATCAGGTCCATAGCATAGTCAATGCTGCCCTTGCCCTTGGAATGTTCGGCGGGCACTTTTGCCCAGACGAACATCGAAGCCCGCGGCTTTTCCACCTCCCAGCCGATTCTTGCAAGCCCCTCGCACACCACGTCCCGCCGGGAACGATACCTTTCATTCTGAGCGATTATGTCCTCGTTACAGTTTCGCAGTGCAATAATGCCGGCTATCTGTATCGCCTGGAATATACCGTAATCGTAATAGCCCTTTATCGTCGCAAGGTAATCGAGCATATCTTTATTGCCAGCCACGAAGCCGATGCGAAAACCTGCCATATTGTACGGCTTGCTCATCGTAATAAATTCGACACCGATATCCTTCGCCCCTTTGACCGAAAGAAAACTCGGCGCCTTATAGCCGTCAAAACAGGTTTCCCCATAAGCAAAATCGTGAATGACCACTATGCCGAACCGCTTTGCTAAATCCACGACCGGCTCAAAAAACCCCTCGTCAACCGTCATCGCGGTCGGATTGTGTGGAAAATTGAGAATCAGCAATTTGGGCTTCGGATAAAGATTCTCACAGACCATCGCGATGTTATCTACGAATTTCTCGTCGCAGCCGAGAGGAACTGATATTACATTGGCACCGGCTAAAGCGACCGAGTAATTATGAATCGGAAAAGCCGGGTCCGGCACAATCGCCGTATCCCCCGGCCCTAACATCGCCAGGCACAAATGGCTAAAACCCTCCTTCGAGCCAATGCAGGCCAGCACCTCCGTCTCCGGGTCAAGCTGTACGTTCCATTTCTGCTCATATTTCTTTGCGATTTCTTTCCGTAGGCCCTTAATACCTCTTGATGCGCTGTACCGGTGGTTCCGCGGGTCCTGTGCCGCCTGGCATAGTTTGTCCACCACGATTTGCGGCGCCGGGTCGGAAGGATTGCCCATACCCAAATCGATAATGTCCGCACCCTGCTGACGTTTAGTAAGTTTCAACGCATTCAATCGCCCGAACAAATAGGGCGGCAAACGCTTTATCCTCTGTGCCGGCTCAATCTTAAACTCCGCCATAATCTTTCCCACAAATTCAGAAAATGCCTCTTTTAGTACAATCGGATAGTCTATACCGAACAGATAAATTTTCAAAGCGATTTTATCCGCCTCAGGTGACGAACCTCGCATCAGAACTCCAGGCAGTGGTGCTCTCGACATTTGGATTATTTGGCCTGCCTTTGCGGACTGCGAATGTGGGTTTACTCTCATAATACCCTGCAGCACAAAAGTTTACATTCATTCTTTTTAAAATTGGGTTTGATTGGGTTTGTTTTCCCCGCGTCTGCGAAGTGGTACATTTTCATAATCCTTTATAACATATAAATTTACGTTCATTTTGGCCTTTCGGAAATTGGCTTTGAATTGGGTTTGTTTTTTCGGACTCTCCGCTGCCATTTATTTTCATAATACTTTGTTATAAAAGAAGTTACGTTCATTTGATCATCCGGAAAATTGGCTTTGTTTTGCATAAAAAGGGGTGATTTGTAGAGAACTCTTTACAATTGTAAAGATGCAAAGACAGTTGCCAGGTGCCTTATAGGCACGTAAATAATTAGATTCTGGATGCTTGTGAATGGTTAAATGGCTCATTGGTGAAGTGAATTTCAAATCTCAAATCTCACATTTCAAATTGTACTGTCTCTCTACTATTGGGCGAACATGCGCGTTTGAGTCGAAAATATAACCCGTCTCTCGTCGCTCGTCGCTCGTAACTCGTTTATATGAAAGGAGTAAAATTTTTTTTAGAAAAATCTAAATTTCCTAAAAACTACCCGCAGATTTGATTGAAATTGATAAGCCACAGAGGGCACAGAGAGCACAGAGAATTCAATAATATTTAGACGCAGATTTCGCAGATTACGCAGAGAAATATAGCCACGAATTAACACGAATTGGCACGAATTTATTAAGCCACGAAAAGGCACTCGTGCTACGTAGCGTTGCTACTACGCAGAGTAGTACAAAAAGCACAAACATTTTTTAGACCACGAAGAACACGAAGAAAGACTAAAAAACAAGTTCATTGTTCGTAGAAATATAGCCACGAAAAGGCACAAAAGAGCAGAGGACGGAGAGAGAAAAAAGTTTATCAGGTAATCAGGTAAACAGGAAGTGGATATCAGGGGGACAGGAGAACAGGGGGTATAGCGTATAGCGGATAGGGATGCTGGATAATCGTTAGTGAGGAGTGAGCTAAAGTGAGCTAAAGTGAGCTAAAGTGCCTAAAGTGAGCTAAAGTGAGCTAAAGTGAGCTAAAGTGCCTAAAGTGAGCTAAAGTGCCTAAAGTGAGCTAAAGTGAACTAAAGTGCCTACCAGCCGTGCCAGAGCCACGGCTCGGCAGGAAGTGAACTAAAGTTGGATGCTGGTATCGAGGGTGTATTTGGCCTTAATGGCCGAAGGTGCAGCATAAGGGGGTCAAAAAAACCATTTTTCCCTTGAAAATGAGGAGAACGGACGGTATAGTACAAATACTGATATATTTCCGGCTATCCGGGAGGTGGGTGGATAGCTAAAAGCGGCACTTTTAGCACCCGTCCCCTGAATTGCCATAAGATAAGCGAGCTTTACAATGCACAAAAGTACGAAAATAGACAAATTTTTTAAGGAGGGCAAAAAATGGGTGGTACTACAAATCTGAAAAAGTCCCTCGTAGTATCAGTATTTATGGTAGCAATGGGGTGCACAACGGCCTTAGCAGAAAAGCCGATCCTGGAGTGGGAAAAAACCTTCGGCGGAAGCCATAGTGACCAAGGCTATTCGGTTCAGCAGACCGTGGATGGTGGGTTTATAATCGCAGGTAGGACCGACTCCTACGGCGCAGGCTACCACGATGTCTATCTGATAAAGACCAACTCAAAAGGGAATCTCGTCTGGCAAAAAACATTCGGAGGAAGCTCTTATGACGGGGCCCGTTCAGTACAGGAGAGCCCAGATGGCGGCTACATCATCGCCGGCTCCACAGAGTCGTTCGCCTACGACGGTGAGGACGTCTACCTTATAAGAACCGACTCAGCAGGGCATTTGCTCTGGCAAAAGACATTTCGCGACCGCTGGGATGACTCCGCCAATTCAGTTTGGCCGACCACAGATGGCGGTTGCATCGTTGCCGGCTGGACCGCAGTCAAAGGCCACTCACCCGATGCTTACCTAATAAAGACGGACCCAGCCGGGAATCTCATCTGGGAAAAAACCTTCAGCGGAAGGCACTCGGCATCAGCCCACTCAGTTCAGCAGACCGCCGATGGTGGCTACATCATCGCTGGCTCGACCCGCTCCTTCGGCGCCCCACACGATGTTTATCTGCTAAAAACTAACTCAGCCGGGAATCTCATCTGGCAAAAAACGTTCGGCGGAGCCGATTATGACTACGGCCGTTCGGTTCAGCAGACAACTGACGGAGGTTTCATTATCGCCGGCTTCACCGAGTCCTTCGGCGCAGGCGATGACGATGTCTATCTGATAAAGACCAACTCAGCAGGAAAGTTGCTCTGGCAAAAAACCTTCGGCTGGACGGGTGAAGACAGGGGCTACTCCGTTCGAGAGACCGCAGATGGCGGCTACATCATAGCCGGCTACGCCTGGGGGTACTTGGGTACAGGCGGGGATGTCTATCTGATAAAAACCGACTCAACGGGGAATCTCATCTGGGAACAAACATTCGGCGACATATTTTCCGAGGAGGGCCGTTCAGCTCAGCAGACCACAGATGGGGGATATATCATCGTCGGCACCCGCGACGTCTTGCAATCGGCAGATGTTTATCTGATAAAAGTAAAACCGGTACCGGCAGCCGTAATGCTTCTGGCACCGAACGGTGGCGAGGAGCTGCTCGCGGGTTCCACATACGATATTATCTGGGAGACCACTGGGGATGTCGACTGTGTATTTATTGAGTATTCGGACAATAATGGCCAATCCTGGACACCGACTGTTTGGGTGCACAACGAGGGCGGGGGCGTGTACCGCTGGCTGGTCCCGGCTGTAAATTCCGGTCAGTGCCTGGTGCGGATCAGCGACGCAGACTGTGCGAGCGTAAATGACGTCAGTGACGAGGTGTTCAGGATATACATGCGTATCATTTATGTCGATGTTGATGCGATTGGTGCAAACGACGGTTCGTCCTGGGCCGATGCGTATAACTATCTTCAGGATGCCCTGGCGCATGCGAATACTAATCCTTGGGTCGACGAGATTTGGGTCGTTAAGGGTATCTACAAGCCCGACCGAGACAAAGCCTATCCTGCTGGAACCCGTGACCGAACCGCTACGTTCCAGCTTATAAATGGCGTGGCCATCTATGGCGGCTTTCCATCCGGGGGGGGGCGGTGGGCGCAGCGTGACCCAGATGTCTACAAAAGCATCCTTAGCGGCGACCTGGCCGGCGACGATGTGCAGGTCGCGGATCCCTCTGACCTGCTGGACGAGCCCACCCGTGCTGAGAACAGCTATCACGTGGTGACTGGCAGCGGCACGGATACGACGGCCGTCCTCGATGGGTTCACCATCACGGGCGGCAATGCCAACAAGGATTGGGACGGGGAATACTGTGGCGGCGGGATGTGCAACAACAGCGGGAGCCCGACGGTGAGAGACTGCACCTTTAAGGGTAACTCAGCTGGCTCGGAAGGCGGGGGGATGTACAACTCCTCCGGTAGCCCGATGGTGATCGACTGCACGTTCAGCGGAAACTGGTCAGGCTGGGGCGGCGGCGGGATGCATAACTACTACTACGCCAGCCCGATGGTGGCCAACTGCACTTTCAGCGGAAACTCGTCTGGCTGGGCTGGCGGCGGGATATTCAACGACAGGAGCAGCCCCGCGGTGACCAACTGCATGTTCAGCGGTAACTCGGCGGACGATGGCGGCGGGATGTACAACCGGGTGTACAGCAGCCCTACGTTGACCAACTGCACGTTCAGCGGGAACTCGGCCGAATTCGGTGGCGGGATGGAGAACAGCGGGTATTACGGCGAGTGTAATCCAACACTGACTAACTGCACGTTCAGTGGCAACTGGGCCTATTACGGCGGCGGGATGTACAACTCCGTCAGCCAGCCGACGCTGACCAACTGCACTTTCAGCGAGAACTCGGTAAGAGATTCCGCCGGGGGGATGTACAACGCCGACAGCAGCCCCAGACTGACCAACTGCACTTTCACGGGGAATTCGGCAGAAGCAGACGCCGGCGGGATGAAGAACCACTATAGCAGTCCGACGCTGACCAACTGCGTGTTCAGCGGCAACTCGGCTGGCCACAGCGGCCTCGACAGCGGCGGCGGGATCTCCAATGTATATTCTTCTCCGATGCTGACCACCTGCACGTTCAGCCGCAACTTGGGGAAGTTCGGCGGGGGGATGGACAACCTGGAAAGCAGTCCGACGCTGACAAACTGCGAATTCAGGGGGAACTCGGCGGACAACTGCGGCGGCGGCATGCTCAACAGGCGCAGCAGCCCAACGCTGACCAACTGCACTTTCAGCGAAAACTCGGCAGGATTGTACTACGGCGGCGGGATGTACAACATCGTGAGCAGCAACCCGACGCTCACTAATTGCACGTTCAGCGGTAACTCGGCCTACCGGGACGGCGGTGGGATGTATAACTACGAGAGCAGCCCGACACTGGCCAACTGCACCTTCAGTGGGAACTCATCTGGCGACCTCGGCGGCGGGATTTACAACTGGACCAACAGCAACTCGACGGTGACCAACTGCATTTTCTGGGGCAATACCGCACCAAGTGGTGCACAGATATACAACGATGGGACAAGTTCGCTAACTATTACGTACTCAGACATACAGGGCAGGTGGCCCGGTATCGGCAATATTGATGATGACCCGCTGTTTGTGGACGCTGACGGGCCGGACAACATCGCGGGCACAGAAGACGACAACCTGCGCCTCCTACCGGATTCGAACTGCATCGACGCCGGCGATAACAACTCTGTTCCAGCCGATACGGCCGACCTCGACGGCGACGCCAATACGACCGAGCCGACTCCATGGGACCTTGACAGCCGACCAAGAATATCGGATGGTGATTGTAACGACACCGAGGTTGTGGACATGGGCGCCTACGAGTTTAACTATGCTTATATGGGCGACTTCGATGGCGAGTGCGATGTGGATTTTGCGGACTTTGCGATACTTGCATTGGCCTGGTTGACTGAGCCGCCAGATGAAAATTGGAATCAGTTCTGCGACATCAGCATCCCTGCCGATAAGAAGATCGATTGGGCTGACGTTGAAGTTCTCAGCGATAATTGGCTGGCAGGCCTTGACAATTGACTATTTTCTATTGACGATTTCCGATTGAGGGTTGAGATTCTTCGCTGCGCTCAGAATGACAAAAACAGTGGATTCCCGCTTTCGCGGGAATGACAAGCTCTTTGTTAGGGCCGTGGGCGTTACGTTTGCGGCCTTTTTTCGTTTGGGCGACCACGGGGGGTCGCCCCTACATTGGGGTGGGTTCCTAATTGACTATTTGCGATTGATTATTGAGATTTGAGATTCTTTCCGTCCAATCCGTCCAAGGGCCGGACTTGCAGGGGCCGGACTTTCAGCACAACGGATGCCGGATCTTCGACTTCGATATTGATTATTTGGCTCCGAGCCATCCCCAAGCTCGTCCCGATTTTTCGGGACTCACTTGAGGCTGCCACCCGTCGGATCTTCGACTTTGACTTCGATATTGACTATTGAATATTGATTTCCAGCGAGGCGGCCCGGCGTTGCCGGGATCAGGGCCAGCGTTGCCGGCCGGTTAGAATTGCTTTACCAGACTAAACCCCATTACCGGGCCATTGTTGCCTGCCATATAAGGCAGCACCTTAAAGCCCGCAACTTCGAGCTCTTTATGTTTTCCTGCAAAGGTATGGCCGACCACCCAGCCGAGAGTCGCACCAAAAATAATGTCGCTGCCCCAGTGGTCACCCGAGTCTATCATCCGATAGCTCACAAGAGAAGCCGCTGCATACGCAGGAATGCCTACCCTCGGCCCGTAAAACTCATCCAATACAGAGGCGACCGTGAACGAACTCGCCGCATGAGCGCTGGGCCAGGCCCATTTCTTCCCGTTGGGACTGTCATTGTCCCTGATAGCTTTCAGAGACATCGTTATCACACTCGTCACCCCTAAGGCCCTTAGCATCGCCCCCGCCCTTTGTTTGTTAAACTCATCCTGGTTCTTTGCACTCGTTGCATACCAGAGACTTGACGCCGCAAGGTGTGTCCACGGAGAGCCAATTATGTTAATACTCTCATCTGTAAAACCGTGGAATACTCGTGGATTATCGAAGTTCTCCGCCAGCTCTTTATCGGCGCCGCTGCTGTGCATCGCAATACTTGCGCCGCCGGCCAGAAGCAAAGCGAACATATTATCCGGTTTCAAAAAGGTCTCTTTTGTATCTTCAATAATCCTCTTCGGCCAATCTTCAATATTTATCGTGGCGGACTCAAGAAGGTAGCCCGATGTTTCAGACAGCTCCTCCAGGCCCTCTTTTGAACCCTCGATAATCTTGCCTGGCAAACCGGCAACTTCAGCTCCGGCAGATCCAAGAAATTTGCCTGTTTCAGATAGCTGCTCTGCTTGACTCGCACAGCCGGCAGCAAAAATCAAGCCTGCCAAAACAAGCCCCAGCCAGTATCGGTTCCAGCAATATCCTCTCATTTGAAAAAGTCCTCAACAGTTATTAAATTCACACCCCACACAAGTAATTCACGCTACAATGTATTACGGCTATTATCGAAGAAAACTACAGAAGATTGTGGTGGTTTTGCTAAAAAAATGCTTGTTTTCTCAAAAAAAGATGTTTTTTAGAGCGGCTTCATAAATATCGCGCTCGCCCCGCAAGCCCTGCTATTCCCACTCTATCGTTGCCGGCGGCTTGCTCGTATATCGTGAAGCGTATTTCGTATCGAGGTTCTATTTCACCTAAAGCTACCTTCGTTTTACTAATTCGCCATTCTAATAACGAAGATGCATCTTGTCAGGCAATATCAACCTGTCACTGTGCGTTGCCCTTTCGAAATAATCTCATAAGAGCCTTGAGAATTATTGCGTACAAACCCATGAGTAGAAGCATTACGAGAGTCGAGAGAACTGCAAGGTGAAAGAAACTATATCCATCGCTTGGCTTTTCCCAGAATCTCTTGATAAATTCTACAACGAAAAGTGTGATAAGAATCGTCGGGATTACAGATAGAAGCAACAAGGATGTAGCAGTGATTCTCTTGCGGATGAGGATGGAATAGCCAATCCACAAAAAGTAGAAACCTGAACACGCCAGGAACAGAACGCCTACTATTACTACCAAGCCTTCCAGTGAAGGTCCAACGTCACCTCGAACTATCACTATCCCCGCTGCTGATGTGCATAATAGCAGTAGGCCGAATAGGAAGACAAGAACACCTATGGCTCCGGCGGCTAACCGGGTCATTATTCGTTTGCCTGTTCTCCCTGCCATACCAACCTTTGGATTCCTGCTTTCGCAGGAATGACATCGAGTATCAAGGATCTAGTATCGAGGATCGCTTATTAGTCTTCAAAAGGCACACTTGCCGAATAGTTTGGCGCCTCTTTGGTTATTTGTATATCGTGCGGATGCGATTCGCTGACCGACGCCGAGCTTATGCAGACGAACCTCGCGTTCTTCCTCAGCTCTTTAATATTTCGTGCCCCGCAATAGCCCATACCGGCCCGCAGTCCGCCAACGAGCTGATAGACAAAATCATCCAGCGTCCCGCGGTATGGCACTCGCCCTTCTACGCCTTCCGGCACGAGTTTGTCTTTCTCCGTGGAGCTTTTTTGGCCGTATCTCTCCGCTGAGCCTTTGACCATCGCCCCCAGAGAGCCCATACCTCTGTACTCCTTGAACTGCCTGCCCTTGTAGATAACCAACTGCCCGGGGCTCTCCTTTAGACCGGCAAACAATGCGCCAATCATAACGCTCGAAGCCCCGGCGGCAATTGCCTTGGTTATATCGCCTGACTGCCTTATCCCACCGTCGGCAATGACCGGAATATTATGCGATTCGGCCACCTCGGCACAGTTGATTATCGCAGATACTTGCGGCACTCCCACGCCGGAAATTACTCTGGTGGTGCAAATTGCGCCGGGCCCAATGCCGACCTTTACGGCATTTGCACCGGCAGCTATCAAGTCCTTCGCCGCCTCCGCCGTCGCAATATTGCCCGCAATCACGTCGATATCATACTCGGCCTTGACTTTCTTTACGGTATCGATAACATTCTGCGAATGACCGTGAGCGGTATCGACGACTACAACGTCAACTTCTGCTTTTATCAGAGCATCGATTCGCTCATAATCGTGAACGCTCACCGCCGCACCGACGCGCAGTCTGCCTCGCTGGTCCCTCGCCGCTCTCGGATACTGCTGGACGCGGTCAATGTCCCTCATAGTAATCAAACCCGCCAGCTCGCCCCTTGAATTGACCAGAAGTAACTTCTCAACCTTGTGTTTTTGCAGAATTTCCTTTGCCTCTTCAAGTTTCGTCCCAGCCGGGCCTGTAACGAGATTGTCTTTTGTCATTACAGTGCTTATTTTGACGTCGTAGTCTTTAAGAAATTTCAAATCCCTGCGTGTCAAAATGCCCACCAGCTTTTTGCCGTCGACGATGGGGATGCCTGAGACATTCTGTACGTTCATCAGCTCCTGTGCCCTTCTGACGGGTTCAACAGGCGATAACGTTACCGGGTCGAGAATCACCCCGTGCTCAGAGCGTTTGACCTTTGACACCTCTCTTTTTTGTCCCTCGACCGAGAGATTCTTGTGAATTATCCCGATTCCGCCTTCCTGGGCCAGCGCTATCGCCAATGCCGCCTCGGTAACGGTATCCATAGCAGCAGAGACAATAGGGATATTTATGCTGATATTGTCGGTCAATTGCGTGCTGGTTTCCGCCTGGCTCGGCACAAAATCGCTCTTCGCCGGCATCAGCAGCACATCATCGAAGGTTATACCTTCAGCGACAATTTTGCTCTTGTCCATTTTTCGCTCCAAAAAAGTAATCGCTGCTTCGCATTATTTTGAGCAGGCCAGTATAATACCGCTATAAACCACCGTCAACCCTGTTAGAAATTTCCCTTTCTCTGCCATATTATTATCTCATATAGAATTTCTAACGGGGTCAAACCTATTTTTACCCCATTAGAACTAAGTCGTCACCAGCGACTGCTGCAGCTTCCGTGCGGACTTCTAACCGGGTTTATCACAAGTTATAGAGTTCGGCCATACGTTTTTCCGGCTTGAAGTGATATTGGCACTGATTCATCGGCGTGCCCAGGACGTTTATCTTTTCGAGCTCTCCCTGTCCCAGACCCGCTTCCGTCAAGGATGTAAGGTAAAGAATCCGTTTCGGGTCAAATCCCATAATTTTAGTAGCTATGATGTCCGCCGCCAGGGCGTCCCGGCTAGCCAGCGCCACCCGTGAATCAAACGGTGTACCACCTACCGGGCCGTTGCCTTCCATTCCCACAAACCCGTCAATAACCCCAAGGTCAGGATACACCTCCTGCGCCAGGTGGAACATATTATAATGGCAAAGTGTATTCACCGCCCGCTGACCGGTATGCACCTGCCACTTATCATTCTTTTTGTAATCATTCAAAGGACTGCCCAGAAGAACGTTCTTCAACGACAGCGTAGTGAGTACCCGGTCGTGGGTTTTCATCCGGGCCGCTGAAATAACATAGACACTGGGGTCCAAGAAGGTGGAGATAATCCGTATTGGCAGCGGACGATTGCCCCTCCCGAAGACGTACCGGTACTGATAAGCAGTCTGATTAAGGTCGACCAATTTCACGTTATATTCTTTCTCGAGCGCAAGATACCCATAATTCTTAAACCCATTGAAAGTAGATGTTCTCGCAGCGGTGGATTCTCCAATAATAATCTCACTTTTATAGTGGGGTTGGAGAAAATCCAGAATAGCCCGTATCGCGTCAACGTGCGTGGCACAAAGCGGGGTGTTGACCTGCACCATATTCGGCTTAATCAAAATCTTTTTACCGCCGATGGAACCGAGGACTTCGTCCTCGATTTTTTTCAGCGACTGATATACGATGTCTCGCCGGTCATTGCCCTTGATTAAGCTCACCCGCGCCGGTTTAGTTACCTTCTGGTATAGCTGGCCTCCTCTACGCAGTGGGCTGCTAACAGCAGCATGACCTATGGCCGGCCCGAAGGCTTTTCCCCCGAGCGCAACACCTAACGCCCCTATGCCGAACCCTTTGAGAACATCGCGCCGATTAAGATGGTTTTCATCACTTGCCATTAGCCGCTCCTTTTCCATCTTCTATTCACTGTTTACTATTCTTCAATAGTAAATAGTTACTCGTCAATTATAGGCCTTTGACCCGCATGCGGACCGAGTAGAGCGATGTTCGGGCCGTGATAAAGAGCGTCCGTTTGTCCTTGCCGCCGAAACAGACATTGGCCGGCCGCTCAGGAATCTCTATCGTTTCAATTTTTTCGCCCTTTTTGTTGTAAACCGCCACCGCGCTTGTCGTCAGGTAAATATTACCCTCGTTATCGATAGTCATCCCGTCGGAACCTTCCGGCGCAAAAAGCTTTTTCTTCGACAGCGTTCCGTCTTTATTGATGGTGTACACAAAGGTCTTTTTCCCGCCGTGGTCGGCCACGTAGAGCATCTTGCCGTTACTGGTGCCAATCACGCCGTTAGGCCTGACCATATCATCGATTACACGGATAAGCTTTTTACGGTCGGGCGAGAGATAATAGACGTGTTCGCCGTCCTGCTCCAGGTTGTCCCCGCGCCCGTAGTGTGGGTCGGTAAAGTAAATACCGCCTTTCGGGTCAATCCAGAGGTCGTTGAGACTGTTGAACCGTTTGTTTTCGTACTTATCAGCCAGCACCGTAACTTTACCCTTCGGATTGATGGACACTAACCGGCGTCCGCCTCCTTCACAAGCCAGCAGGTTGCCCTTTTTGTTAAAGTAAAGGCCGTTTGACCCGCCTGAGTTTTCACGAAGCGTTGACAGCGAACCTGCCAGCGACCACTTGTGAATTCGATTATTCGGGATATCCGTGAAGAAGATATTCCCCTTTGCGTCAGCCGCCGGCCCCTCGGTAAACTGAAAGCCACCGGCAAGTTTTTCCACCCTGGCGCCGGGTGCCACAACACTAAGTTGTTCACCACTGCAGCCCGCCGCCACAACTACTAACAATACCATCGAAACATGCCATTTCCTGTCCATTTCTACCTCCTTTGTTTTTTTGAAACCTCAAACTCTACCTTAACTAAATCTTCCCAGCCATAATCGTAAAGTTTACCCCCAAACATCCGACGTGACAATATCTTTATCTCTCCCCACTCACCGTCTCACCGTCCAACCGTATGTTTGCCATTCCAGGCCAAGCAGTCTTGTATTTTGGCCTGCGTACCCAAAACGGCCGGTTTGAGGCGAAAAGGTGTTGACTCAACTGTTCTATATATGTTAAAATAAGTAAAGTTCATTTAATCGACAATTACGATTTTAAGGCCCACAAATTGCAAAGATAAAAACCGCAGTTAGCGGCCTAAAACGTTGGTGAAGAAGGTGATAGAAAATGGTCAAGTCTATGAAAGTATCATCGCTATCACCAGCTTTGAAGAAGAAAAGTAAGGTATTTTGCACACTGAATTTATCTTTCTTAATTTTCCTTGTTTTACTGCTGAATCTGACAACCGGCGTAGCAAATGCCGCCACCGTCGGAATTACAACCGTCTTTCCAGAACTGTATGATAGTTTAAGCAGGCGTGCCGTACCGTTTCCCATGCCCGAGGATGGAACAATTACCAGCGTTGCCATGTTCCACGATGGCGGTTCTGGAGGTATGATACTGGCAGTATATGATAACGGCGGCGATAATAAACCTAACAACAGGATAGCAATTACCGCGGAAACCGCAACAAACCCCAGTGCCGGCTGGCAGACAATTGACCTGATAACCCCGGTTGTTGTCAGCACCGGAGCAAAAATCTGGCTGGCATGGGTGTACGAGAACGAGATCACCCACAGAGTTGGAGAGTGTGACCTTGAATGGGGAAGAGCCAAAACCAGCCCGGCCAAGTATTGGGCCGATGGAATGCCGGCGACGTTTGGCTCTTGCGAGTTAGGGCACGCTGGAACCAGTTCCATCTACGCTAACTACACGCCGGGAGGTGGCCCGCCTGATACAGACCCACCAACACCTGTTACTTCAACCTGGGATTCGCCTCCGTCCGCTGTTGACCAGAGTACTATCACAATGACAGCCACCGAGGCCACAGACCCCAGCGGCGTGCTGTACGACTTCAACGAGATCACCGGTAATCCCGGCGGCACGGACAGCGGCTGGCAGTCAAGCCGCACCTACACCGATTCCGGCCTGAGTCCGGAAACACAGTACACTTATCAAGTCAGGACACGCGACCAGTCCCCGGCACAAAACACGGGCAACTGGTCAACTTCCGAATCCGCTACTACCGACGCCATTACACCTACTTCAAACGCAGACATCAATGGCGACGGCAATGTGGATATATACGATTTGTATTTATTCTCTAAGCAGTGGCTGGATGAGCCGCCCTGTCAAGCTTACCCTGAAGAGTGCGCCGACCTCGACGAGGAAAATGACAATGTTGATTTTGAAGACTTTGCATATCTGGCAAACCACTGGGGCGAAACAGGAGCAGTCGTTACACTTGTAATCAACGAGTTTATGGCATCAAATGACGATGCCTACGCAGACCCCCAGGGCGGATACGATGACTGGATTGAAATTTACAATGCATCAGATGTTACTATTGATATTGGTGGTATGTACCTCAAGGATAAGGGCAACAGCTGGATGATTCCCGACGATCGACCCGGCGACACCACAATCGCACCGGATAACCACCTGATAATTTGGGCTGATGGCGATACAGGCGATACGCCGGGTCTGCATGCAAGCTTCGAACTCGATGCAGACGGTGATGAAGTTAGTCTCTATGGTACTGATGGCGTTACTCTCATCGACACCATTGAGTTTGAAGACCAGTACACAGATGTTTCCTACGGCCGATATCCAGACGCCTCCGATGACTGGTTCTATATGGATGTGGCTCATACTACACCTTTGCTTACTAATGATATCGGAATGTCCGGTGCTCCATACTTTTCGCATCCGGGCGGAACGTTTGCAGCTAACTTCTCGCTCGGACTGACAACAAAGTCTCCCACTGCCGATATCTATTACACAACCAACGGCGATAAGCCGACCATCGCCAGCACACTTTATACCGCCCCTTTCACCATCGATATAACCACCTGGGTTCGGGCACGGGCGTATGAGGGCGGTCAGACCGCCAGCAGGATTGTCAGCCAAACATATATCAAACTGGACGCCGATGTTACAACCTTCCAGAGCCGCCTGCCGATTGTCATAATCAACTCATTCGGCCTTAACATCGATAACGCAAATCGCAATTTCCATCCGGTTAGCGCTGTCTTTATCGATACAGATGAGGTTACCGGCACCTGTGCCATCACCGATTCAGCCGAGTGGGCCGGCTACGGCGGCATGCATATACGCGGCGAAAGTACCGCCGAGAGGTACCCCAAGAAACAATACAGATTTGAAACCTGGGACGAGAACAGACCAGACCCCGACCCAAAAGCAGAGTACATGGACCTGGATGTCTCCCTCTTAGGCTTCCCCGCCGAATCCGACTGGATTATCCATGGGCCGTACGCCGACAGAACGCTCATGCGAAACTTACAGACGTACACGTGGAGCAGACAGATTGGGCAATACGCTGCAAAATCGAGGTTTGTAGAACTATTCTACGACAAAGACGGCGCCAGTAGCAGTGTAAGCTGGAACTCGGGAACCGGCTCAACTGACTATTGGGGCGTGTACATCTTCATGGAGAAGGTAAAACGTAGCGATGAGCGCGTTGACATCGAAAAGCTCGAACCCTACCACGACAGCGAACCTGAAATCACCGGAGGATACCTGCTCAAAAAGGACTGGGAGTGGGACTTTGAGACGTCTACATACCACGACCGTGTTACCTACGAAGACCCGAGAAGCGATGAGTTGACAACCACCCAGAAGAATTGGATTGAGAATTACTTCGACGATTTTGAAGCGGCCCTTGCCAGCGGCAATTATGCCAATCCCGCTCACGCCGATTACTACGGCAACTACATCGACATCGACGCATGGATCGACCATCACATCATCGTTGAAATAGCCAAGAACGTCGATGGCTTCGTCCTTAGTACGTTCCTGTCCAAAGATCGCGGTGGAAAAATCGTCATGGGGCCCGTCTGGGACTATAACGGTGCCTACGGTGCAAGTTATTTTTGCAGTTACGACCCCGAAGGCTGGTTCCATGAATTTGACGAAAGTGTCTGTACGGATAGTTTAAGCGGATGTAACTCCACCGGAGAAGGTGGTGCAACTTTCCCTGGAGATAATCCAAATGGTTATAAATGGTACGAACGCCTAACAACCGACGATGAGTTCCTGCTGAAATACGCCGACAACTGGTTCGACCACCGCGAACACGACTTCAAAACTGCAAATATGATGGCCGATATCGATAACAACGTCGATTTGCTTACTACCAACCTCGCCTGCGTAGGACCGGACAACGCCGTGGACAGAAACTTTACCCGCTGGGACATCCTTGATGATGACATCTGGCCCAGTCTTTGGGGTATGTGCCATCATTCAAATACATACATGGACTTTGTCAATTGGCTAAAAACGTGGCTCACGGCTCGCCTCACCTGGATGGGCAGCGAGATAGACCTCACGTATGGCGATACTCCGCCTGAAATCTTCCTAAATGGCTCACCTGCCGACCAGGGCGACCACGCCAGCGTCAGCGACTCCGTCACTATGACAAGCGGCGGCGGCACTATCTACTATACCACAGACGGCTCCGACCCACGCGACTGGGGTGGCGGAATTCACGGCGACCCGTACAGTCCAATCACGTTAAATAAAAGCGTTCAGATTAAAGCCCGAATCAGGTACGGCCCAACTAACTGGAGCGCTCTCAACGAGGCCACCTTCGCTGTCGGCCCGGTTGCTGAAAACCTGCGCATTACCGAGATGATGTATCATCCACAGGACACCGGTGACCCAATAAACGACCCGAACGCAGAATTCATCGAACTCAAAAACATCAGTGGCGGCGCCACAATCAATTTGAATCTGGTCAAATTCACTGATGGAATTGATTTTACTTTCCCTGATATAACCCTTAACGCCGGCGACTATATCGTCGTTGCAAAAGACCTGACGGTATTTGCCTCGAAGTACCCGGGTTTTTCCGGCACTGTTGTGGGCCCATACACCGGCAGACTGAATAACGCCGGCGAAAGGATTGAGCTGCAGGATGCATTCGGACAGATAATTCACAACTTCGGGTTCAAGGACGGCTGGTACCACATCACAGACGGCAGCGGCTTCTCTCTGGGCATCATTGACCCAACCAGCAACAACCTCAACAAATGGGAGTACAGTGAGGGCTGGCGGGCCAGCAGCGTTATAAAGGGCACACCCGGTGCCGATGATACCGGCCATGTCGCTGCGCCCGGTGACATCGTCATTAACGAAGTGATGACACACGCCGATGCCCCTCCTGGAGACTGGATAGAGCTGCATAACACCACTGGCTCAACTATTGACATCAGCGGCTGGTTCCTCAGTGACAACGACAACAACTTCAAGAAATACGAGATTGCCGCATCGACATCAATTCCGCCGAATGGATACATAGTTTTCACTGAGGATGACCACTTTGGCAGCGAGTTCGGATTAAGTGAGCATGGCGAGACTGTATATTTGTCTTCCGGCTCGGGCGGCGTGCTCACCGGCGGATACTGCATAAAAGAAGATTTCAAAGCCGCCGAGAATGGCGTTACCTTCGGCCGTTACACCAAAAGCGAAGATTCCGGCTATGACGTGGACTTTGTCGCAATGAATAGCCCAACCTACGAAGCTGAAAACACCACTGGCCCCAAGGTCGGCCCAATTGTTATCAGCGAGATTATGTACCATCCCGTAACCAGCGGCCAGCTCAACAACTATGCCGAGTATGTCGAACTCTACAACATCACCGGCGGCGGTGTCTCGCTCGATGGGTGGCAGCTTATCGATGAGGATGGCGCCATCGAATTTTACTTCCCGCCGGGCACCAGCTTAGCCAGCGGTCAACGCCTGCTCGTGGTCAAGAATCTCGTGGCATTTGAGGATGAGTTCGGCCCAGCCCCACCTACGGCGATTGAATGGGTCGAGGGCAGATTAAGCAACGCCGGCGAGAAAATCCAGCTCTCCAAGCCAGGCGACCCGGAGCCAGACTTTATACCGTATATTCGTCTCGACCGTGTAAACTACAGCGATGGTTCGCATCCCGAGAATTTCCACGAACTGCCCGGCGACCCCTGGCCAACCGGCCCGGACGGCACCGGCCAGTCGCTGCACCGCAAGGTGCTTGGAAATTACGGAAATGACGTGGCCAACTGGGAAGCAAATACACCTTCGCCCGGCAGCTAAACGCAGTTCTCAAAATGCCAGGTACTTTCTCGCTTTTTCCAGTCTGACCCCCACCTTCCCCACATCTTCGATGTATCTTATACGACCTGTCTTTCGCTGTTTCAGAATCTGCTTTACAGTTACAGGCCCAAGCCCAGGCACTCTCAACAGTGCAAACTTCGATGCCAGATTCACATTCACAGGAAACCTCTCAGGATGCCTTTTTGCCCACACACTCGCTGGCACATTATACCACCGACCTTATGTCTCTTGCAAGACTACCGAAGCAGCTTCAGTCTTTCAGGATTCGGGCCGCAGTGAAGCGATTCCGGTAAACATTCATATTGCCAACAGCGTTAGTTTGAACAACAGCCCTCCGGGGGTCGGGATGCAGAAACCAGTTATGATGTATCTCAGCACTTTGGGTAGGCCGTCCCCGAATCACAATCGCCCGCACGCCCGTTGCTTTGAACGTATTGTGGTGAATCTTAATCACGTCACCCGCGATATCTGTCCCGTCCTTTCGGTCCCTACCGCCGTGCATATCGAAGCTATGGCCGTTGGCATTCTCAAGGACGAGATTATAGCGCGCCTCGTAGCTGGTACCCGGCCTGCCCGTACCGGCGATATGGTGACGGCACCAGTCGAACAAATTGGCCTCGATAAGAGCATCTGATTGGTCGAGACAAACCCCGTATCCTAATCCGCTGCGCTGGTTGTGGTGGATGTAGTTGTGGTGAATGTGTGCCTCCGAGGCGCCGCGCTTAAGAAACACCGCTGCGTGACTCCAACCCCACAGCTCGCAGTTGTCCACTTCCAGGTGAGGATGTGTCGAGATTATCCCGTCAGAGTTGGGAATACTATAGTAACGTCCTTCCTTGTGCAGCTGTCGCATCTGTTCAGTCCTGCGTTTCTGGTCTGGTCCGCGCAGACGCAAGCCGGTAACACGCACCTTGCCGCCGCCGGCCAGAAAGAGTGGCGATGTTGCAAGTTCATTGCTGTATAGCAGAGCGCCCTGCGAATTTCCCCGGCCCCGACCACTTGCAATGGTTACTCCGCCGGGGATTACTATTTTTTGCCTGCCTGTCAGGTCTATCTCAGCTTTGTCGTCCACGTACACCACCTCCCCGGCTTTGGCTTGTTTAAGGGCAGCGAGCAATTCCTCCGCGCTCTTCACTTGATAATCGCTCTGCGACACCACTCGCCGGTATCCTTTGCCGCCTCCGATAGGGTTGCCTGTGGGATTTGTTTCTGCGCCAAAGGTTTCATCTTCGGCGGCCGGCTTCGGCTTGACCTTCAACTTCGCCAGATAAATACTGGTTTTACCTTCGTGGCTTGAGTAGTAGCTGACATAAAGCATTTTCTCATACCAGAGAAGTCCCGGATAACTCGTATCGCCGCCGCTGGGCAGTTTCAACAATTTGGTCATTGTGCCGTTCTTGACATCGACGTAGGTTACTGCGGTATGCGCCCCGCCATCGTGCATTCGGCCCGCACCAATCCAGTGGCCGCCGGGTATTCGGATAAGGTTGGGGCCGCCGAAACCATTGAAACCTGCTCCGAGGTCGTGCCACTGCCATTTCTTGTAATCCGGCTTACTCACACCAAGCATCGCGCTACTTGGTTTATCCTTGTGACGGTCACGCCGCATGAGCGCATAACAGGTATCATCAGTGTCAAAACGCAGTGTTACTTCGGTGGGATAACCCTCTCCAAAAAGTTTGGCCACGTGTGGCTGATAGTTTATCCCATCGGAACTTACAAGCAGGTCGAGATACGGCATACCTTCTCCGGCTGCATAAGAAACGCCGTACGCCTTTCCTTTATGCCAGGTGACGCACCACAGCCACCGCCCCGGCTTGACGACAATTCGCGGCTTAGTCCATCGCCTGCCGTCTTGCGAAAAACACGCGAACGTGCCGGTAGGCGCACTTTGATTGTCTTGCTTGCGCGGAGCGGCACCGCCCAGCAGCATCAACCTGCCGTCGGGCGTTACTGATAAGTGCGCATCGCGCAGGTCGTAGCCCGAAAGCTCAGCCAGAGCTGCCGACTCCCAATGGTCTGTGTCTTTTGATTTAAGTATCCGGATTTTGCCATCCGTTGAAACGTGCCCTCTACCCTCGCGGAAGGCGCAGTAGAACTTCTCGTTCCAGCGAACCAGGTCTGTAAACGCGTTGTGGGGTGCCCCATCCCATATCTTCCTGACCTCAACTACTTCCACTGTAATCGGAACAGCCCCAAAAGCACTTATCGCCCAAACAAACAATAATATGGTCAAAGCATACAATTTCCTGTTCATTTGTACCTCTTTCTTCTTTCCGGCCCACAATCATATTAAACTATTTCCCTTCCTCTAAAAGCTTCTTAAAACGGGGATGGTCGCGCAAGGGGGCCCAGGCCGGGTCAAGGCGAAGTAGTGGAATCGACATCGGCCCGGGGTTGGACAGCAGAAACTCAAGCTGGTCGATGGCCGCATCAAATTCGCCAACCATCACGTGTATCTTGGCTAAATCCTCGGCCCGAAATGCACCTCTCATCGCTTCCTTGCTTACAGGTAGCAGCTCCACCCCCAATTTCCCTTCCCTGACGGCATCTTCCTTTCGGCCCAGACCGGCATATGCTATGCCGAGCGAACTGTGTAAGCGTGCATCTTCCGGCCGTTCCTCGATTTTGGACTCGAGAATACTTCGCGCCGAGTCATAATAGGTCTGCTCGAGCTGCTGGTTTCCCATCAGGCCATTAATCTGGGCATATAGTTGTAACTTCGGGATAAAGAAGAATTGCGTATCAAAAGCTCCTAACTTACACGAAGACAGCCGGTCCAACGCCTCTTGATAGTCTCCATCGAACACATTAAGTAAAACAGACCTAAAGATAATGAACCGGTCTTCTACAGAGCCAATGTTCTGTAACGCCTCTTCCAGGACTGCCCGCGCCTTCTCAGTGCTGCCTTCCCAGAGTACGTATATCCAGGCTTTAAAGTTATAGGCCAGCGGCACATCGGGACTCAGCGAGATGGCCCGGTTAAAGTAGCGCTCCGCCTCTGGATAGTTGCGTAAGAGCATATAAGTCTCACCGACTTCTTCCTCTAACTGTCCAGATCGCGGGTCAAGCTCGGAAGCTCTCTTGATATTGGCCAATCCCTGCTCGAATTTTCCCTGCCGCCTTTGAACATAACCGATAAAACTCAGCAGCTCGCTGTTGTTGGGCTGGCTTTTCCTGGCGATGGCGAACTGCTCTAAGGCACGCTCATAATCCAGATGACCCTGATAGTAATAATGCCCCAAAGCCAGATGTACTTCAGGCAAATTTGGATTAAGTTGGAACGCTTTGTCTATTGCTTGCTTTGCCAGAGCCAGACGTTCTTCAGTGTGGTCACAATGGAGCCAATACATCCGGGAATGAGCCCTTGAGAGCTGGGCGTAGGCCAGAGCAAACGTGGGGTCCAGCTCGACCGCCTTTTCATACATTCCTATGGCTATCCTGAAGTCATTTTCGAGAAAACTTCGATAGCCATATTCCTTGCCGCGCAGGTAATAGTCATACGCCTCCATGTTTTCTGTCGGCCTGGACGCAAGTGCCCGCCGTTCCGGTTCAAGCAGGGCAATATCCAATGCCTGTGCCACCCGCTCAGCTAAGTCAGACTGCACCCGGAAGACTTCGCTCATACCATTATCATAAGTCTCGGCCCAGACGTGCGTGTCGTCGGAAGCCCTGATAAGCTGCGGTATTATTCTCACCCGGCTGGTTGGATCTGATGGCCGCTCACGCTGGACCGTACCTTCCAGAATATAATCAACGCCTAACTCTTTAGCTATCTGCCGTGTATTCTTTTCTCTTTTCTTATACTGTATTGCGCTCTGCCGTGAGATGACACCCAGGCCACGGATGACAGCTAACCGAGCTGTGATAGCATCAGTAATGCCGGCGGCAAAATACTCATCATCGGCAGGACCCAGATTCTCAAACGGCAGAACCACCAGCCGTATCTCCTTTGAAGAAGGTCGAGTTGGCTGTTCCAGAATAAACCACACAGCAACAGCGGCTAAGACAATGATGATAACCGCACCGATAATTATCGCCATCCTTCTTAGTTTCGCTGGAATGGTCACTGGCCGTACGGTCGCCGGTAAGTTCAGCGTTTCGTCGATTTCAATGACCGCATCGCCGATGTGCTGAAGCCGGCGGCGCGGGTCTTTTTCCAGGCAGCGGCGCAGCAGAACCTGAATATTGGCCGGCGCGTTCTCGGGCAGGGCCTGCCAGTCAGGAGTGCGCTCGAGAACACCGGCCATCGTGTCAGAAATCGTCTTGCCTGTGAAGGGGACTTTAGCCGTCAGCATCTCATAAAGCACACAACCAAACGACCAGATGTCACTGCGCTCGTCGGTCGGCTCGCCGCGGACCTGTTCCGGACTCATATAGGATGGTGTGCCCATCACCTGACCCGGCTGGGTGATAGTGGTGGTTTGCTGGTCCGCCGCTTCACCGCCAACCGCTCTGGCCAATCCGAAGTCCAGAACCTTCACCTTGCCTTCCGGCGTTATCTTGATATTGCCCGCCTTCAGGTCACGGTGGATAACGCCATGCTCGTGCGCCGCCGCCACCGCCTCAGCAATCTGCAGGGCTATCGTTAGTGCCTTTTCCAGCTTAAGCCGTCCACGCCGGATTCGCTCAGCTAATGTGTCACCGGGGACATATTCGAGGACCAGATAGCCGACGCCCTCGGCTTCTTTGAGCTCCTCATAGATTGTGGCGATGTTCGGGTGATTCAACGATGCCAGAACCCGCGCCTCGCGTGCGAAGCGCGACCGCGCCTTCGGGTTGTCCATCAGCTCGGCCGGCAGACTCTTGATAGCGACCGGACGGTCGAGCTTGGTGTCGTGGGCCAGATAGACAACTCCCGCGCCTCCGCGTCCAAGCTCCTGCTCGATGCGGAACTGACCAACCTGGCCGCCCGGCCGGACCACCGAATCGCCAAAGCTCGCTGTCGGAGGCAGCTCCTCCTCACGCCGCCGTTTATCGTTTCTTTCCTCAGTGCCGCCCATCGGCTCGCTCCGTGTAAATCTTGCTTGCCTTTGAGTAGGAAGTAAGCGTGCGTCTATCTAATCCAATAGCAATATAGCGACCAGCCAGTGCGGTGTCAAGCTAATTGAGGATGTTCTAAATCGGCAAGTCTTTGTTCTTTGCTATACGCCCTTAACCCGCATCCGGACCGAATACAGTGAGGTTTGAGCGGTGATAAACAGCGTCTGTTTATCTTTGCCGCCGAAACATACGTTTGCCGTCCATCCGGCGTCAATGTCAATGTGTTCGATTTTTTCACCGGCTGAATTAAAGACTGTAACGCCTCTGCCGGTCAGGTAAATGTTGCCTTCGTTGTCAATGGTCATTCCGTCAGAGCCCATCGAGCAGAAAAGCTTTTTATTCGACAGCGTCCCATCGGCATTGATGCTATATACGTATGTTTTTCTCGCTCCGATGTCAGCCACGTAAAGCAGCTTGCCGTCAGGTGTACCGATTATCCCGTTGGGCTGGACGAGGTCATCGGTTACCCGTATGAGCTTTTTACGGTCGGGGTAAAGGTAATACACGTGCTGGCCGTCCTGCTCCATAGGCCCCCTGTTCCAGTATCTCCTGCGGTAAAAGGGGTCCGTAAAATAAATGCCGCCTTTCCGGTCTATCCAGAGGTCGTTCGGCCCGTTCAGCTTCCTGCCGTTGTAGTTCTTAACGAGCACCGTTATGTTGCCGTTTATATCAATCAACCACAGCTCGTTATTAAGGTCTGCACAGGCCAGCAGGTTCCCGTCTTTGTCGAAGTAAAGACCATTGGCCCTTCCCGGTTTTTCGTGGAAGGTTGACAGCTTGCCGTCCACCGACCACTTGTGAATCCGGTTATTCGGCTGGTCCGTAAAGAAGACATTGCCCCTGGCGTCAACCGCCGGCCCTTCCGTAAACTTAAATCCGCCGGCAAGTTTTTTCACCTTTGCCCCCGGTGCGACAATACTTGCTTTCTTGGCACCTGCCGCCGTCACCGCTACCAGCTCAATGCCGAGGGCGCGTCCCAGATTACGAGAATACTGCTTGTCTTTCGGATTGTTCCAGTGCTCGTGAACTCCCAGACTCGATAGTCTTTTAGCCTCGCCGGAATGGTCGGGGTCGTAAAATGTCCCTGAAGGCGGTTTATCCGCCAGCGCCGCCTCGTGCAGATAATCGTCGACACCAAGCCTACGTGGAGGGTCGTATTCAGCACGGAGAAAATCGAAACCGACCGAGTCAATTGCCACCGGGTCCTGCGAGGCAAGAAGACTTGAAGTCCAGTCACCATTGAAAGGATACGACTTCCATCTCCTTGGCTCTCTATCCATATCGGTGGGGTGTATACCACAGTACAATCCGTCAATCAGGTACAGCACGGTCTTGCCGCCGATGTGCGCGTGACCCATCATGTCCACCAGGGCACGATAAACTCCCGCTTTCTGGGCAAAAGCACTTGGGTGCATATTGTAATAGCCCTTCTGTGCCGGCCACCTTATCAGTGAACCATAATGGTTCTTCGCACAGAGCGTCACGCCGGCACCAGTGTGTGCCTTGAGGTTCGCAAAGTTAATCAGGTATGCTGCCTCCACAAAGGACACAGGAACATAGTCTTGCTTGTGTCCTTTCGGATTACAGCTCCAGTAAAATGGAACCGAAGATTGTTTCATCTGGATTCGGCCGAACTTCCCTGTATAGTCCAGATACCGTACGTTCGGAAATTCTTTATGGAAGATGTTGTAGTACTCGTTAGCAAAATGCGCCAGACTGTCACCAATCCCAATGTCGGCTTGCCTCACGCCAACTTTATTTACGAGCTGTCGCAGCAGGGCTATGAGCATCCGCGGCGACGTATTCATATAATCCCTGTTGCTTTCCAAATTGTAATTTTCCGCCTTAACCCCGCTATGAGTCCAGATAAAGCCCACAAAGTTTACCTTGATGACAATCTTTTCGCCCGGCTTATACCCGACATCTCCCTTACCGCGCGTTTTATTGTGGTATCTAAAAAGCCTGTCCCAGGCCGCAGTGTCGCTGGCTTCACCGGTCAGCTCCTGTATTGCTCCGGACATCATTCGGCTCACCCGTGCCTGATTCGTATGGTTGCTTTCCCATGGATGCCCATCACCGCGTCCTTTCCAGTCAGTCGCATCAGGGTCGTGCACCCACACGACACGCCCGGGATGAATCCCCTTCGCAACTCCTGTTGGCTGATTCGCAGGCTGCGGTTCAGCCAACAGAAGTTTTTCGCCAGTGGCAGCGACAGCCAGCCAAATGGCCCCAACACTCACGGCAACGCATATCAAACCTAATATATACCGCCTTCGCGAAAAGTTGAGCTTCGCCTTTTTAAGTGCTGCAACTGACCCGACCAGGCCTAAAACCCAGGCCACAAATCCGGATGCCAATGGAAAAGCCACCCGCTGACACGGATACATCGCCCGCGATGGCTTTGGCAGCACACGTATCAGGAACCATATCAATGACAGCAGCCCCGCAATCGGAAATATCCACATCAACCAGCGACATTTCATTTTGCGCCCGGGATACTTACCTGTTTTCGGACATACTGAGTGGACGTGTTTTCTCTTCAACAATTGCATTTCCGCACCTCCATAACTGCCGGCCGTCTGCCTCGCCCGCGATTTCTTATCCCCCACGACGCAGTTCAATCAAGCTGGAGAAAAACCGCAACTTCCGAAATAACCCGACTCCGTGGCGAGCTGTAAGTCGATATGAATATACCAAAATCCTGCAAAAGCGCCAAGCCAAATCTCCCCCTCGGTCAATTCACTTCCTCGAGCAATTTGTTCCTGTCAATCTCTATCTTCGGGAACCATCGTAACTTATCCGCCTCTTGACCGAGTTTTGTCTTTCGGCATCGCAGTACCAGCGTTTTGTAGAATCGGTCGGCTGCCTGTGGGTCGCGAATCTTCAGCCACGAGCCGGCAATGCAAAGCACACGCGCCGTCTCGTCCGAGTTATCCGGCATAAGCTCCGCTGCCTGCCAGGCGTGCTCAGCCGCCGTGTAGCGGTAATGAAACCGTTTTTCAGGGACGAAATTTTGCTGCAGACGCTGCTGTTCATCGACTGTACTTGGAACAAGCTCGGCGGTTCCGGGCAAGCCGCGAATCTGTGAGGCGGGCGTCGTCTCAAAATTGCCACCCCAGACGAACCAATCCGTCTCAACTTCTGTGCCCAATAGTTCCATCCCTTCGTAACGTGCGATGCAGGCCGCCTTCCAAAGCGCCGCAGCTCGCTCCTGGCTCGACAGGCGTTCATTGTCACCCTTGCTGAGCGCCTGAATGTACGTATCAAACCGCCCTTGCCACTTCGCAGGATAATAAGACCGAGCTTCATCCCATCGACCGAGACGGCTCAAACGACGCGCGAGAAGGTAGCGAATTCGTATTCTGAACCAATTCGGATTGTTCGCACGGTATATTATCCCATAATCCTCCTCAGAAATATCCGTCTGCTCGAGCGGCGTCCACTTAAGATTCACATACTCAATCAACTCATCCGGCGTGAGAACCCGCTCGGCCACATAGGCGGCATCCTCCCAGTGGCCGCCTCGTATGAGAACATCAAGCGACTCGACGTACTGCCGCCGTGCAAGATGCAGGACACCTAATTCCCCACGAACCCGTGTTTCAATGGCCTCTGCCCGCAGGTACCGGGTACGTGGCTGTTGAGCCGGAGGGAACAAGCTCGCGATATGCCCGAGCTGTTCAGCCGCCTCCGGAATCTTTCCCGCACGCAGAAGCAGTTTGGCGCGGACCCATCGAGACATTGTAGTGTCCTGCGGTGCGACATCCAGCCAGCGCTGTGCAATATCCATCTCCCCCATCTGGTAGGACGCCAGGGCCAACTGCTCGGCTTCCTCCACAACGTCAACATTGGCTGACTCCACCGCGGTAAGCCAGCTACCCCAGCGAGTTCTGCGATGAGATATCACATACGCCGTGATAACTTTACGGGCAGTAGCGCTCCTGGCAATCTCTTCAAGAATCTCCGGCTTGGCGCCCAGAGCCTTTCCAGCCGCGACTTGCAGAGACAACGTGGCGGTCGGGTCTCCCGTCGCCATCTGGGCCACATACAGCTCAATGGCTCGCTCGTACTGTTCCAGGTTCAGTGCCGCCCGTGCCTCCCACCCCAGGCTCGAAGATGCCAGCCCCAAACTGTCAACAAAACCCTCTTCTGTAAGTTGACGCACAATTTGAAACCATTCAATCGCTTCAGCCGGTTCTTCTTCGAGCAGTGTTTTCCCAATCATAAAGGCCGCCCACGTGGACCTGTAGAGTCGCTCCTGCACCGGACGATTCAACAAATCAAGCCAGGCATCTATCGCTTTCCCCGTTTCGCCCAGATGGAAAGAAATCGCCCCCCGTAAATAGTCCTCGAACTCGCCAGGCAGTCCATCGCCAATGGCGGGCAGATTAAATTGTGGCTTCGGTGCTTTCGGGGGGTCATATTTCTTGGTTCTCCAGTTCCATTTCCTTCCATTTTTCCACTTCGACAGGGCTGTAACATATTCAAGGATAACTTTGCGCGCCGCACGATATCTCTCTAAGATATTGTTGCGCTGTTCGGCGCTGAGATTACGCCCGGCTAATGCGTTTTCAAGTTCAGCCACGTCGATTGTCGCTGTCTGTTGGCGATACTGCCCTCCCGACGGAAGAACCGCCTCGAATCGGGGCGGCACGGGTGGCTTAATACGCTCGATTTCCTTCCGGAAATTCGCGACAGGAGCTTTGAGCACAACATTGTCACCGCCTAACAGCACGCGGTTCGGGAAAGACGGCCCACATGCCTGCAAAGCTCCCGCCGACAAGGACAGAATCATCGCCATCAAAATGATTTTATGGTTGAAGCGCACTGACATGTGTTTTGACCTCCATTTCGTCTCTGAATCGAATCCATCCTATTTTCCAGCGCTCGCCGGCTCTGATCGTTGAAAATATCTTCTCCCCATCATACTGAAGACAAATGCTCGATGAATTTGTCCTGGTGATAATATATCCTCGCAGGCCGTCGGCAGCAACAACTTTTTCCTGTTCACATTCAATTTTAATACTGACCTTCGCCGACAGGTCGGCTTCTCCGGCGTTTACCAGTACAATTTCCGCAAGCTCCGGCTCCGGATACTCAACCTCAACGCCCAGCGACTCACGCGGTATTCGCCCGGCCATTATCGCCGAGAGCGTAACCCACTTCCAGTTCAAGCGGTCGGTCTCGACCGGCAGTCGGTACCATATTACCCCTTGCATATTGCATGGCCTCTCCCGTTGCCATCCTTGCACAAGCTTTGCCATCGCGACCGGGTCCGAGCGGACGACACGAAGGACCGTCCCTTCATCCCAGGCTCGTGAAGGGCCTTCCGCCGAAAGCCCGATGAATCGGCCATCCTCGTCGAACGCCACAATGTATCCGTATGTCGGCAGAGCCACACGAAACGGAACGCCGGTGCGGCCGGCCTGTTCGACCCAGCGAAACACCGAACTGCTATCGCACAGAGTAATCGCAGCTCCCACCCCTTTTGGCCGTTCAAGTGAATGTACCTGCAGCACAAACCCATCTGCAGCTCGCGCAAGACCCTTGAACGCCCTTCGCTTCAGCCAGCACGGTAGCACGGTAATGGTCAGAGGAACAGGCCGGATTTTATCGCGAACCGCCTCCACCCATTTGCGGTATCCGTTCAGTTTGGATTCGGCGCAATCAAAATCAATCTGCAACTCGGCGGGTTCCACCCCGGCCTCGCGGGCATCTGTAACCAACGAGCCGGCAATCTCGGTTAGAAGACTCGTCGCATCGCTCTGTTTGTCAAACGGGCCGGAATATGGCCCAATCCGCAGCGCAAGGCCAATCGGCTTCCCCACGGCCTTGAGACTGCCGTAATCGATGGCAGCACGCGCCACGTCATCCAGTCGTCCGTCTTTCCAGGTCACTTCCACCGCCAGAACTGAAAAGCTCGATGCCTGAGCAGCCGCCTGCTCAACCGCTTTCGATACCATCGCGTCCCAGCGGCGCTGCCATACATAGATTTCATGAGGAACCTGCCCATTCCGGCGTTCGACAGCGGTGTGGGAACCGCAAAAGTGGTACAGTACAACGGCAAGAATAACCAGCAGAGCACCTATCCCGGCCGCAAGGTAACTCACCAGCCTTCTACGAGGAAAAAGGCTCATATCATAGGCCTTGTTCAATTAATCTTCTCGCTCATTCCGCGAAAAAACCATCTGACATTCCAATGTCACGCTATACAATATCGAAGATCCGTCTGTGGCGGAACCAAGGCCACATTCAATATTCTCCAATTCATTTTACCCACTCCCCGTCTCACCGTCTAACCCTTTTTAGCCGGCATAAAGGGGGCATTGCAAAATGACCCAGCGGATGAGGACGAAGCTCCTGTAGATGCTAACGCAGCATTTCAACAACTATCTCTGCGACCTGCTCGCAGGCTTTTTTCTCAGCTAACGGCTCGGCCAGCTTAATCAGCTCGCCGCTGATTTGAGTTAACTTGTCCCTGTCTTCTAAAAGCTGCTCAATACCTTCCACAATCGGTTCAATCGAGCCAAAATACGGCATAAATTCCGGCACCAATTCTCTACCAGCCAGGATATTGACCAGAGACAAGTATTTTGTTTTTATCAGCCACCACCCTATCAGATGCCACAAAATCCTGCTGGATTGATACATTACCACCATTGGACAGCCCACCGCCGCCACCTGTAAAGTGGCACTGCCGCTCGCCACAATCGCAAAATCAGCAGCGTCAGCAGTCTTACTAACCGAGTCAATGGTATATTGAGACTCAAAGCCGGCAATTTGGGCTGCTTTCAGGATTTCTTTTCGCTCGGCATCCACAGCCACAGTTACAAATGTCGCTCCGGGATATTTTTGCTTTAAGCGGGTCGCTATCTGCTGCATTGGTCGCCAGAGTGAGTCGAGCTCAGCGGCTCGCGAGCCGGGCATAATGGCAAATATAGCGTTTTTTGGCTCAAAATCCGCATATTTCTTTCTGTAACCGGCCAAATCAATACCCAATCCATCGAGCAGTGGATTGCCTACAAAAACCACGTCGATGCCCCTCCGGCTGAACCAATCCTGCTCGAAAGGCAGTATGCAGCAGAGCTTATCGCAGTATTTTCGAAGTTTGCCGATTCGCCGGCCGGCCCAGGCCCAGAGCTGCGGAGCGACGTAAAAAAGGGTTTTTGAGCCGGTTTTTTTGGCGGCTTTTGCGATGTGAAAGTTGAAGGCGGGGGAATCGCAGACGATAACCAGGTCGGCCTTATTGCTTTTTAGATAACGAGTTATGCGCTTTATCAGTATGTAAAAGTGAGGGACACGGCTGAATGCTTTATATATCATTGCAGCTTTGCCGGCGGTGATTTCGAGCAATTTACAGCCGGCTTCGGCCATTTTCGGGCCGCCCACGCCGACAAATTCGATATCGTAACCGCTTTTCTGTAAAGCAGTTATCAAGCCGGCACAGTGGGCGTCGGCGCTCGGCTCGGCGGCACTGACAAAGATGCGATATGTCCTGTCTTTTTCGGGCATAATTATATTTAAGTACATATAGTACTTGGATTAACAGAAACAGCAACCAGATATTGTCAAGATTCGGCGAATTTAAATAAGAGCTTACCAGCGGGGGATTTCGACGGGGCAGGGTGGTTAATATAGGGGATTTGGGTAAGAGAGAAATTGGGTTTGAATTGGCTTTGTTTTCCGGGACTGCGAAAATGTCATTTCTTTCATAATCCTTTGTTAATATTGAATTTACGTTCATTTGGGCATCCGGCAAATTGGCTTTGATTGGGTTTGAATTGGCTTTGTTTTCCGGGACTGCGAAAATGTCATTTCTTTCATAATCCTTTGTTAATATTGAATTTACGTTCATTTGGACATCCTGGAAATTGGCTTTGTTTTGCATAAAAAGGTGCGATTTGTAGAGCGTTCTCGACAGATGTAGTGCCTTATAGGCACGTAAATAACTGGATTCTCGATACTCGTTAGTTAAGAGTGAGCTAAAGTGCCTAAAGTAAACTAAAGTTGGATTCTCGATGCTCATGATTGGTTTAATGGGTAAATGAGTAAATGGGTAAATGGGTAATTCGTTCATTGGTTATTAGTTATTGACGATTTAGATCCTTCGACCTTGCTCAGGACTTGCGCTTTGCTCCAGTTTACGAACAATGATTTTTTGCGTGTATCTGCTGATACGAAGACGTGCGGTTCTCCGCTAATCTGCCATCTCTGTGGCGAGTTGTATTATACCAAATTTCAAGCAAAAGTCAAGAAGAAAATTAGCTCGATGGTGGATGCGTAAATGCGTGGATGAGTAGATGCGAGATGCGAATTTAATTGACGGGAATTGGGGGTTTGTATCGTATTGCGTATTGCGTAACGGCGATTTTGGGGGTAGAATTGTAAAAAAAGAAAAAATGGGTATTATGGCAGGTTGAAAAAGGGGTAAAATTGGCTGAGCAACTTCGGAGAGGAAGCATCGCGTTTTTAGTTGTTGGTATTTAGTTGACGGGAGTTACGGTTTTGCGGAGAGCGTGTTTTTTGGGGGTAGGTGAGTTGTAGAACTTATCTGAGCAAAGTATTTAGGAGAAGCTGTATGGCAAGTAGAAAAACAACACCGCAAAAAGAACCTCAGCGGCCGAGTTTAGTAGTACCAAGGGCAGAAGCAACGGACCAAATAACAAAACAGGTTGAAAAAGGTAACGAGATAAAAAACCTTGCCATCTCAAAGAGACAAGACTTGGAGCAGGCATGGACGCAGCATACTAAATGGACACAGTATAATGCAGAGTTATTGAAGCGTTTGTTTGACAACGATTCGATTGCCCGTGAATATAATAGGAGCGGGCTTGGAGTGTGGAGACCTAATGATGAAGTAGGTAATTTCCATGGAGAGATGCAAAGTAGGATAACTGGACTTGAAGCGATTTTGGAAAGGTTGGAATTAATTCCTGAATCAATAGAAATTTCTGCCACTAAAGAGAGTGTTGAAGAGAAATTAGAGTCAGCTTTAAAAAGGATTGAGCATCTATGCAGAAGATTTCACATCGTGGCAAGACAGTTAAGATCGCGGCATGATGATCGTGAAACTTTGAATGTTGAAGATGAATATGATGCACAAGACCTGCTTCACGCATTACTTGCCATTTATTTTGATGACATCAGAACTGAGGAATGGACACCGAGTTATGCTGGTGGTTCCTCAAGAATGGATTTTCTTCTAAAACAAGAACAAATTGTTATTGAAGTCAAAAAAACACGAAAAGGATTAGCCGCTAGAGAAATTGGGGAACAATTAATAATTGACATTGCAAAATACCAAAATCATTCTGATTGTAGAACGCTTATATGTTTTGTTTATGACTCAGAGATGAGGATTCCAAATCCCAAGGGAATTGAAAACGACTTGAACCGAACTGAAGGTGATCTAACAGTAAAAGTAATAATAGTTCCAACTGGAATGTAGAACCACCTCAATTCCGCGATTTTGGGGGTAGAATTGGGAAACAAGAAAAAAGAGGAATTATGGCAAGTTGAAAAATAAGTGTTCGTTCAAAGTTTAAAACGATAAAAAATGGGAAAAGAGAAAGAGTTTCAAGAAATCTATCTTTCCGGTGGTAGAATAGAATTCAAAAAAGAACAGGATGGTTCTGTATCTTGTAACTATCAGGGCTTTAATCCATATCCCCTAAGTATATTTCAGGTCTGTGTTTCATTTACGGGAAAAATTATTGACACTGTTCCAGTCCAAGCAATATATCATCCGCAACCTTCATTGATAGCTTTAGTGATATCGGATCAACACGGAATGTTTGGGCGACACTGCCCTAAATGCAACTCATATTACCGAACGGACGTTTGTCCCGGTGACCGGTATTGTGCATATTGCGGTTTTTCTGCAAAAAGCGTTAATTTTCTTACCCAAAACCAAGTAAAATACATTGGTGCTTTTTGCGATTCATTTATTAAAGCGCGTGATGGAGATAGTGACATAATACTTGATTTGGACAAGTTAAAAACTGAATTGCCACAAAACAAACCTGAGTGGTTATATTCTGAGGAATCACAGCAAAATAGTTATCGTTGCCCCAAATGTAGGACTAAATTTGACATTTTAGGAGAATACGGCCTTTGCCCCTGTTGTGCTAAACCTAATCTCGAAATGGTCTTTGACAAGAAAATGCAGGAGCTTCAAAGTCAATTTGAAGCAGCCGATAAAAATATCACAGATAGGCAGAAAAGAGAAGCTGAGTGGAGTAATCTTCTCACCAGATGCGTATCCGAATTTGAATCAATGGCTAATCAGGTACGTCAATACTTGCTTCTTTTCCCAGTTACTCCAGTTAGAAAGCAATCTCTGTCCTCAATAAGTTTTCAAAATATTTTAAACGTAAATGAAAAGCTTAAGGAGTGGTATGGTATTGAATTTCTTGAGGGGGCAAAAGATGTTGATAAGGATTTTCTAAAGATAATGTTCAATAGAAGACATATATTTACACATAACGCAGGTCGAGTTGATCAGGAATATATTGATAATACTGGTGATACAAGCGTGAAATTAAATCAGTTAATTCACGTGAGAAGCAATGAGATAAAACGCCTTATTCCCCTAGTTAGTCAGAGTGGTAAAAGACTAATACAAGGATTTGAATCGATTAAATAGTCAGGGAACAATAACTAAACATGCCAATTAAAGGCGAAATAGAAACGATACGTGATTTAATTTACTATCAGTATGCGAAGATTATCGCGCGGAGGGCGCCGAAAAAATCGTGAAGAAAGTGAAAATGAAAGAGAAGGCTTACCAGACTATCAAGGATGCGGTCTTTGATATCATTCGGCAGACAAAGGGATTAGCCGACTATGAGACAGTGACAAAAACTGTGATGGAGCATTTTCCTAAAAGTGCGTGGAAAGAATCGCACTGGGCGTATTACCGCAGTCAGATCACCAGTGATATTGGGCGTTACAGAGAAGAGTTTCCTGAGAAGATAAGGGCTAATCTCCAGAGAGGTGTGGGAAGATTAGGAGGAAGGTCGAGAAAGGCGTCGGGGATTGTCTTACAGAAAAAGAAAAGGGAGACAAAGGAAGATAAGGTAAAGCGAATCGGTGATGAGATTTTGGAGCATGCACGGTTTGTAATCGGAGTTGCAGCGGGAAACAACGCACAGATGCGCTTCAAACTCAATCGCTGGGTATATGCGAGGTTGATGCAAGATGAAATTCGGGAAAAGCGACCTGTGAAACAGGCACTATGGAGTTCGGGAATAAGGGCATGTCAAAAGTGCGGGCAAAAGTTTAAGAGTATCAAGGGCGTGGAGATTCACAGAAAAGACAGTAACAAGATTTATTCCGTTGAGAATTGTCAATTGCTCTGCAGAGAATGCCACCAGAAATGAAGTAAAGGTGATGCAAATATGCCTGATAGGGACGTCAAAACGATACGAGATTTGATTTATTACCAGTATGCGAAGATTATTGCGCAGAGGGCATTTGGGGCAGCGGATGGGAAAGAGGCGAAGAAGCAGCATTATGGATTTGTGAAAGATACGTTTCGGGATTTAAAAAGAGGGGTCAAGTCGTGGTCGGAGATAACACGAGAAGACAGGCAATTCGTTGAAGCGGAGAAGCGGTGCGTATATTGCGGGGCGGAAAATGATTTGCACTGGGAACATATCGTGCCGAGGTCGCTGAGATTGAAGCCTGAGTGCGAGACGTGCGAAACCATACAGGGGATTCATAACCAGATATGGGCGTGCGGCAGGTGTAACTCGATGAAGTCGGCAAAAGGACTGTATCAATTCTTCAAAGGCAAATTCCCTGCGGAACGGAAGTTCTATGACCTGATTCCGCCATTGTTAGAGAAGAAATATCTTAAGACGATTTACAACTGCCATTTGTGTGCGGGAACATTAGTAGGCGGCGATATAGATGGCGATGGGGAACTGACGGTATTAGATATCGACCACATCGTCGCATAGAGATTGCCGCGCTGCGCTCGGGATGACCCGGCTTCGCGTTAGCTACGCCGCGGCAGGCCCCCTTAGAGTGGAAGGCACTCTAAACAAGGGGGCAGGGGGGAAATTAAAGATTAAAATGTAAAATGCAAAATTGTGGAAGCCCTTCGGGCGGGATTTTTAAGAATTGACGGGGGTTATGGTTTTAGTTAATGTATATGAGAGAAGTTGGTAGTACGTAGTACATTGAATTTGAGAGCTGGGGGAACCGATGTAAAATTTGAAAGGAGGATTTTGAGATGAAAAGACGGGAATTTCTGGCGGCGGGTGTTGCGGGGGTGGCAGGCGTCAATGCAGCGGCAGCGAGCATTGGCAAGAGCGAAAAGGCAAAACGAGAATACTTCGAGCTAAGACAGTACCATTTGCTTAATCGGGCCAAGACGGGTGTGGTGGGCGAATTTCTGCGTAACGTAGGAATACCTGCGATGAACCGGATAGGGATTCAGCCGATCGGCGTGTTTAATGCGATGTACGGTTCGAGCAGCTCAACGCTGTACGTTCTGCTTGTACACAAGTCGCTGGAGTCGGTAGTGCAGGCATCAGCGCGTTTGCTCGCAGATAATGAGTACCGAAAGTCAGCATTTGTCAATGCAGCATTGAGCGAGCCGGCATACGTGCGGATAGAAAGCTCGCTAATGGTGGCTTTCAAAGATATGCCGAGACTGGAAGTGCCGGAAAAGAAGCCGCGCATTTTCGAGCTTCGCATCTACGAAAGCCACAGCGCCAAGGCGGCCAAGAAGAAGATTGAGATGTTCAATGAAGGCGGTGAGATAGCGATATTCAAAAAGACGGGATTGCAGCCGGTGTTCTTCGGCGAGACGATAATAGGGCCGAAACTGCCGAATCTTACGTATATGCTGGCCTTTGATGATATGGCAACGCGCGACAAGAGATGGGGCACGTTCGGCGGCGACCCGGACTGGAAGAAGCTGCGGGCGAATCCGGCTTATAAAGATACGGTCTCGAACATCACGGACATAATCCTGCGGCCGGCCCGGTATTCGCAGATATAACTGCCGGGGAAGCGGCGAGGCCACAGGGATGTTTACTCGATGAAGACGGCGGAATACCAGTTTTGCTCTTCGTCCTCGTTCTGAAGAGTTTTCAACGGCAGGCCGAATTGGTGGACTGTTTTGAAAACGTCGATTCCGACACTCTGGAAAGCGGGCCGTGCCTTTTTCGGGTTGACACATTGCTCGCTGCGATGGCCTGCGCACTCGTCGCAAAGCGCGCAGTCACTCAATGAAAAGGCAAAATAGTAGCCCTTGAGGAAAGCTTCCCTTTCAACGGCAAAGGAGACATCCTGCGAAACCTTTTTGCTCTTCGAGTGGACAATAATTCCCCAGGAATATTTTTCAAATACTTTTCGGTATTCCCAGGGATTTAATGAGCCGGGTCTCGACGGGCAGGTATGTCCCTTTCCCCAGTCGCCGCAGCCAAACATACACTTTAAGATGGTACGTGGGTCAAAAACAATGTCGGCTATTTTGAAAGCTACGGCGTGGTCGGCGCCGAGTTTTATGGCCAGGTCGGTGAAGTATTTTGTGTCTGTTTGTGCACCTTTTTTCATAATATTGTGTATTGCCATTATAACGCAGCCGGATAATGCAAACAATAAGATAATAGAAGGGGGATTGCGTGACGGGGGACGGGTTTTGGGTTGAAACCTTCGTTGGATTCGGTTATACTTTCATTGATTTATAATGAGAACTTGCCCTGGAGGTGGTTATTTATGAGTATCGGTAAATCTAAAATTACGAGGGTGGCGTTTTTACTATCGGCGGGCCTGGCGGGGATTGTGCTGCTAAGCAATTTTGCCATATCAAATAAAGCAGCGAAAACAGCGCCAGATAAGGACAAACTCATTCTGACCGCCCGCAGCCGGGTGGAGACGTCCGAAGGGAGCGGGAAATTCAGGGTGGCTTACAAGAAACTTCAATGGAAGCCGTCGGAGACGGCTATTATCATCTGCGATATGTGGGACCAACACTGGTGCAAGGGCGCAACCCGGCGGGTCGCGGAGCTGGCGCCGCGGATGAACGAGGTTGTCTGCAAAGCGCGCGACAAAAGCGTGCTCATTGTACATTCGCCCAGCGGGACAATCAGCCACTACAAGGACCATCCGGCCCGCAAGCTGGCGCAGAGCGCTGCGAAAGCGGCGAACCTGCCGAAAGACATCCGCAAATGGTGCACGTGGAAGAGTGCGAAGGAAAAGAAAGCAGAATACCCGATTGACCAATCCGACGGCGGGTGCGACTGTGAGCCGAAGTGCAAAGGGGGCTCTCCGTGGCGCAAACAGATAGAGACCATCGAGATTCGCAGCGAAGACGCCATCAGCGACTCGGGCGTGGAAATCTGGAATCTGCTGGAGCAGCGCGGCATCGAAAATATTATCCTTATGGGCGTGCATACCAATATGTGCGTGCTCGGCCGGCCCTTTGGCCTGCGTAATATGGCGCGATACGGCAGGAATGTCGTGCTTATGCGCGACATGACCGATACGATGTACAACTCGCGGATGCACCCCTTTGTGAGCCATTTTACCGGCACGGACCTGATAGTTAAGCACATCGAAAAGTTCGTCTGCCCGACGATTACCTCGACGGCATTTACGGGTCAGCAGCAGTTCTGTTTCAAGAACGACAAGCGGCTGCGTGTTGTTTTCATTTCCGCCGAGAGCGAGTATAAGTCCGCCGAGACGCTACCGGAATTTGCTCACGAGTTAGAAACAAAATACGGTCTGTGCTGTGAGATACTTCAGGGCAGTATAAAAAAGAGCGGCGAAGAGCGCAATTACATTTCCGGTATGGAGGCACTGACGAAGGCGGATTTGGTTTTGGTTTTCGTTCGTCGCAGGGCCTTTCAGGCTGAGCAGATGAAGTATTTCCGTGATTACCTTGACGGCGGCAAGCCGCTGATTGGATTGCGGACTGCCAGCCATGCGTTTGATACCCGCGGCAATGCGCCGGACGGTCATGTCGAGTGGCGTAAGTTCGACCCCGAGGTGCTGGGCGGCAACTACCACGGCCATTACGGCAGCGGACCCAAGTGCACAGTAACCATCGCAGCGGGTGCTGCAAGCCATCCGATACTTGCAGGTGTACGGATGCCTTTTGCGAGCATCGGTTCGCTGTACGAGGTCAGGCCGTTGAGCAGGTCGGCGAAGCGGCTGCTGATTGGCACAATCCCGAACAAGGAACCCGAGCCGGTCGCCTGGACGAATACTTACAAGAAGTCACGCGTTTTCTACACGTCGCTGGGTCATCCGGACGACTTTGAGAATCCGCGGTTTCGCCGGCTGCTTATCAACGCGGTGTTCTGGGCGATGAATAAGCCGGTGCCGAAGATTACGGTCAAAGCCGAAGCAGGGAAATTCAAATCAAATGTTCAAAACTTTCGGATTTCAGATTTTTGAGCGTTGGGTTTAAGCCGGGCTGTGAGGGTGAAAACGGCTGATGCGTCGTTATGGGCGCAGGGGGGCATCGAGAAGGCCAAATTTTCCAAAAAATTTACTTATTATCTGTCAACCGATTGGCTACGATAACCGTCTATAGTGATAGGTAGATTTCTGCTTTCGCAGGAATGACAAAGAAAAAGGAGCTGTAAAATGAAGCGTATAATATTTACGTTACTTATAATTGCTGCAAGCATTTCTGCTGCACAGGCGAAGGTTGATCTGGTTACGCTGCCGAAGCGGGAGACGGTGCAGCTTACGATTTATAACTCGGCGGATATGACGCTCGTGCGCGAAAGCAGAGACCTTACGCTCAAAACCGGGAAAAACAAGCTGCAGTTTTCGTGGGCCAATACGCTCATCGACCCAACGAGCCTGGAGATGCTGCCGAAAGCCAATGCGGATAAAATCGACATTGCCGATTTGACCTATCCACCGAGGGTAAGGAACCTGGGCCTTTGGAATATCAAAAGCGGTGTGAGCGGCAAAGTACCGGTAGAGATTACGTACCTGACCAGCGGATTAAGCTGGCGGGCGTTTTACATGGGGACACTCACAGAAGATGAAAAGACGATGCGTCTGCAAGGGTACGTGCGAGTAACCAATAATAGCGGCGAAGATTATGAAAACGCCCAGACGCGACTGATTGTCGGCAAGGTGCACATCCTCGACCAGATAGCGCAGCTCGCACGACGACAGTATCCATACGGCCGACCGGGCGAAGTAAGGCCTGGGGAGGACAAGCGACTTTATGGGCGGCGAGCAGGAAAAGAAATACTTGCAGTTGAGGCCTATTATGCTAACGGCCTTGTTGACAAAAAAACCAAGGAAATCAAAAAGGAAGGGCTGAGTGAGTATTTTCTTTATACGATTGAGGGGACGGAGACGATTCCTACCGGCTGGTCGAAACGGCTGCTGAGCTTTGATATTGACGAGGTGCCGGTGATAAATCTGTATAAATACGAGCAGGAGCGCTATGGCCCGAGCGTGGTCCGGTTCCTCAGTTTCAAGAATGACGAGG
>Ga0209979_1000165_pt1 | contig 106951 bp, 104 predicted proteins | sample AnhtaG_FD_183114 | JGI IMG/M metagenome (GOLD analysis project Ga0209979, IMG submission 183114) | Deep subsurface microbial communities from Anholt, Denmark to uncover new lineages of life (NeLLi) - Anholt_01485 metaG (SPAdes) (version 2) | ecosystem: Environmental > Aquatic > Marine >... | reverse complement strand
AAGCCGGCGAAGGTCGCCCTTACGGCCTGCATGCGCAAACTCCTGACCATCCTAAACGCCATGCTGCGCACTCTCCAGCCCTGGAATGCCCAGCTTGCTTGACAAGTAAGACGACTGCTGGACCCCGGCGTTCGCCGGGGAGACGGAGGGCTCGGGCATCCCCGAAGCCTCCGGGTTAAGACCCGTAATTTGTACCGATGGTTAGACCAGTGGTATAACCCATGGTCTAGGAGAGGACCACCCATGCCGACCAAGCGCTACGACAACCTGGACCCCGCCATGCAGCGCCGCCTCCTGGACGCCGCCCAGGCCGAATTCACCGAGCATGGCTACGAGGCCGCCTCGCTGAACCGGATCATCGCGACGGCTGGCATGAGCAAAGGATCCCTCTACTACTACTTCGAGAACAAGGCCGACCTGTACGGGACCCTCACCGAGGACATCGGCGCCCGCCTCAACGCCCGGATCTTCGCGGACGGCCTACCCGAGCCTGATGGTTCCTTCTGGGAGTTCCTCGAGGTCGCTACCCACCGCAAGTTGCAGTTCCTGCTCGAGCATCCTCACCTGGCTCGTCTCTTCGGAGACGTCTTGAGGCTCTCCAAGCAACCCTCCGTTCCCGAGCCGATCCGGGCAATCATGGCTCGCAACCTGGAGCAGACCTGTCAGTTTATTTCGCAGGCTCAGGCGACGGGCGACATTCGCACGGACGTCTCGTGCGCGTTTCTGGCCGGACTATGGCAAGCGATCGGCGATGCGGTGACCGACGAAATCCTGGATCAGGTCGCCAAGGGCAATGAGGTCGCGGTGGGCCGACTGGCCGAACTCTCCGCCGATCTGCTTCGCCGCGTCTCGGTTCCCGCCTAGAAAGGAGCCCACCCCCCATGCTCAGAAGACTCGGCCTCGTGCTCGCCCTGCTCGTCTCCTTCGCCCTGCCGGCCGTCGCGCGCGACAACCCGCACGACCTCGTCAAGCGCGTCGAGACCCAGTACCAGGCCCGCACGGCCCACATCCGCATGAAGATGACGGTCGTGACCCGCACTTACACCCGGGAGATGACCCTGGAGAGCTGGGGGGAAGGGCGGGACAAGTTCCTCGCCCGCGTGCTCAGCCCCAAGAAGGACGCCGGCACGGCCACCCTCAAGGTGGGCGACGAGATCTGGAACTACCTGCCCAAGATCGACCGGTTGGTCAAGGTGCCGTCGAGCCTGATGGGCGATCGCTGGATGGGCAGCCACTTGACCAACGATGACCTGGTCAAAGGGCGCAAGGTCGACGACCTTTACACCTTCCGCGAGACCGAGGCGGTGGTGGCCGGCGGCAGCCAGCAGATCATCGCGACCCCCAAGCCGAACGCGCCGGTCGTCTGGGGGCAGATCGACTACGTCATCGACACCCGGCGCGGGGTGCCGGAGAGCGTCCAGTACTACGACGAAGACCACCAGCTGGTCCGCACCATCACCTTCAGCGAGGTCAAGCGGCTGAACGGGCGCGAGGTGGCGACCCGCATGCGCGTCACGCCGGCCGACGCCCCTCAGGAGTACACCCAGATCGACTACGAGACGCTCGAGTTTGACGTGCCCCTGCGCGCCGATCAATTCTCGCTGCGCTCCCTGCGGAGGTGACCATGCCGCTCCTCTTGCGTCTTGGCTACCGCAACCTTTGGCGCAACAGCCGCCGCACCCTGCTCGCCATGGCGGCCATGGCGATCGCCGCCGCCTTCCTGGTCTTCCTGCTCGGGATGATCGACGGCATCCTCGACGACGCCATCACGAGCACGACCGGGCTCTACTTCGGGGACGCCAAGGTCGCCGCCCCCGGCTACCTGGACTCCCGCGACACGACCCTGACCCTCGCCGAAACGGCCAAACCCCGCTTCCTGAGCGAGGATCCGGCCGTGCAGGGAGCGGCCGGTCGGGTGCGCGGCTTCGCTCTCCTGTCCACCGGGACGAAGGAGGGCGAGGAGAGCCAGCCGGCCGAGATCCTGGGCGTCGACCCGCGGGAGGAAGAGGCGGTCAGCCACCTCATCGACCACGTCATCGCGGGCCAGGTCTTGCCCGACTCCCGGTCCAAGGGGATCCTGCTCGGTCAGGAGCTCGCTCGGCGCCTCGGGGCCAAGGTCGGCAGCGAGCTCGTGGCCATGGGGCAGGGGGCGGACGGCTCGGTCGCGTCCGACATCTTCCAGGTCGTGGGCCTGATTGGAACCGGAGACGTGACCCAGGACTCGATGTTGGCTATCGTCGGACGTCACGAGTTGCAGAGCATGCTGGGCCTCGAGGGACGGGTCCACGAATGGACGGTGGCCCTCAAGGCGCCCCGTTCGGCGCCAGACTGGGCCATGGCTGCCCAAAAGCGCGATCCCTCGGTCGAGGTGGCGAGCTGGTTCCGGTTCATTCCGCAGCTGGCCGACACCCTCAAGATCATGGGCGCCTACGAGTACATCATCGGGGGGATCTTCTACGTGGCCGCCCTCATGCTCTTCTTCAACACCATGACCATGGCCCTCATGGAGCGGGTCCGGGAGTTCGCCGTCATGGGGGCGATCGGCATCAAGCGCTGGCGTCTGTGGCGCCTCATGGTGCTGGAGGGGGGCCTGATGAGCGCGATGGCGGGCCTCGTGGGCGGCCTGGTCGGGTTGGGGGCGAGCCTCTGGTTCCACGCTCACCCGATCGACCTCTCCGGCTCCATGTCGGCCATGCAGGGGTCCGGCTACACGATGAAGCCGCTCCTGCGGACCAGTCCCGCCTGGGGCAACGTCCTGGTGCCCACGCTGGTCATGATGGCCATGGGAGCGGTGATCGCGGCCATGCCCGCCTGGCGGATCTGCCGGCGCCGTCCCGTCGAAGCCCTGAGGGAGGTGTAGGATGCTCTGGCTTTCGATTGCCTGGCGCAACCTCTGGCGCAACCGCAACCGCACGCTCTTGCAGATCTCGGCGATCGCCGGCAGCTTGATGCTGGCCATCTTCGTGGTCAACCTGAACGCCGGCCTCTACACCCGGATGATCGAAGACGCGTGCCGGGCGGGCAGCGGGCACATCGGCCTCTATCACCGGGACTACCAGGCCAACCACCAGGTCGGCGACACGGTCCCGGCCGATGCCCTCTTGCCCAAGCTCGCCCAGGATCCGGCTGTCGTGGCCGTCTATCCGCGCGTCCGCCTGGGCGGCCTGATCCGATCCAGCCACGACAGCCGCCCGGCGGCCACGATCGGCCTCGACCTGGCCAAAGAGCAGGCCGTCAATCCGCTCTTGGCAGCCAAGAACTTGGTCGCCGGGAGGTGGCCCTCCGCCGGCCTCACCCCGGGGGTCCTGGTGGGAGACCGCCTGGCCAGCGAATTGCAGGTGAAGGTCGGCAAGAAGGCCGTCGTGATGGTGCAGGATGCCACGGGGCAGATCGCGAGCGAGCTGGTCCGGGTCTCGGGGGTGCTGCACACCGGGGTGAGCGACTTGGATGGCGGCGCGATCTTCATGGACCGCTCGGAGCTTGCCCGGCTCATCGGCCGGCCGGGATCCGCCCACGAGATCGCCGTCGTCCTCAAGGACCAGCAGGCGATCCCGGGGGCCTTGCCGGGCATTCAGGCGATCGCCCAAGCCTACCCCGAGGTGGCTGTCCTGACCTGGGACAAGGCGAACGCGGGGCTCGCGAGCGGCATCGCCCTGAAACGCAAGAGCCAGGGGACCATGTTCTTCGTCCTGTACCTCCTGGTCGCCATCGGGACGACGAGCACCCTGCTCATGAGCGTCATGGAGCGCATCCGCGAGTTCGGCGTGCTGCGGGCCATCGGGGTCGGACCCCGCTTCATCCGCCGCATGATCCTCCTCGAGGCGACCCTGCTCGGCGTACTGGGGGCGGGGACCGGGGTGCTGCTCGCGACGCTGCTCGGCCTCTACACGGCCACCGTCGGGCTCGACCTGTCGAAGATGATGAAGAACGTCGACTTCGGCGGGGTCGCGATCAACCCCATCATCCACTCGGGCTGGGACCTGGCCACCATGGCCGGGTTGAGCCTTGCGATCGCGCTCTTGACCGTAGCGGCTTCCCTCTACCCGATTCACTGGGCCCTGAAGATCCGCCCCGCGGATGCGATGAGGAGTTACTGATGAACGCCATCGAGCTGTCCAACGTGCGGCGCACCTTCAAGGAAGGGGACAACCTCGTCCACGCCGTCGACGACGTCTCCCTCCTCTTGGAGAAGGGCGAGTTCGCCGCCCTGGCCGGGCCTTCGGGCAGCGGCAAGACGACCCTGCTCAACCTGATCGGCGGGCTGGATCGCCCGGATGGGGGGACCCTGCAGGTCGACGGCCAGGCGACGGGCCGGCTCACCGACGACCAGCTCTCCGAGCTGCGGTTGCGGCGCATCGGATTCGTGTTCCAGGCCTACAACCTGCTGCCGGTGCTCACCGCTTACGAGAACGTCCAGTTCATCCTGCAGACCCAGGGCGTGCCCGAACGCGAACACCGGGACCGTATCCTGCCGATCTTCGAGGCGCTGGGCCTCAAGGGGCTGGAGCATCGGTTTCCGGGAAAGCTCAGCGGCGGCCAGCAGCAGCGGGTCGCGGTCGCGCGGGCCATCGTGGGGAATCCGGCGATCGTGCTGGCGGACGAGCCGACGGCCAACCTGGACTCCGAGTCGTCGGCGAGCCTGCTCACGCTCATGGCCCAGCTCAACCAGGATCGCGGCATCACCTTCCTGTTCAGCAGCCACGACCCCATGGTGATCGAGAAGGCCCACCGGGTGATCCGGGTCCGGGACGGGAAGGTGCATGCCGATGAGCGGCGATCGCCGGTTGCCTAGCAGGGTCGGGTATCTGCTCGGGGCGGCGATCCTGCTGACCCCGTTCCCGGCCCTGGCGGCCGGTGACGGCGATCAGGGCTTCGCCCTCCGGGAGAACGCCCTGTCCGTTGCCCTGCCCGCCGTCGCCGGGCTTCCGAGCAATGGAGCGGGCGTCACCGACACGCGTCTGCGGGCCTGGGGCACCCTCGACCTGACGAGTGCCAAGCTGCAGGCGGCCCTCGAAATCCACGACACGGTCTCGACCATTTCGGGCTTGGGTTTGCTCGGGGCGTCTTCCGGACCGGGCACCTCGGCCTACGAATGGGTCTCGCTCTCTGCTCAGAGCACGTCGTCGGCCGTGGTCGTGGGCGCACGGCTGGATCGATTCGACCTCACGGGCCACTGGGGGCCAGTCGACCTGGACCTCGGGCGCCAGCCGATCAGCCTCGGCACCAGCCACTTCGTGGGCGTGCTCGACGTGCTCACTCCGTTCGCTCCTGGGACGCTGGACTCGACGTACAAGCCCGGGGTCGATGCCGTCCGGATCCGGACGGCGATCGCCGACCAGACCGAGGCCGAGGCCATCGTGGTGGGCGCGGACCCCTGGGGCCAGGGAGCCGCGCTCGGACGCGGGCGCACCTCGGTGGCGGGGATCGACCTCGAAGCCGTCGTGGGGCGGTTCCGGCAGAGGGCGATCGCCGGCCTGGGCTTCGAGGGTGGCGCCGGTCCTCTTGGAATCTGGGGCGAGGCCGCGCTGTTCGGCCGACGACCCGACGTCGAGCAGGTGCGCGCCGGGTGGAGCCAGGCCGCTTTCTCGGGGGTGGCCGGGATCGATTGGCCGGCCTTTTACGACTTCCGGCTGGGCACCTCGGTGATGTATCAGGACTTCGGCGCGAGACGCCCCGAGGACCTCGCGGCCGTCCGGATGGATGCCCCGTTCCAGGAAGGCTGGGTCTACCTCGGGTCGGCGGGCTACGGGGTCGTGACCCTCCAGCGGTCACTCAACCCGCTCTGGAATCTGGGCGTCTCGGGTATCGTGAACCTGGTGGACGGTTCGACGCTCTGGCAGCCTCGGCTCACCTACAGCGTCTCTGACAACGCCGATCTGGGCGTTTACGCCTGGGGGCGTACGGGGGCCGGTTCGGAGCTGACGAACGGGCAGGTGGTCGTGCACTCGGAGTTCGGCAGCCTCCCCATCGGGGGTGGGCTCTACGCCCGTTGGTTCTTCTAGGCCTGAACGGACTGCCGCGCGTCCAGCAAGGACTCGAGCGATCGGAATCGTCGCGCGAACATCCGGAACATGTCGGCCGCCAGGTTCGCGTTGAGGCGGACCTGTTCGAGAAAGGCACTACGCGGCAGGACCATCAGCTCGGTCACCTCGCTCGCGGCGATCGCCGTCGCCGTCCGCGGATCACCGTCGAGGAGGGCGATTTCCCCGAACAGCTCACCGGCCTCGAGCATGGCGAGGTCCTCCTGACGAGAACCGTACTCCCGGACGATGCGGATCTGGCCCTTGACCACGACGTAGGCCTCGTGGCCCGCGTCGCCCTGCCGAAAAACCACGTCCCCATGGGCCAGCCGGCGGTAAATGAAGCTGTCGGCGAAGTGACCGAGCTCTCGATCCTTGAGCACCTCGACCAGCGAGAGTTGCGGGAACACCCGGGTCAGCTGTTCGGACGTGATGTAGCCGAGCTCGATCAGCAGCTGGGTGAGCGGCACGTTGCGCGCGCGCTGACGGTCGAGGGCCTTTTCTATCTGGGCCTCGGTCACGAGCTGCCGCTGCAAGAGGTAGGCCCCCAGACGCCCGCCCATCCGATTCGCCATGGTCCCCTCCCCTCGGTCCTCTCCTCACGATACCGGACGGACTCCATCTTGTCGCTTCCTGGCGATCGCGCCCGGTTTCCGCACAAACTGCGGATGGCGCCACCGCGCGGCCACCCGACCATGGAGGCTCGGAGGACGAGCCATGTCAGGTCACCCAATCGCGCGAACCGGTAGTCTGCTGATCCTGCTCGCATGGGCCCTTTGCGCCTCGGCGGGGGCGACCCAGCCGACCCCTCGGGTCCATCCGATGCCCGGATGGCCCAAGGACGAGGCCTTCGACGGCACCCTGGCCGAGGTCGGGGAGCGACTGTTCGTGGAACGGGGCTGCGTGCGCTGCCACACCATCGGGCACGGCCGCAAGGTGGGGCCTGATCTGGCCGGGGTGACCGGCCGAGATGGCCCGGCCTGGGTGATCGCCATGATGCTGGACCCCGCCGAGATGCGGGCGCACGACCTGCGGGCGATGGGCCTCAAGCGGAGCTACCATGCCAACATGGCCAATCGCCACCTGACGCCGGACGAGGCGCGGGCGATCGCCGAATATTTCCTGGGAAAGGACCGGGGTCTGCTGCCCGAGCGACGCTGAGCTAGCGGCCGTTCTGGTGTAGGACCTGGGCCTTGGCAGCCGGGTCGAGCTTGGCCCAGAAGTCCGCGAACTGCCGCACGAACACGACCTTCTCGTCCTCGAACCCTGCGTGGAAGCCGTACTGCCCCATCTCCTCGATGGCCTTGTCCACGGGGACGTGGTCGACGGCGATCCGGTAGGCGGCGGCCATGGCCCCCGTGCGGTCCGAGCCGTGCAGGCAGTGGAAGTAGACCTTGCCGTTGGCCGGATCGGTCACGGCGCGGAGGAACTGCATGGCCTGCTCGTTCGTGGGGGCGCCGACGGCGGGCAGCGGCATGTAGAGGTAGTTCATGCCGAGCCCCTTGACGATGGGGCCTTCCCAATTGGCCTCGGGACGGAGGTTGATGACCGTGTCGATGCCCTGCTTCCTGAGCTCCGTGAAGCCCGCCTGGGTCGGCTGGGCGCCGCGTTCGAGGGTGGGGCTCAGCTGGCCCAGGTTCGCCAGGGGTGGCGCGTCGGCCTTCGGTTTGGTGGTCGCCCCGTAGATCTTGTAGCCGATGTTGGCCAGGATGGGCACGTTGGAGAGCGCCACAATGGCGTCCGCCGCCTCTTCCTGGACGTTGCGGAGCGTGCTCTGGAAGCGGTCCTGCCCTAGAGGCGAAGCCGCCGGCTGCGAGGGCGTCGCCGTGCCCGGGTTGGGACGGGATCCCAACAGGGCGGGCTTTCCGGTCGCGGTGGACGAGGTGATCGATCCCATGGCGTTCCTCCTTTGCAACGTCCATGAGGTTATCGATACTTTAATGTTAAATGATGCTTGGAAAAATCACCGAGCTCGAGCGCAGTCAAGACAATGGCCGCCGGAACCGACTCCGGCGGCCGTCGGGGCCATGAGGGGGCCCCTGAGTGCCCGGGCGGGTTCAACCCGCCCGGGCGAAGGCAGACCGTCCTGGCCCGTGGTCATGCGGGATGACCAGCTGATCGTCCATGTGCCGGATGTAGAGGACCACGGAGTCGCAGAGCGGGCAATGGTAGGTGTCCGGAAGCGTCTTGAGCGGCCGGAGGATGACGTTGCACTCGGGACAGCAGATCGGGCACATCGCGGGTCCTCTCGTCAATCGCGCGCGAAGCGCAGGGGGTGACGGTGGCGGTGAGGGGGCCGCACGGTCATGACCCCGTGCAGTTCGCCTGCGGCGATCAGGTTGTAGGCCGGGTGTTGCGGGGGCAGCGAGACGGTCACCTCGGCCTGGGCTTCCTTCCAGGCCTTGATGACGTCAGCGACCTTCAAGTCGGCGGGGATCTTGGTGGGGGGGAAGTTGGTGGAGTTGCGTTTCATGGCCGTGTCCTCCAGGCATCGACCACGCGGTCCCCACGGGCCGTTGGTCGATGATTCAACGATACGCCCGTCTAGGGGAGCGCATCAGCGCGGAAACTACGGATTTGCGGGATTTGGGCCGGCTTGGCGGTCAGCGGTCGTACAGCGAGTAAGGAAACAGGCGAGCCCACCATCCGGGGCGCACGGGGAGGCTCCGGGCCCAGTCCGGGTCGAAGAAGGCCGCTTCGAGCTCTCGAGTGACGGCCGCGTCGTCGAAGCCGATCCCGAACTCGCGGGAATAGGCAAACGATTGGTTGTCCAGGTTCTGGGACCCCACGTAAGACCAGTGGCCATCCACCGACAGGAATTTGGTGTGGTTGAGGGCCGGTCGCCTTCCATCGGCCGAATAGTCGCGGATGTGAAAGCATGCCTGCACTCGCCGGGGCAGATCGGCCCAGTAGGCGAGCAAGGCGTGGTTGCTCGTCGCATCGATCGCCGAAGTGAGGGCGTTGAAGTTGAGCGACAGACAGGCCCGGATCTCGACCCCTCGCCTGGCGGCTCGCTCCAGGGCGCGCAGCACGACGCCGGCGTTGAGGTTGGGGGTCTGCAGCTTGATCCGGTGGCGGGCGGAGGCGATCGCCGCGACCATGGCCTGGTCCGCCGCGTTGTCATAGGGATCGCGGCTGACCAGGCGCCTCACTCCGGGCTTTCCCAGGCAGGCCATCGGCACCCCTCGCGGGCCGGGCTGGATCAGCTCACGGGCGTGTTCCGGGGGAGGCCCAGGTTTCCAGGCCGATTGCTGCCAGGCATCGTCGAATTCAGCCAGCAGGGCCGCCACGACCGGCCCCGCCACCTGGACCATGAGGTCGGACTGATGGGGATCGTTCAGGTTCTCTCCCCCGATCACCCCGATCCGCCCATCCAGAATGAAGGCTTTGGTGTGCTGCCCCCTCCGGCTGAGGAGTGGGCGCCCGATCGCCACCTGGGCCCGAATTCCGGCCCGACGCAAGGCTGTCGGCAGCGACGTCCAGTCGGTGACAGCCGAGACTCGGAAGCCGGGGTGCTTGCGCTGCTTGGCCGCGAGCACGGCGAGCAGTTCTCGGGCGGGTGGACTGTGTTCGTCGAATAGGTAGGTCTGGAAGGCCACCTCCTCGACCGCCTCCTGCTCGATCAACCGGATCACCTGGCTGAGTGCATTGTGGGACTGATCGGGGGAGTTGCGCCAGATGGCTGCAAGGGTGCCTTCGGTGAGGGCCAGCGGCGCCGGGACCGTGTTGATGGCCGTGCCGACCACCGCCTGATTCACGGCCGATCCGGTCGCGCTGCGGCCGATCGGGGCCGCGCGTCCTAGCCGGGCGGCCCGGCGTCGGCGAGCCCGCTCGGCGGCGACCTCGAACCGGCCGAGGGCCGCGTGCCATTCGGCGGCGGCCGGTAGGAGGGTGGGGGCGATCGCCAGCAAGACGACCCCCTCCCCCAGGTCTCGCCAGCGCCGGCGCGAGGGGGCGATCGTCCAGGCCAAAACCACCTGCAGGAGCCGAGCGCCGTTGCGAAAGGGATGCAGGACGAGGCTGAGGGCCGCGACCCCCAGGGCCAAGACCGAACGACCAGGGGATTTCCAGAACGCGGCGAAGCGGCGGGCCTCCCGGCGGACCCCTCGCCAAAGGCCGAGCCGGAACGCCTGCCAGGGAGTGAGGGGGCGGATCGGAAGCCTCACCGCCGGTCCGAGGAGGATGTTAGCCGGTCGTCGCGCCTCATGAGTTGCCCCGAGGCGGAAACCGCTCCCCGTCCGGCACCACCGTTCCCTTGGGAACCCGGGCTCCCGGCTGCACCGAGGCCCCTTCTCCGATCGAGACGCCGGTTTCGAGAGTCGCCTGGTGGCCGATGATCGCGCTGGGGCCGATGACGACCCCCTGGTAGACCATGCAGCCGACTCCAATGAACGCCTCTTCGCCCACCCGCACCCTCGGCAACAGCTTGCTGCCCGGCCCGATGACGGCGTTCGGCCCAATGACTACGCCGGGCGCGAGGCCCGCATCGCCCATGATCTGGGCCCCCGCTCCGATGGATACCGGGGCCAGGATCAGCTGGTCATCCTCGATGAAGTGGCCGGACACCTGCGTTCCCGCCCCCAGCATGCACTCGGGCCCCAACTCGACGAGCGAATGGTCGACGATGCTCACGTCGACGGACGACCGCATGTTGAAGGCCACCTTGGCCCCGAGGGCGGTCAGGGCGAGCCACCGCAGGGTCGCGAAGGCGTTGATCAGACTGGACCACAAGGGCAGGTTGACGATGCGCTGCAGAGCGAAGTGCAGTAGCCAGACGGTTGTCTGGCTGTGCTCGGGAAACGGATAGGATCCCGGTTCGAGCCGTGGAAGGAGCGAGCGCACGAGCCCGACCATCCCGATGCACCCGACCAAGAACAACAGGACCCAGGTGGGCGTGAGGGCCAAACCCAGCCACATCGGCAACGATATCCGAGGAATCCCCCACCCGAGGAGGGCGAGGGGAACCCCGGTCACGACGCTCAGGAGTAGGTAGAAGGCGAGGTCATAGCCGACCCAGCGCAGGTGTTTCATCCAGGCTCCTAGGATCGGCTCGCCACGACGACCGAGAGCAGCTTGTCCACGAACCCGTTGATGTTGGTCAGGCCGCGCAGTTCGGTGCGGGGGATCTTGATCTTGAGGTCCCGCATGGTCCCGGCGACGATTTCCAGGATATCCAGGCTACTCGCCCCGTAATCCGCGAGCGATCGCTGCGGATCGATCTCGACCCCCGAGAGGTTGTCCACATTGGCCTTGAGATGCTTGACGACGACGTTCAAAACCTCATCCCGGGTCACGGCTCTCTCCCTTCACGCTTCTGGCGCACGCTCGTGGTAGTTCTGGCGAATCGTGTCCCCCGTCCCCGTCTGGACGAAGCATGCCTCGTGCATGCGGTGCTCGTTCGCCATGGCCTCTTGTACCGCCACCAGGCGGGGTGCGGCAAGTGTCCGCTTCAGCAATTCCAAGACGTGACGGGGCTTGTCGGCTAGGCGCCGCGCCAGGTCGAGCGCGGTCCCCATGACCTCTCCCCCCTCGACGACCGCGTTGAGCAGGCCGCTCCCCGCGAGTTCGCGCCCCTTGTACAGCTTGGCGGTCATGAGCATCTCGGCTCCGAGGGCATGGCCCGCCAGCATCGGCGCCAGCGCCGTCGTGCCCATGCCCGGCGTGAACCCGAGGTCCGTGAAGTTGAAGCCGTAGCGCTTGGAGAGCGCTGCGACCCGCAGGTCGCAGCACAGGGCGATCGCCAGCCCGCCCCCCACCGCGTGCCCTTCCATGGCCGCGATGGTCGGCACCGGAAAGCCGACGAGCCGCGCCGGCAGGTCCAGGTCTCTCACGTGACGACCCAGGCTGCCGTCGGCGAGCGATTCGAGCAGGTCCCGCGGCGCCCCGGCGCAGAACACGTCGGGAGTGCCGCTCAGGATCAGCACCTTGACGTCCGGGCGACCTGTCAGTTCCTCGAGGGTGGCGATCAGGCCGTCGCAAAGCTCCTGCGTCAGATGGTTACCGCCCGATTCGTCGTCGAGCCGCACCTCGACGATCCCGTCCTCGACCTCGCTCGTCCGGATCAGCCGAGGCATGCCAAGATGTCCGGTCGTTCAAGCCAGGCCGCGAGGCGCTCACCGCCCCGCCCTGGCGGGTCCGGGTTCGTCACGAGCGCCTTGATCTCGGCCAACGCCTCCGCCTTCGCGCGGCGGATCGCGTGGAGCTGCCGCGCGAGGGCGTCATCCAAGGCGTCTGCCACCACCTCGTCCACGAGCCCGATCGCGAAGGCTTCCTGCAGACCGATCGTCCTCATGCTGAGCGCCAAGGCGCGAAAGCGGGCCGGGCTCACCCGTCGCATCAGGAATGGCGCGATGGTCGCGGGGATCAGGCCGCGCCGCGCCTCCGGCAGGACGAAGCGGGCCCGAGGGGTGGCCAGCACGAGGTCGCAGGCGGCCGCGAGACCGACCCCGCCCCCGCTCGCCGGCCCGTCGACGCAGGCGATCGAGACGACCGGCGCGTCGGCGAGGATCGAGAGGACCTTCTCGAAGCTGGCGATCGCCTCTCGGTTGGCCTTCCCGTCGACGTACGCAGCCTCCAGGGCCAACCCGCTGCAAAACGTCGGCCCCTCCGCCTCCACGACCACCGCCCTCAGCTCGGGATCGGCGAGCGCCCGGTCGAGCCCACCCAACAGATCGGCCATCATCGCCCCGTCGAGGGCGTTGTCCGACTCGGCTGCCACTAGCCTGAGGCGGGCGACTCCCCGGTCGAGGGTCAATTGGACCGATCGGTTCAGCTCCATCGGTAGTGCCTCCGGTAGTCTTCGAGCCGGTCCAGGATGAGGAGCCCTCGACCCTCATAGGCGGGTTCGAACACGGATTGCCCCACTGGGGTGAGCGCGGGGGCCGTTCGCTCGTGGATCAGGCTTTCTCTCGCCGCTTCCAGGGCCTCGTAGGTCTCGACCGAGAGGGGCGAGCGCGAGGAGAGGTGTCCTTCCCAATCCAGGCTCCGGACCTGCGACACGGCGGCCGGACCCAGGGTCCCGCTGAAGAATTCGGCCTGACAGCCGGACCCATAGGAAAAGACGCCGAGGCGATCGCCCTCCCGTAGCCCGCGGTCCCAGTTCAGCAGGGCGAGCAGGTTGACGAACACCGACGCGCTGTAGGTCCCGCCGACCTCCTGCGAGATCCAGAGGGTCGGGGCCACGCGCGCCTCGAAGTCCTCATGGACCTCGGATTTCGAGAGCTCGTAACGGCCCAGGAGGGCGCGATGGGCCTGCAGGGCCATGCCCGGAAACGGGGTGTGGTAGATCTGCCGGCGGAAGTGGTTTCGCGGGTCGAGGTCGCCGTGGATCGCCTCGTAGGCCGCGAAGGACTCCTCCAGGGCGTCGAGGTAGGAGTAGAGGCTTTCCTGGCTGTTCCCCTCCTCGGCCGTCGGCGACGGCCGGAAGGTATCGGCGATCTCGTAGCTCCAGAGTCCCGACTGGCCGAGGTCGAGGGCGAGCACCGCGGGCTCGTCGCTCACGAGCATGGCGATCGCCCCCCCTCCGCTGATGAACTCGATGCGGCTTCCCACGTGGTTCCGGCTGTGGTCGGCGGAGATGACGAGCGCCTTCTTACCCGGGCTCTGCCGGCTCGCGACCCAGCTCGCGGCCACGTTGAGCGCGGCCGTCCCGCCGTAGCAGGCGTGCTTGACCTCGAAGTTGCGGCAGCGGGCCGGCAACTCGCAGAACCGGTGGACCCAGGTCGAGACGGGCTTGCCGAAGTCCACCCCCGACTCCGTGGCGACGACGAGCAGCCCGATCGAGCTCGTGTCCACGCCCTGCAAGAGCCTACGGGCGGCGTTGACGGCCAGCGTTACGGCGTCTTCAAAGGGCGGCAGCACCGAGCGCCGGGCCGCCATCAGGCGTTCCTGGGGGTAGGACCGGTCCATCCTGCGCGCCACGGCCAGGTCTTCGAGCTCGAGGCTCAGGCGACTCGTGTATCCCTCGATCTTTTCGATGCCGACCCTCATGGCGTCGATCCCTCCGTGGCGAAGGTCCGGATCTCCTCGGGCGACAGCCAGCAACGGTGCCGCTGGAACGGGTACCTGGGCAACTTTGTGTGAGGCCATGCTGCCTCGCCGTCGATGGCATGCCCGTCGAGCGGAATTCCGGCCGCTGACAACGTGGCCATGGCCTCGGCGAAGGTGGCCTCCTCAGCGTCGACCTTCAGCGACGGCACACAAAGGCTTTCTTTCGGGAGGAGGCGCCGGGCCATTCCGGTCAGGATGGCATCGGGCCCGACTTCCAGAAAGAGGCCGACCGGGAGCTGCGAGGCCGCGAGGACGTTGCCCACGAAGCGGACGGGCTCGCGCACGTGGCGCACCCAGTGGTCGGCGTCGGGGAGTGCATCTGCCGGCAGGAAGTCGCCCAGCTCGTTGGATCCCATCGGGAGACGAGGTGCCTGATAACTGACCTCGCGGGCGATCGCCGCGAACCCCTCGCACATGGGCGCCATGAGCGGCGAATGGAAGGCGTGCGAGACGGTGAAGGGTTCGCTCGTCAGGGTGTCCTCGCCCAGCTCGGCGAGAACGGCCTCGACTGCCGTGCGATCGCCAGACAGCACCGTGTGCCGATCCCCGTTGATGGCTGCGATCGAAAGCCGGTCCTCGCGGCCGGCGATCGCCCGCTTCACGACCTCCGGCTCCTCGAACACGGCGATCATCTGCCCACCCGGAGGCAACGCCTGCATCATCTTCCCACGGGCCGTCACCAGCCGGAGTCCGTCCTCCAAGGAGAAGACCCCGGCGACGTAGGCGGCCACGTACTCGCCGAGGCTGTGCCCCAGCACGGCCGTCGGTACCACTCCGAAGCTCTGCCACAGGTCGGCCAAGGCCGCCTCGACGGCAAATAGGACTGGTTGCGCCACGGCGGTGGGTTGGAGTCTGGTGGGGTCCGCCGAGAACAGGATCTCCGCGAGCGGCTGGTCCAGCTCGCCAGCGAGGATCTGGCTGCATCGCTCGATCACGGTGCGGAACACGGCGTAGCGGTCGTAGAGGAACCGGATGCCCGGTCCGATCCGGGTGCCCTGACCCGTGAACATGAAGGCGATCGCCGGCGCCGCGTTCCCGGAGCCGGTTCGGAGCCGCGCCCAGGGCTCACCGGCGACATACGCGGTGAGGCCCGCGGCCATGTCCCCGGCGTCCCCCACGGCGAGGGCGAGCCGATGGCCGAGCCGGGATCGGCGGGTATTCGCGGCGTGGCACAGGGCAGCCAGGGTGGGTGCGTCCACCCCCTCGAGGCGATCGCGATAGCGCCCGGCCAGCTCCCGGAGGGCCTCGTCGTTGCGGGCTGAAAGGGTGAGCACATGGTGGATTCGAGCGGGAGGCTCGACCGAGGGCGCCGGTGGCGGTGCTTCGAGGATGACGTGAGAGTTGGTACCCCCGTACCCGAAGGAGCTCACCCCCGCGAAACGCCCGTGGCCAGTTTCCAGGAGGGGGGTCAAAGTGAGGGGCAGCGCGAAGGGCGTGGTTTCGAGCTTCAACTCCGGGTTGGGCTCGACGAAGTGCAGGTTCGGCGGCACGAGGCCATAGCGAAGGACCATAACGGCCTTGATCAGGCCGGCCATGCCGGCGGCCGCCTCGAGATGGCCCAGGTTGGTCTTGACGGCCCCGAGCCAGCACTTTGGCTGTTGCGGCGAGCGCCCCTCGGAGAGGACCGCCGAGAGCGCCTGGACCTCGATGGGATCGCCCAGGGGTGTGCCCGACCCGTGGGCCTCCACGTAGGCGATCGCCGCCGGCCGCACGCCCGCGCTCGCGAGCGCCTGGCGAATGACGGCTTGCTGCGCGAGCCCGCTGGGTGCCGTGAGGCCATTGCTCCGACCGTCCTGGTTGACGGCCGAGCCCCGGATGATGCCCAGGAGGCGATCGCCGTCCCGCTGCGAATCGCTCAGACGCTTGAGGATCAACACGGCGCACCCTTCGCCCCGGACGTACCCGTCGGCCGAGGCGTCGAAGGTCTTGCAGCGCCCGTCCGGCGCCATCATGGCCGCCTGAGAGAGCGAGACGGTCACCTCGGGCAGCAGCGTCAGGTTGACCGCGCCCACCATGGCGAGCGGCACCTCGTGGGTGCGCAGGCTCTGGCAGGCGAGATGGACGGCGACCAGGGACGAGGAACAGGCCGTGTCCACGGCGAGGCTGGGTCCGTGCAGGTTGTAGAAGTAGGAGAGCCGGTTCGCCCCGATGCAGTTGGCGACCCCGGTGCCGGCGCGGGGCGGGGGCCCCTGCAGCAGCTTGTAGAAGTCCGTGCCGTTGATGGCGACGAACACGCCGGTCTGGCTGTCGGAGATCCGCTCGGCCGGGATCCCGGCGTGCTCCAGGGCTTCCCAGGAGACCTCGAGCAAGAGGCGTTGCTGGGGATCCATGGCATCCGCCTCGCGCTGGGGGATCCCGAAGAACGAGGGGTCGAAGCGGTCGATCCCCGGCAGGAAGCTGCCGCAGCGCGTGTTCATCTTGCCCGTGTCTTCGAGCGTCTCGTCGTAGAAGGCGTCCAGCGGCCACCGATCGGCCGGGACCTCGGTGACGGCGTCGGTGCCCGCGCACAACAGGTCCCAGAAGGCGTCGAGATCGGCCGCCCCGGGGAAGCGGCAGGCGATCCCGACGATGGCGATCGCCTCCGAGGTGGGAGCCGTCAGCGGCGGGACGACGGGGCTCTCTTCCTCGATCGAGAAGTTGGCCAACCTCTCGGACAGCTTCGAGATGGTGGGGTAGTCCCACGCCAGCGTGGCTGGTAAGGGGATCCCCAGCCACTCGTCCAGGTCGCCGGAGAGCGAGACGGCCGCGAGCGAGCTCAGACCGAAGCTCGCGAAGGTCTGGTCGACATCGACACCGTCTGGCTCCACCCCGATCAGGTCGGCGACCTGGGCTTTCAACCAGGCCTGGATCACCTCGGCCGAGCGCGAGACGGCGGGCCGGGTCATGGGCGCGCGACCGACCAGGCACCGGACAGATAGGCGTCGCGACACGCTTGTCGCCTCACCTTGCCACTGCTCGTCTTGGGGAGCGTTCCGTGTGCCAAGAGGACCAGATCGCCCAGGAGGGCCTGGTGGTGCAGCGAGACGGCCTCTTTGACCGCTACCTTCAAGGCTTCCGCCTCGGCGTCCGGAAGGCCGCGCGTGACCTCGGCGGCCACGATGAGCCGCTCGCGGCCGTCTCGCTCGATCGAGAACGCGGCGACGCACGTCTCGCGGATGCTGGGATGGGCCTCCTGGATGGTCCGTTCGAGGTCCTGGGGGTAGAGGTTTCGGCCTTCCATGATCAGCAGGTCCTTGATCCGGCCCGTGATCACCAGCTCGTCTCGATCGAGGAGCCCCATGTCCCCGGTGCGGAGGTAGCCCCCTCGGCCGGAATCGGCCCGCACCGCGTCGAAGGTGCGGGCCGTCTCCTCGGGATGCCGCCAGTAGCCCTGGGCCACGCTGGGACCGGCAACCCAGACCTCCCCGGTCGCCCCCGCGGGCACTGGCTGGCGGGTCTCGGGATCGACGACCAGCACCTCATGGTCGCCCCACGTCCGTCCGCATCCCACGCGAGGCGGGTCGTCCCCGGTCACGAGGGGAGGGGCGCCCAGGTCGCCGCCAGTGACGAAGAGGGTGGCCTCGGCAAGCCCGTAGCAGGGGTAGAACATCCGGGACTCGAACCCCACAGGGGCAAAGGCGCGGGTGAACCGCTCCAGGGTGGCCGCGTGGATGGGCTCGGAGCCGTTGAAGGCCGTGAGCAGCCCGCTCAGATCCAGGCCGGCCAGGCTCTCCGGAGTGGCCTTCTTGATGCAGAGGTCGTAGGCGAAGTTGGGCGCCCCGGTGAAGGTGGCCTTCCAGGTGGTGACCGCCTTCAGCCAGCGCAGGGGCTTCTGGGCGAAGTCGAGCGGCGCCATGAGGACGGCATGCGCGCCGACATGCAGGGCGTGGAGCACGACGCCGATGAGCCCCATGTCGTGGAAGAGCGGCAGCCAGCTCACGAACACCGAGCGCGACGAGGTCCGGAAGGCCTCGGCCATGGCCTCCTCGTTGGCCGAGAGGTTGGCGTGGGTCACCATGACACCCCGTGGGTCCGAGGTGGATCCCGACGTGTACTGGAGGAGGGCCACGTCCGAAGGGGCGGGGTCGCGCGGCGCGCCGGGCCCCGGTCCCGTCATCGTGTCCGTGGCCAGCCAGGTGAGCTTGGGCAGGTGGCTCGAAAGGTTCGGCAGGTGGGCTGCGCTGGTCAAGGCGGCCCGGGCCTCGCAATCCTGATGGATGTGGGCCAGGCGGCCCATGCCGCTCGGGTGGTGGGGGAGGGGGCAGGGCACGGCGATCGCCCCCGCCTCCAGGCAGCCGAGGAAGGCCACGACGAACTCGAGCCCGGACGGATAGGCGAGCACGAGGCGATCACCGGGTTCGACCCCGGCCTGGATCAGGCCAGCCGCGACGCTCTCCACCCGCTCGAGGAGCTGCGCGAAGGTCAGGCTTCCCCCCAACGTCTCGCCGCGCGTCAGGAAGGAGTACGCCGGCCGAGCGGGCTGGGACGCCGCCCAGCCGCGCAGGCGGTGCAGGAGGTTGGAAGGCAGCGCTGCCGGGACCGTCGTGGGCATGGTTGCCCCGATCTTACCACCTGATCGAGCGCCCTTCAGGCCCTCCACACGGTCGCGAGCCCGCCCGCGATCACGGCGATCGCCCCCACCGCCCGCAGACGCGCGCGCCAGGCCAGGGTGAATCGCCCGGCCACGTAGCCCAGGGCGATCAGGGCGGGCCAGGTGCCCATGCCGAAGGCGGCCATGACGAGCGCTCCCCAGCCGATCGATCCGGTCGCGACGGCGAGCGAGAGGCCGCTGTACACGAGTCCGCACGGCAGGAGGCCGTTCAGGACTCCGAGCCCCAAGGGAGTCCACCAGCGCGGGACCCGCGCGAGGCCCCGGAAGCCAGCCTGTATCCGGTTGCCGGCGGCCAGGACGAGCCGCGGAGCCGGCCCGTGCCAGCCCACCAGGTTGAGGCCCGCGAGGATGAGCAGGACGCCGGATAGCAGGCTCAGGGCGTGTTGCCACCCCACCAGGCGGGATCCCAGCGAGACGACGGAACCAAGGCCCCCCGCGAGGGCGCCCAGGAGGGCGTAGGAGGTGCTACGGCCCAGGCTGTAGCGGAGGTGGAAGCTCGGGCGATCGCCCTGCTCCCCACCCAGCCGGCTCGCTGCCGCGATCAGGGGGCCGCACATGCCGAGGCAATGGGCGAAGCTGAAGCCGAAGCCCATGGCGAAGGCCGACCCCAAGAGCGGGAGCGCCATCATAGCCGGACCGTGACCCTTTGACGCCCGGAAGCCGGACGATGATCGTGCGCGGCGATCGCCTCGATCTCCCAGTCCCCCCCCATGGTGAACACCCCGGTGGCCCGGTAGTGGCCCGGCCGATCGGTGATGGGACGGGCGATCGCCTTGTTTTCCGGCATAGTCATGTCGGGCATGGTGAGGCGCACCACCACCCGGTCGCCCGAGACTGGCCGACCCTGCGAGTCGCTCACCACCACCTCGATCGGGGTTTCCCGCATGACCTTGGGCGTCCCGGATAGGGAAACGGCGACGTGGTCGGGGCCGCTGGCCGGCATGACGGCTGCCCGATCGGCCTGCAAGCGGCTGAGCGTCCACCCGCCCACCACGAGGATGGCGACGAGCCAGGGACGCCAGGGGAAGGGACGGGACGGCGCGGTCATCGGGGGCCTCCCCGCTCGAGGTCGTCGAACAGGATCCGGTACTTCTCGCCCTCCACGTCTTCCATCTGCCCGCTCCGGACCGCCCAGACCAGGAACCACAGCATGAGGCCCGCAAGGGCGAGGGTCGAGGGGATCATGACGAACAGAATCGACACGGCTATCTCGCCAATCTCAAGGAGTTCCCGAGCACGAGCAGGGAGCTCAACGGCATGAGCACGGCGGCCCACTGGGGCGACAGGTGGCCGGTCGCCGCCAGGGGCACGACCAGGGCGTTGTAGACGGCCGACAGCGCGAAGTTCGAGCGGATGACCCGCACCGTGCGTGCGGAGAGGGACGTGGCTTCGAGCATCTGAGCGAGGCGATCCCCCAGGAGCACGACACCGGCGGCCGAGGCGCTGATCGCGGCCCCCTGCCCCATCGCGATTCCGATGTCCGCCACCTTGAGCGCCGGGGCGTCGTTGACCCCGTCTCCCAGCATGGCGACGAGCCGTCCCCGGCCCTTTCGACCCTCGATCAGCGAGCGCTTGTCCTGCGGGAGGACCCCGGCCCGGTAATCCTCGATCCCGAGCCGGTTCGCGCTCGCCGCGACGACCTCGGGGCGATCGCCCGAAAGCAGCGTCAGTGCCACGCCGCGCCCTCGCAGGGCCGCCACCGTCTCGGCGGCGTCCGCCCGCAGGTCGTCGGCCACCTCGATGCCCCCGATGATCCGCCCCGAGGCCCGCAGGTAGACGAGCGTGCCATCTCCTTGGGGGGCGGGCAGGTCGTCTGGCAGATCGGTACCCAGCCACGCGATCGATCCGATCGCCACCGGCTCTCCGGCCACCGTCGCCTTGACCCCGCCGCCCGGCACGGCCTGGAAGGCTTCGACCGTGCGGCGCGGCAGGCTCAGCTCGCGGCCCTTCTCGGCGATCGCCCGACCCAGGGGGTGCTCGGAAAGGCCCTCGATCGACGAGGCGATGGCAAGCACGTCCTCTTCCCGGTTGCCTGCCGCCGCCCAGACTCGTCGGACCCGCATGCGGCCGGTCGTCACCGTCCCGGTCTTGTCTAGGACGAGGTCGGTGATCCGGTGGAGCCCCTCCAGCTCGGCACCGCCCTTGAACAAGAGACCCCGCTTGGCTCCGTGGGCCATGGCGACGGCGATCGCGGCCGGGGTGGCGAGACCGAGGGCGCAGGGACAAGTCACGATCAAGACGGCGACCGTGTTGCGCACGGCGGCGTCCATGCCGGTCGCGAGGTTGAGCCAGAAGGTGAGGGCCGCGACCGCGATCAGGGTGGGCAGGAACACGACCGCCACCCGGTCGGCGAGGCGCTGGGACGGGGCCTGGGCCGCGTCCGAGTCGGCCACCCAGCGCACGATCTGCGCGAGCGCCGTCTCGGATCCCACTCGCACGGCCCGGACCCGCAGGGCCCCCTCGAGGTTGACGGTGCCCGCCGTGACCGGGCTCTCGGGATGCTTCGCGACCGGAATCGACTCCCCGGTCAGCATCGCCTCGTCGACATGCCCTTCCCCCGTTTCGACCACCCCATCGACCGGGATCGTCTCTCCGGGCCGGACCAAGAGGAGGGCCCCGACCCGCACCGACTGGGTCGGGATCCGGCGCTCCTCGTCGCCTTCCAGGATCGTCGCCATGGGGGCTTCGAGCCGCCAGTGGCGCTCGGCGGCCGACAGGACGTGGCGACGGGCCGCCCCTTCGATGGCCTTGCCGATGAGCAGCAGAAACAGGAAGGAAAGGACGCAGTCGAAGTAGACGGGGCCCTGGCCGGTGGCGATCGCCCACGCGCTCGCCACGAAGGCGACCAGGGCCGCGAGGGAGATGGTCGCGTCCATGGTGAGGGCACCGGCCCGCATCCCCGTGACGGCGCCCCGGAAGTAGGGCCATCCGGCGAACAGCGTGGCCGGTGCGGAGACGAGGAGGCTGCTCCAGGCGAGGAAATGCCTGAGGGTCTGCTCGCTCGCGCCGAAGCCGCCCCAGTTGAGCGGCTCTCCGAGAAACATGGCCCCGGCGGCCGCGAGGCCCGCCACGCCGATCCGCATGAGCAAGGTCCGCTGCTGGCGCCGGGCGCGGCGGTCCGACCCCGAGGCGTCATAGGGGATGGCGGGGTAGCCCAGGGAGGCGAGGCGGGAGGCGATCGCCGAAAGATCGATCACCCGGGGATCCCAGCGCAGGGTGAGCCGGCGGGCCGTCAGGTTGACCCGGCTGGCCGCGACGCCCGGAGTCTTGTCCAGGACCCGCTCGATCAGCCAGACGCAGGCGGCGCAGTGGATCCCTTCCAGCTCGAGCGAGACCTCCCGCTCGTCGCCCACCCGCGTGCTGATCCGGGCGACGAAGTCCGGATCGGCGTAGGGGAACTCGGCGGCCTCCTCCGGTCGCCGCCCGAACCCTTCTCGCTGACCGAAGAAGGCTTCGAGGCCCTCGGAGCAGATGAGCTCGGCCGCCATCTGGCAGCCCGAGCAGCAAAAATCCCGCGTCGCCCCGGCGACCTCGGCCCGGATCGGCCGGGGGGCCGGCAATCCGCACTGAAAGCAGGGCGACGCTTGGGTCATGAGTGCCGGTCCGGCAGCCGGATCCGCTCGTGGACGTCGAGCCGAGCCGAGCCCTTCTTGAGGTGCAGGTTGGCGTCCCAGATCCCCGCGAGCGGCAGGGTCACGTCCGATTGGTAGCTTCCGGGGCTCACCTCGCGGAGCGCCACGACCCGGTCGTAGCCCGCCTTCGTCGGCCGATAGAAGACCAGGTTCGCCTGGGCCCCCACGACTGGCAGCCGGGCGCGATCCGTCAGCGTGACAAGGACGCGAGCCTGGGACCCTGCCTCGCGAGGCAGGGAGGCGACCACGTTCCATCCCTGAGGGTTGGCGACCTGGTCCTTGGTCTGCTCGTAGCGCAGCTCTTCCTCGTAGTAGTGGTTGACCACGAGTCCGTCGTCGCTCCTGGCCCCGAGCACCATGGCCGAGACGTCGACCGCGATGGTGAGCGCGAGCAGGCCGATCATGCCGGCGATGAACTTCTGGGCGTAGGTGAACTTCATGGTTGTCCCTTTCCGGACGTCGCCGACACCACGGACTGGGACATGGTCGGCATGACGAAGGTGCTGGGATGCTCGGCCAGCACGCGGCCCGTCCCCTCATCCTTCAGGACGAATTGGAAGCGCGCGACCCCGGAGGCGACCTCATTCGGCTTGACGGCCAGGGCCACGCTCTGCTGAACGACCTGCTCGGCCGGGACCTCGATCGGGGGGACCGACGTCAGCGGGCGAGCGGGCAATCCCTTAATCGCCAGGCGATAGGTGTGGGGGTGCTCGTCCATGTTGATCGCCTTGACGAGGTAGACGTTGGCCACCCGTCCGTCCGCCAGCTGCCGGTAGACGAAGCTGCGGTTGCGGACGACGTCGACGGCGGTCGTTTCGTGGTGCGCGATCTGGACGCCGAGGGTGGTGACGAGCCCGGTCAGGATCAGGCCGTACACGGCGAGGCGGGGGCGGAAGGTGCGCGTGGGGCGTCCGGCGAGCTCGTTCTCCGAGGCGACCCGGATGAGGCCCTGCTTGAAGCCGACCTTGTCCATGACCCCGTTGCAGGCATCTGCGCAGCGCATGCATGAGATGCACTCGAATTGCGGGCCCTGGCGGATGTCGATGCCCGCGGGGCACACGTCCACGCACAGGTTGCAGTTGACGCAGTCACCTGCGTGGCGTTCCTGGCCCTTGCGGAAGAATTGCCGGGGCTCGCCCCGATTGACGTCGAAGCTGACGACCAGGGAGTTGGGATCGAGCATGACCCCTTGGAAGCGGCCATAGGGGCATGGTCCGTGGCACATCTGCTCGCGAAAATGGCCGAAGTCGTTGTAGGCGAGCAGGAAGAAGGCGATCAGCCACCCGATGTTCGTCGCCGTGAGCGTGAGGGTGAGCGTGCGGTGCACGAGCTCGTACATGCCCACGAAGTAGGCCACGAGATTGAAGCTGAAGAGGACCGAGATCAGGATGAACAGGGCGTGCTTGAGCACCCGCTTCTTGATCTTGTCGGCCGTCCAGGGGGCCTGGGCGAGCCTGAGCTGGGCGGGGCGATCGCCCTCGATGCGCCGCTCGATCTCGAGGAACACGCTGGTGCCGACCGTCTGAGGGCAGACGTAGCCGCACCAGGCCCTCCCGAAGACGGCCGTGACCATGAAGAGGGCGAGCGCGCAGGCGATGAGGAAGAGGGCCAGCAGGTAGGTGTCCTGTGGCCAGAAGGTCACCCAGAGGATGTGGAAGCGACGCTCGGGGATGTCCAGGAGGACGGCGGGACGATCCCCGATGCGCAGCCACGGCAAGGCGAAGAAGCCCGCGTAGAGGAAGGCGAAGATCGCCCACCGTTTGGCTTGGTATTGCCCCCAGATGTGCTTGACGAAGATCCTCTTGTGGGGGGCATAGAGGGCACTTCCGGGAAGCTTCATGATTGCTCTTCCTCGCTCAGTGAGCCTCGTGCTCGAGGCTGTAGACGTAGGCCACCACCTGCTGGATCTTGGCCGGGCCCAGGGGGCCCTTCCAGGACGGCATGCCGCCCTTGGAGTCCTTGCTGAGGCCAGGGGTCCCGTTGGTCCCGTTGGTGACGATGAACTCGAGGTCTTCCGCCTTGCCGCTGCCGTAGGCCCAATAGGGCGGTTGGTGCAGGTTGGGACCGATGCCTCCCTCGGCGTTGGCTCCGTGGCAGGCGGCGCAGTTGGCTCCGAAGATGGCCTTGCCGGCCTCGACGGCCTTCGGGTCCGAAAGGACGGATGCCAGGCCCGCGGGGGCCGTTCCGGCCTTGGCGGCGAGGGCCTTTGCGGCCTCCACCTCCTGGTCGTAGCGCTTGTACTGGCTCCACTTCAATAGGCCGGGCCCGAACCAGCTCGGATACAGGATCTGGTACACGATGGCGAAGACGATGGTTCCGTAGAACAGCGTCACCCACCAACCCGGCAGGGGATTGTTGTACTCCTCGATCCCATCGCAGGAGCAGACGATTTCAGGTTCGTTGGGCATCGCTCAATCCTCTTCCAGGGGCAGGGCGGCATAGGCCTCGAGCTTCTCGCGGTTGTCGCGGCGATAGGCCCAGACCGTGGCGCCGATGAAGATGGGGACGAAAATGAACAGCGAGGCGATCTTGCTGATCAGGACGAGTTGGTCGTACATGGGCGTCACCTCTTGACCGCAGTGCCGAGGCCCTGCAGGTAGGCGATCACGGCCTGAAGCTCGGTCTTGTCCTTGACCTGGTCGGGGGCGGCGGCGATCTCGGCGTCGGAGTACGGGGTGCCGACCAAGCGCAGCGCCCGCATCTTGGTCTGGATCAGGTGGCCGTCGAGCGGGGTCTTCTCGAGCCAGGGGTAGGCCGGCATGACCGACTCGGGCACCATGGTCCGGGGGTCATGCATGTGCTGGACGTGCCACGAGTCCGGGTACTTACCGCCCACCCGGGCGAGGTCGGGCCCGATCCGCTTGGACCCCCACTGGAACGGGTGGTCGTAGATCGATTCGCCCGCCAGCGAGTAGTGGCCGTAGCGCTCGGTTTCCGCCCGGAAGGGCCGGATCTGCTGGCTGTGACACAGGTAGCAGCCCTCGCGCACATAGATGTCGCGGCCTTCCAGGGCGAGCGGGGTGTAGGGCATGACCCCTTCGACCGGCGGGGCGGTGTCCTTCATGAAGTAGAGGGGCAGGATCTCGACCAGTCCTCCGATGCTGACGGCGATCGTGACGAACAGCGCCATCTTGAAGGATTTGGTTTCGACGTCTTTGACCAGGGCCATGGCGATCCTCCTAGGAAGCGAGGCCAGGCTGCATGGCCGGCTGAGTTTGGGGACGGATGGTCATGTAGGTGTTGTAGGCCATCACGAACATTCCGGAGAGGTAGATGAGACCGCCCAGCAGGCGGAACACGTAGAAGGGGTGCATGGCCGCCACCGTCTCGGCGAAGGTGTAGGTCAGGCTGCCGTCGGGGTTGGTGGCGCGCCACATGAGGCCCTGGCTCACGCCGGACATCCACATGGCCGCGATGTACACGACCACCCCGATGGTCGATAGCCAGAAGTGGGTGTTGATCAGCTTGACGCTGTACATCTCGGTGCCGCGGCCGAACACCCGGGGAATCATGTAGTAGAGCGAGCCGATCGAGATCATGGCGACCCAGCCGAGCGCGCCCGAGTGGACGTGGCCGATGATCCAGTCGGTGTAGTGCCCCAGCGCGTTGACGGAACGGATCGAGAGCATGGGGCCCTCGAAGGTGGACATCCCGTAGAAGGTCACGGCCGTGAACATGAACTTGATGATCGGATCGGTGCGCAGCTTGTCCCACGCGCCCTTGAGCGTCAGCATCCCGTTGAGCATGCCGCCCCACGAAGGTGCCAGGAGAACGAGCGAGAAGGTCATGCCGAGGGTCTGGGCCCACTCGGGCAGGGACGTGTAGAGCAGGTGGTGCGGACCCGCCCAGATGTACACGAAGATCAGCGCCCAGAAGTGCACGATCGACAGGCGGTAGCTGAAGATCGGCCGTTGCGCCTGCTTGGGCATGAAGTAGTACATGAGGGCGAGGAAACCGGCCGTCAGGAAGAAACCGACGGCGTTGTGGCCATACCACCACTGGATGAGCGCGTCCTGCACTCCGGCGTACAGCGAGTAGGACTTGGTGAGGCTCACCGGGATGCTCGACATGCCGTTGAACAGGTAGAGCATCAGGACGGCGATGTAGAGGGCCATGCTGAACCAGTTCGCGACGAAGATGTGCTTCTCCTTGCGCTTGGCGAGCGTCCCGAAGAAGTTGACCATCGAGAGGATCCAGGTGACGCCGATCACCAGCGAGATGATCCATTCGGGCTCGGCGTACTCCTTGCCGCGGGTGAAACCGAGGGGCAGGAACACGGCGTCGAGGACGATCGCAAGCTGCCAGCCCCAGAAGTTGAGCTTGGAGAGCAGGTCGCTGAACATGCGCACGCGGCAGGTCCGCTGGACCATGTAGTAGATCGAGGCGAAGAGCACGTTGCCGCCGAAGGCGAAGACGACGGCGTTGGTGTGGACGGGCCGGAGCCGTCCGAACGAGATCCAGGGCAGGCCGAAGTTCAGCTGGGGAAAGGCGAGTTCAGCGGCGATGTAGGCGCCGACGGCCATCCCGATGATGCCCCAGAAGATCGACGCAAGGACGAAGTTGCGGACCGTGGCATCATCGTAGTTCTGGGCGTCGGAGTCGCCGCGCAAGGCGGGCGATGCGACTTGGGACATGCGATCTTCCTTTCGCAATCGGGGTAACCGGGGTTCTTAGGGAATTCTAAGGATCGAACCCTCCGATCAGATCCGTACTTGCTACCGGTTGCAGTGTCCTGCCGCGAGAAATCCGTAGTTTACTCGGATCTCCCTCCTTTCCCCCTCGAAGCCGATCAGATGAAGCCTCCCGATCATCGGGACTCCATGTGCCCGCAACGAAAGGCGGGCAGGTAGTAGCTGGACCCCCGCTCGCCGCCTGCTTGTTGGCCTATCGGTGAGCGCCTGATACAATCCCTCAGTGACGATGCCAAACTTGAAACGCCTGGGCCGAACTGGCCTCTTGATCCTGACCCTCGGATTCGCCATGGCGGGGCACAGCGCCGCCTCCGTCTTGCCGCGAGTGCTCGCGATTCAGGGCGTGGCGCCGCTCGTGTCGATGCTGCCGGTTCATCCGGGCGTCGAGGTGGCCCTCAGGGCCCGTGACCCCGAGAGGGGCGACGCGATGGACGTGGACTGGTCGGCTTCCGGGGGCGCCGTGACCTACCGCGACGGGGTGGCTCGCTGGCACGCGCCCGACGAGCCCGGGGCCTACCGACTGGTGGGCACCGCCGAGCGCGACGGGGTCCGCTACCACCGCAGCCTGACGGCCTTCGTGACCGTCCCGACGGCTGAGGCTCGCGACGGCCAGGTGGCGGGCTACCACGTGGGGCGCTATCCTGCCCTCTACCGGGCCGTTTCGCACCACGACGAGGACGAGCACGGACTACCCGGGGGCTTCATCCGGCTGGACGCCGAGAGCGCCCGGATGCCGGTGAGTCGCTCCTTCACCCTGGGGCAGTTCGCGGTCAAGGACGGGGCGCGGCGCGAGAAGTACATGTTCCTGAGCCCGCGACTGATCGAGAAGCTCGAGCGCGTGATCGACGAACTCAACGCCGCGGGCTATCACGCTCGCGGCCTGCGAATCATGAGCGGGTACCGGACACCCGCCTACAACGAGGGCATCGGCAACAAGACGACCCTCAGCCGCCACACCTACGGGGACGCCGCCGACGTGCTCGCCGATGATTGGGACGGGGATGGACGGATCACCGAAAAAGATGCGCGAATCCTGTACGATATCGCCGATCGCCTCGATCGCACGACCAACCTGACCGGCGGCCTGTCGCTCTATCACCCGACGGCCTCCCACGGCTGGTTCGTCCACATCGACGCGCGGGGTCACCTCGCGCGCTGGTAGGCGATCGCCCGCTCCCTCCCCCCGCGAGTGAGGCCCCATGCTCGGGTTCATGCTGCTCGTGGCCGCGCTGCCGGCCGCCTCCCCCTCGCTCTGTCCCTTCCTGATCGGCCGCGAGTGGACCTACCGGGTGCAGCCGCATGACACGGTTGCGGCGATCGCCCAGCGCTACGGCCTGGAGCCGCGGTTCGTCCGCCGGCAGAACGGCCTCAAGACCAAGAGCCAGCTCGCTCCGGGTCAGACCCTCGTGTTTAACACCCACCACCTCGCCCCGGATCCCCGGGGCTCCGTCCTCGTCGTGAACATCCCGGACCACCGGCTCTACCGCTACGCCAAGGGCAAGCTCGCCGCGAGCTACCCGGTCGGCCTGGGCGAGTCGTTCGACGAGACGGATGAGCAGGAGCCGAAGAAGTGGCAGACCCCGGTCGGGGCCTACCGGATCGAGGAGAAGCGGGCCCATCCCGTCTGGAACATCCCGCCCAGCATCCAGGCCGAGCTGAAGAAGAAGGGGAAGCCGGTCAAGGAGCAGGTGCTACCCGGCAAGGACAATCCGCTCGGGGACTATTACATCGGCCTGTCGGCCTGGGGCTACGGGATCCACGGCACGATCGCCCCCTGGTCGGTAGGCCGGTACTCGACCCACGGCTGCATGCGCCTGCGGAACACGGCCATCAAGGACGTGTTCGAGCACGTCAAGGTGGGGGATCGGGTGCGCATCTTGTATGAGCCGGTCAAGGTCTCGCGACTGGACGGCCACCTCTGGGTCGAGGTCGCGGGGGACCCGTACGAGCGCTACCCGAGCTTGATCGCGATCGCCCAGACCCGCTTGAAGGCGCTGGGGTGGCTCTCCATGGCCAAGCCGGAGGCCCTGCGGCTGGCCGCCACCCGGTTCCGGGGCGCCGCTGTGCGGGTGGACGGGGCGATCGTTCCGCCATCCCGGGCCGTCCCCCTGGCGAGGCCATCCGCGACGGGGTCCCTCACGCCGCCGGCCACCCGATGAAAAAGTGGCCCCCGGATCATCCGGGGGCCGGAGCAGGCGGTAGTCGGTTCCGAGGTCATCCTATGCGGCGGTTTCGCCCTGACGGGTGTTTGTCCGTCCGAATCAGGTCACTTACCGACTTCCCTGTTCGCAGCTTCATCATCGCTCCCCTTTGGTGAGAAACCATCCGTATTCGCTACGGTAATCCCGGTCTTAATCCGGATCGGGCTCCGGGAGGCGGGGACCCAGCAGGGTAGAGCGATCAAGCATCTCGATCGTGCGCCCCAGCGCCAGGCCTATCGAGGGAGCAACCTGGAGGGCCATGGCGACGTGGCGCAGGTGGTAGGTATCGCTGCGCATGCTCGTGAAGAACAGGAATCCGAGCGGCATGTCGTGGTGGTACAGCGGCAGCGTGAGGCTGCTGCGCATGCCCTCGTCGATCAGCTTGCGCGTGGAGTTCGACGACGGCTTGAGCTGCAGGTACTCCTGCAGGTCGTGGATGAGACGCACCGAACCGTCCCGGATCAGAGGCTCCAGGCTCGAACCGGCGAGAGCCCGCCGGACGTGGTGTCCCCACCTGATCGGCACGCGAGAATGGATCCTCAAGCTCGCGATAACCTGGCCATCGTCCACGAGCAGGGCCAGGCCCAGCCGATCGAAGGGGATCTGGTCGTGCAGGTAGGCGGCCACCATGTCGAAGACGGCCTCCGGGGTTCCGGCGTGGCGGAGGTGTTCGATCAAGCCCTCGCAGGTCTCGTAGAACTCGGCCCGCAGCTCGGGAAGCCGATCCCGCTCGTGCGCGTGGACGAACTCGATCGCCTGGGACATGGGGCCCCTCCTTCCCCTCCGAGGTCAGGCGTGCGCCTGCGACTCGGACGTGACCGGTTCGCGCGCCACCCCTTTGGGCGAGCGGACCAGCAGGACCGAGCACGAGGCGTGGTTGACGACCTGCTGCGAGACGCTGCCCATCATGAAGCGCTCGAGGCCCGACCGGCCGTGCGAACCGACCACGATCAGGTCGACGTGCAGCTCTTCCGCTGTGCTCAGGATGACGTCGGCCGGATTGCCCTTGCGGTAGCGCTTCTGGGCGGTCACGCCGTGCTCCTGGCAGGTGGCGATCGCCTTGTCGAGGATCTGGTGGGCATCCTCGGCGTTGGGCACCTCAAGCACGCTGTCGGTACCCGGGATGAAGGGACCGTACCAGGCGAGATTGAGGATCTGTGAGACGCAGAGGATGGTCAGGGTAGCGCGACCGTTCGCGGCCAGGTCAATGGCCTGGGCGAGGGCGAGCTCCGAGCTCGGGGAGCCGTCGGTGGCAAACAGGATGTGCATGGGGACCTCCTTCCAGATGTCCCCATCCTGCCGATCCGCGCCGTTTCCAGAATCCGCAGAAAGTACCGGACCCCCTGGGGTCAGGGCGATCGCCGCAGTTCGCCCGTTCGCTGGTCGATCTCGCCCGAATCGAGGTGGGTCAGGACGAGCGAGCCCGGCAGAGCCTGGGCGATCGCCAGTTCCAGCCCATGAGCGACGGCGTGCGCCTCGCCGACCAACATGTGGGCCGGAAAGGTCAGGTGCACGTCGACGTGTCGCTGGTTGCCCGATCTCCGGGTGCGCAGGTCGTGGTAATCGAGGAGGGGCGGGATACGGGCCTGCAGGATCCCCTCGATCACGGCGAGCTCGCCGTCGGGCAAACTAGCGTCCAGCAGGTCCGCGACCGACGTCCGGGTCACGCTCCAGGCGAGTCGGGCGATCAGGACGGCCACCCCGAGCGCCGTGATGGCGTCGAACTCGGAACGGCCTGTCACGTGGACCAGGACCAGACCGGCGAGGACCCCCAGGCCCGTCAGCACGTCGGTGGACAGGTGGTGCCCGTCGGCCTCCAGCGCAGGCGAACCGGTTTCCCGGGCCACCTTTAGCAGGTAGCGCGATACGAACCAATTCTGCAGACAGCTGTAGGTCATGACGGCGAGCCCGAGGTCGACCTGCGGAGCCGGGGCGTGCGCGCGGATCCGCGTGACGGCCTCCAGGACGATCAGGATGGCCGCCACCAGGATGAGGGCCGCCTCAACCGAGCCGCTCAGATTCTCGATCTTGCCGTGGCCGTAAGCGTGACCGGCATCGGCCGGCTTGCTAGCCTGGTTGATGGCCACCAGGGCCATGATCGAGGCCAAGAGGTCGATCCCGCTGTGGATGGCCTCGGACAGGATCCCGATCGAGCCCGTGAAGAGGCCGACCACGATCTTGAGCGCGACCAGCACGCCGTTCGAACCGATCGAAAAGGCGGCGGCCCACTGTTTCCGGCGTTGGGGGGTGGCGATCACGGTGCAGTCTCCGAGTGGGGCCCGGCGTGAGGCTACCCGCTTTTGGGGGGAATCGTCAAGCGGGCCCCCGCGGGAGCGTCCCCCCGACCTCGTGAGCAAGTGCCTCCCCCCTCCCGGCGATAGAGAGAAATAACTTGTAAAGGCAGCGTTAAGAAAAGAGGAGGCTCTGCGTGGCGCGAACCCCTTGGATGTCGTCCTTGCAGCGGGCCATGCGCGACGCCTCCACGCCCCGCGACCGCAAAGGGGAGTCGCCTCCCGGCTGGGACCGACGCCGCTTTCTCGCCACGACCCTGAAAGCCTCGGCCGCCCTCGGCGCCGACGGGGTGCTCTCGGCCTGCGGCAAGGCCACGGCCCTCGCCGGCCTGGCCGGACCGAACGGAACCCTTTCGGCGGCCGGCGTGGATCCGGGAAAGGGCCTCGCGATCGTGGGCGGCGGTCTCGCCGGCCTGACCTGCGCCCACCTCCTCAGGAAAGCGGGCTACACGGCGATCGTCTACGAAGCCAGCAAGCGGATCGGGGGCCGGGTCTACTCGGTATCGGGCGCCATGGCTCCCGGCCTGACGACCGAGTTCGGCGCCGAGTTCATCGATTCGACCCATGCCGACATGCTGGCCCTGGTCAGGGAATTCGGGCTGCCTCTCGCCGACACGTTCCAGAGCTCCGAGGCCGCCGTGCAGCGCTATGCCTTCTTCTTCGAGGGTCGCCACCGCAGCCTGGTCGAGCTGGAGGCCGCCCTCAAACCCGTCATGAAGCGGATTCGGCCCGATCGGGACGCGATCCCGGACGACGTGACCTACCAAACCCAGGGACGGGCCCGCGAGCTCGATCGCCTGAGCCTCGCGCAGTACCTGGACCGCGTCGGGGCGGACGGCTGGTTGCGGCGCTTCATCGAGGCCTCTTACGTCTCGGAGTACGGGCTGGACCCTGACGAGCAATCGGCTCTCAACCTCTTGACCCTGGTCCCCGGCGAGGAAGGGACTGGGAAGTTCGACGTGTACGACGGCAGCGACGAACGCTACAAGGTGGTCGGAGGGAACCAGCGCGTGACGGACGAGCTGGCCCGCCGCCTGGGGGATCAGATGCGCCCGGAGCACCGCCTCCTCGCGCTCCGGTCAGCGGGCAGCGGCTACGTCCTCACCTTCCAGACCCCCTCCGGCACGAAGGACGTGACGGCTGGCGCCGTGGTGCTTTGCCTGCCGTTCACCGGCCTGCGCGATGTCTCGCTCAAGGTCGAACTGCCGGAGATCAAGCGGCGCTGCATCCAAGAGCTGCAGTACGGCAGCAACTCCAAGCTCATGCTGGGCTTCGACCGGAGGGTCTGGCGGGAGCAAGGCTTCGCCGGCTACTTCTTCGCCGACGGCAATCTGCAGATCGGCTGGGACAACGCGTGGATGCAGCCGGATCCGGCGGGTGGCATCACCCTGTTCAGCGGGGGAAAGCGGGGCCAGGCCACTGCCGGGGATCCCACGTCGGCCGAGGTGAGCGCCCGTTTGGCTGACCTGGAGCGGGTCTACCCGGGGATTCGGGCCACCCACAACGGGCGGGCCTTCCGCTGCCACTGGCCGACCTACCCGTTCATCCAGGGCAGTTATTCCTGTTACGGACCCGGGGGGTGGACGACGTTCGGGGGCATTGAGGCGAAGCCGGTCGGGAACCTGTTCTTCGCCGGAGAGCACTGCAGCGGGGAGTTCCAGGGCTACATGAACGGGGCCGCGAAGACGGGGCGCGAAGCCGCCGAGGCCCTGATCAAGCGACTCTCACCGGTCCGCCATGCCATGCTCACTCGGGCGGCGCAGCTCCTGTTGACCTAGCCCTTCCGGGGGCGGGACCTCTCCGTTCAGGACCCGGCGCGCTCTCGCCAGGTCCAGTCGCCCTTCCCAGCGGGCGACCACCAGGCTCCCGATGGCGTTTCCGATCAGGTTCGTCAGGGCGCGCGCCTCGGACATGAACCGGTCGACACCGAGTAGCAGGGTCATGCCCGCGATCGGGATGGTGCCGAGCGACGCGAGGGTCGCGGCCAGCGTGATGAAGCCGCCCCCGGTGACGGCTGCCGCCCCCTTGGAGGTCAGCATCAGGACAACCAAGAGGGTACCCTCTTGCGCCGGGCTGAGGGGGGTATTGGTCGCCTGGGCGATGAACACGGCCGCCATCGACAGGTAGATCGACGTCCCGTCCAGGTTGAAGGAGTAACCCGCGGGCACCACGAGGCCCACCACCGCGCGATCGCAACCCAACCGCTCGAGCTTGTCCATCAGCCGGGGCAGGGCCGCTTCCGAACTGGAGGTCCCGAGCACGATGGCGAGCTCCTCGCCCAGGTAGCGCAGGAGCTTCAACAGGTCGAGGCCGACCAGGGCCGACACCAGCCCCAGGATGACGAACACGAACAGGAAACACGTTGCGTAGACCCCCAGCATGAGCTTCCCGAGCGACCACAAGGTCCCCAGTCCGAACTTCGCGACCGTGAAGGCCATGGCCCCGAAGGCCCCGAGGGGCGCCAACTGGACGATGAGCCCGATCACCCCGAACAGGGCTTCCGAGACCTGGTCGAGCCCGCCGATCAAGGCGGCGAAGCGGTGGCGATGCCGGGCGATCGCCATCCCGAACAGCATGGCCACGAGCAGGATGGGCAGGACGTCGCCCTTCGCGAAGGCCTCGGTCAAGGTGGTCGGGATGAGCTCCAGGAGAAAGTCGACCCAGTTGAGCGACTTCGCGGCCGAGGCATAGGTCTGCAGCTGCTGGGTGCCGAGGACGGCCGGGTTGGCGTTGAGGCCGACGCCCGGTTTCAGCCAGTGGACGACCAACAGGCCGATGGCGAGGGACAGGGTTGAGAGGGTCTCGAAGTAGGCGATCGCCTTCACCCCCGTCCGCCCGACCTGCTTGAGGTCCCCGGCGTTCGCGATCCCCAGCACGACTGTGACGAAGACGACGGGCCCGATCAGCATCTTGATCAGCTTGATGAACCCGTCGCCGAGGGGTTTCAGCTGCACGGCCCATGCGGGCGCGAGAAGCCCGACGGCCACCCCGAGCACGACGCCCACGATCACCCGGACGTACAGGTGCTGAAACACGCCTGGTTTCGCCATCTCCACCGCCCCTCCTGGTACTTTACCTAAACTTAACATACAATCGAGGAAGCCCCCTCGCCCACGGAGGACGTCGATGACGCCGGTTCGCCTGTTTGCCCTCGCCGTCTCGATCGGCCTGCTGGTCGGTTGCGGCGTCCCCGTCAAGGCCCCTGTTCCCGCCTCGGGCACGATCGTGGCGGCGAGCCATCGAGATGACGCCGAGTATCTGGCCATCGACCATTCTCCGATCACCCGCGCTCCGGTCGAGGTCGTGGCCTCGTACACGGGCTCCCTGCCCTCCTTCGGGCCCGACGAGTTCAAGCGTCGCTACGGTTACATGGATTACGTCGTGATCCAGGCCATCGGGACCGACGGGCAGCCGACGGGGCGGCTCTATGCATGGACGGGGGATTCGTCGGGGGTGAACACGGGGCTCGCCAAGGTCAAGAAGGGCGACCACGCCATCGTGCGCTCGTCGACCGGGCGGATCGTCTGGCAGGGCGAGGTGTTTCTGACCAACGACTACGTGGCCCCGGTCGTGAAGAAGGCGATCGCCTCCCCCTCCGGCCAGCGCGTCGCCAGGATCTGCCTCGCCAACTACCCGCAACCGAATCTCATGCTGGTCGATTCCAACGGCAGCACGATGCTCTGGCAGGCCGGCAGCCGCGACGGGGATACCTACCTCGACGCCCAGTGGCTCGACGAGGACACGCTCTTGAGCTACGAGGGCCAGGATCAGGACCGTCTCGTGTTCCAGGAACACCCGCAGGGCCACTACATCTCCCAGGTGCTGGGCACCGAAGAGCTGGCCCAGGACGGGGCGTCGGCCGGCCTCGCCCTCGACCCCGATCAGCCTCCGCTCTGCACGGGGACTCGCCATGACGGCCCGGTGTTGACCTACACGACTCGCTTCTTCCTGAAGGACGGGACGAAGCGGGCGATGACCTGGCAGGGCCAGTTGCAGCTCGGGGCCAGCGGCAACGTGGCCTGCGTCAATCGCCACCCCACGTCTCGAGCCTGGTAGGACAGGCCTCAATGCCTGTCCCGTCATCGTTGCGTAGTTTCTGCGGACGCCCCGCCGCGCGCCCCTGAGGGATGATGATTATGCGCTGGCGGTGCATGGTTCGTGGGGGATCGCGGGCCGCCAGCATAGCAATCGGCGGAGCCACGGTGACGTGGCCCGCCGATTGTCTTGTCGTGATGGGGCGCTCGAACGGCGGGTATAAGGGCCCGGGACGGCACGATTCCACCCCGAGGAGGGGCGCCCCGCATGCCAAGCTTCTATCAGGACGTGTATCGGGCGGTCCGGATGATCCCGCCGGGGCGGGTCGCGACGTATGGGGCGATCGCCGCCATGATCGGCCGGCCGATGGACGCTCGGGCCGTCGGCTACGCCCTGAGGGCTTTGCCTGACGGCACCGACGTGCCCTGGCACCGGGTGATCAACGCCAAGGGCACGATCAGCCTGAAGGACCGCGCCCCGAATGAAACCAGCTGTCAGCGGACGCTCCTCGAACGCGAAGGCGTCGAGTTCGACGCCCGGAATCGGGTCGACCTGCGCCGCCATGGTTGGATGGGCCTGTTGCCCGAGCCCTGACGGGCGCACCGGTGTGAGCAACCTCACAACACGAAGCGGCCGCCGTCACCGATAACGGGAGGGCGGCGATTCCGGTTTCCTTGGGATGCAAGGGGCCAACCCGGGCATAATGAAACGGTTGATCGGCGCCAGGAAGCGAACGCGGGGATATCGAGGGTTAATGACCGTGTCGGGGACCGGACCGGGGATCGCCAACCCCAACGACATCGCCAACCTGCTGGTCGACCGCGAGTCCCGCAAGGCCGAGCGTCGGATCGGATTGATTCGCATGGGCCTGCTCGCCGTCGGCCTGTTCGTGCTCATGCCGGTCCGGTACGTCCAGTACGGGGTCCACCAGGGATCGGGGAACCTCTGGGTCGTCGTCTCCATCCTGGCGGCCGGCTTCGCGGGCAGCGCCGTCCTGGTGTGGCGCCTGCGGGCCCCCGACTTCCCCCGGCACCTCGCCCTGTTCGGGATCTCCCTCGACTTCGGGATTCTGGCGGCCCTCACCGCCTCGCAGGGGGCGTCCGGCTTCTACCCGGCCGTCAGGCAGTCGATCGAGACCTACACGATCTTCCTGCCATTCGCGCTCGTCATGAACGCCCTCACGGGGCTGCGCTTCAGCCTGCGGCAGGTGGTGCTCAGCGGGTTCCTGTGCCTGGCGGTCATCCTAGAGGCCGCCTTGATCGATTGCCTGCAGTTCGGGGCCCCCTTCTACGCCGTCACGATCGGTGTCCTGGTCTCGCTCGCGGTCGGCACGACCGTGACCTCCTACTTCCAGGTCGCCAAGGCCCGCGGGCTTCTCTCGGAGGCCGCCTCGATCGAGTTCGAGGCCGTCCGGGTCCGCAACGCCCTCTCGCGCTACGTCTCAGCCCCGGTGGCCGAGATGGTCCTGCGCGAAAACTTGCTCGAAACCGGCGAGGGGCGCCGCGAACGGGTGACCGTGCTGTTCTCGGACATCCGCGGGTTCACCAAGTTGTCGGAAACGATGCCCCCTGAATCCGTCGTCTCGCTTCTCAACAGGTACTTCTCGCGGATGGTGCGGGTGGTCTTCCTGCACGAAGGCATGCTCGACAAGTACATCGGCGACGGCATGATGGTGATCTTCGGTGCCCCGGTGCAGTGTGACGATCACGCCCTGCACGCCGTCCACGCCGCTCTCGAGATGCGCCAGGAGCTCGAGAAGCTGAACGAGGAGCTCGAATCCCAGGGCCAGAAACCCCTGAGCATCGGGATCGGGATCCACACGGGCGAGTGCGTGATCGGCAACATCGGGACCGAACAGCGGCTCGACTACACGGCGATCGGGGATACGGTCAATACGACGAGCCGCATCGAGGGCCTGACGAAGGAATACGGGGTCGACATCCTGATCAGCGCCGAGACCTTCGCCGAGGTGCAAGGGAAGGTCGAGGCCGCCCACTTGCCGCAGGTGGCCATCCGGGGCCGGACGGCCAGCCTCGATCTGTTCGTCCTGAAGGGACTGCAGGCCCCTGAGTCGCGTGACAAGGCGACCCGCCGGCTGACCCGGTTTCTCTGGTGACGGGTGTGAGATGAGTCAAAAAGCGCCGTCCCCGGCGCAAGCCGCCGTCCGGACGGGCGGATAGAACGAGGGACACGCCGGCAGGGGAGGTGACCATGGGACAGCTGAACGTCGGCTCGAATCGGGGCAGTGGCCCGCTGTTCCACCCGAACCCGGGTACCAATCCCGCCGACGAGGGGGGGCCCTGCACCGACGACAAGGGCCCCAAGAAGCCGGACCGGCTGAGCCTGAACCTCGAAACGCACTTCGTCGACACCGATGCGGACCGGGTGGCCGAGGTGAAGTTCGCCCAGGACCTCGCCCAGGCCAACACCCTGCTCGACCAGTTCGCGGCCTCGAACCCGACCAAGGTGCAGGGGCTGACAGAAAAGCTGCAACAGATCGCCAACGAATACACCCGGCTGTCTCCCGCCGCCAAGGGCCGCCAGCAAACGGCGAACCTCCAGGTCCTCAGCCGGGCCAACGACGCGAGTTTCGCCTTTCATGCCGGCTTGGCCGGCATGACCGTCTCCTTCGTGCCCCGCCACAAGGCCCCGCTCTCTCCCGAGGAAAAGAGCCTCATGGCGCGGGGTCTGCTTCCGGCATGTTACGCCGAGCTGAAGGGGGCCCAGATCGAGCCCACCCAGATCAAGGCGAACATCGTCGGAGTGGGGGGAGGTCCCTATGATCCCGACTACTTCAACACCAGCAAGATGCTCCAGACGGCCCGCAATGTGGCCGCCAACCCAGACCTCGAGAAGATGTTCCACGACATGAAGCCCGGCGACATCGTGCTCGAGGCCCCGCACGACGCCGAGCTGGTCTCCAAGGTGACGCAGGGGCCCTACTCCCACGTCCTGATCTGCACCTCCACGAACCCCATGCCCCAGTTCATCGAGGCGATCGGCATCACGGCCCAGGCCGGAGATCACACGGCCAACCAGGTCCGTCGCACGTCCTTCTCGTCTCAGTTCGACGATAAGCTGGCCTATCGGGTGATTCGGCCCGTCCCCTACCTCAATGCCCCGGAGGTCCGGAAGGCGATCGCCTTCGCCGAGCGGCAACTCGGCAAGCCCTACAACTACACCTTCGAGAGCAAGGACCTCCTCCAGGGCAAGGAGCCATCCTCCTACTACTGCAGCGAGCTGGGTTACGCCGCCTACAAGCTGGGGGCCGGGATCGATCTCCACATCCAGAAGGCCGACCGCGATTCGCTCATGCTGCAGGTAGACAAGGCGCTCGACGAGCTGGGACCCAAGAACCGCGACCTGCTGAAGGCGCGGCTGTCGGATTTCATCAACCAGGGGGACATGAGCCCCAAGGCGACGGCCAGGTTCATCGTCGACAAGATCCTGCCCGAGTGCCAGGTGACCGAACACCTGGTCGATAGGGTCAACCGGGTTCCCTTGACGGCGGCGATCGCCGAGATGCTGGACGCGGGCGCAGGCGTCGGGTCCAAGCACCTCACCACCAAGATCGGCAAGGGGGCAGAGGGGGTGCTGGGGTTCAGCATGTTGAGCATCGTCATGACGCTCGACGGGGCCCGCACGGGGATCAAGGCCATCAAACCGCTCACCAACGCCTTCAAGGACATCAAGCCGGTCCTGGCTCAGGTGAATGGCCAGGCGGCCCCCGCGCCGACCCCGGCGGGGACGACCGCGCAGAAGAACGAATTCATCAGCCCGACGGACCTCGCCTACGCCAAGGTGCCGGGCAAGGACTACAACCCCGCTCCGACCCGAGACGGCGGGAACGTAGTCGCCAAGAATCAGTCCAAGTCGGGGTTCACGACGACCTGATTACCCCGTGTTTCGCTCAGACCGCCTGTTGTCAGGCACGGAGGCCTGTCCCTCCTCCAAACAACGGCTTGGACAGGCCTCCGTGCCTGACATTCCTTGGGCGGATCTTGACGTCAGGACGACCTTAGCTTGCTAGGACCTGAAAACGGCCTGGACAGGCCGAACACGCCCTTGTAGGATCAACGGTGGCCACCGCCCCACCATCGAAGGAGTCGACCATGCTCGAGCATCCCGCCATCCGGACCGAGGGCGGACGTCCGACCAGTCCCGTCACGACCGTGACCCTCATCGCCGGCGACGGCATCGGCCCGGAGATCGCCCTGGCCGTCAAGCAGGTCTTCGCGGCGGCAGGGGCACCCATCACGTGGGACGAGCAGCAGGCGGGGCTCAACTCCCTGGACGTGGCCCCCAACGGTCTGCCCGCGGCGACCCTCGAATCGATCAAGCGCCACCGCGTGGCCCTCAAGGGTCCCACCGCCACCCCGTCTGGTGGTGGCCACAAGAGCGTCAACGTCACCATCCGCAAGTCGCTCGAGCTTTACGCCAACGTCCGGCCCGTCAAGTCGATGCCCGGCGTCGAGTCGCGCTACCAGGACGTCGACCTGGTGATCGTCCGCGAGAACCTCGAGGACACCTACGGCGGGATCGAGCACATGCAGACCCCCGACGTGGCTCAGGGCCTCAAGCTCATCACGCGGCCGGGCTCGCTCGCGATCTGCCGCTACGCCTTCGAGCTGGCCCGCGCCTGGGGCCGCAAGCGCCTGAGCTGCGTCCAAAAGTCCAATATTCACAAGATGACGGACGGCCTCTTCCTCGAGTGCTTCCGCGAGGTCGCGAAGGACTACCCGGACCTCGCGGCCGACGAGGTGCTCGTCGACGCGGCCTGCATGAACCTGGTGATCGATCCGACGCGCTTCGACGTCATGGTCATGCCGAACCTCTACGGTGACATCCTGTCGGACCTGTGCGCTGGCCTGATCGGCGGGCTCGGCATGGCGCCTGCGGGCAACATCGGCCACGGCGTCGCCGTGTTCGAGGCCGTGCATGGCACGGCTCCCGACATCGCTGGGATGGGGCTCGCCAATCCAAGCGCCCTCTTACTCTCGGCCACCCAGATGCTGCGCCACCTGGGCCACCACTCCCACGCCGCCCGGATCGAGACGGCCCTGGTGCGCGCGCTGGAGAGTGGCGTGCGGACCCGGGACCTCCGCGGGGCCGCTTCGACCCAGGCCTTCGTCGAGGCCATCATTGCCCATCTGCCCGAGGCGGACGAAGAGGTGTCGGTGCTGGTCCGCCAGGACGTGGCGGCCGCCCCGGCCGTGGCGTCCTCGTGCGGCACCGATACGTGGGAGCTGATGGGGGCGGACGTGTTCGTCCAGTGCGATGCGTTGCCTGAGCTGCCGAAGCGCGTTGGGCCCTTCGAGCTCAAGGTGGTCTCGAACCGCGGCACCAAGGTCTACCCCGGACCGGTGCCGGACATCCTCCTGGTCGACTGCCACCGCTGTCGCTACGTCTCCGAAGGTCCTGTCACCGACATCGAGCTGCTGGGATTGCTCGAGGAGCTCTCCAAGGGCCATACTTGGATGCACGTCGAGAAGCTGCGGGTGACGGCGGACGGCAAGCCTTGCTACGGCAAGGCGCAGGGCGAGTAGTCGGCCCTAGCCCCTCGAGAAGGGCTTGGCCGCCGGTTCCACGACGCTGGGATGCCATTCCCCGGACGCGACCCCCGCGATGTGCTTGCAGGGGACCGCGGAGGTGTCCTCCTGCCGATCCATCCGGTCCTTGTAGGTCCGGAGCTCGTCCCGGAAGGCGGTCATTTCGGCGATACGGCGATCCAGGTTCGCGAGCTTCTCGTCGAGCAGGAGGCTGACATGCCGGCACGGGGTCGAACCGGAGGTCCAGATCTCAACGATCTCCTTGATCTCGTTCAGCGAAAGGCCCAGCGCCTTGGCGCCCTGAATGAAGCGCAGACGCTCGATATCCTGTTGGGAGTAGAGTCGGTAACCCGACTCGGTCCGTTCGGGCTCAGAAAGAAGGCCCAAGTCTTCATAGTAGCGGATGGTCTTGGTGCTCACACCGCTCCGCTTCGCCAGATCTCCGATATAGAGGCCCTTGGTCATCTCGGTGCTCCTTCCAGGCTTGACATTCTAGCAGGATGGAAGGTTTATCGTGAGGCTGGTGTCGTTCGAGTCCAGCCGGAAAGGAGCTACCAGATGCCATCGAGCCACTCGGGCCAGCAAGCAAACGAGGCGATCGCCCCGCACTCCGCACAGGCGACCTTGCTGCTGCACGGCATGTCCTGCGCGTCGTGCGCTGCCCGGATCCAGCAGGCACTCAGGCAAGCCCAGGGCGTGATTGACGCCCAGGTGAATTTTGCTGCTGAGAAGGTCTTGGTCGCCTATCGACCCGACCGGATCGACGTTCCGGCTCTACAACGGGTGGTGGCCGATGCCGGGTATGTGGCGACTCTTCCGGCCCCCGCACCGGTCGGGACGGCGATTGATCCCGAGGAATCCCAGCCCTGATCGCTCGCCGCCCCCCCTTCTATTTCGTCGCTGAGGGAGCCAGCGACAGGGATTTCGAGCGGTAGAGCGGGTTGTAGGGAAACAGGTAGTGCTTGTGGGGGCCAGCCATGGAATCCAATGGCTCGAGAATTTGATTCATGGTCGCATCGTTGTCCCACCGCTCGTAAGCCGCGCAATCCGTGAAGCCGATGATCGTCTTCAGCAGGGGGCCCGGGGTGATCTCGTCGACGTAGGTCTCCACGGTCACCACCCCCGGAAACGCTTTGAGGGCCGGGCCACCGACCTCCTTGAACCACTTCTTGAACGCGTCCATCTTCCCTTCCTTCACGTCGTACACCTGGACGTAAAAGAAGGTGGCTTCGACGTGCGGGACGGTCCGAGCCGCCGCGACGCGCATGGGCGGATAGGACCTCAAGGGGACCTCGCGGGCGAGCGCGGGGAAAGCGACTGCGCTGACGACCAGGCAAGCCGCCGTAAGGGAGAAAGACTGCACCCTGCGTTCCTTTCCGTAGGGCTACGAGAATCCGACCGGCGGCTCGAGACCCGCCGGTCGGATGTCTTCATGCGGTCAACGTGTCAGATTAGGTCGGGATCCGAGCTGCCGTGATGATGAGCGACCTGCGGGAAGAGGTCGGGATCCGAGCTGCCGTGATGGTGAGCGATCTTCGGGAAGAGGTCGGGGTCTGAGCTGCCGTGATGGTGAGCGACCTGTGGGAAGAGGTCGGGATCCGCACTGCCATGGTGGTGGGCAACGATGGGGCCCTGATGGGGTTCGACGCTGGCGATGGCGGTGACTCCCAGGGTCAGCGCGGAGATGATGGCCGGAATGAGGAGGGAATGTCGCACGTCCAAGGACTCCTTTTTCATTCGAAGGTGAACCAATATTCACCCGGCGTTAACGAGGCTCGCCCATTCTACGAGATTCCCTCGACTGGAAGGCAAGGCCTTGCCGGGTTGTTTAATGAAGTTTTATCGATCTTCTAACTGAAAGACAAAAGGAAAGGTCAGAACGCGATCCTGGCGCTTGAACTGCCCCCAGACCTTGTAGACGCCGCCGGGAGGCATGGACTGGCCCATCGTCATGAACGACACGTTGGGGCCGGTTCCACCGCTCCCCGTTCCGCCGGGGAGGTGCATGCCCGAGTGCATGTGATAGTAGACCTTGTCCTCGGCCCGTTCGCCGGCCTTGCTGATCAAGATGGCGTGGCCGGGCATGCCCAGCCAGGGTTCGAGATCGGTGACGCCGGCGTACTGTCCGGCCTGGCCCGGGGATAGGGCCTGGATGTTGAAGGCGAGGTTCAGCATCCTCATCCCCTGCATGTCCGATCGAGAAACCCGCAGCGTGACCTGGTAGGCGTCCCCCACCGATCCGGGCGAGCCGTCCGCCTTGAAGTACTTCTGGATCTCGCCCGTGGGCCGCACGGGATCCGGGTTCAGGGGGGCGGGCTCATCCGGTCCCTCAGCGGTGAGATCGAAGCGGGCCAGCTTGTCCGACTGGCCCACGGGAACCACCTCGCCAAACAGCAGGTAGGGTCCGGACTTGGTGATGGCCCTGGCGGCGTCCTGGTTGTCTGGATCGGAGCTCGGCTGGTCGACCGCGATCGCGAAGGTGCCGGAACCCGGAGCCAGCGTCGGATGCAGGTGGGCGAAGGTCTGCAAGTCCTGGCTGACCACGATGAGGTGCAGGAACTTGCCGTGTTCAGCCTCGAACTGCCGGATGGGCTGACCGGTCGTGGCGTCCGTGAAGCCCAGGACCCAGTTGGCCGGCAAGCTCGGCGCCATGGTTCCGCCGGCGATGCCGTTGATCAGGAGCGACGCCTGGACGGTTCCTGCCAGGTTGCGAGCGGCTGTCCGGCCACTGACCGCAAGCACACTCGGGGCGCCACCCGAGAGACCGCAGCCCGCCAAGGCAGACGCCATGAGCAAGATGGCACCAAATCGCTTCACCCCTCACCCTCCATCAGCTCACTATCCGTCAATTTATGGGGATATGATGACAGATTTAAGGGATAGCGACCAGGCGCTAGGCACGATCCTGATGGCCCGGTCCTCGGCGATTGGAAGCACGTCTCGCTGGTCCTGGGGAACGGGAAGCTGCTGGACACGCTCGGAACGGGGCGGCGATCGCCCCGGCGATGACGGCTCCGAGGGTCGTCATGAAAACGCCCTGCGGATCCGGCACTTCCAGCCGACCGCGCAGTCGGGGGGCCCAGCCCCAGTGCGTCCAAACGAGCTTGTCCCGGCCAGGGTGGTTTTTACGAGAAACCTTGGAGCCGTGCGGGATCGGGGCGAGGGGCCTCGATCGGACGGGCGTGCGTTGTAGCCGCCCTCCTGACCCTGCTAGACCCGAAGGGAGCGCTTGCACCCGTCGGGACTGGGGGGAGGCACATGGGACACCGGAAGCTGTGGATCACCCTGGCTGTCGTGATCATCGCGTCGTTCGTCGTGCTCGGCTACTTCGGCTGGGACATCTACCGGGTAGCCCCGCCCGTTCCCAGCCGGGTAGTCGCCACCGACGGGACTCTCCTCTTCACCGGGGCCGACATCCAGGACGGCCAGAACGTCTGGCAGTCGATCGGCGGCCAGGAGGTCGGGACGGTCTGGGGGCACGGCGCCTACGTCGCCCCCGACTGGTCCGCCGACTGGCTGCACCGGGAGGCGACCTGGCTGCTCGACGCCTGGTCCATGGCGCAGCGGGTTCAGCCGTACTCCCGGCTCGACGAGGCCACCCAGGCGGCCATGCGGGTGCGCCTCAAGCAGGAGCTGCGCCGCAACACCTACGATCCGCGCACCGGGGTCCTCTCCGTCTCGCCCGATCGGGCCCGGGCCATCCGCGCGGTCTCGGCCCACTATTCCGGCCTCTTTGGGCACGATCCCGCCCTCGGGAAGCTGCGGGATGCCTACGCCATGCGCGTCGACACCATCCGGGATCCGAACCGGCTCCGGATGCTGAACGCCTTCTTCTTCTGGACGGCCTGGGCCTGCGCGACCGAGCGTCCCGACGCCACCGTGACCTACACCAACAACTGGCCAGCCGAGAGCCTGATCGACAATGCCCCCACCGGGTCGATGGTGATCTGGTCGGTCATCAGCTTCGTGCTGTTATTGGCCGCGACCGGAGCGCTCGCGTGGTACTTCGCCGCCCAGAACCGGCGCCATGAAGAGGCCCCGCACGTCTACCCCGAGCGAGATCCCCTGCTCGCCCTGAACCCGACCCCCTCCATGCGGGCCACCCTCAAGTACTTCTGGACGGCCGGGGCGCTCCTCGTCCTCCAGGTCTGCCTGGGCGCCGTCACCGCGCACTATGGGGTCGAAGGGTCGGGGTTCTACGGCTTCCCGCTCGATCGCATCCTGCCATACTCCGTCACTCGGACCTGGCACCTGCAGCTCGGGATCTTCTGGATCGCGACGACGTGGCTCGCCACCGGCCTCTTCGTGGCCCCCGCGGTGTCGGGGCACGAGCCGCGCTTCCAGAGAGTCGGGGTCAACTTCCTCTACGGATGCCTGCTGGTCATCGTGGTGGGATCCCTGCTGGGACAGTGGCTCGGGGTCCAGCAGCTCTTGAGTTTCAAGGCCAACTTCTGGTTCGGGCACCAGGGGTACGAGTACGTGGACCTCGGCCGCTTCTGGCAGATCTTCCTGTGGGTGGGGCTGTTCGTCTGGCTCGGCCTCATGGTGCGCGCCATGCGGCCCGCCTTCAGACGCCCCGCCGAGAGCAAGAGCCTACTGGGGATGTTCCTGCTCTCTTCGGCGGCGATCGCCCTCTTCTACGGCGCCGGGATGATGTACGGAAGCCGGACGAACCTCGCCGTCGCGGAGTACTGGCGGTGGTGGGTGGTTCACCTGTGGGTCGAGGGCTTCTTCGAGGTCTTCGCGACCACCGTCATCGCCTTCCTGTTCACCCGCATGGGGTTGATTCGCAAGACGACCGCCACGTCCGCCGCCCTCTTCTCGACCATCATCTTCCTGACGGGGGGCATCGTCGGAACCTTTCACCACCTCTACTTCACTGGCACGACGACGCCCGTGCTGGCTCTGGGAGCGACGTTCAGCGCCCTCGAGGTCGTGCCGCTCGTGCTTGTCGGGTTCGAGGCCTACGAAAACTACAGCATGACCTGGGCCCGACCCTGGGTCTCGGCCTACCGGTGGCCCATCTACTGCTTCGTGGCGGTCGCCTTCTGGAACCTCGTGGGGGCCGGTCTCTTCGGCTTCTTCATCAACCCACCGATCGCGCTGTACTACATGCAGGGGCTCAACACTACCCCCGTGCACGCCCATACCGCCCTGTTCGGCGTCTACGGCATGCTGGGCATCGGGCTGATGCTGTTCTGCCTCAAAGGCCTGGCAACCCACCACGTCTGGCACACCCGGACGCTCTCCTTCGCCTTCTGGGCCATCAACATCGGCCTTGGACTGATGGTGCTCTTGAGCGTGCTGCCGGTCGGGTTGATCCAGACCTGGGCGAGCGTCGAGCACGGGCTGTGGTATGCCCGCTCGGCCGAGTTCATGCAGAGCGGCCTGCTCAACCAGCTGCGATGGCTGCGGGTCGTCGGGGATACCGTGTTCGCCGTCGGAGTGCTGGCTCTCGGCTGGTTCATCGTCGGGCTCAAGACCGGCTGGTCGATCAGCAGGGAGACCGAGCCGTTTATCACGGCCCTGGCACAACGGCCGTCCTGATGGACGAGCCCCACCGTGGCGACGGAGGGGCTCGTCATTGGCATGGTTACGCAGCGGCGCGCATACCAGGCGCGGGCCCCGCTGCCGTGCGCTTGCTGGCCAGCGTTTCTCTCAGTCGCGTGGCCACCGAGAGGCTTGAGAGGAAGGTCAGGCTGGCGGCCACCCAGAGCGCGGATCCCATCCCGAACCGGTCCGCGATCGTACCGGCGATGACGGCACCGAGGGCATAGCCGCTATCCCTCCACAGGCGATAGACGCCCATCGAGGAGGCCCGCCAGGTGGGGTGGACCACGTCTCCGATGGCCGCGAGAAGGGTCGGGTAGACCATGGCCGTTCCGAGGCCGAGGAGAAAGGATCCGGCCGCGAAGGCGTAGACGTGATGGCCAAGGGCAATGAACGAGGTCCCGACAGACTGAGTCAGCGTTCCCCCCACAATGAGCCACTTCCGCCCCAGGCGATCGGAGAGGCCGCCCGTGAAGAGTTGCAGGATCCCCCAGGTGGCCGGGTAGAGGGCGACCAGGATACTGATCTCGACGAGGGAGAGTCCGGCAGCTTTGAATACCAGGGGAAACAGGCCCCAGGCCATCCCGTCGTTGAGGTTGTTCACCATTCCCGCGTTGGTGACGGCGGACAGATCCCGATGGGTGAAGGACGTTCGCAGGAAGGCCTGGGCCAGAGTCGGCTTGACCTCGTCCTGGTGATGGTTTTTGGCCTCGAAATGGGCGTGGGCATGGGTGTCCTTGACGAGAAACACCGAAAAGAGGAGCCCCAGCGACGCGTAGACCACGCCCAGGTAGAAGGGATAGGGACGAACACCGAACCGATAGGCGATCGCCCCCGAAGCGAACGCCGTCAGGGCGAGCGCCAGGTAGCCCGCGAACTCGTTGATACCCAGGGCCATCCCACGCTTCTTGGGACCGGCCAGGTCGACCTTCATGGCGACCGCCGTGGTCCAGGTGAGGCCCTGATTGATCCCCAAGAGCACGTTCGCCAGGATGATCCAGCTCCAGCTAGGGGCCAACATGAGGAGGAAGGGGACGGGCAGGCCGATCGCCCAGCCCGCGACCAGCACCCCCTTCCGCCCGATCCGGTCCGAGAGGGACCCGGCCAGGAAGTTGGCACTGGCCTTCACGAGTCCGAAGGAGACGATGAAGGAGAGGATCGCCGCCTTCGAGGCCAGCCCGAATTCCTGCTGGGCCAGCAGCGGGAGCACCGTGCGCTCCAGGCCGACCATGCCGCCCACGAAGGCGTTGACGATCACCAGGAGCCCGAACTGATAAAGGTTCTCGCGGATCCCCAGTTGAATCCCGTCGGTGCGCATTTAGGCCTCCACGGGCGTTCGGCCCTGATTCTGGCGCAGGATGGCCAGCATGTCGGCCGGTTTTGCCGGCAGGCCCCGGGTGAGGGCCTCGACGAAGTCCTCGCGATCGCCGATGCTGAGCAAGTCGTTGAAGCGCTTCTCGAAGGCCAACGTGCTCATGGGCTTTCCGCTCATTCCCGCCCCGCAGACCGATCCCGAGAAGTGACCGGGGTAGATCTCGAGGCGATCCGGCAGGCTCAAGAGCTTCTGGTGCAGGCTCTCGTAGAGCTCGGCTGCGCTTTCCTCGGCCCGGCCAGGCAGGTCAGGGCGACCGACCGTGCCGACGAACAGGGTGTCGCCGGTCAACAGGAACCAGGGTTCGTCCCCGCGCGAGCGATCGGTCACCAGCAGGCTGATGCTCTCCGGGGTATGCCCCGGGGTGTGGAGGGTCCTGAGGACGACGTTGCCGGCCACGACCTCCTCCCCGTCCTTCAGCCCGTGGAAGGGGAAGGCGACGTCCGCCGACTCGTGGAGGGCATAGGTGGCGCCGGCCCGCTCGGCGAGCTCGCGGCCGCCCGAGACGTGGTCCGCGTGGACGTGCGTGTCGATCACGTGGGTGATGGCCATCCCCTTCTCCGCGGCGAACGAGAGGTAGGTCTCGACCTCATGGAGTTGGGGGTCGATCACGACCGCCTTCCCCTGGCCGGAACAACCCGCCAGGTAGGCGGCACATCCCGTAGCGTGGTACAGGAACTGCTTGAAGATCATCGTTCTTCCTCCTACGCATGCCCAGAAGGGAATCTGGGCTTCCTTGAACCCTCTTCCCTGGGGGATGAGGGGAGGGTGAGGGGGGTAAGCGGGCCCGGATGGCTCGCCCTCCCTGTTTAGACGGTCGCGGGTCGGCCCGCTTCGATGGGTAAGCCTGAAGCGCGCCACTCGAGGACGCCTTCTTCGAACCGAGAAGCCTTGAAACCATGCTGCCGCAAGATCTCGACGGCATCGGTAGCGAAGACGCAGTAGGGCCCCCGGCAATAGGCCACGATCTCCTGATCTCGCGGGAGGCGATCCAGGAGGTCGGGCAACGCTTCGAGGGGAACGGACTTGGCGGTCGGCAGGTGTGCCGCCTCGTACTCTTCCACCGGCCGGACATCCAAGAGGGTCACCTCGCCCGCCGTGGCGCGCCGCAGCAGTTCGTCTCGGTCGATCGAGACCATTTCCTGGCGGCCATCGAAGTAGTCCTGGACGACCTGGTCCATTTCGGCGAGCCTGAGCCGGGCCAGATCCCGCAACTTCAGCCAGAAGTCGCCCACCGTCGGGTCGGCTAGGCGGTAGTAGACGTATTGCTCCTCCTTGCGGGTCTCGACCAGCCGGGCTGCACGCAGGACCTGGAGGTGCTGGGACGCGTTGGCGATGGAGAGGTCGGCTTCGCGGGCGAGGCTCTCGACGGTCCGTTCGCCCTGGCAGAGCAGGTCCAGAAGCTCCAGACGACGGGGGCTGGACAGAGCCTTGCTGATGCGGGCGAACTGCTCGAACAGTTGGTCTTTCTTGGCACGGTCGGCCATCGGTCACCTCTCTGTAAATTATTCAATTGATTTCTTGAATACGATAGACCGGAGAGCCGCCCGAGTCAAGCCCTGGGATCGGACCTGGTCTAGGCTAGTCGAGCCCCTTCAGGGGCAGTATCAAGGGGTTGTGCTGTTGCGCGCAGGAGCTTGATGTCGCGCATGGGCGGCTGCCCGAACAGCCTGTGGTACTCCCTACTGAACTGGGAGGCGCTTTCGTAGCCGACCCGCAAGGCGGCACTGCCGGCATCGAGGTCCTCAACGAGCATGAGGCGGCGCGCCTCCTGAAGCCGCAGTTGCTTCTGGAACTGCAACGGGCTCATCGCGGTGATCTCGCGGAAGTGATGGTGCATCGACGAGACGCTCATGGCAGCCAGGCTGGCGAGATCATCCACGCGAAGCGGCTCCGCGTAGTGGTGCCTCAACCAGTTGATCACCTTCTGGATGCGGTTGCTTTGGCTGCCCGTCATCGCCAGCTGCCACAAACGGCCTCCTTGCTCGCTTCTGAGTAGGTGACAGACGATCTCCTTGTGGATCAGGTCGGACAGCACCGGGATCTCCTCCGGCGAGTCCAGCAAATCGAGGAGGCGCGAGAAGGCGCTTAACAGCCCGGCTGTCACGGGGCCTGTCGCGATGCCCCGGCTGATGGGGGCAAGCTTCGGAGACTGGATCTCGTATTCCAGGATCATCTGCCGAATCTTGGCCAGATCGAGCTCGGCTCTGATCGACATGTAGGGCCGAGCAGCGGAGGCCTCCACCACGCATGACGCCACGGGCAGATCGACGGCAGTCAGCAAGAACCGCGATTCATCGTAGACGAACAGCTCGTCCCCGACCGAGACATGCTTCCGCCCCTGCACGATGACCGCGAGGTTCGGCTCGTAGACATAGCAAAGCGGCGCTGAGGTTTGGGTCTGGCTATGCAGCCTCAGCCATGGGATGGACTTTGCCTGGGCAGCATGGCTGGTGGTCCATCGGACAATCTTGCCGATCAGGTCTTCCCGCACTCCGGTGGCGTCGATCCGAGACCGAGGGTCCTGCTGAACCGTACCATTCATCCCTCTGTTCTCCGTTGGCTCTCCCGGTTCCTCACGCTTCCAGTTTACCCCATACCGGGGGGCGGCCTCGAGACTCCCGTAGGATTGGGCAAAAACCGCGGAGGAATGTGCTACCGGGTTCCGCCCTCCGGTCAGTAGGATGCTGACATCGGCTTTCCGGTGGCGATCGCCTCGGCCGCGAGGGTCGCCTGTACCGCCTCCCCGCGGGGCCACGAAGGAGTCAACCCTTGGACATCAGACGAAGCGGTTCTCAGCCCTCCGGAAGGGGATCTGCGGAGTATTTCACCGGCGCGGTCCGCATCGATCCCGTGTTCCAAGCCGATGATCCGGCCCGCGCGAGGGGGGCCGCCGTCACGTTCGAACCGGGGGCCCGGAGCGCGTGGCACACCCATCCACTTGGCCAGACCCTCATCGTGACGGCTGGTTGTGGTCTGATCCAGAGCTGGGGAGGTCCTATCAAGGTGATTCGGCCGGGAGACGTGGTCTCGTGCCCGCCGGGCGAGAAGCACTGGCATGGGGCCTCGCCGACCGCAGGAATGACCCATATCGCCATTCAGGAAGCGCTCGACGGCAAGGTCGTCGACTGGATGGAACATGTCAGCGACGAGCAATACAACATGCCCCCTGAGCCATAGCTCGAGGTGATTAAGATGAGCAACACCTGGAAGATCTCCCTGCTGGCCCTCGTCGGCTTTGTTCTGGGAACGTCGCAATTCATCGTCGTGGGCATCCTGGACACCATCGCGGCTTCGGCCGGCGTGTCGCTGTCGGTGGCCGGGCAGCTCGTGACCATCTTCTCGCTCGCCAACGCGATCGGCACGCCCCTCGTCATGTTGGCGACGTCGAGAATGGATCGGCGCACGCTGTTGGTGGTGGCTCTCGTCATCCTCGCGCTCGGTAGCGTGGCGACGCTGGCCCTTCCCGGCTTCGGCTTCCTGATGGCCTCGAGAGCTCTCCTGGCGGTCGGAACGGGCGTCTTCTACGTGACGGCCATGTTCCTCGCTTCGACGCTGGCGGCGCCCGGTCATCAGGCCCGCGCGATCTCGACCATCACCATGGGCTTCAGCACCTCCCTCATCCTCGGGGTCCCCTTCGGCCGCATGGTGGCCGCATCGCACGACTGGAAGGCGATCTACTGGGGCATCGGCCTCTTCTGCCTGCTGGCGATCGCCGCCGTGGCGCGCACGATTCCGGCTACGGAAGGCGGTTCTCCCGTCCCGCTCGGCCAGCAGCTCGCCCTCTTGAAGCAGCCGCGGATTGCCGCCGCCCTCGCCGTGACGTTCTTCTTGTTCGTCGGGTATTCGGCGGTCAACACGTACATCACACCCTTCCTCTCGGCCCTTGCGCACTTGAGCGCAGGGGAATTGAACATCGCTCTCTTCGCCTTCGGCATCGCGACCCTGATCGGCTCCAGGCTCGGCGGCTTTCTGGCGGATCGGATCGGCGTCCCCTACACGCTCGTGGGTGGGATGGCCGTCCAGGCCCTCGCCCTGGTGTTGCTATCGACCGTCACCGGATCGGCCACTACCACCTTCCCGTTGCTCATGCTCTGGGGGATCGCCGCCTGGACATCCGGGCCGACCCTAAATCACAACCTCGTCTCGCTGGCTCCGGAAGCCTCCGGCATCCTGCTGAGCCTCAACAGCTCCTTCGTGCAGCTCGGTCTTGCCGCGGGCGCCGTCGTCGGGGGAGTCGCCACGGGAAGCCCCTCGATGGTGGCGGTCGGTTGGACGGGTGCGGCCTGCGTCGCCTTCGCGGCCTCCGTCGCCACCGTTTCCTTCGGACTTTCCCACGTGTCCTCGCAGCGCCGCCGGATGGCGCTGGAAGCGTCCATGTCGTCTTAGAAAGAGGTTCAAGTCATGCTCAGTACCCCGGCATATGCCGCCTCCTCCCCGACCTCGCCCTTGGCGCCGTTCACCATCGAACGCCGCGAACCCGGTCCGCGCGAAGTGTTGATCGACATCCTCTACTGTGGCGTTTGCCACTCTGACATCCACAATGCCCGCGACGAGTGGGGCGGCGCGATCTTTCCGATGGTGCCTGGCCACGAGATCGTCGGCAAGGTCGCGAAGGTGGGCGACCAGGTCACGAGGTGGAAGGTGGGCGACACCGTGGGCGTGGGCTGCTTCGTCGACTCGTGCCGGCACTGCGAGGCGTGCGAGGCCGGCGAGGAGCAGTTCTGCGCAGGCGGGATGACCTTGACCTATAACAGTCACGAGAAGGATGGCAAGACCCTCACCTTCGGCGGCTATTCAACGCGCATCACGGTGGACGAGGGCTACGTCCTGCGCGTTCCCGACGGCATCCCGCTCGACCGGGCGGCCCCGCTGCTCTGCGCGGGCATCACCACCTACTCGCCGCTGCGCCACTTCGGGGTCGAGGCGGGCGACAAGGTCGCCATCGTCGGTCTCGGCGGCCTCGGGCACATGGGCGTCAAGCTCGCGAAGGCCATGGGGGCGCACGTCACCGTGCTCACCCACTCCCCCAGTAAGCGAGAGGACGCCCTGAAGCTCGGCGCGGACGACGTCGTCGTGACCCAGGGCCCCGACGCGTTCACGGAGAATGCCAACCGCTTCGACTTCATCCTCGACACGGTTTCTGCCCAGCACGACTACAACGCGTACCTGAACCTGCTGAAACGAGACGGCACCATGGTGCTCGTCGGGGTGCCTGAGCCCTCGCCGCTCGCGGCCGGCTCGCTGATCTTCGGCCGACGCCGCCTCGCGGGTTCGTTGATCGGCGGCATCCGCGAAACGCAGGAAATGCTCGATTTCTGCGCCGCGCGGGGGGTGGCCGCCGACGTGGAGGTGATCCCCATCCAGCAGATCAACGAGGCTTACGACCGCATGATCAAGGGCGACGTACGCTACCGCTTCGTGATCGATCTGGCGAGCTTTAAGGAGAACCAATGAACAAGCGCAAGTTAGGAAAGAGCGGCCTGGAGGTCTCGGCCCTCGGGCTAGGCTGCATGGGCATGAGCTATGGTTTCGGCCCGGCCAAGGACAAGAAGGAGATGATCGCGCTCATCCGCGCGGCTGTCGAGCGTGGGGTGACCTTCTTCGACACCGCCGAGGCGTATGGCCCGTTCACGAACGAAGAATTGCTCGGGGAGGCCCTCGCGCCGTTCCGTGGGCAGGTGGCGATCGCCACCAAGTTCGGGTTCGACGTGACGGCCTTCCCGGGGCTCAACAGCCGACCTGAGCACATCAAAGAGGTCGCCGAGGCCTCGCTAAAGCGGCTCAAGGTCGAGGCCATCGACCTCTTCTACCAGCATCGCGTCGATCCGAGCGTCCCGATCGAGGAAGTCGCCGGTGCGGTGAGGGAGCTGATCCAGGAAGGCAAGGTCAAGCACTTCGGTCTCTCGGAAGCCGGAGTGAAGACGATCCGCCGCGCCCACGCCGTCCAGCCCGTGACCGCCCTCCAGAGCGAGTACTCGCTGTGGTGGAGGGAGCCCGAAGCGGAAGTGCTACCGACCCTGGAGGAACTCGGCATCGGCTTCGTGCCGTTTAGCCCGCTCGGCAAGGGCTTTCTCACGGGGCAGATCGACGAGCACACGACGTTCGAGGGCTCCGATTTCCGCAACACCGTCCCTCGCTTCGCCCCAGAGGCCCGGAAGGCGAACCTTGCCCTGGTCGATCGGCTGGCCAGGATCGCAGAGCGAAAGAAGGCGACGCCTGCGCAGATCGCGCTCGCGTGGCTACTCTTCCGGAAGCCGTGGATCGTGCCCATCCCGGGGACCACGAAGCTGGAGCGCCTGGAGGAAAACCTCGGAGCGGCTGCCCTCGAACTCACGCCCGACGATTTGCGCGAGATCGAGAATGCTGCCTCGCACATCGAGGTGCAAGGGGCTCGGTATCCCGAAAGCAGTCAGAAACTGATCGACCGTTGATCGGTTGAAGACCCGGAGAAAACGAAAAGACGGCCCGCGCCCCCGACTGGATCACAGTCGGGGGCGCGGTGAGTACACCGTGCTGCCTGTCTCGTCCATCATCGGCACAGAGGGCATTAGGTGGGTCTCAGGACATTGATAAAACCTAACATGATAGATTAATCTAGGAGCGCCGAAGGGGCTGGCTACGTGACCAGGATCAAGCTGCACAAGGGAATCAAGTCGGGTGCCCTCTCGGTCCACGTCATGAACCGCGACGAGCATCCCCCGCCCACGCCCACGTGGTAGAGGGCAAGGACCCTGAAAACGCCCCCTATTGCCGAGTGAAGCTCGGCGGGGCGAGCGATGTGGGCGACCCGACGCAAGAGCCCGTCTTGTGGGACAACTACGGACTTTCGGAGAAGCAAGCCAGGTTGGCTGAGGAACTGGTCAAGGCACACGTTACCGAGTGCTGGGAAGAGTGGAGGAAGTTCCATGGCGGCAAGCGCTGAGCAGGGCGACGATTTCCACGTCCGTTACCTGGAGGCGACGCGGCTAGGTGAGGAACGGCGGAAGAAGGACCCGTTCGCCGCCTCGATCAACTACGTTCCGGAGCGGGAGGAGTACTTCATCCGGCTCGAGTCCGGACAGGGGTTCACGATCTCCGTGTCGGACATTCCCGAGTTGGAAGGGGCGACGCCCGCCCAGCTCAAGGGCGCCCGGCGCTTCGCCCAGGGCGAGGGCATCCGGTGGGAGCCCCTCGACCTCGACATCGCGACGAGTACCCTCCTATGCCGCTCTCTCGGCTGGGCTGTTCAACGTGTGATGATGAAGAAGGCAGGGAAGGCTACGAGCGCGAAGAAGGCCGCCAGCTCGGCCGCAAATGGCAAGCTCGGCGGTCGGCCAAGGAAGGTCAAGCTGGAGGAGTTCGCGTCGACCGAGCCCGACCGACAGCAAGAGGTCCCGCCTAGCTGACAACGAGTGGTTCCAGCATGACGCCTACTTTCCCGATGCCACGGGCTGAGAGGTGCTACACGAGGGAGGATTCCCCTAAGTTTGGGCACGTCGAGACGAGGGAATACAAGCGCTTGTCCGAGCGATTGCTAGCCCGTTGCCGTGCGCATTCCCGGGCAATTGGGTCGCCCACCCGGCTCAAGGAGGAGGCAACAGGCAAATGGCTGCCACCAGCAAGGGGACTCCGACCATCAATCTGGCTTCCACCAAGTCGCTGCTCAATTACCTGATCATCGCGCTGATCTCTTCCGCAAGCTCGTATGTCGCCATCACCCTCGCGATGCCCAAGCAGGTGATCGTCGTACAGCACGACGTTTACAAGAACGTCGGTCCCGCCGAAAAGCAGCCGGAAAAGCCAGGCGAAACTTACCCCTTGGGCGAATTCGTGATCAACCTGGCCGATCACCGACACTACCTCAAGACGACGCTTCAGGCGGTGCTTGTGGCAGCCGACCAGTCGAAAAAGGGCTCGAACACAGAGAAATCGGGCGGCGATCCGTTCACTGAAATCAAGAGTCAGATGGCCCCCTATGAAGGCATGTTCCGGGACGCTGTCATCATGACGTTGTCGCACCAGAATGCTGCGCAGCTCTTGTCGCCCACCGGCATGGACCTCGCCAAGGAACAGCTCAAGGTGGCGTTGAACCGCTTGAATTGCCCCCGCAAGGTTGTGGCCATCTACTACACGGATTTCGTCGTCCAATAAGGTGATGCTTCTTCGGTGACGATGGCAGGCCGCCTGGGCTGCGGGTCGCCGATCGGCGTACCAGTCCCCGTGCCCACTCAGGAGGTTTGTCGCAGCCGAGCGAGACATGGGTCGCGTCAGCTGACTCGAACCCGCCGTCTAGGGCCAAGAGTTCTTCTTCCGCAACCTCAATGCCAAGTAACCGATGAACGCGTCAGCTCCTCCAAGTATCTCAACAAAGAAACGCCCTGATGCGCAAAGCATCAAGGCGTCTTGTGTACCCGATACGGGATTCGAACCCGTGTTACCGCCGTGAGAGGGCAGCGTCCTAGGCCTCTAGACGAATCGGGCAAGGGGCGCAGCGCGCTGCGCACCCGACCATCATACCATGGTTTTGCCTGGACACAAGCTGGAGATAGGGACTCGTCGAGGGTCAGGGGGCGCGAGCGCCGTCCCGACTGGATCCCCTACCGGCGATGCCCGATCAGGTGGACCGCTAGCCGGATCCGATCGTCGATGGGGATCATGAGCAGCTGAGGCCGCTCGATGCCGAACTCCGTCGCCATGACGCTGAACTCGCCCATCACTTCGAGGCGATCGCCCATCCACCTCCCCGTCACCGGCACGTCGATCGCGCGCCGATACCCATGCAGCGACAGGGTGCCGCTCACCGTCCCCTCCGCCTCGGCTTGCGGGGCGCTGCCGCGGCGCGTCTTCCAGGTCGCCCGGTCGAACGAGAAGTCGGCCACGGGGAACCGCGCCGCGTTCATGGTCATGAGCATGTTGCGGTCACGGTTCCGGTTGCCGCTTTGAAAGGAGGCGATCGGCACGGCAAGCCGCACCGGCAGGGCAAGCTCCGGCACCCCATCGAAGGCCAGGCGCACACGCCCCGAGACCTGGTGCGAGACCCCTTCCACGTGATGCATGGGGTGGGTCACGGTGTAGGTGATGGTGCTGTCTGGCCCGAGGACGAACTCCTGCTCGGCCGCGAGGGTGGGGGCGGCGATCGCCCACAGCCCGACCCCGGCCACCAGCGCGATCAGACGGCTCTTAGAACTCAAAGGCGATCACCCCCGCGGACAGGGCCATGAGCGCCAGCGTCGCCCCACCCAGCCACCCGTGGATCACGTTCCCGCTCGTGCCCGCCTGCCCCGTCGCGGTCAGCAGGCCGTAGACGGCCGTCGCCCCGAGGGCCGTCCCGTGCAACCAAGCTAGGCTGCGGTGGGCCGTGACGGTGTCGAAGCCGCCGCTCTCGGTGACGTCATAGCCCTTGGGCGCCGTGAGCGCGAGCGTGGCCGCCGTCAGATAGAGCCCGCCCGTGAGCCCGCCCAGGGACTGGTGCAGGGGCAACAGCACGGGGGGATTCCAGGGGGAGGTGGGAGACAAGTTCGATTGGTAAAGGCCCAGACCGACCGTCAGGGCCATGGCGCCCAGCGTCGCCGCGGCTACCCGCTGGTGCAACTGAAGCTGGTGGCTGCGGATGACGGCCTGCTTTTCGAGGCGCTCGGCGCCCTCATCCGGTGCCGGAAGGCTCTGCGATGCCACTTCGGGCGAAAGCTGATAGGTCTGGTCCGGGGCCGCGAGGGCCGGACTGGCGAATGAGGCGATCAGCGTTAGAATCATGGGGTAGGGTTGGCGCTGCATCCACGGCTCCAGGCTATCAACAGGGCACGATGACCGACCAGTCGATGATACCACGCACGCGAACAGGCAACCGATCGATCCGGATGGCGGTCCGGGTCGGCCTGATCGTCCTGTCCGCTTGCCTGTTCGCGGCCTGCGGCCCGTCGTTCGACGAGCGCCACATGGATGGCATCGACCTGTCCTCGGCCACGGTCAACGACTTCCGAAGCCGGTACGGCCCCGAGGAGGAGCGCACCGAGATGTTCATGATGGGCGTGCCGGTGTTCCATCGGCTGCGCTTCCGCCTGCGCCACGAGGACGCCGCCCGCTTCACCACCGCCCCCTCGGGCCCTCTGTTCGTCGACGAGGGCTCGTCTCACAACGCCATCCGGGTCTGGATCCCGCTGCCCAAGCTGCCTCGCAGCTTCGATGACGCCAAGGACAAGTGGGGCGAGCCCGCCACGCAGTCCGTGATCGACAGGTCCGCGAGCGGCAATTTGCCCACCAACCTCACGGGCCTCTGGTACGCCGAGTTCCAGGTCAACGACATGGAGGTCGGCGTCTTCTACGAGGGCGAATCGTCGCGGATCGCCATGTTGACCTGGGCCCCTCACTCGCACGACACGGACGCCTCCGCCGAGCCAGACCTCCCCCAGGGAGGGGCTTCCCCGGCCCCAACCAACTAGCTCCAGCTCTTGACCATGACGAGCTCCTGCCGCCCGGCGCGCGTGGTGCGGGCGAGGAACAGGTCCATCAGCTGCCGGATGAGGTGGACCCCCAGTCCCCGCGTCCGAAAGGTGCGTCGATGGGCCTCCAGATCGACCTCGGGCCACGCCTCGAGGTCGAAGGGGATCCCGTCGTGGGTGACCACCAGGCGAACGTGGTGGGCATCCGCGTGCACGCGCACCTCGATGAGGCCCCTGGGGGGCACTCTCCCGTGGTCGATGACATTGGCCAGGGCCTCGTCGAGGGCGAGCGTGACGGCGTCCAGGAGGGCCTCGGGAATGGCCTCCAGGGTCTTCGCGACGAACCGTCGGGCGCTGGCGAGGGCCTGGGTGTCGCACTGGAACCGCTCTTCGGCGTAGGCATCGGCCCGCAAGGGAATGGACATGGCGCCTCCAGGTCGGTGAGCACCGTCACCATCCCACTCCAGGGTTGAGCATGTCTTGAATGGAGGTTGCCGGAAGGTCTCCATGGGCCGGGAAATCGCACCCTCGCTTGATCAAGGGGCGAGTCGGACCCCCCAGACCGCGCCAGCACCGGTCGTGTCCAGCCAGACGGAGAGGGCATCCAGCCCGTTGCCACTCGAGGCGGCCGTCCCCGCGATGACCGGGGCACGCAGGCTGCTGCCGAGGGCGATCGCGAACGGGCTCCCCGGCGCGCTGGCCCGATCGTCGAGGGTCTGGGCGAAGGCCCCGGGGGCGTCCGCCCGGTGATCCAGCCATCCGAGCAGGTAGCGGTTGCCGTTGCCCGGCCCCGCCCAGGAGAGGCTCGGCATCTCTTGATCCCCGGCCCCGGGGTGAGACAGGAAGACCGTCGCATCGGTCGGAACCCCGCCGACCACCCGCCTCACCCCGATCACCCCGAGGCTGCCCGAGGCCGCCGTGTAGGCCACGAGCACCTGACCGGCCCCGCTCGCGAGGGAGGGCTGGGGATGGGGGCCGGCGTTGCCGTCGATCGTGTTCGCGGCGGCCGAGGCCGACCCCGCCGCCGTGACGGCCCGGACCATGACGCCGAAGCTGTTGCCGGCGCCCTGTGGCCAGCCGACCTGATAGCTCGTGCCGTCCCAGCCCGCCGCCGGGGCCCCGGCCCCAGATCCGATCAGGGTGATGGGGGTTCCGGTCCCACCCTTCACGGTCCGAGCCTGGATGCTTCCCCCTTCTTGCCAGGCGACCAGGGCGTCGTTGCTGCCCGCCGTGATGCACAGGGCCTGTACCGCAGGTCGACCGTCCGACAAGATCGCGGGCGACCCGGAAGCCGTTCCATCCGGAGCCAGGGCGAGGGCCTTGATTTGACGGGTCGCCGCCCCGTCGGCGTAGGCCATCCAGAATTTGTTGGCGCCGGAGTCCCAGGCGATCGCCGGGAGCGGATCGGCCGAGAAGGTCGCCGGCAGCGACCAGTTGCTGGCCGCCCAGGTCGAACCGGTCAACCGCTGGCCCATCACGCGGAACACCCCGCTTCCTGCGTCCTGGACGGTCCAGACGGCGATCCCCACCCCGTTTCCCACCGCCGTCGTCAACCGCCCCCCGGCGCCGCTCCAGGGGCCCATCGGGGTGCCCACGAAGGGGGACACGAACACTGTGGCATAGGCCGAGAGGTTGCCGTTGATGACGGCGACCGAGCCGATGCCGGGGCGGGTCCCGGTGCCCTGGCCGGGTGTGCTGTTGTCGAGCGTGACAACCCCTCCGGCGTCCTGCTGCCAGATGACCGGAGGGTCGGCGATCGGCATCCCCACGCTGTCCGTGCCGACCGCCGAGAAGCGGAACTGCCCGTTGATGGGGACGAGCACGGGACCGAAGGGGGAGAGGGCGAGCTGCTGCAGAACCTTGAAGGACCCGGCGCTCACGCCCGAGATCTCCTTGACCTTGACCACCACCTTGCCGGTCTGGGCACCGTTGGGCACGCGGACGTGGAGGTGCTGGTCGTCCACGACCTGCACCTCGGTCAGTCTCTGGCCGTTGAGGTAGACCTCGACGGCGTTGCCGTTGGTGCTGCTGCTGCCGAAGTTCCTGCCCAGGATGTCGAAGCTCGAGCCCGCGGCGCCGATGTTCGGGCGCAGGTCGTTGATGATCGGAGGGGTGAGCGCGATGGCGAGGGTGTCGAGGGCCGTCGTCTGGTTGGAGGTCACGGCCACGTCGGCCGCCTCGCCGTGGCCGAGCGCGGGATTGTCGGCCACGACGCGGAAGCGACCCGCCGGCAGGTTGGAGAGCCGGAAGTTGCCGGCCTCGTCCGTCTTGACCGTGTAACCACCGAGCCCCGGCACGTAGACGTCGGTGCCCAAGAGGTTGACCCCGCTCACCCCCGGCGTGAGGACATGCCCGGCGATGGTACCCGTCTTCGCCACGTGCAGGTCTCCCAGGTCCAGGTTCACCCCGGTGCGCACCGCGACGTCTTGACGGACGGCCTTGAGGTCGTCGGCCTGGATGGCCTCGACGTTGACCTCGCCCACCGGCGGGTTGGGGAACGAGAAGTGGCCGTCGGAGCCCGTCCGGACCTCGGAGGTGGTCGTGGTCGGGCCGGCGTCCGAAATGGTGAGGGGAATGGCGTTGGTGAAGGGGATGGCGTTGGTGAAGGTCGCGCGCACCAGGACCCCGGCGGCGGGCCGCCCGCGAGAGTCGAGCACCCGGCCGCTCAGAGGCGAGGGCCGCGCCCCCGTGGCTCCCCATGGCCAGGGGCACCCGCACAGGCCCAGGGTCAGCATGCCCGCGAGCACGCCGACGGCCTTGAGTCTGAGCGGTGGGCTGGGGCGCATGCGTTGACCTCTCGTTCTTGTGGATCGCGACCAAACTCCTCGGGCGGCCTTTCACCCGCCCGGTTGGCCCCTCGGGGAGCGAGACAGCCCGTTCGGGGCGGAGGCGAGCCCGAGGGACTCGTAGAGCCGGCACGCCTGCTGAGCGGCCGACGTGGCGGCCGAAAAGCGCCCGGCCTCGTGATGGACGCGTGCCGTCAAGGCCAGGAGCCGCGCGCGCTCTAGCGGGGAGCTCAGGCCCTTGAGGGAGCGTGCAGCCGATTCGAGGGCCCGTTCGGCCTGCGCGAGGTCGCCGCGCGCGAGCTCCCATTCGCAGCGGGCCCGCTCGAGGGCCGAAAGGCGCAACCGGTCGGAGGCCGCGGTCGCGGCGTCGAGGCCTTTCTCCAGCCAGCCCCGAGCCTCGTCCAGCTGACCCGTCGCCAGGCAGAGCCGAGCGAGCGCCTCGTAGGCTTCGGCGAGCAGCTCGGTCTCCCCGATGGCCAGGAGTTCTCTGAGACCGGCGCCCAGGTGGGCATGGGCGCCCTCCCGATCGCCGAGCTGGCGGAGGGTCTCCCCCAGGGCGCACAGGCTCGCCCCCGTCCCGAACCGATCCCCCAGGCCGCGGCGCAGGTTCAGGGCCGAGCGATGATGCTTCTCCGCCGCCTCCAGGTCGCCACGCCGGGTGGCCAGGTCGCCGAGGTTGTTCAGGACCGAGGCCTGGTGCCCTGGATCGCCGATCCGTCGGTAGAGGGAGAGGCTCCGGACGTAGTGGGCGTTGGCCTCCTTCCAGGCCCCGAGCTCCGTCTCGACCATCCCGAGGTTGTTGAGGCTGGCGGCGAGTCCCGAAAGGTCCCCGCTGCGTTCGCGCAACTGCAGGGCCCGCTCGTGATGGGCCCGGGCGACGCTCCAGCGATTCGTGCGATAGGCCGAGATGCCGAGCAGGCTCTCGGCGCGGGCCCGCGCCGCCCAGGCGCGCGGATGCTCCAGCCCCCGGACCTCGTCCAGGGCTCGATGGCAATCCGCGTCGGCCTCGGCCCTTTGCCCTTGCCTGAGCCAGAGCCAGGCGCGGTCGGCCATGAGGCCCGCTCGGGCGGTCGGATGGTCCGTCTCGCCGAGGGCCGCCTCGTAGCTGGCCATGGCGGCTGGATAGTCCCCCTGCCGCTCGAAGACCTGGCCTTCAAGGCGGCGCAGCTCCGACCGCCCGGCCGGTTCCGAGAGCGCGATCGCTTCGGCGAGATGCCGGAGGGCCGTCGCATAGCCCCCCTGGATGAGGGCGATCGCCGCCAGCTGCCCCAGGAGCTCGGCCTTGAGCGACTCCGTCCCCAGGGAGGGATCGGCGTCCAGAAGGGCCAGGGCCTGAGTCAGGGCACTTTCGGCCTCGGGGTGGGAGAACGTCCGCAGGGCCGCTCGGGCCGAGCGGCAGAGGTAGGGCAGGGCCCGCTTGGCACCGCCCGCGCGCGCGAAGTGGTAGGCGAGGCTCGCGGCGTGCCCGTCGTCCTGGCCTCTCAGCGCCTCGAGCCGCTCACCGACCGCGAGGTGCAACTCGCGCCGCTTGCGGTGGAGGATGCCCTGGTAGGTCACCTCGTGTACGATGGCCTGGCAGAAGGCATAGCCGTCCGGATGAGCCGGCCGGATCAGGTCCCGACCGACCAAAGAGAGCAGGAGGGGCTGGGGATCCGGGATGCCGGCCAGGTGAGCGATGGTGGAGGGGTCGAAGACCCGACCGATCACGGCCGCGTACTCGATCAGATCCCGCTCGATCGGCTTCAGGCGGTCAAGCCGGGAGGCGACCAGGGCCTTGAGCGAGAGGCTGATGCCCGCATCTGGGACAGCCCCCTCCTGATACGACCGGATCAGCTCGCGGAGCACCATCGGATTGCCCTCCGCCCGGGCGATCGCCCTGTCCACGAGGCTGGGAGCGAGCTCCCCGTCTGCCAGGAGCCCCTCCGCCAGCTGTCGGGCTTCGGCATGGTCGAGGGGACCGAGGGCCATCTGCCGAGCCTGCAGTCCGGAGCTGGCGCCCAGCTCCGGCAGGGCCACGCCGTGCCGGGACTGGCAGACCACCAAGAGGGGGGCCGGGTCGGTCGACAGGGCGTTCGCCAGACGGGCGAGCCACTCGTGAGAGCGCTGGTCGACCCAGTGCAGGTCTTCGACCACCAGGACGGTCGGGACCAGCCGTGCCCGGTCTCTGAGGGCCCTCAGGGTCGTCTCCACCGCGGTTTCGAGCCGCTGCTGGTCGCTTGTCCCGCTGAGGGGGGGATCCGTGCCCGGGTGACCCGTCAAGAGGGCGACGAGCCCGATGTCGTCGCGCTCGGCCCACCGCAGACCCGCGAGCCGGGTGGCGATCGCCCGGTGCACCTCGTCGCTCGAGGCCTCCGCGGGCAACCGCAACCAGGATTCAAGGAGGTGTCGGACCAGCCCGTAGGCCCGGTCCTGATGGTAGGAGACCCCGCGGGCCGTGACGAATTCGGCCCGCTCGCCGAGCCGGCGCTGAAACTCGTCGACCATGTGCGTCTTGCCGATGCCGGCCTCGCCCAGGAGGGTGATCCAGTGCGGGGTACCGGCCTGCACGCCCTCCCAGGCGGCGAGCAGCTGTTCGAGCTCGTGAGCCCGGCCCACCAGTCGGCTGGGCAGGAGGCGGACCTGCTTGGGATCGTTGGGGCCGGTCAGTTCGTAGACGGGGACGGGCTCCTGCCGGCCCTTGACCCGGATGGCGCTCAGCGAGCGGTAACCGAAGGCGTGCGCCGTGAGGCGATAGGTTTCGTGCGCCACGAGCACGCTGCCCGGCTGGGCGTTGGCCTCCATGCGCTGTGCCAGGTTGACGGCGTCGCCCATGACCGTGTAGTCGCGCTTCTGGTCCCCCCCGACGGCCCCGGCGACCACGAGCCCGGTGTTGAGCCCGATCCGCAGCCGAATGCGCATGCCGACCTGGGCCTCGAGATCGTCGGCGAAGCGTTCGGCGGCCAATTGCATGGCCCACGCCGCGTTCACGGCCCGCACCGGATCGTCCTCGTGGGAGATCGGGGCCCCGAAGATGGCCATGATGGCGTCGCCGATGTACTTGTCGACCACCCCCCCGAAGCGGTAGATGGGGTGGGTCAGGCTACGGAAGCACTGGTTGACGATGTCGGTGACGGTCTCGGGGTCGAGCTTCTCGCTCAAGGCCGTGAAGCCGGAGACGTCGGCGAACAGGACGGTCACCACGCGGCGATCGCCCTTGGGCGCGGCCAGGGGATGGCCCCCGAAGCGGAACCCGCAGCGGCTGCAGTAGTTGGCCTGGTGGTCGGCGGGATGGGTGCACGAAGGGCAGGCGGTCATGGTCGCCTCCGCTAAGAGCCGGTTCGATCCGCCCTCCACGGTAGGGAGCGAGCGCCAGGCATTCAAGCAAGCGATCGCCAAGCAAGTTCGTCGCGACCGCCGATCCCCGCCCCCTCCGGTATAATGGGCGCCATGACCCCGAGAGCCAAGCCCACGCTGTCTTCCGTCGTGCTCGTCGCTGCAATCAGCCTGCTCGTGCTGGTCGGAGCCATGGTCGCGATCATCGTGACCCGCAGCCCCAACACCAGCGCCCCTTCGGGCCTGCGTCCCCCATCAGGGCCGGTCGAGACGGCCTTTGCCAAGCGCATGAGCGAAGAGGGCCACGAGGCGGCCTTCTTCGACCGGGGCCGCGTGGCCGTGCTCATCCGGGAGGCCGAATGGGCCAGCCTGGGACGGGCGGGCCGTTTCGAGCGTCAGCGTTTCCTCGCGGAGCGCAAGGCCGAGCTGCTCGCGCTCCAGCAGGAGCGCGGGGACAAGACGGCCTACGTTCTGACGATCCAGAGCGAGGAGAGTCAGCGCCTCCTCGCCGAAGAGACCGACTTCAACCCAAAGTTTTACGATTGAGGGGCCCCCTTTGGGGCTATCACCTTTGGCAGAGCTCCAGAAGCACCCCGTGCGTGCTCTTGGGGTGGACGAAGCCGATGAGCGCGCCCCCAGCGCCCTGGCGCGGGGCTTGATCGATGAGCTGGTAGCCCTGGTCCTTGAGGTGCTGGAGGGCCTGCGCCACGTCCGGCACGGCGAGCGCGACGTGGTGGATCCCCTCGCCGCGCTTCTCGATGAACTTCGCGACCGGGCTCTCGGAGCTCGTGGGCTCGAGCAGCTCGATCCGGCTCTCGCCTACCGGAAACACGGCGGTCCTGACCTGCTGATCGGCCACTTCCTCGACCTCGTGGAGAGGAAGCGACAGCGCGGACTGATAGAGCGGGTAGGCTGCCTCCAGGCTCTTGACGGCGATGCCCAGGTGATCGATGCGGCCGACGGCCAAGAGGGTGGGATCGAGCATCCTACACCCCCACCGTGGCGCGATAGGAACCGAACACCCCGCGCAGGGCGTCGCAGACCTCGCCGACCGTCGCGTAGGCCCGGACGGCCCGCACGATGGCAGGCATCAGGTTGTCGGAGCCGCGGGCGGCCGCGGCGATCGCCTCCAGGGCCGCCTCGACCTCGGCCCCGTCGCGCTTGGCTCGGATCTCGGCGACCCGCCGCTTCTGGTCCGTCTCGAGCGACGGGTCGACGGTCTGGATCGCGATCGGCGGCTCTTCTTGTTGCTGGAAGCGGTTGACCCCCACGATGACCCGCTCGCCCCGCTCCACCTGACGCTGGAAGCGGTAGGCGCTGTCGTGGATCTCCCGCTGGAAGTAGCCGTCCTCGATGCCGGCGAGCACGCCCCCTCGGGCCTCGATCTCGGCGAAGTAGGCTTCGACCTCGCGCTCGATCCGGTCCGTCAGGGCCTCGACGAAGTAGGATCCACCCAAGGGATCGACCGTATCGGTCACTCCCCCTTCGTAGGCGATGATCTGCTGGGTGCGCAGGGCCGTGAGGGCCGAAGCCTCGGTCGGCAGGGCGATCGCCTCGTCCTTGGAGTTGGTGTGCAGGGACTGAGTGCCCCCGAGCACGGCCGCGAGGGCCGAGATGGCCGTCCGCACGATGTTGTTGTCGGGCTGCTGGGCCGTGAGGCTCGAGCCCGCCGTCTGGGTGTGGAAGCGCAACTGCCAGCTCTTGGGGTTCCTCGCGCCGAAGCGATCGCGCATGATCCGCGCCCAGAGGCGCCGCGCGGCCCGGAACTTGGCCACCTCCTCGAGCAGGTCGGTCCAGGCGCAGAAGAAGAAGGAGAGCTGCGGGGCGAAGCGATCGACGTCGAGCCCGCGGTCGATCGCCGCCTGCACGTAGGTCATGGCGTCCGCCAGCGTGAAGGCCACCTCTTGCACGGCCGTGCAGCCGGCCTCGCGCATGTGGTAGCCCGAGATCGAGATGGTGTTCCAGCGGGGCATGTGGTCGCTGCAGTAGGCGAAGATGTCGGTGATGAGCCGCATCGAGGCCGCGGGTGGGAAGATGTAGGTGTTGCGGGCGATGTATTCCTTGAGCAGGTCGTTCTGGGTGGTGCCCGTGAGCTTGTCCGGCGAGACGCCCTGCTTTTCCCCCACCACCTGGTACATGGCGAGCAGGATGGCCGCCGGGGCGTTGATGGTCATCGAGGTCGAGACCCGGTCGAGCGGGATCCCGGCGAACAGGACCTCCATGTCGGCCAGGCTGTCGATGGCGACCCCGGTCCGGCCCACCTCGCCCGCCGCAAGGGGGTGGTCCGAGTCGTAGCCCATCTGCGTCGGTAGGTCGAACGCAGTCGAAAGCCCCGTCTGCCCCTGCTCCAGCAGGTAGCGGAACCGGGTATTGGTCTCCTGGGCCGTGCCGAAGCCCGCGTACTGGCGCATGGTCCAGAGCCGACCGCGGTACATGGTCGATTGCACGCCACGGGTGTAGGGGAACTGACCCGGCAACCCCAACTGGTGCTGGTAGTCCCACCCCTCCAGGTCGAGCGGGGTGTAGAGGCGCTCAACCGGCACGCCGGACCCGGTCACGACCCCTTCGGGGCGTTCGGGGCTCCGGGCGAGCTGGGCGAGGGTTCCCTCCGTCCACCGCGCGAGCTGCTCGCGCAGGCCGATCATGGTTTCCGCCGTCGGGTTCATCTAGCTCACCACCGCGAGCGTCTGCCCGCCCTCGACCGTCTCCCCGGGCGCCACGGCGACCTGGGTCACCGTCCCGTCCACCGGGGAGGGGATCTCCGTCTCCATCTTCATCGCCTCCAGCACGACCAGGGGCTGCCCGGCCGTCACGGTTTCCCCGGCGGCCACCAGCACCCGCGACACGAGGGCGTGCATGGGGGCGGCGATCGCCCCCGCCTTCGCGACGGTCCCCCCGGTCTTCCCCGCTCCGGGGCGCTTCGGCTTGACGGCCGTGAGGGTCGCAACCCCCCCGATCTCGGCCACCGAGACGTTGAACCGCTCTCGGTTGACCAGCACCTCGAATTGCCGCTCGGGGCCTCGGGCGGGGTGGCCGACCTCCTCGGCGCGAGGCGAGGATCCCAGCTTCTCGAGGTCGGCATGGGTCATGACCTGACCGATGAAGCCGGTCGTCAGGTCCCCGGCCACGAACTCGGGCTGGTCCAGGATGGCGAGGTGCAGGGGAATGGTGGTCGTCACGCCCTCGACGACCATCTCGGTGAGGGCGCGCTTCATCCGGGCGATCGCCTCCGCCCGATCGGCGCCGGTCGCGACCACCTTGGCGATCAGCGAATCGTAGAGGTCGGGGATCCGGTAGCCCGAGTAGGCGCAATCGTCGACCCGCACCCCGGGGCCGCCGGGCGCCTGGTAGCGAGTGATGAGACCGGGGTTCGGGCGGAACTGGTGGGCGGGATCCTCGGCGTTGATCCGGCACTCGATCGCCCAGCCCTGCGGCTCGGCACCGTTCCGCCACCGCTCGCTCAGGGCCCCCCCGGCCGCGATCCGGATCTGCTCCTTGACCAGGTCGACCCCGTAGACCTGTTCGGTGACGGTGTGCTCGACCTGGATCCGGGTGTTCATCTCGAGGAAGTAGTAGTGGCCGTCCTCGAAGATGAACTCGCAGGTGCCGACGCTGTCGTAGCCGACGGCCCGGGCCATCCGCACGGCCGCGTCCCCCATGGCCCGCCGCAGCTCGGGGGTGATGACCACCGAGGGCGACTCCTCGACGAGCTTCTGGTGACGGCGCTGGATGGTGCATTCGCGCTCGCCCAAGGCGACGCAGTGGCCGTGCCGGTCCGCGACGACCTGGATCTCGATGTGCCGCGGTCGGGTCAGGTAGCGCTCGACGAACACCTCGCCGCTACCGAAGTAGCTCTCGCCTTCCCGCATGCCCTTCGCGAGGGCGGCCGGAAACTCGTCGGCCGCGCGCACGACCTGCATGCCCCGTCCACCGCCTCCCGCGGCGGCCTTGACCACGCAGGGGTACCCGTGGAGGTCGGCGAAGGCGACCGCCTCGGCCGGGTCCGCGAAGCTGCCGGTGAGCCCGGGCACGACCGGGACCCCCGCCTCTTCGGCCATCTTGCGGGCGACGGTCTTGGAGCCCATGAGGGCGATCGCCTTGGGGTTCGGCCCGATCCAGGCGAGGCCGCGCTCCTCGCAGGCCAGGGCGAATCCGGCGTTCTCGGACAGGAAGCCGTAGCCGGGATGGACGGCCTCGGCCCCGGATTGGTGGGCGATGGCGAGCAGGGCCTCGATCTGCAGGTAGGTCCCGGATCCGAGGCTGAAGGCCTGGTCGGCCATCTGGACGTGCCGGGCGTCGCGGTCGGCCTCCGGGTAGACGGCGACGGTCCGAATGCCGAGCTCTTGACAGGCCCGGATCAGCCGGAGGGCGATCTCTCCGCGGTTGGCGATGAGCACTTTCGAAAACATGGGGGCGATCCTTATCCGGTGGCTTGGCGGAACGCCCCATGATACCAGACCGCTCCGTCGCCTGGCGCCATTCCTCGCTTCCGCGCTGACGAGACCCCGGCGGGTTTTTCGGCAGTCACGTCCTTCAAGGGACGGCAAGGGCCGCGAGTAGGATGGGAACCATGAAGGCGTCAGGCATGAAACGACGAATCGCCGCATGGTCACTCCTGGTCGGGGTGACTCTCCTGGCCACCGCCTGTCAACGCGGGCGCGACGACCCGAATCCCATGGGGCCGCTCAGCCTTCCGGCCGGCGATCCGACCCTGCACTTCCGCGTGCGCCCCCCGGTCGTCTACCCCTACCGTCCCGCGCCGCGCGCCACCGCCTCGCTTCCCACGGCCGTTTACGGAACGTTACCAACCCGATGGGATCGGTAAGTTCTTAACGTTAATTTAACAACCGATAACCCTTCCGAGGCGCCCGCTCGCTCCGGGGCCCAGGGAGGACTCGTTGGCCATCCGCCCGACCAGCACCACCTACCTGCGGATCCCCGCGCCTACGTCCTTTCCCCTCCAGGGAGGGGCCTCGGCCATGCCGGACGCCGTCCAGGTCCAGGGACGCCCGATCGTGTCGGTCGGAGGCCAGAGCGGATCCGGTTGGTGGCAACGCCTCGGGCAGTTCCTCTCCGGGATCTGGGCCTGGCTCACCCACTGGTTCCACAAGCCCCCCGCACCGGTCGCCCGCACCGTCACGGTGGTGCCCGGCGACACCCTGTCGGGGATCGCCCAGCGCGAACTGGGCGATGGCCAGCGTTGGCGCGAAATCTACGACCTCAACCGGGATCAGATCAGCGACCCCAACCTCATCTATCCAGGTATGGTCCTCAAGCTGCCGGACGGCGGGACACCGGCCCCTGAGCCCGCGCCGTCTCCCGATCCGCAGCCGGCCCCCTGGACGGGCGGTGGCGACATCGGGGTGGGGCTCGCGATCCCGCCGGCGGGGACCAACCCGTCGCATGCCGTCATGGATACCCTGCTTTCGCGGGCGGCCGACAAGTACGGCATCCCCCGCGAGATCCTCAAGGCCGTCGCCCTGCGGGAAAGCAGTTGGCGGCAATACGATTCGTCCGGCGAGGCCGTGGCCGGGCGCAACTCGAGCTCGACGGACTGGGGGGTCATGCAGATCAACGACTACTACCACCCCGACGCCTTTCCCAGGGCCAAGACCGACGTGGCCTTCAACATCGACTACGGGGCGAAGTACCTGGCCTCCCAGTTCCGGCGCTACGGGAGCTGGCCGGACGCGGTCGCGGCCTACAATGCGGGCAGCGTCCGGAGGACGGCCTCCGGCCAGTATGTCAATCAGGCCTACGTCGACTGGGTCATGGCCCACGCCGAGCAGTTCAAGTAGGCGAGAAGAGGGCCTCTCGGGCACCGCGATCGAGCGGGAGGAGCCACGGATCGGGGCCGGACGTCCCCTCAGGGCAGTCGTCGGGAGCCGCGATCGCCTCGATCAGGTCGGTGGCAAGCAGGCTGCGCCCGTTGCCTCGGGTGGCCGCCAGCTCCCCACACCTCCCGTGCCAGGCAACCCCTGAGCGAGCCGCCTGCTCGGTCGAGAGCCCTTGGGCGAGCAGGCCTCCGAGGATCCCGGCGAGCACGTCCCCCGACCCGGCGGTGGCCATGGCCGGATGGCCCCCGACGTGGATTCCGTAGCGGCCCGCGGGAGTGGTCACGATCGTGCGGGCTCCTTTCAAGACGGCGATCGCCCCGGATCGTTCCGCCAGGGTTCGAGCGGCTGACAGGCGATCGGCCTGCACCCGCTGGACTGGCCAGTCCAGGAGGCGTCCAGCCTCACCGGGATGGGGCGTGAGGAGGCGATCGCCCGCAACGGGAACCCCGAGGATCTCGGGCTGGAGGGCATCTGCATCCAGAACGAGGGGCCGATCCCACTCCCGGTACAGCCGAGTCGCGAGGGCGAGGGAAAGAGGATCCCGTCCGAGCCCGGGGCCGACTACCCCGGCCGTGGCCCGCCCGAGCCAGGGTTGGAGCGTCTCCCAGGCCTCGTCCCGGATCGCTCCGTCCGGGGTCTCCGGCAGGGGCAGCACCAAGGCTTCCGGCATCAGCCCCGCGACGACCGAGCGGATGCGCTCGGGGACGGTCACCACCACCACCCCGGCTCCGATCCGGCCGGCCGCTCGGGCAACTAGGGCCGGTGCCCCGCTCATATGGTCGCTTCCCCCGACCACGAGCAGCGTTCCGGCCTGACCCTTGTGAGCCGAGGGCGATCGCGCGGGCAGCGGGTCGCATGACAGCAGCGTGCCGGGTAGGCCGCCGAGCAGCTCGGCTGGGAATCCGATGTCGCCCAGGACCAGGCGCCCGACCGAGGCGAGGGCGGGGTCCGTGACGGTGCCCACCTTCACGAGGCCTGCCGCCACCGTCCAGTCCGCCCGCACCACCTCACCGGGGGCCGTCCCGGTCGTGCCATCGAGGCCTGACGGCAGGTCCATGGCGATCACGGTCGCGCCCGAGTCGTTGAGGGTGGCGATCGCCTCCCGGCTGGTCCCCTCGGGGGCGCGGTTGAGCCCGAAGCCGAACATGGCATCGAGCACGACGGTGCGCTCGGACAGGCGCTCGGTCGGGGACCACGGCCGCGGAGTGACCCCCCAGCGCTGGAGCCAGGTGGCCTGCTGCGAGGTGGCGGGCGAACGCGGCTCAGTGACCAGGAGGACCTCTGGCTTTCGACCGGCCGCGGCCAACAGGCGGGCCGCTGCGAGCCCGTCCGCCCCGTTGTTGCCGGATCCCGCGAGCACCACAATCGGCCGATCGGGGGCCGTCACGCGCCGGGTGAGGGTCGCGAGGGCGAGAGCCGCCCGCTCCATCAGGAGGGCCTGGGGAAACCCCCAGCCGTCGATGACGGCGGCCTCGAGGGACTGGGTTTCGGCGACGGTGGCGACGTGGATGGGCATCGGTTCCTCCCCGAGCGCCCATCATAGCAGCCAGGCCTCAGCCAGGGCTGGATGCCCGGCGTTCGATGGGATAGCCGACCCGTCGCCGGCGCCAGCTCGCGTAGCCGCCGAACAGGGGGAAGGCGTTGACGTACCCCTGGGTCCGCAGCTTCTGGGCGATCCGGCTGCTCGTCGCTTCGCGGGGGCTGTCGCAGTAGATGACGATGAGGCGATCGCCCGGCACGGGCAGCACCACCCGCTCGGCTCCCATCAGGTCCTGGGGGCGGAAGTAGGTGGCCCCGGCGATCTGGGTGCTATCGGGGCGTTCGCGGACGTCGATCAGGTAGACGGGTTCGCCGCGGTCCATCTGGTGGCGGAGTTGCTGGATCGTGAGGCGTGGGACGGGCTCGATCGGGATCGGCATGGATCACCCTCCTTCGGGGGTGCCCCCATGCTCGTCGACCGCGGGCACCCGGGCGATGGCCGGATGCCCGAAGCGACTCGGTCACCTTGACGAGGCGATGGCCTACGACGCTTGGGGGCCGAGCACCTTGGCGACCGAGGGGATGGCCACGTGGCGCAGCAAGGGATCCTTGGCGATCGCCGTCTTGAACTGTTTGAAGTCGCGCTGGACCTGCTGGCCATAGAGCTGTCCGAACTGGCTCATCTCCTGGCCGAAATGACGCTCTCCGCCGAGGCTGGCGTATATCTGGGCGGCCCCCGCGAGGCCCGCCTTTTCGCCCGCCGCGTGGCCGACGGCCATCTCGGTGGCATAGTAATCGGCGAGCTGCATCATCTGCTTGGGGTCCTTGATCGTGGTCACGTCGATCGCAGCCTTGGAGGGCAGCACCTCGCGCACCAGGAAGGACTGGCTTTCCAGGGCGTCCCGCATTGGCATATCGACCTGGCCCATCAGGCGGTTCTGCGCCCCCTCCATCCAGGTGCTCCCGTTCATGAACCGGGCCGCCTGGGAATCGAAGCCGGCGACTCGATCGACGTAGGGCGCCATCGCCGCCGGGACCTCTTCCTTGAATTCCAGCACCCGGGCGGGCTTGCCGGCATCTGATTCCAGGAGCAGGTGGTAGCGGGCCCGTCCGACGCTGCCCGTCCCAGCGACGGCCGAGACGGCGTCGGTGACCCGGTAGGAGCCCAGTTCGGAAGCGAGTTCGGGGTTGGCCTTGAGGTACCGGGAATAGCCGTCCTTGAGGTCCGCGAATACCTGGGGCGTGATCGAGGTGCTGGTGTCCGGTTTCCGGAGGATCATGCGCTTGCCGTTCTTCAGCGGCGCCACCTGGTCGAGCCACTTGGCCGGGTCGACGTGGTCGGCATGGTCCAGGAGGTGCCGGACGATCTCGGGTTGCGGCACATCCGCCATGGTCATCGGGTGATCGATGAGCCGCTTCATGGTCTGGTGGTAGGTCCGGGCCATGCGGTCGACCAGCTCTCGCGACTCGTGAGGGGCGAAGCCCACCTGGTCCGCAGCGAGGTACAGCCCCGTGGCCATCCGCTTGAGATCCAGCCGGACAGATCCCGCGTAGGCCTCGTCGAAGTCGTTGGGGGCAAGGTGGACCCGGCCCGCCGCGTCGGACATGGTCCCGAAGTTGTTGGGGTGCAGGTCCCCCTGCAGGATCGTCTTGGGGCCGGCATTGATGGCCTTGCCCTCGATCCGCTGCATGTCGTGATAGAAAAGGTGATCGGTCCCCCGGAAGAACGAGAAGGCGTTCAGCGACATCCGCTCGTACTTGAGCTTGAGCAGGTCCGGATACTTGGCCAGGATCGGCGCGTTGAAAGCGGCGACTTCTTTGACGGCCGAGCGGTCGAGCTTCTTGAAGCCCTCCGCATCGATCCGGGCAAAGGCGCGAGCCCCGATGTCGGCCACCTGCTTGGCACCCTTGCGCGAGACCTCGGGCATGAGCGTGGCGGCGAGCGTCTGCGAAATCGACTGCATTCCCATCGAGCGATCCTCCTTCGTACTTCGCTAGGGATATCGCCCGTTCGCTCCGGGAGCGTCTTATCCTGTTGTCAAGATTGTGTTAAGATGGCGCGAGGTCCTGGTGCCGCCTTCGCAGCCGCCGCGTCTCCACGGCGAGCAGGCCCGCGACGGCGAGCCACATGACCAGGCTCGCCGGGACGAGGAAGGACCACAACAGTCCGAAGCCCCGCCGACCGACCACGTCCATGAAGAGCCACGCCGCGCCCTTTTGTTCGAGGGCACAGGCCATGGCCACCAGGCCCGCGCGGTACTCCCGCGACCACTTGCGTTCGACCTCGGGGTGGTGCAGGCCCGAGACTCCGAGCTGCCAGTTGCGGCGACCGCTCGTCGCGAGGGCATAGGCGAGGACCCCGAGCCCGACCAGCCCACCGGGCCAGAACAGCAGGCCGATCGGGATCAGCTGCAAGAGGATTCCCCACAGGAAGAGCCGCGTGTAGGCCCCCCGCTCCCGCAGGACCCAGAACAGGAGCCCCAGGAACGGAATCGTGAACAGCATGTAGAGGACGACGGGGGCGATCGCGGCCATGCCCCTGGTTATACCCGCTCCGTCCGCATCAGGGGTCGGGGGCGGGATCGACCCAGTCGGGCCACAGGGTGAGCGTGACGATCCGAGGGTCCGGGGGCCAGGTCAGCGAAAAGGGCAGGACCTGACCGGGCTCGGCGTAGGTGGGCTGGACGATGGCCGGCCTGGTCGTGACCAGCGACTGAGAGGCGTCGAAGAACCGGACCAGCACGATCACATGCCGGGCCGGGGCCTGGCCGCTGTTGGTGAGCTGGCCGTCCAGGCGCCACCACCCGAGGGAATCGGAGCTCACGGACTGGCCCAGCAACGACAGGTACGGGACCGGTGCCACCCCTGCCTGGATGGCCGGCGCCCGCGGGACCCAGACGACCTGCGGTTGGCCTTCGGGTACCGGAGCGGGCGTCGGGGAGGGAGTGACGGCAGGAGACGGGCTCGCCGTGATGGGAAGGGGAGCCCCCTGGTCCCCGCACGAAGCGGCGAACAGGACGCAGCCCAGCAAGCTCAGCCCGCGCCATCCGTGTCTCATGGTCCCAGCCTAAGGGTCGGTCCGGCCTCCGTCCATGGATCCTTTTCCCAGGCAAGTTCGTGGCCAGTCAGGGGGCCAGCATGCCTCGCACCGGTTCGAGCGTTCGGCCGCTCTCCAGGTAGGCCTGGACCCGCGCCAGGGCGACGATGGACAGGGCGTCCGTGATCTCGCCGCGCATGGCCATGCGATGGGCCTCGGACAGGGGGAGTCGGCGGACCTGAAGCTCCTCCGTGCCGTCTGGTTCGCTCACTCCATCGTGCAGGCCTTCGGCGAGGAACACGGCGCCGAGCTCATCCGTGACGCTGTTCGACGTGTGCAGTTCTCCTAGGTAGGTCCAGCGATCCGCCGTGAGCCCGGTCTCCTCGCGCAGCTCGCGCCTGGCCGCCTCGAGCGCCGACTCCGTCAGCGGTCCGCCTCCCTCCGGGATCTCCCAGGAATAGGCCTCCAGGGTGTAACGGTACTGTCCGACCAGCACCGTGTCGCCCTCTTCGGTCAGGGGCACGACCCCGATCGCCCGGTTCTTGAAGTGGACGACCCCGTAGATTCCGGGCTGCCCATCCGGTCGAGAGACCTGGTCCTCGCGGACCCTGATCCAGGGGTTGTCGTAGCGGAGCTCGCTCGAGTGGGCCCTCCAGGGGTTCCGCTCCTCGTTCACGGCTGCAGGGCCTGTCGGATGACGTGACCCGTGGCCTGCGCGGGGGCCGGGATCCCCATCAGCTGGCAAAGGGTCGGGGCCACGTCGATCGTCCTGACGGCTTCCAGGCGTCGGTGAGCGACACCCGGGCCCGTCATGAAGAAGATGGCGTGCATGCTGGGGCGCAGGGGATTGAAGATGTGGCCGCCGCTCCTGAGGGGCGATCGCCTCACCAGGACCTGGTCCCCATTCCAGCTCGGATTGAAGTACACGCCGGGGGCCAGATCGAGGTACAGGTCCCCGCCGGCGGGGCCCCCGATGCCCCACTCCGGGTCGGCTTGGGCCGCCTGGTACACCCCGGTTACGATCCGGCGGCGCGAATGGGGAAACCGGGCCCGCCGCAGGACGGCCGTGACCCGCTCGATCACGCCCGGCACCTGCTCGGGCCGGACGATGCCGCCCCGACGATCGAGGGTGTTGAGGACGACATAGGCCCCGTCATTGGGTGAGTACATGGCCTGGGTCCGGGTTAGGTCGACGTGGCCCATGGCATCGAGGACCAGCAGTCCCGCCCGGCGGAGCAGGACGTTGGGTCGGAAGTCCCACGCGAGCCCGTCGAACCCGTGGTCGCTCACGATCGCGAGGGCCGCTCGATTGCCGGCGACCCCGCGGGCGGCTCCGAGGAAGCCATCGACCATGCCCGCCACCTCTTCCAGGTAAGGCCAGAGGCGGGGGGCCACGTCGGGCCGGTAGGCCGGATTGTGCTGGTCGAGCAGCCCGTACCACAAGTGCTCGACCCCGTCCGGGTAGGGGACGTAGTTGACGAGCAGATCCCAGTCCTGGTGGGACGCGGCGTATCGCAGGCGGTTGATGCGCCCGATCATCGCATAGCGGACCGTCTCGAGCAGGCGATCCTCGGCCTCGCCGTTCCCCCGCGAAAGGAGGGTCGGGCCGAACTTCCCGTGGGCGTAAAGCTCCTCCGCGCCGCGCGGCATGAAGCCTCCGGCCCACTGGACGAGCCCGGCGTCGAACGAAGGTTGATTGCTCTGCTCGAGGACCACCGGGGTGTGGTAGAGCAGGATCCCGTGGGCGTCCGGATCCAGGTCGAAGAGTCGGAACGCGATGCTGGTGGTGGCCGTACCGAGCGAAACGGGCACCGGCAGGCTGAATTTGTCGACCTTGCCGGCCTCGCAGGGCCCCGGCTTCAAGACGATCGCCCCATCGGCCGACGCCTTGTCCGGGCGGATCTGGAGCGTGTCGTATCCTTGCACGGGGTCGGCCGGATCGTCGTAGACCAGGCCGTGCATGGGGTGGCCGGCCACCTTGAAGTCGAACTCATAGGGCTTCAACTGGCTTTGAGGGGGATTCACCCAGCCCGCGGCCGGGCGGAACGAACGGGTCGAGTCGAGCGTCCAGTCGGGCTCGGTCTCCCCGACGTAGCCGTCGACGAGGGTCGCGGGGGCCTTCCAGCCTGATCCGAAACGACCTTCTGGTCCGAAGGTCTCCATCGGCGCTTCCTGGGTCCCCTGCACCACGAGGGCTCGCTTGCCGTTGCGCGCGGCCGTCACCCAGATCGGCTCGGCGAGCAGCGAGGCGCTGTCGAAGCCCGAACGGTTCTCGAGGATCGTGTGGGCCGCGCGCGGCAAGAGCGGCACCTCGTTGCCCGTGATCCCGTTGACGTTGCCGTAGCAGCCCGTCCAGAGCGAGGCGTGTCCGACGGCCGTCTTGCTGGGGTAGCTGGTGAGGGCATAGTCCGCTTGCACTCCGGATCGAGCGATCGCCGACAGATTCGGCATCCGCCCCGTGGCCATCAGGCGGTTCATCAGCTGGGCGCCCGCTCCGTCTAGCGACACCACCACCACTTTGGTCGGCTGGGCCGCCACGGCCGGCGGGAATCCCGCGCTTGCGAGCGTGAGCAGGGTCAGAAAGGCCACGTGGACCGGTCGACTCATCAGGTACCTCCTCGAAACCACAGGATTCTACCATTCCACCGGCCCTCGACCGGGCGTGGTAGCGTCATGAGAGCAAGTTCCTGCGAAAGGAGTCCCATGGGCCCCGTCCTCGACGTCGTCGCCGCCCTCATTCGCGAAGGCGATCGCCTGCTCATCGCCCAACGCCTGCCAGGCAAGGATCAGGCCCTGCTCTGGGAGTTTCCGGGTGGCAAGCTGGAGCCGGGGGAGCGCCCCGAAGAGGCCCTCGCACGGGAAATTGACGAGGAGCTCGGGATCGGGATCGCGGTGGGGCCGCGTTTCATGGTGACCGAGCACGCTACGGCCGCGCGTCTCGTGCGCCTGCATGCCTTCTGGGCGCGTGCGACCTCGGGATCCCCCCGGGCCCTGCAGTGCCATGACTGGCGGTGGGTGACCCGCGAGGACCTCGCCGACTTCGCCTATCCCCCCGCCGACCTCCCCATCGTCGAGGCCCTGCGGAACCTCGCCGCGTGGCCCGAATAGGACCACGGCGCCATCATGCCGGCATTCGGGTGTATCATGGGGCGCCCGGCCACCTAAAGGCATGCGAGAGGGGGACGCCATGACCGCGACGACCGACATCACGAGCCTGCTGCAAGAACAGCGCCTGTTCCCGCCGAGCCACGAGTTCAGCGACCAGGCCCACATCGGGGGCATGGAGGCCTATCACGCCCTCGTGCGCGAAGCCGAGGCCGATCCCGAGGCCTACTGGGCCCGCCACGCCGAACGGGAACTGCACTGGTTCCGTCCATGGGACCGGGTGCTCGAATGGGATCTGCCCTTCGCCAGGTGGTTCGTCGGCGGCAAGCTGAACGTTTCCTACAACTGCCTGGATCGGCACCTCGCGACCTGGCGCAAGAACAAGGCCGCCATCATCTGGGAAGGGGAGCCGGGCGATCGCCGCACCCTCACCTACCAGCAGCTGCACCGTGAAGTCTGCCAGTTCGCCTCCGCCTTGCTCTCCCTGGGCGTCAAGACGGGCGATCGGGTGGCCATCTACCTGCCGATGGTCCCGGAGGCGGCGGTCGCCATGCTCGCCTGCGCCCGCATCGGGGCGACCCACTCGGTCATCTTCGGCGGCTTCTCGGCCGAGTCCCTCAAGGACCGGATCAACGACGCCGCCGCCAAGGTGGTGATCACAGCGGACGGCAGCTGGCGCCGCGAGGCAATCGTCCCCCTCAAGCTCAACGTCGACGAGGCCGTCAAAGGGACGCCCTCGGTCGAGCACGTGATCGTCCTCAAGCGCACGGGGCACGAGGTCCCGTTCCACGCCGGCCGTGACCGCTGGTACCACGAGCTTGTGGCCGAGGCCCAGGTCGACGTGCCGGCCGTCGAGGTCGATTCCGAGCACCCGCTCTTCATCCTCTACACCTCGGGCACGACGGGCAAGCCCAAGGGGGTCGTCCATTCGACCGGCGGCTACCTGCTCGGCACGACGCTCACCACCCGGTGGGTCTTCGACCTGAAGGACGAGGACATCTTCTGGTGCACGGCCGACGTGGGCTGGGTCACGGGCCACTCCTACGTCGTCTACGGACCTCTGTCCAATGGCGCGACCGTCTTCATGTACGAGGGGGCGCCCATGACGCCCACCCCGGACCGCTTCTGGGAGATGATCGACCGCTACGGCGTGACCGTCCTCTACACGGCGCCCACGGCCATCCGGGCGTTCATCAAGGCGGGGGATGCCTGGCCGCGCAAGCACAAGCTCGACAGCCTTCGCCTCCTGGGTTCGGTGGGCGAGCCGATCAATCCCGAGGCCTGGATGTGGTACCGCTCGGCGATCGGCCACGACCGCTGCCCCATCGTCGACACCTGGTGGCAGACCGAGACCGGGGCCATCATGATCACCCCCCTGCCCGGGGCGACCCCGACCAAGCCCGGTACGGCCACCCTGCCCTTCCCGGGCATCGCCGTGGCCGTCGTGAACAAGCATGGCGAGGAGGTCGCTCCCAACCAGGGCGGCTACCTGGTCGTCAAGCGCCCCTGGCCATCCATGATGAGCACGATCTGGGGCGACCCCGAGCGCTTCAAGCAGACCTATTGGTCCGAGATCCCTGGCATGTACTTCGCCGGGGACGGGGCGCGGCGCGATGACGACGGCTACTTCTGGATCATGGGCCGGGTGGACGACGTGCTGAACGTGGCCGGCCATCGGCTGGGGACCATGGAAATCGAGAGCGCCCTGGTCAGCCATCCGGTGGTCGCCGAGGCGGCCGTCGTGGGCCGGCCCGACGAACTCAAAGGCACGGGGATTGCGGCCTTCGTGACGCTGCAGTCCGGCACGACCGCCACCGAGGCCCTGCGCGCCGAACTGCGGGAGCACGTGGCCAAGGAGATCGGGCCGATCGCCAAGCCCGACGAAATCCGCTTCACCGACACCCTGCCCAAGACCCGCAGCGGCAAGATCATGCGTCGCCTCTTGCGCGACATCGCGGCCGGCCGCGAGGCCGTCGGCGACACGACGACCCTGGAAGACTACACGGTGCTCGCGCGTCTGCGCGAGGAGCAGGAGTAACCCACGACCACCATGAAAACCAGCCTCTCCATCACGGCCGTCTGTGCCATCCTCCTCGGCGTGCTCGACCGCATGCTCAATCGGCCCGGCCTCCTGGCCTGGAACCTGCGAGGGCTGCTCGCGATCCACCAGACCTACAGCCACACGCTCGCCCTCGTCGCGGTCGGGCTGACCTATCTGGCGGAGCCAATTCTCTGGACGGCGCTCGGCTTCGTCATCGCGGCCGTCATCGCCTCGCGGAAGGCCTATCGGGAAGCGGCCACGATCGCCATCGCGACCGGGGGAGCCGCGGCCATGACGTGGTTCCTCAAGCACATCACCCACGAAGAGCGGCCCCACCTCTTCGTCTCACCGGTCCACGACTCGGGCTACGCCTTCCCGAGCGGCCACTCGATCACGGCCTCGTGCCTGTTCGTGCTGTTCGCCCTCTTGTGGACCCAGGATCCGCGCCGGCGCCATGCCCGGCCCCGGCTCCTGGCTGTAGCGGGGGCGATCGCCCTCGTCATCGGGTTCACCCGGGTCTACCTGGGCGCGCACTGGCCCACCGACGTGATCGGAGGGTACCTGGCCGGCCTTGCGTGGCTCGGCGTCTGCTGGACGGGTTACCTCGCCGCGGAAAGGCGCCCCGAGGCCCGCTCAATAGCGTAAGAGCGACGCCACCTCGAACCCGGTCAACCGATCGCGCCCCTTCAGGACGTCGAGCTCGATCAGGAAGCTCAGCCCGACCACGTCGGCCTCGAGCTTGCCGGCGAGCTCGACGACGGCCGCGGCCGTTCCGCCCGTCGCGAGCACGTCGTCGACGATGAGGACCCGCTCGCGCGGCTTGAGGGCGTCGCAGTGGATCTCCAGGGCGTCGGAGCCGTATTCGAGCAGGTACTCGCAGCGATGCGTAGCCGCAGGCAGCTTGCCGGGCTTGCGGACCGGCACGAAACCCGCGTGGAGGGCGAAGGCGATCGCCGCCCCGAAGATGAACCCGCGCGACTCGATCCCGACCACCTGCGAGACCCCCTGGTCCGCGAACGGGGCGGCCATGCGGGATACGACCTCGCGCATGGCCAGGGCGTCCTGCATGAGCGGGGTAATGTCCTTGAACACGATGCCCGGCTTGGGGTAGTCCGGCACGTCCCGGATCCGGTCGCGCAGGTGGGCGGTGTCGTGGGTGAGCATCGATCGGGACCTCCGGGCAGCGGGGACGGCGCGGATCCATCCTAAAGGGCGCGGAGGCGGACTGTCCATCCGCCTCCGGCCCAATCGATTCGGTCGTGTCGCCCGAGCCTCAGGACGGGACCCGGATGTAGCCGCTGACGCGCGGCTTGGCGTACTCGGACAGGTTGTACTCCTTGCCGTCCCCGGCCCGGATCACCGGCATGAGCGGGTCGTCCGGCGCCGACGGCGTCACGACGATGGCGAGCGTCCCGTCCGAGAGACGCACCGGCGACTCGGGGGGATAGGGCAGCACGTGCTGCTCGAAGGCCGTCACCACCTCGGGCGTGAACTTGCCTGGCGCCACGCTCAGGGCGATCATGCGCGCCGAATGGGGCGACAGGAAGCTGCGTTCCGGGTGCGGGGTGATGTTGGCGTCGAAGATGTCGCAGATGCCGAGGATCTGTGCCTCGATCGAGGGGGTGGTCTCCTGACGGGGACCCGAGCCGTCCAGCCGCTCGTGGTGGTCGCCGACCCACCTAGCGATGCGCGGCAGGATGTCGACGTTCTCGCGCATGAGTTCGAATCCGACCGTGCCATGGTCGGGCAGCTTCAGCAGATCCGCTTTGCGGGGATGGGACTGCGGCATCTGCTTGCCGATGTCGTGGAACAGCGCCGCGAGGGCGAGTTCGGACATCTGTTTGGCCGTAAAGCCGAGCCCGCGCGCGACGGCCATCGCGTAGATGGCGACGTTGACGGCATGGGCTGGCTCGTAGGGGCCGTGGGCGCGCAGGTAGGGGACCGGCTGGGAGGGAGGAGGGATGAGCTTGACCAGCCGCGCGACGATCGACTCCGCCCAGGGCCAGTCGAGGGCGCCGTGCGGCTTGAAGCGGTCCATGAGGGTCTGCACGTCGTCGCAGACCTCGGCGACGACCGCCTGTCCATAGGTGACGAATCCGGGTTCGTGGGTGCCTGCCATCGGGTCTCCTTGGAGGGGGCGCGGAAGCGGGGCGGAGGGATCCCCCTCCGCCCCGTGCCAGGTGGATTAGGTCTTGGCCGGGCTGAACAGCTTTGCCTGGAAATCAGCGGCCTTGTCGGGGCCCACCAATTCCTTGAGGACGGCGAGTTGCTCCGAGGGCTTGGAGAGGCCCTTGATGCAGTCCTCGAGCGAGGTGCTGGGATCGGCCAGGGCGTGCAGGAACTTGTCGCGTTCCTTGGGATCCGATATCTTCTCCGCCAGCTTGGCGATGTCGATCCCGCCCCCGGTGCGCGCCTTGGCCAGGACGGCCTTGGCGAGGTCCGGGTTCTTGATCTTCTTGAACAGGTCGGCTCCGGGACCCTTGGTGGGGGGAGCGTCCGCCCCGCCGGTGCCGGCGGTCGCCATGTCCTCGAAGGCCTTGCGTAGCTGCTCGAAGGGGTCGATGCCGAGGGTCGGGCCTGCCCCGGTACCACCGGCGCCGCCGACTCCGCCCACCCCGCCGCCACCGGCGCCACCGCCGCCGCTGGTGTCGTTCTTGGCGACCCAGGTGCTGTTGGGGTTGTCGTCGAAGTCACCGAACAGGTCGGAGTGGACGTTGCCCTGGCCGCGGTTGGGCGAGACGTCGCCCTCGATATTGAGGGCCGGGCAGGTCGTCTTGTCGAGCTCGAAGTGGTCTCCGCCCTTGGTGTCGATGATGACCCGATTGCCGTCGGAGGTGATCTTGGTGCCGTTCTCGGTGGTCATCGGCGGTGTGGCCGCCTTGCCATTGACCATGAGGGTGCCGTTCTTGTCGTAGGAGATCTGGTCGCACTTCCCGGTGTCCTTGTTGAGGCTGCACGTGATGTCGACCTTCTGTAGCTCCCCGTCCGTGAAGTCGCCCGTGACCTTCAGATCCTTCGGATTCTGCTGGTCCCGCATGAGTTCAGTCGTCCCGTTGGCCATCGAGGTGGGAACCTTGATGGAGCCCTTGGGACCGTTCACAGTTGCCCCGCCCACGGCGCGGCCGCACAACTCGTTTCAGGGGTCGGGGCTGCGCGGTCCGTCGACGATCGAGAAGTGGGTCTTCTTGATGGGGCCCTTCTGCTGGGTAGTCTTGTTATCCAGGGCCGGCTTCGAAGTGAACGGCTCGAGCGTCGGATGACTCTCGGCTACGGGCTCCGGCCGGGGCGGGAGCGGCTTGCGCAGGTCCTCGGGGACCACGGTCGCCTTGAAGGACTCGATGCCGCCCGAAGCTGTTTGTCCGCCCCCGATGGTTTTGGAATCGCCGGCCGGGGCGGCGGTGGCCGGGGTCGCGAACCCTCCGGGCGGATTGACCGCCGGGGTGGGGCCCGCAGGAATGGAGGTGACTGGTGTGCTACCAGCCGGGTTGATTCCTGACATGACTTCCTCCCTGTGACTGGTTGAAGCGGAGGGTGACCTGCCGCTCGGCTACGGGACTGTATACCCGCCGGCGCCGGGGCCACACCTGTGGGCCCCGCGTTACCACCGGTTCATCCGCGAGAGGGCCGTCCGGTTTGCGCCATTTGAAGGAAACTTGTCGGAATCGAAACACTCGGGGGAGATCGCTTAATCGTTCCGCAACACGGCACCCGCCGGACGCTCCGGCGGATCCTCGCCGAGGGCGCGCTGGAACTTGGCCTGGGCGATCGCCACCGCTTCCGAAGCCTGGTAGGTCGCGACCTCGGCCTGCAGCAGAGCGAGCTCCGCGTCCTGGAGATCGAGGGGGGTGGCCAGTCCCCGCCGCAGGCGGCTCGCCGCGAGGGAGTAGGTCCGATCGGCCAGGTCGTACTCCCGAAAGGCGAGATCTTGCCGCTCTTGCGCTTCCAGGAGGCCGTCCCGGGCCTCTTCGACGTCGGCCATGGCCTGGCGCACGGTCGCATCGCGCATGGCCATCTGGTGATCGGCCGAAAGACCGGCACGCCGGTACTCGGCGTCGCTCTTCCCGCCGTCGAACAGGTTCCAGGAGACGACGGCCATGATGCTGATGTCCGGTTGCAAGCTGTTCCCGAGGGTCCCGACGCCGGCGAACGTCGAGGTCCCGATCTCGGCCGCGCTGGCCTGCAGGCCGATCGAGGGCCAGAGGGCGTGGGAAGCGGTCCGCCGCTTGAGCGCCTCCTCGTCGGCCTGGACACGGGCCACCCGGACGTCTGGCCGCTGCGCGAGGGCACGGTCGAGGCACACCTTGAACACTGGTACCTCGAGGGGATGCGCCACCTGGTCGGCAAGCGTGACCGGCCGATCGGGTGACCAGCCCAACAGGATGGCCAGCGAGGCCTCGGCCTTGCGAGCCGCTCGCGCGGCTTGCCGGCAGTCCGCCTCGGCCGTGAGGGCCTTGGTCTCGGCCTGCAGGACATCGATCGGGCGTGTCATGCCGCGCTCGGCACTCTTGCGGGTCGCCTTGAGGTGCTCGGCCGCCAGGTTGCGCGCCTTCTCCTTGAGAGGCAGCTGCTCGCGGGCCGCAACGAGCGTTTGGTAAGCCTGTTCGACGTTGCTCGCCGCCTCCTGGCAGGCCGCCCGATACAGCTCCCGGGCGATCTCCGCCTCCATCCGGGCCTGATCGTTGGCGGGGCCGGCCTGCCAGTCGACGAGGGGCTGCGTCAGGGTGAAGCCCGTGGACACCGAGAGGTTCTGGGCCCCGAGCACGCTCGACAGGTTGCGGTTGGACAGGTGAGTGCCGGGCGGCAACTCGGCCAAGAGGTTGTTGGTGGGGCCAGCGGAGGTACTCAGGCTGAGCTGGGGAAGCCAACCCGCCTTGGCCTCGTCGACCATCACCTCGGCGATCCGCACCTTAACGAGGGCATCTCGCACCGAGGCGTTGTGATCGAGGGCGATGGTGCGCGCCTCGTCGAGCGACAGGCCGTGATCGTCCGACACGGCCGGCAGACTCGGGGTGGCCGCGAGCAGCCCCGTGAGCGCCAGGGTCCCGATCAAAGGAGGACCTTCACGGGCATGCCCGGTTTGAGGCGGTGACGCCCGTTGGGCACGGCGAGCTTGACCCGGATCGAGTGAGTGACCGGATCGACACGCTCGCCGAGGGAGCGGATTCGAGCTGGCAACGAGCCTCCCGAGTCCGTGGGCTCGACCCGGGCCGCGCGGCCGACCTGCAAGTGGCTGGCCTCGGCGACCGGCACGAAGGTCTCGACCAGGACCTGGTCGATCCGCAGCAGGTCTCCGAGCTTGGCCCCGGCGGAAACGACCTGGTTGCCGTAGAGCTGAACCGTGGCCATGACCCCGTCGGCCGGCGCGAAGACCTGCAGGTCCTTCAGGGCGTGCCGCTTCATGGTGAGCGTCAGGCGCTGTTCGGCCAGGCGATCGCGCTCGATCGCCTCCCGCTCCTCGGCGAGCTTCAAGGCGCTGCGGGCGTCGTCGAGGTCCTTGGCCGGCAGATTCTGGTCGGCGAACAGGGCTTCGTCCCGGGTGAGCGTCTCCTTGGCCTGCAGGACGTTCATGTGTTCCAACCTCAGCTGGGCCTGATGCTTGATCTGAGCATCCAGGAGCTGGATCTCGCCCTTCAACTGGGTTTCGTCCAGGGACAGGAGGAGCTGGCCTCGATGGACCGTCTCTCCCTCCGAGACGTAGACGTGGCGGACCGTTCCCCCGGACGGGGTGACGACCGGAATCTCGGCGAGCGGAAACACCGTCCCGACGCGGGCGACGGCGCTGGCCCGGGCCGGATCCGCGGTGGACAGGGCGATCGCCACTCCCAGGGTCAGCCAGCGCGTTTGCCAGGTCACGGTTTGAGCCTCCACCAGGTCAGTTGCAGCCACGACCACGGATCGTGCCACAAAAGGTCGGCGAGGGGCCGTGAGCCCGACACGATCTTGGCCGTGCCCCGCATGCCGGTCCGCAGCAGCCCCCCTGCATTCTCGACCTGGGCCGTCACCTTGAACGCCGGCTTCGCCCCGTTCGCGGCGGGCAGGGCCTCGGGGCTGATCAGGCCCACCCGGCCCGCAAAGGTCCGGGCCGGAAAGGCCAAGAGGCGCAAGGCGACGGGTTCGTCGACCGCCACGCGATCCAGATCGGATTCGTTGACCGTGACCTCGATGGTGACCCGCGAAGTATCGGCCAGCTTCAGCAGCTCCTCCCCGGGGCCCAGGCTGAGCCCGACCCGTTCGGCGACCTTGGGGGTGATGACGACTCCGGTCATCGGCGCCCTGAGGAGGGCATGGGCGATCTTGGCGGACAGCAGGGCGGCTTCCGAGGCCAGGCCCTGCTCCTTGATCTCCTCGATCCCGACGGCCCCCACGTCGGAGGCGAGTCGCAGCTGCTGGATCCGGACGCGGCTGAGCGCGAGCTCGGTCTGGACATTCTGCGCCCGCAGACGCAGCTCGCGGTCGTCGAGCTGGGCGATCGGCTGACCCGCCTTCACCACCGCCCCCTCGTCCACGAAGACCTGGTGGACGATCCCCCCGTCGCTCGTCGCGACGCTGGCCTGGGTCGCGGGCAGCACCTGCGCCGGTCCCGAGACGGTCTGGGGCAGGCGAACGAGGCCGAGGACGAGCGCGAGCGCGGCCGCCACCGCGAGGCCAGGCACCAGGCGATTGGTTCGCTGCTTGCGCGGGGCGAGCAGGCCCTGGATGCTCCGCATGCTGAAGGTCGGGACCTGCCGGTAGAGCAGGGAGTTACGGATGGCCACCGTGACCTGCGAGGCCAGGATGCTGATGATCTCGAGATCGGTCTCGGTGAACGACTGGCTCGGCCGGGCGTCGAGGACCATGAGCCCGACCAGCCCCTCTTCGTCCTGGAGGGGCAGCACGATTACGCTACAGGCATCGGCCGCGACCATGTAGGCCTGGATCACGTCGTCGAAGACGGGTTCGCGGTTGAGCTCGTCCCAGAGGTCTTCACCACCCTCCGAGCAGACGAGGTAGGTCATGTCTCCCACCTCGGCCATGTGGTTCACGAAGGTGACGAGCGGCTTGTGCTTGGGGTCTTTCGGATCGAGCTGCTCGGTGCCGGAGATGGCGTTCAGGGCGAGGCGATCGCCCTCGACCAGGGCGATCGCGCAGCGCTCGTAGCTGACGACGAGGGAAAGAATGTTCGCCGCCGTCTTCAGGATGCGGTCGAGATCGAGGGTGGAGGCGATCTCGCGGCTGATCTTGAGGAGGACCTGAAGCTCCTTGACGCGGCTCTCGGTTTGGTAGAGCCGGGCATTCTCGACGGCGATCGCGGCGTCGATCGCGAGCTCGGCGAGCATGGCCAGGTCGTCGTCCGTGAAGGAGTCGGTGAAGGGGACCTTGTTGATGATCTGGATCGCCCCCAGGCAGCGATTGCGGGCGACCATGGGGGCGCAGATCATCGAGTGGGTGACGTATCCCGTGATCGAGTCGACGCTCTGCAGGAGGAAGACGTCCCGCTGGGCATCATCCACCCGCACGGGCTTGGAATGCTCGATCACCCAGCCGACGACCCCGGTTCCCCAGGGGATCCGCATGCCCTCGATCGAGTCTCGGACCAGGCCGGTCGCCGTCTCGCACTGCAGTTCCTGGGTCGGGTTCTTCACCAGCCAGATGGAGGCGGCTTCGGCGTTGAGCAGCTCCGTCACCTTGCCGAGCACGGATTCGAAGATCGTGTGCAGGTCCAACGACGAGTTGAACGTGCGCGTAGCTTCGCGCAGCAGCTGGAGGCGGGCTACGCCTGCCTCCAGACCGACCGCGGGTTCGAAGAACGACATGGTGGTGTTAAAACCTAAGGTCGAAACCCTGTCAAGCGAGCTGACTCCTTCGTTTCAGCCCGCTCCCCCCGCCTACCGCCGCCCCGGGTCCGCCGGACCTGGCGCGGCAGTCGGCCAGGGAATTGTCGCCGACCGTGGCCGACCTGTCTGTGTCGGCCATGGCATCCGATCTTAGACCGTGGCCTGGCGGAGCTCGGCCTCGGCCTCCTTGACCTCGAGCTTGGTTTCCTGGATCTCGGCCTTGGCCTGGTCGAGTTCGTTCTGAGCCACCTTGAGCTCGTTGTTGGCCTGGTTGATGTCGGCCTGGGCCTGTTTCATGTCAGCCGCTGACCCGCGGTCCTCGGCGGCATCCGCCTTGTCGAAGGCGGCATCCCGGTGATCGTATGCCTTGGCCTCGTCGTTGAAGGCCTTGGCCTCGTGATCGTAAGCATTGGCCTCGCGATTCAGGGCCTTGTCCAGCTTGGCCTGGGCTTCGGCCCGGGTTGGCCCGTGGCTTTCGGTCTTGGCGGGTTCAGCCGCCTTGGCCTTTTCATGGCCCTCGGCCTTGCCGTGTTCCTCCCGTTTGGCCCCACCGTGATCCTTGTCGTGATCTCCGCCCCGGGGCGATTCATGGCCCTCGACCTTGCCGTGTTCGGGTTGCTTGGCCTGCCCATGGCTTTCAGCCTTGGAGTGTTCAGGCTCCTTTGCCGGCCCGTGGCTTTCGGCCTTGGCATGCTCGGCCGGTTTGGCTGACTCGTGGGTCTCTGGCTTGGCATGGGCGGCTGGCGAATTCTGATGGGCTTGGTTGGCCGGTGCGGCATGCGGCTGAGCCGGGGCGCTGGCGTGAGGCTGGGCCACAGGGCCCGCCGACTTGACCGGGTCGTGGTTCTCGAGCCTGACGCCCTGCACGTGTTGGGCCGGGGAGGCGCCGTGTGGCTGGGGGGCCGGCACGGTGCCGTGAGGCTGGGCTGGCGCCGTGGCGTGAGGCTGAGCCGGGGCGCTGGTGTGAGGCTGGGCTGCGGGAGCCTCGTGAGGCTGCGTCGGAGCGCTGGCATGAGGCGGCGCGGGCGGAGCACTGTGGGGCTGTGCCGGGGCGCTGGCGTGAGGCTGGGCTGGCGCCGTGGCGTGAGGCTGAGCCGGGGCCTCGTGCGGTTGAGTGGGGGCGGTGGCCTTCACCGGATCGTGGCTCTCGAACTTGAGACCCGGGGCCGGTTGCGCGGGAGTGGTGCCGTGAGGCTGGGCGGCCGGTGCGCTGTGAGGCTGAGCCGGGGCGCTGGTGTGGGGTTGCGCAGGCGCCGTGCTGTGGGGCTGGGCAGCCGGAGCTTCGTGAGGCTGCGTCGGGGCGCTGGCGTGAGGCGGCGCGGGCGGAGCGCTGTGAGGCTGTGCCGGGGCGCTGGTGTGAGGCTGGGTGGCGGGAGCCTCATGAGGCTGCGTCGGAGCGCTGGCATGAGGCGGCGCGGGCGGAGCACTGTGGGGCTGTGCCGGGGCGCTGGTGTGAGGCTGAGCCGGGGTCTCGTGCGGTTGGGTGGAGGCGGTGGCCTTCACTGAATCGTGGCTCTCGAACTTGAGACCCGGAGCCGGCTGCGCGGGAGTGGTGCCGTGAGGCTGGGCAGCCGGTGCGCCGTGAGGCTGGGTGGCCGGTGCGCTGTGAGGCTGAGCCGGGGCGCTGGAATGGGGTTGCGCAGGCGCCGTGCTGTGGGGTTGGGCAGCCGGAGCCTCGTGAGGCTGCGTCGGGGCGCTGGCGTGAGGCTGCGTCGGGGCGCTGGCGTGAGGCGGCGCGGGCGGAGCGCTGTGAGGCTGTGCCGGGGCGCTGGTGTGAGACTGGGCTGGCGCCGTGGCGTGAGGCTGCGCCGGGGCCTCATGGGGCGGTTGAGCGACGGCGTGAGGTTGAGTGGGGGCCGTCGGATGACTCGGCTCGTGGGTTTCCAGCTTGACCCCGTGAACCGGATGCGCCGGGGAAGCGGCGTGAGCCGGGGCCGCATGGGGCTGAGTAGGGGCGGAATGGTGCTCCGAAGCCGGGGCCGAATGGGGATGGCTCGGTTCGGCTGCCTTGATGGGCTGGTGGGACTCGAATCGCGCCTCGTGGGCCGGGGGTTGCGGGGGCGTCGAATGGGTGGGCGGGACCGGATGGGCCACGCCGGTCGGTTTTCCCGGGTCGAGATGGGCTTGGGCCGGTTTGGCGGCCTCGTGATGCGACTCGATGGGCTTGCCTGGCTCGGGATGGTGGTCCCCCGGTTTGGCAGGCTCGTGGGCCACTTCACCCGGCCTCGCCGCACCTTGCCCGGGACCACCCGATTCACCATGGTGGGCCAGGCCCCGCAGTCGGCGCGCCTCCTCCTCGGCTTCCCGCGCGTCGGCTCGGGCTTCCCGGGCCTCGTCGCGATCGTGGTGATGGTGGTGATGTCGGCCCTCGTGCTCGTGGCCCTCGCCACGGCCTTCGTGACCGGTCCCCTCGTGGCTCTCGGCCCCGTGGGCACCATGCCCGCCGTCCACATCCCCGTGCAGGGCCCCGGCTGCACTGCCCATCAGCGCCGCACCCGACACCCCGACTCGTGGGGCACGTCGCTCTTCCAGCTCCTCGAAACCCAGTTTTGCAGGCTTGCGGTCCTTGGGATCCGTCATCGTCGGGCTCCTTTCAGAAGAGCAATCAGCGGCGTGAAGCCATTCGATCGGCTGGGCCGGGTCAAAACAAGCGAGCCTTCCCGATCTCACCTAACCCGAGAAATGTGTTCTTTTTGTTGCGGTCGGATCTCGGCCGGATGCCGGTTCGGGGATCGACACCCATCACATTCCCTCGTCCGAATTAACGATAACTTCACTCCTGAGATCCGGCTCACCGGGCGGGTATGACAAGAGTCACACGCGCTCCGGATCGAGCGGCGAGGCCGATGGGAAAGGGATGATGGCGGCGGAGTCAGTCCTGGATCGCGAACAGGGGCCCCCCCCGCGACTCCGCCCCGATCTGACGATCACCCGCCAGGTGCAGGGGGGCGAGACCTCCTACATCGTCAAGGTTCCCCAAACCGGCAAGTATTACCGGTTCCGCGAAGCCGAACACGCCCTGTTGTCGCAGCTCGACGGGAAACGACCGCTGGCATTGGTCTTGGAGAGCGTCCAGCTCAAGTTCCCCGAGCTGGGCCTCACGATGGACGACCTGACCGACTTCCTCGAGTCGCTCGCCGGGATCGATCTGCTCGAGCGCACCGCCACCGAGCAGAACCTGATCCTCCTCGAAAAGCTGCGAGACCAGCGCCGGCGCACCTTGCAGCGCCAGTCGAAGGCCATGGGCAGTCTCCTCTACCTGCACTTCAAGCTCTGGGATCCCGACGCCTTCTTCGATCAGGTGATTCCCTACCTGCGATTCGTCTGGACTCGGCCCTTCGTCATCGGATCGCTCGTCCTCTTCGCGTATGCCGCCTTCCTCAACCTGCGGGAATTCAACCAGCTGGCCCAGGGGGTCAAGGCCCTCTACGGCTTCGTCGGCTACGAGTGGTTCGACTACGGCCAGATCTGGGTGATGTCGCTCGTCATGATCGTCTTCCACGAGTTCGGGCACGGCCTCACCTGCAAGCGGTTCGGCGGCGAAGTGCATGACCTGGGGTTCCTGCTCATCTTCCTGAACCCGGCCATGTACTGCAACGTATCGGATGCCTACACCTTCCCCAATCGCTGGCACAAGCTCTACGTCACAGCGGCCGGAGGCTTCGTCGAGCTCTGGTTCTGGGCGGTCTCGACCGTCATCTGGACCCTCTCGATGCCGGGCACGTGGCTCCACACCTTCTGCTTCCAGGTGCTGGTCGTCAGCGGAGTGTCGACGCTGGCCATGAACTTCAACCCGCTGGTCAAGCTCGACGGTTACTACGCGTTGCTCGACATCCTCGGCGTCTCGAACCTGCGCGACAACTCGATGGGGCTGGTGAAGGCATGGTTCAAGCGCCACCTCTTCCGCCTCGAGGTCGAGTGGCCCGTCCTCTCACGGCGGCTCGTCCGGATCTACGCTCTTTATGGTGCCCTGTGCGTCCTCTACACCGGACTGATGATGCTGTTGATGCTCGGCATGTTCAAGAACCTCTTCCTGGGCACCATGCAGTGGCTCGGCGTGCCGTTCTTCGCGCTGGTCGTCTATCTCCTGTACGGAAACATGGCCCGCCAGCTGGGTCACTTTCTGCATGGGTGGTGGGGGGTCAAGGTCCAGGGGGCGGCGCGGCCGCGAGTGGTCTCGGCCGTGGCCGCGGCGGTCCTGATTCTGGCGATCGCCCTGGCCACCGTCCGGCTTCCGTGGACCGTCCAGGCCGACGTCACGCTGGATCCCGCTCACCGGGGCCTCGTGAGGGCGATCGCCGCCGGTTGGGTGCTGGCGGTCAAGGTGGTCTCCGGCGAGCGGGTCCACGCCAGCCAGGTCGTGGCCGTGCTCGACAACCCGGACCTCGCGACCGATCTAGCCAAGCTGGAGGCCCGGACCGCCGAACAGCGTCGCATGCGCGCCGAGGCTCTGTATGCCGGCGACCTGGGTGGGGTCGCCAAGACTGAGGCCCAGCTCGCGAACCTGGCCGGCCAGTTGGCCCAGCGCCGGCGCGATCAGGAGAACCTGACCCTGCGCTCCCCGGTGGACGGCGTGGTCGTGACTGATCGGGTCCAGGACAAAGTGGGGACGCCCGTCGCCCCCGGGGCGGTCGTGCTCGAGGTCGCGGACCTCACGACGCTGCGGGCCCGCATCCCGATCCCCGAAACGGAGCTCGGGGACCTGGGGGCAGGAGACCGGGTGGTCATGATGCTGACGGCGTTTCCGGGACGGGAATTGCACGGAGTCCTGGAGCGTGTGGCCCCGCTCGGACAGGCCGCCATCGACGCCACGGCCCATGCGGCGGTGTCGACCTACGAAGGGAGCATGCCGGTCGTCAACCGCGATGGCCAGCTGCACCCTGGCATGACGGGCCGAGCCAAGATATACGGGCGCACGCTGCCCCTCTGGCAAATCTGGCAGCGTAAGGCGATTCATTGGGTCGGGCTGGGGTGACGCTTCCATCTGAGGAAACAGGCCTTCCCGGTCGATACGGTTTGGAGTGGGGTTCGAGAGTGCCCTTGACCAGCGGCAAGCATCCAGTTTGACCACCCATCCAGCACGGGCATCGGGGCCTCCCCTTCGGGGGAAGGCCCGCTTCGGCATGGACTTATGTCGAGATTAAGAGCAAGGAAAATTACACCAAATTAACACAAGAGTAACAGTTTGGTGACGATAACCCTCGTGTGGTTGGAAGTTGGGTTTTCGTCGTCAGATAGGAGACACCCGTGAAGAAGCTCGCGATCGCACCCCTCGCTCTCGCCTTCCTGGTGGGTTGCGGACAGGTCCCCACGCAGCTGTCGGTCGCCCCGATGGCGGTCACGTCGGCCACGACGATCGTCAAGGACCTGGGCTTCAAGTCGAACATCTCGGCATCGGTCCACGTGGTGTTCCCCAACAAGCGGTCGGTGCAGGCCATCACCGCGGGCTGGACGGTCTCGGACATCTACCAGTACGACCTGGTGCTCAACGACATCACCGACCCGGCGAACGCGAAGGCGTTGGTCTGCTTCTCGATCAGCTGCAAGAACGGCAATGCCGAGGCGATGTTCACGCACCTCAAGCCCGGCTCGAAGTACCAGGTGGTGGTGACGGCCAAGGGCAACCGCGGCGGCACGGCTCCTGACCAGGTGCTGAACACGCAGGTCCCGGCGGATGGCTACTTCGATCTGACCAAGACCCCGGCCGACGCGGGCGCCGAAGAACTTTCGACCTCGATCACGGTCCAGTTGGACGGCGCCTACGACCGGTCGGGCTCGGTGAGCCTGGTGCCGCTCGACGGCAACACGATCGACGACGGTACCGGCCCCGCGGGCCAGGGTACCTGCACCGAGTGCGCGCAGCACGGCCTGATTGCGGCCGGCACGACGAGCTACGATTCGGTGTTCAAGGACGGGACGAGCGGTGACCCGTTCGACACGAAGCTGCAGGGCCGCTGGACCAATTCCAAGACGGGCAACGCCTGGGTACAGCGCGACTTCGGCGGGTGGTACAAGGTGCGCGAGCTCGACGTGCGCCACGCCTACAGCGACCTGCGGTTCGGCCCCTGCACGGGTGTGGTGCTGAAGCTCTTGACCAAGGGTGATAAGTGGGTGACGGTCGACGACATCGCCAACAGCAACCTGGACTTTTACGTGAAGCGCCTGGACAAGCCAGTCGAGGCCAAGGCGTTCCGCCTCGAGATGGCGTCCCAGAACGGGTGGTTCACCGCTCAGGGTCTGGGGGTCAAGGGCTCGAAGAGCGAGCATGGTGACGACGACAAGGACGATCACAAGGACGACAAGGAAATCTAGGCCCACCTTCGTCAGCCCGGTTCCCATCGGGGGCCGGGCTTTGCCTTACCGGCCCATAAAGGAGAGATGACGTGAAAAAGTTGACCGCGCTACCCCTGGCCTTCGCCCTTCTCGTCGGATGCGGCCAAGTCCAGCCCCTCGATTCCGGACTGGTGTCGAGCCATGGCGTGAGCGTTGTCTCCGACCTGGGTTATCCAGGCGGTATGACGGCCCGGATCGCGCTCGGGTCGGCCAGCGATTCTCGGGCCGTGCAGGCCCTGGCCTTCACCGGGTGGACGATCGCCGACATCTACGAATACGACCTCACCCTGAGCGACGTCACCGATGCCCAGCACCCCAAGGATCTGGTCTCTCTGACCGTCGTCTGCAAGGAAGGCAACGCCGAGGCCGTCTTCACGCACCTCAGGCCCGGAGTGAAGTACCGGGTGCGGGCGATCGCCAAGGGCAATCACGGCGGTACCGCCCCCGACACGGTCCTGAACACGAAGCTTGCCGCGGACGGTTGGATCGACCTCTCGCAGACCCCGGTCGACGCGGGTTCGGCCGAGCTGACCGTGACCATCCCCGTCCAGCTGGACGGCGCCTACGACCGTTCAGCCGTGATCGGTCTGGTGCCGCTCAGCGGGCACACAATCTCCAACGCCCCGGAAGCCGCGACCGGCTCTTGCCTGACGTGCGACCAGTCCGACCGGATCGCCACGGGGTCGACCCGTTACGATTCGACCGATCCGTCCGGGACCGACGGCGACGTGTTCAACAGCGATGGCCACGACCGCTGGACCAATGCCCACAACGGTTCGGCCTGGATCGAGCGCGATTTGCCCGGCTACTACGCGATCGACGAGGTCGACGTCCGCCACGCCTACGTCGACCTGCGCTTCGCACCCTGCCGCTCGATCGTCCTGAAGTTCCAGATCGCCGGCCAGGGCTGGCGAACGGTGGACCAGGTCTCCGATTCGAACCTGGACTTCTACTCCAAGAAGCTGGCCAATCCGGCGATCGCCAAGGCCTTCCGCCTCGAGATGACGGGCGACAATGGCTGGTTCTCGGCTACCGGGATCGTCCTCAAGGGCAAGCCCGCCCTCTAGGCCTCGAACGCGAAGGGATCCGGTTCCGCGCGGAACCGGATCCCTTCGCGTTCGAGGCGGCTCAATCCTGGTAGCGGATGGCGATCGCCGAGATGACGGCCTTGTTGACGGTGTGGGTGACCGCCGGGTTCACGGTCGTGACGCTCGTCTTCTCGGACCCGCCGTGGTGGTCGGGGGTGCGGTCTTCGTGGGTCGTGATCTCGCCAGGCGTCGTGTACTGGTCCTCCTCGGACGAGAACGACACCTCGATCAGGGCGTCAGCCCCCATACTGGCCGCCCGGCGGCGCAGTTCGTTGAAGGTATCCTCGCTGGACCCAAATACCTGGTGGGACACGATCCGCCCCAGCTTGACGTACTTGCGGGTGGGCTTGTCGGAATCGAAGATCTGGACGTGCTCGGGGGTGACCCGCGGGGCGTAGGTATCGCCGGAATAGTTGAAGGCTTCGGAGCGAGCCGGGATGCATCCTGTTACGGGACCGACGGTCAGCAGGCTCAACAGGATGATGGGCAAGGCCTTGGTGCGCATGAGGTTCCTCTCCACGTGTCTCGGGGATCAATCGGGGATTATAGCAATGATCGGGCTACCGAGATAAGAAGACGAGCGAGGGACCTCCTCGGTTCCGCGGAGGTCCTGGGCGCGGACCCGCTCGTTGCTCATCCGTTGGAGGCCGACGACACCATGGGACCGCGAGCATCGTGAGGAGGACCCATGGTGTCGAGACGATCCTTTCTGTCCCGGTCCGTGGTCGGCCTTTTGCTCCCGAGCGTACTCGCACGCGCCGCGACGGCGGAGCCCGTTGGGGACGGGGAGTCCGATGGGCTCCCTCCGCTCGCCCACCGGGTTCTCAGCAAGCTGACATTCGGTCCCAGTGAGCGCGACTCGGCACGGCTGCAAGCCTTGGGCTTCGACGCCTTTCTCGAGGAGCAACTCGACGCGCCCGTCGAGGACGACGAGGAAACGGCTCACCGAATCGGCGCGGCCCAGCTGCTCCTGGAGGTCGAGGCCACGGACGATCGACCGGCACGCAAGGAAATGCGTCCGCTCGCGTTCCTGAGTTCGAAGCAGCGCGAGCTCTGGGAGCGCTTGGATGACAAACATGGCCTTTCGTGGGCCGAGAAGGTCCGGCCCCTGGACGAGGTGAAGGCCGCCGCGTGGATCCGGGCGGTTCACAGCCCCTACCAGCTGCGCGAGGTGCTGGTCGACTTCTGGCACAACCACTTCAACATCTGCGCGTCGAGCGACGAACCCATCGCGAGCCTCTGGCCGAGCCACGATCGCGAGGTCATTCGCCGGCATGCCTTCGGCAACTTCCGGCAGTTCCTGGGGGCGATCGCCCGGAGCCCGGCCATGCTCCTCTACTTGAACAACGCAAGCAGCAAGGCCAGCCCGGCCAACGAGAACTTCGCCCGCGAGCTCCTCGAGCTGCACACCCTGGGCGAGGCCTGCTACTTCGATCACCGGTATGCGAGCTGGCGAGACGTTCCGCAGGACGGCCACGGCGTCGCCACGGGCTACACCGACGAGGACGTGTTCGAGGTCGCCCGGGCCTTCACGGGCTGGACGATCGCCAATGGCAATGAGCTGGATGACGGTTCGAAGTTGCCCAACACGGGGGCCTTCCACTACCTCGAAGCCTGGCACGACCCCTACCAAAAGCGGGTGCTGGGGGTGGAGTTCGCCTCGCACCGCCCCCCGATGGCCGATGGGGAGCAGGTGCTCGACCTGCTCGCGGCGCATCCGGGGACGGCCCGCCACCTCGCGACCAAGCTGTGCATCCGGCTGGTCTCCGATCAGCCCAGCGCCGGGTTGATCGACCGGGTCGCGGAGGTCTGGCTGGCTGAGCGCGAAGCGCCCGATCAGATTCGCCGGGTGGTCCGGGAGATCGCGCGGTCCGCCGAGTTTCAGGAAAGCTGGGGAGGCAAGGTTAGGCGGCCCCACGAGGTGGTCGTCGCCTTCGCCCGGGGCCTGTCGGCGAGCGTTCACCCGACCCCCGACCTCTTCTGGGAGGTGGCCCAGACGGGATACCGATGGTTCGAATGGCCAGCACCCAACGGTCATCCCGATCATGCCGCGGCCTGGCTGGGGACCAACTCGTTGCTGGGTGGTTGGAAGCTCCTGCGGGATCTGACCGATCCCGACCGCCGGGACCTCAGAATCGCGTGGCGCGAACGGACCGGGTCCGGGACGGCTCGCCAGGCCATCGAGCGCTGGTCCAGGAGGCTCCTGGGCGATGCCCTGTCGAGCGACCGTTGCCAGGCGTTGGCGGCCCACGTGTCGGGCGATGGTGACGGGCAGCAGGAGATCGACTGGTCGGATGCGGACCAGGTGGAGCGCCTGCAGAAGGCCGTCGCCCTGATCGCCATGCTGCCGGAATTCCTGTGGAGGTAGGGGGATGACTCTCTCACGACGGGCTTGGGTAACGGGATTGGGGGCACTGGCGCTCGGGGTGGGCCTAGGGCCCTTGGCTCGCGCGGCGTTCGGGAAGGGGGACGACCTGCTAGTGGTCGTGTTTCTGCGTGGTGGCTGCGACGGCCTGAACCTCGTGGCACCCGTCTCGGATCCTGGCTACGGCCCGGCCCGTGGCGTCCCGTTGCGGGTGGGCGAGTCGGGGGCGCGGCGCGGCCTGGCCCTCGCCAATGGCCTTGCCGGGACGGAGTTCCTGTTGCACGCCCGGGCCAGAGAGCTGCACGGCCTCTACGCGGACGGCAAGCTGGCGATCGTCCACGCCGTCGGCTTGACCCATCAGACCCGGAGCCATTTCGAGGCCCAGGCGCTGGTCGAGCGGGGAGTGGCGGACTTTGGTGGGGTCCGCGACGGCTGGCTGAAGCGACTGGCCCGGGAGCTCGGGTTGGCCCGGTTCGGGGCCATCTCAGCCTCAGGACTGGAGCCCGAGTCGTTTCTGGGCCTTGCGAGTGCCCTCACCGTGTCGCAGCCCGAGGACTTCCAGCTCTCGGATGACGGTGGGATCGAGGGCCTGCTTGAGCGACTCTTGGTGGGGGAGGGGGCGATCGCCGCGGCTGGACGAGAGACTCTCGCGGCCGTCCGCCAGGTTCGACAGCACCTGGCCCGCGGCTCGGACGGTCAGGTAAAGGCCTACAAACCTTCCGTCCCGTACCCCGGCGAGACGTACGACGAGTTTCGGGGGGCCCTGCTCTCGATCGCCGAGCTGGCCAAGATGCAGGTCGGCATGCGTCTAGCCACCGTCGACCTGGATGGCTGGGACACCCATCAGGATCAGGCCGATCGCTTTTCGGAGCTCGTCGCGCGTCTATCCGGCCAGCTCGCCGCCTTCCTCGAGGACCTCGGCTCGTATCCCGGTCGCGTGACGGTGCTGGTCATGAGCGAGTTCGGTCGGCGCGTCAAGTCGAATGACAGCGGTGGCACGGATCACGGCCATGGCGGATCCTGGTTGTTGCTCGGGAACGCGGTGAACGGGGGACGGATGTACGGCCGCTGGCCGGGGCTCGCGACCGAGCAGCTCGACCACGGCCTCGATCTGGCTGTCACGACCGATTACCGGACCGTCCTGGCGGAACTGATCGGACACCTGGCAGGCCCCGAGGCGGTCGGGCGCGTCCTGCCAGGGTTCGAGGTCCCGGCGCCACTGGGGTTGCTGGGCTGAAGGGCGTTACCGGAGGGATCCCGTGACGAGGGGCAGTCCCGCCGCGGTCCAGGCATTCAAGCCACCCGTCATGTTCTCGACGTGGGTGAAGGGAGTCTTGGCCGAGTTGAGCAACCACCAGGCCGTCATGCCACTGTGCCCGTCCGTCTGACCCACGCACACGTAATGCGCCTTGGGGTCGAGCGTCTTGCTCCACTGGAACACCTGGTTCATGGGGGCCAGCCGCGACCCCAGGATGTGCCCGGTGGCAAACTGCTCGGCCGAGCGCACGTCGAGGATCACCAGCCCTGGCTCTTGCGCGAGCATGGTGGCGACCTGCTGGACGCTGACGTTGGGGGGCACGACCTCGCGGGCGCGCAAGGTCGCCGCTTCGTGCGTCGGGAGGGTTCCCGGGACCGAGCCACAACCAGCGAGCACCAAGGCGCCCAGGACTCCCACCGTGAGCTGACGAACGGTCATCCAACCTCTCCCCTTCGAATCGGTTAAGTAACGGTTAAGATTCTAGCCGATCCGATGGGGAGAAGCAAGGGATGAGTCGACCTCAGGCCGGATCGACCGGAGTCTCGGCGACCGCCGGGACCTTGCGGAGCAGGTCGGCCATCTTCAGACCGGTGAGGGTCTCGATCACCTCCGGGACCTGAGCGACCATCTTGGCCACCTCCCCCGTGAGGGCGCTGGCGCCGAGCGAGCGGCTATCCCCGGCGCTCACGACCGTGATCTTGTCGACCTTGGCCAGAGCACCCGAGAAGGCGGCCGCGACGTCGGGGATGTTGCCGACCAGCTTGTCGAGCACGGCGGCCTGATTGTAGCCGAGATAGGCCTCGGCACGCTGCTTCATGGCCTTGGCTTCGGCCTCCCCCTTGGCAAGCAGGATCTCGGCCTCGGCCTCGCCTCGCGCTCGGGTGACGTCCGCCTCGGCCTTCCCCTGCACCAAGACGATCTCGGCCTCGGCCTTCCCTTGCTCGCGGGTCGCCTCGGCGCGCCCGGCCGCTTCCTGAGCGAGGCGCCGCCGTTCGGCCTCGGCCAGGATCTCGATTCTCCGCTGTTCGGCTGCTGCCTGCTTGATCACGGTCGCTTCGAGTTCGAGCTCGCGGCGCTGCACCTCGAGCTCCTGGACTTTGAGCTGCTCCTGCTTCTCGACCTGAGTGACCCGGACCTGCTCGGCCACGGCCTTCTGCTGGGCCTGGTTGAGCGAGATCTCGTAGGCCTTTTCGGCCACGGCCTTCTGCTGATTGACGGATGCGTCGTACTCGGCCTTCTTGAGGTTGAGGTCCCGGATCGCCTCGGCCTGCCGGGCCTCCGCGGCCGATTGAGCGATGACCCGCTCCTGGTCGGCCTGGGCCTGGGCGATCGCCGCTTCTCGCGCCGCCTCGGCCCGCTTGATCGCGATGTCGCGCTCGGCCTCGGCCTGGGCGATCTCGGCCTCGCGCTTGATGCGGGCCACCTCGGGCCGCCCCATGTTGCTGATGTATTCCTTCTCGTCCATGACCTTCTTGATGGTGAAGGAGACGAGCTCGAGCCCCATCTTGTTGAGGTCGTCCGCGACCGTCTCGCGCACCCGACCCGAGACCATCTCGGGCTCCTTGACGAGCTGCTCGACGGTCAAGAGGCCCACGATGCCTCGCAGGTGGCCCTCCATGACGAGCTGGATGAGGGCTTCGCGCTCGCTGGCCGACTTGTTGAGCAACTGCTCGGCAGCCGTGCGGATGCTCTCGGGATCCGACTTGACCTTGATCTGGGCGACCGCCTCGACGTTGACGGCGACGCCTTGGTTGGTGAACAGGCTCTGCTCGGGGACCACGTCGAACGACATGAGTTCGAGCGAGAGCTCGTGGTAGCTCTGGAACAAGGGGACGACGAGCTTGCCCCCACCCGTCACGATCTGGGTGCCGCCCCAGCCGAACACGATGAGGGCCTGGTTGGGGCCGATCCTACGGTACATGGTGCCCAGGAGCCACAGGGAGAGCAGGGTGGTCGCGACGGCGAAGACGACCAGCATGAAGAAGAGGATCATCGGGTTCCTTTCCTAGCGAGACTCGGCCATGAACTCGGTCCAGGGCTGGACCGTGGCCACGCCGTGGGCGTACTCGGTGATGACGACTTCGGTGTCCCGGCCGATGGCCAGGCTGCCCAGCGATCGGGCCGCCTCGCTGCGGCGCCGCGCGGCCTTGGAGAAGATGATCTCCCCGACTCCGCCCGCTGGGATGCTGACCGACACCCGGGCCACGGTCCCCACGAGCTCGAAGTCCCGCGGGTCGAGGGGGCGATCGCCCTCCTGAATCTTGTTCAGGAACCGCGTCACGAGGGCGACGGCGGCGAGGCCTGAGGCGATCGCGACGCCCAGGGTCGGCCAGAGAAGCCAGGCGAGATAGTGCCGGAGGGCTAACCCCAGGGCTCCGAACCAGGTGAGGAAGACGGTGAGGGCGTTCAGATTGAGCAGGGACAGCGCCGCTCTCCAACGGGAGCCCGAGGCATGAGAGACGTTGCCCGCATGGTGACCGTGATGGACGTGCCCCATGTGGCCCAAGTGCCCCAGCAGCGCCGAAGCCGCGGTGAAGAGGGCACCAAATGCGAAGCAAGCTAGAAAGACGTTGTCCACGGACCAGAATCCCCTTCGTCCCTAGAGCAAGCAAGCTATCATCAGTCGAGGGGAAAGGCAATTCTCGAGTCGATTCGTGGCATCATGGGGTCGATGCGTGCAACCTGGAGGCTCGACTGGAACCACAATGGCCCGCTCACACCCGATCTTCGCGACCCTTTATGACGCCATGATGAAACCGGCCGAAAGGCGCCTGTTTGGGCGCCTTCGGACCAAGGTTCTGCAGGGAATCCAAGGGGAAGTCCTCGAGATCGGGACGGGCACGGGGGTCAATTTTTCGCACGTGGCTGGCCGGCCGGATCTTGAATGGACGGCCACCGAGCCGGATCTCCACATGCGCCGGAAGGCCGAACTCCGCGCCTCCGACCTCGGCTTTTCCGCCAAGTTCATCGACTCGGCGGCCGAAGGGCTGCCCTTTCCCGATCAGTCGTTCGACTACGTCGTCGTGACTCTGGTCCTCTGCACCGTGGAGGACCTGTCTCGGTCCTTGAACGAGGTCTGGCGGGTATTGCGGCCGGGCGGTGAGTTGCGCGTGCTGGAGCACGTCCGGGCCACGGGCTGGCTTGGGCGCGTGCAAGACGTCCTTCGCCCCGCCTGGAGCGTGGTCGGCGCGGGGTGCCAGTTGAATCGCCGGACCGGGGACCTGATCAAGGGGCTTGCCGGGGCTGAAGTCGAGTTGGAAACCCTGCCGGCTCCCTTTCCGGTGGGGGCGATCGCCCTGGGCAAGGCCCGCAAACCGAAAGGTTGAATGGTGCGGGCGGAGAATGCTCCCGAATAAAGCAGGAAGTCGGCGTCCCCGCCAGGGGACGCCGACTTCCTCGGGAGGTTCGCGCGAATTACTTGACCGAGGCCAAGAGGTTCGCGACGGTGTTGACTTCCTTGCGCATGGCGTCGTCCAGGCCCCCGAAGTAGACCGGGTGCAGGCTGCCGGCATGCTTGAGGGTCTCGCCGACCTGTCCATAGAGGTCCTTGCCGATGGCCTGGCCGTTGATGGTCGGAGCTCCGGCGAGCTTGGTCATCGCGTCGTCGGTGGGAACCTGCAGATACACTTCCTTGGGCGTGTTGGTGAAGATGCTGAAGTAGGCGGCCGGGCCTTCCACCACCCCCACCGACGAGTTCTGATCGGTCGCGCCTTGCAGGGCCTCGAGGAGGCCTTTTTGACCCGCCGGCGTCTTGGGATCGAAGCGGGCAACGGCCGAATCGGCCGGCACGAAGGGGTCCTTGGCCTTGAGGTCGTAAAGGGTGCCGTTCACCGGGTTGGTGAAGGTCTGGCCATCGTCGTTCATGCCGTGCTGCTTGCCGGTGTAGTTGATGGTGCCGTCTGACTGCTTCTTGAAATCGAGCTCGAAGAGCCCCGAGCTGGGCTTTTGGTGGATGACGGCCGAATCGCCCTGCTGGTCGTAGACGACCCAGCCGCGCTTGCCGACCTTCTCGAGTTTGGGGGTCAGGCCTTCCTGAACGATCTTGGTGGCCGACTGCAGCTCTTGGCGACTCAGTCCTTCCGAGGTCGCCTTGATGCCGCCGATCGTGAGCGCCAGCTTGCCCGACGAGCGGGTCAAGACGTCCCCGGCGACCTTCCCGCCGCTGCTCAATTGCTTGGCGGCGTTATCCGCGGCCTTGACTCCGGTCTGCTGCGCCTTGCGCAAAGCAGTACTGACTACCGACTTCTCTACGGTCGACCCGATCGCCATTCGAGTATCCTCCCACATGCGTCCCCCCCCCCGGAGGACCTCACTCTGGGAGATTTATCGAGCCGTTAAGTCGGGTGTTTCTTATGGTTCGGTAAAACTCCGCCGAAGGTTCAACGAGAATTGCTCGGCGACGCTTCCTGATGGATCGGCCGTGAGCTAGTGGGATTGGACCCGCCCACCCGTTGCTTACTGAGGCGGTGCTGGCGCCGGAGGGCTTGCCCACCGAGCCAGACCGTGCCGACCACCACGGGAAGGAGCCCGGCCAGGGTCGCGTCCGGGTTGAAATGCCAGCCCAAGGCGTGGACGCCCTTTAGCGAGTAGCCGATCAGGCCGACCGCGTAGTACGAGATCGCGATGACCGAAAGGCCTTCGACCGTCTCTTGCAGGCGCAACTGGATCTTGGCCCGCTCGTCGAGCCGGGTGAGCAGCCGTTGGTTCTGCTCGCTGAGGTTGAGCTCGATGGAAGTCCGCAACAGATCGGCCGCCCGCGCGACGTGCCGCGACATGGCCTCTAGGCGATCCTGCAGGCTCGTGTAGGTTCGTACGGCCGGACTTACCCTTCGCAGGACGAACACGCTCATCGGCAAGAGCCCCTGCACCTTGACCTCGCGCAGCTCGTCGAAGGAAGTCTTCAACAGGGCACAGTACGAGAAAGCCGGTGAAAGACGTACGTTGAGCAGCGCGAGGTCGTGCTCGACCTCCACGGCGAGCGCCATCAGTTCCCCTAGGCGCAGGCGTTTGTCTGGCATCTCTTCGGCCCTGCTGATGGCCTTCATTGCCTCGTTCAGGCGGTTCTCCGCTTCTGCGAGGCTAGGCTGCAGCTCGCGGGCCCAAGACAGGGGTGCCAAGACCAGGTGGTAGTAGTCCTCGACGTTCAAGAGCCGCTGCACCGTACGACCGAGCTCATGGCGCGACATCTCGCGCACCACCAGCAGCATGCGTCCAAAGCCGTCCTTGGCCAGGCGGAAGTCGCTCCAGACCGTGCCGGCTCCCCCCATGACCTGGTTCGCCGTGAGGACATTGCGGTCGAAGTAGTCGGCGATCCGATCGAACGACGGAGGCGCTCCGTCTTCGGTCATCACCGAAAGGCGAACGGCGTTCAGCAGGTCCCCACGCCGTGTATCCAACCAACCAGGCGGCAGCAGAGTCATGAGGTCGAAATCGAAGGGTTCGTATGGCTGATAGGCCTCTTTGAGCCCGTAGAGGTAAAAGGTGAAGGAGGTATAGCTCGTGTGTCGCGCCCGGGTAAAGACGAGGTGGCCGACGCCAGGCACGTCGCCGGCATAGATGCCATGCCTCTCGGCTTGATACGTCGCTCGTAACCCGAGCGCCGTGAGCAGCTCTTTGACCCCCGTGTCGCCCGAGATCAGTTCCAGGTGGTCGTGCAGGAAGGAGAGGTGCAGCACGTGCGCTGGCCCGTGGAATCGCACGTAGGGCCGAGCATGAAGTTCCAGGTTAATGATTTCGCGCATAGGCTGCTTCCGGCATACCCCCCTACAGTATCACAGCATGCCCAAGTTCCTACGAGCACCTCGAGCTGTCGTTCCTCAGGGTCGATTGCCGGTCTGGATCGCGAACGCCCGTCGATCGGCTAGCTCTCGCCTGAGGGCGTCGGAAGGGAGCCGGAGCGGGCCGACGACTGGGTCGACAAGCAGGTTTCGGCCCTCGCCGTCGAGACCGTACCATGTGACCGCATGCCTCGTGCCTTCTGGGGTCCAAAGGGTCAAGAGGGCGGGGTGACCGATTCTTGCAAGAACAGAGGGGGAGGCCTCCACGAACCGTCCCCGAACTCCCATCCGACTCGCGGCGCGCTGGAGTGCGGCGCTGGTGGTCCCGAACCGAGTGGTTCCTAGTTGCTCGGCGCATGTTCGCTCGCTGGCGGGCCGACCTTCCAGAATCAGGGCGTTGGCAAAAGCGGCCGCCATGCAGGTCGTACCGGTCGTCTGTAACACGAAGCCTTCCGGTGTGCGCCGATCTTCGAGAAGCGAGGGGTAGATAGGGGCGTTGATCCGGGCCTGGACCAGCTGAACCAGGCCGGCGAGCAACACTCCGACCGCCAGCCAACCGATCGGTCTCCACCGACCTTGATGACGATGCCGCCACGAGCCCAGGGCCCCCAGGCCGATGACCAGCCCTTGGACCCAGATCCAGGACATGGCTTGGAGGATCCCCATGAGGTCTGGATCCAGCACCTGGGTTCGCTTGAAGAGGAACACCAGCGCGCTCAGAGGGGCCAGTAAGGCGGCCAGGATTCCCCAGGCGAGCGCCCCTTCGAGTTTGAGGTCGAGGGGGGAACTCTTCCGAGAATGCGGGATTTCTGGTCGGTCCACGGGCACTCCTTGCAATGGGGAGCGAGTCCGTGGGGAGCCTTCCCTTCTTGACGTTGGTTCAATCAAGACGTCGGAAGTCCCTTAAAAAAATCGTAACCGTTCAGCGGGTAGTACCAGGCAGCCGTCGACACCAGGCGGCGTAGATGATCTACTGGGTGCGTGACCAGTGCCGAACAGCGTATTGCCGAGCTTGAAGTCGAGAACGCGGCGTTGCGTAGCGCCGTGACCGTCCTGTTGGCCCGCGTCCAAGAGTTGGAAGCCCGGCTCAGCCAGAGCTCCAGCAACTCGAACCTGCCACCTTCTGCGAACCCGCCGGGCGCCCCAACCCCGACTGCCAAGAAGCCGACGGGCCGGAAGCCCGGCGGACAACCCGGACACAAGGGGCATCACCGTGCCGAGGCTCAACCCGACCAGATCGTCGATCATCGTCCGGCGGCCTGCGCGCACTGCGATGCGCCTTTCACTGGCATGGAGGTCACGGTGGGCAATCCGGTTCGCCATCAGGTCACCGAGATCCCGCCGGTTCGCCCCATCGTTACCGAGCATCGCCTTTACCGGTTGAGATGCCCTCACTGCCGCCAAGCCACCCGGGCCTCCTGGCCCCAGGGGGTTCCCGCCGGCCATTTCGGTCACCACATCGTGGCGCTGGTTGCCTTGCTGTCCGGCCGTTATCGGATCACGCGGCGGGAGATCCCAGCCCTGCTCAAGGACGGCTTCGGTCTCAAGCTTTCGGTTGGCACCGTCCAGGCCCTTTGCGAACAGGCCTCCCGCGCCCTGGAGGCCCCCTACGAGGAAGTGGCCGCGCGGGTTATCGCCGAGCCGACGGTGTATGCGGACGAGACGGGATGGCGCCACCGAGGGAAGAAGCACTGGCTCTGGACGGTCGGAACGAAGCGAGGTGCGGTGTTCCGGCTCGACAAAGGACGGGGACATGACGCCCGAAGCAAGCTCTTGCCAGACGACTATGGGGGCGTGATTCATACCGATCGCTGGGCCGCCTACAACCGGCACGAACGCCGTCAGCTCTGCCACGCGCACCTCTTGCGAAGCTGGCGAGCGATCTCCGAGCGGGAGGATCCGGGGGCGAAGGCCGTCGGAGAGTGGGGTATCGAGGAGACCGAGCGACTGTTGCGCCTGCACCGGCAATTCCGGCAAGGCGAGCTCACCAGGAAGGGGCTCATCCTGAGGATGCGGCTCGTCAAGGCGCGTTACGCCCGGCTCTTGAACCATGCCGAGGACTGCGGGGACAAGAAGGCCGTTACCCTGGCCAAGGAGCTCAACGCCCTGTGGGGCCATCTCTGGCTGTTCGTGAGCATGGATGGCGTCGAGCCGACCAACAACGAAGCCGAGCGTGACCTGAGGCCGGCCGTGGTGTTGCGATCATTATGCGCCACCTCCTCAAGAGCGCGTAAACAGGGATATCTGGGTTGGGGACGGGGGCCGACACGGGCCGTTGCGTGACGCGATCGCCACCGCTACCGCTTCGGAGCGGAGG
>Ga0209979_1000164_pt1 | contig 107705 bp, 94 predicted proteins | sample AnhtaG_FD_183114 | JGI IMG/M metagenome (GOLD analysis project Ga0209979, IMG submission 183114) | Deep subsurface microbial communities from Anholt, Denmark to uncover new lineages of life (NeLLi) - Anholt_01485 metaG (SPAdes) (version 2) | ecosystem: Environmental > Aquatic > Marine > Oceanic... | reverse complement strand
CATTATCGAGAAACAAATACGCGGGAACCCCCGGCTACCCCTGACCACACGGATGGTCAACCAGATACCCGAAGGCTCCCGCGCGGTATTCGCTCTGGGAGCGGTGAGGCCTCAGCCTCTTCCCCTGCTTATCAGGGGCCTATTATAGAACACTTGTTCTCATTATAACACGAGATCTCTCCTTTGTCAAGTAGTAAGCGTTAAGGGTGTGAAAGAACCTCTCGCAGCGCCGCTGGATTGCACCCCCTTCAACGCGGCTCAGGACAGGCTTCGATACTGCCTCCGGCCTACCCTTCGACAAGCTCAGGAGGACGCTCAGGATGAATCCAGCGGTAGCTGTGACATCAGAGTCCCACGGGCTCGAACCCACCACCCATCATAGCCAGAGTCTCCCACCGGCCCCTATCACTGTTCAGTCTGAGCAATCCTTTCCTCACTTCCTCCTCGCAGCGTAACCTTTGTGCTATATTGCGACACCTACCCCAACACCTCTCTTTTGCTACTTGACAAACGCAAGGACTTGCGCTATTCTATGGTAGAAGGTACACACTGGTCCTGCCTGTCTCAGATGGAAGGAGTTCATCCGTAGCTGCTTTCTCATCTTGGACTGCGCGGCGTTGTGTTGGTGCTGAGGATTTCTTGAATCGCAGCCACACCTTCTAATTCTCAAAGAAAGGACAGTGGAGCAGCAATGGAAGAGCGAATGGAAGAACAACCGGAGGAACAAGAGGAAGAACAAGTGGGGGAGCTAGAGGAAGAACAAGTGGAGGAGCTAGAGGAAGAGCAACCGGAAGAGCTAGAGGAAGAGCAACCGGAAGAGCTAGCGGAAGAACAACCGGAGGAGCAACCGGAAGAGCAAGAGAAAAGGCTCGAGGGCACCGTCAAGTGGTTCAGCGACCGCAAGGGCTACGGCTTCATCACGCGCGATGAGGGCAAAGATGTGTTCATCCACTTCTCGGGCATTCGCGCCGGAGGGCCTCGTTCCCTGTACGAGGGCGACAAGGTGGAGTTCGACGTAGAGACTGACCAGCGTGGGCCCAGGGCCGTGGACCTGGTGGTGATCGAAGCCGCCGAGCGACCGAGCTCCGGCCGGTGGTAGACGCTACCTAGGCGGAGTTATCGAGCATACACGATCACGAGAGAGCCGCAGTGCAAGCCAATCGCGCTGAGGCTCTCGCTTTCCGCGCCTGGGAATTTGGTCCCTGCTCGCAGCTTCGAAATCTGCGCGGTCACCGCGACGCCTGGTTGACTAGCAACCACACCTGCGGGATCATAGCGGACGAGGGCGTCTACCATGAATGGCCATGAGAGAGACCAACAGAGCGAGGACGACCACAACACGAGGAGGCCCCGCCTTCTGGCCCTCTGCTTCCTCATCCCCCTTGCCCTCCTGACGCTCTCTGTCTTGCTGGCATCACAAAGCGCTCTCGGCTCCACAAACCTGCTGTCGAATGGTGGGTTCGAGAGCGGCACCAGCGACTGGCAGAGTTTCCCTCCGGCCGCCACCTTTATCACCGTCACCGAGCCGGTGACCTCAGGAACCTGGGCCGCATCGCTGAACAAGGGAGGAACCATCGGCGAGATCTGCATCTTTCAGGACGTGGAAGTCCAGGCCGGAGCCACCTACACCCTCACCGGGCGGATCTACATGGACGATGCTAACTTCGCCCAAGCCTGCCTGCGCATCAGTTGGCGAGGCACGGAGGAGCTGGATTCTGTGCAAACCTGCCTCTATGGCCAGAATGATTTCTACAGACCCATCACGCTCGGGTCCGTCATCCCACCATCCGATACAGTCACGGCGAGGATCATGGCGGTGGCCGAAATCGGCACCACTGGCCCCCAGGAGCCAGTCTACTTCGATGACCTGAGTTTCACTTCCAATATCCCGCCGACACCCACACCCATAGCGTTCTATGTGCCTCTGGTGGTGAAGAACTACCCCTCGGGGCCCTAGGCCAACGGACCACAACTCCCCAGCAGAATGGGCCACACGTACCATTGACACCCTGCCTCGGCTGCGCTATACTGTCCCCGCAGACGGCGGCACCTTGCCGTAGAGCTGCCACGGCTAGCCAAAGATGAAAACCAACCGGCATCTCATTCTTGCGGGAAGCGTACTAGCATTCACACTCGTTGTCCTGGAACTGGCACCATTCCCTTTGTTCGCTGGGATCCCGCACGGCACCCTGGCCGACATCCCTCCGGAGCTAACCCCCGTGGCCTACCTCCCCTTAGTGATGGTCACGGATGCCCCAACGCCGACTCCCACCCCACCTCCCGACCCGACCCCCGTGGCCTACCTCCCCTTGGTGATGGTCACGGATGCCCCAACGCCGACTCCCACCCCACCTCCCGACCCGACCCCCGTGGCCTACCTCCCCTTGGTGATGGTCACGGATGCCCCGACGCCGACTCCCACTCCACCGCCCGGACCGGTCGGCTTGAAGGTGTACGATATGTACGGGGTCGAACGCACCTACCAGTGGGCGGTGAACAAGTACGGCGTCCTCGTGGAGCAGATCGGCGGATGGGCCTACCATTGTGTGGAGTTGAGGGAGAGGACTGGTCCCTCAAGCCTGGACGTGTGGGTCTATCAGGCCAACGGGCTGCCTGAAGGAGGCGTAAGGGTGGAGTTCCACTGGCCTGGCGACATGGCGGTGCGCTATACCGAGCCCAATGGCAAGGCGGGTTTTGGCTATGGACCAGGGAGCTGGATCTACGATCCAGCCGTCGGAGGGCCGCACTGGCTGGTGGTGCAGAATCCGAGTTCCTGCGACGCGGTGAGCAGGCTGGGCATGCTGGCCGGGACAGTCCATGACCACCTGAACGTCTCGTACAGGTACGGTATGCTCAGCGGACAGCCGTGACCCGAATCTAGCACCTCATCCGGAATTCCGACAACATACACCGCCAGAGGTCGCGGACAGTAACTAGAGGATATCAGCGATCTGCCCATGCCGGGCGGCAAGGCACCCGACCCGCTGCGCACAGTGCTGTGCGATGATGGCAGACCGAAGGGCGCGACCACCTAACCAGGCGACCTGGCCCCGCTAGCATTCCGCGCCTTTCTCCTGTTCGAGAAGGCCTTTGCTCTTGTCCGCGCTCGCCTCGCTGTCGTATGTACAGCTCCTGTTCAGCTCGTCTGATTCGATGTCCTCCCAGCCTCCTTCCTCCTCCAGTGAGCCCACCCGCTGCGGCTGCACCGGTCATCCAAAGCTATCGTGTCCATCGCAACCGTTGCGTGTTGTATCTTGGGGGAGGTTGATTGGCCGGCCAGGATCATGGTCCGTCCCCTTTGACTTCGCAGGACGATCCAGCGCGATAGCAACGGGATAGATGTGGCATCTAGGTATACGGTCATTTCACTCAGGGAGACCTATGGAAAGCTCTCAACACGTTGAACGTCCCATTCAGGTTTGCGGAGCGAATTCCTCTTGATCAGGTGTTCCTTCACGCTCTTGCCTATCGGAAAGGTTCCCATCAGGGGTGAGGCTCCAGGAAAGAGCCCGATCGAAGAGCCGCAACACACCATACCCGGGACCTGGGAAAGTGACTTGTGAAAACTCGCCGCAGCTTCCCATCTCCGCGGTTCTTCGACTCTATTCTGCGGATCAAGACGTATGAGCCCTGACAGAGGAATTGCGACAGATCACGACACGATTATTGTCCATGAGGTGCGTTGTGCGTACTGTGGAGCATGCGTCGCCGTCTGCCCAGCCAACGTGATTAGCCTGTCAGATGTCACACTTCGCATTGACGACGAAGCATGCACCGCCTGCCTACAATGCATAAGGATATGCCCCCTAGGCGCGCTGGAGGGACCCGATGGAGGCTGAATATGCGGCGATCGTCATCGGCGCGGGGCCAGCGGGGTCCATAGCAGCCGCTACGGTGGCCGAAAAAGGGTTCAAGGTCCTACTGATCGAAAAGAGGCAGGAGATAGGCTCCCCTATCAGGTGCGCCGAAGCCGTGACCAAAGAGGGGATAAGCGAGTTCATCGATCCTGAGACTCGCTGGATAGCTGCGGAGATCAACGCCTTTCGCCTGTACGCACCCAACGGCTCCTCCGCAAGCATTCGCGGCTTGCCGACTGGGTATATCCTGGAGAGAAAGATCTTTGATCGGGAGTTGGCCAGTCGGGCCGCTAACGCTGGGGCCGACGTGATGGTAAGGACCCATGCCACGGGCCTGCTTGTTGAAGGTGGAAAAGTCAGGGGAGTCCACATCAACCACCTGGGGGAAGAGGTCTTGGTCACATCGCATATCGTCATAGCCGCGGATGGGGTGGAGTCTCAAGTCGCTCGCTGGGCTGGCCTTGATACTTTGCCCAAACTGCGGCACATAGACACTGGCGTACAGTATCTGATGTCAGATCTTGAGATTGACCCGCAGGTGTGTGAATTCCACTTTGGGCGCGGGTTAGCCCCCGGTGGCTACGCGTGGGTGTTCCCCAAGGGAGAACGGATGGCAAACGTCGGCCTCGCGATCAGTGGCAACGTCTCCCACCCCAAGACCGCCCATCGTTATCTTCGGGAATTCGTCGACAAGAGATTCCCTCGAAATGCTATCTTGGGGATGACGGCTGGTGCCATCCCTACGGGTGCAACAGTAAGAAAGATGGTAACCGACGGTCTTATGGTTGCTGGTGACGCCGCACACCATACCAATCCGCTCACGGGTGGAGGGATCTTCAACGCCATGAAGGCGGGAAAGCTGGCTGGCGCTGTAGCCATCAAAGCTCTGGAGATCGGAGATTGCTCCAAAGAAACGTTACGGGCGTACGAAAGAGAGTGGCATAGAAGTGTTGGCAAGTCCCTAGAAAGATTCTATCGCATCAAGGAAGCATTCTTGGGGCTGAGTGACCGAGATTTCAATGAGGCCGCCAGCGTATTGGCCAAGTTGGATGACAAGGACTTAACCTTGAGAAGAGTTTTCATGACCGTATTCAAAAGCAACCCCAAGCTTTTGCTACTGATTCCTCGGATCTTTGTCTAGTTCCGAATCGTTACGTCCATTAGTTCGGGATATCGAGATGAGCTAAATCATCCTCAAGGCGATGGCAGCACGTTTTCAATCCATGGCGGTACAACTTCACAATCAGCATCGGACGCTGCCTGCGATTCAGCACGGTGCTAATCCGCTTCGGAATTCCGATTGCGAAACTGGGGGGCCAAATGTCTGAAACTGTGTACGCTTATCTTCAACGCGTCATCAAGGAAAGGGGGGCAGGTTTTCTACCGATTATAGATCCTGACAGGTTGGCTCCCGACCAAGCAGGAGCAGCAGCGGCGAAGATGCAGAATGCCGGGGCGGATGCTCTGCTGGTCGGCACTAGTTTGATGCTGGGGGCTACTTTTGAAGAAACGATCCAGCGAATCAAGGAGAGGACAGATATCCCCGTAGTCATATTTCCGGGAAGCAGCTCTCAAATGTCCAGACTCGCCGATGCCATCTTGCTCCCGTCATTGATAAGTGGCAGGAATCCCGATTTCCTCATCGGACACCACGTAGAGGCAGCCTGGGCGCTCAAGCAATCGGGCTTGGAAACGATACCAATGGGCTACATGCTCGTGGAGTCAGGGAGGACGACCTCAGTGGAGTTCATGAGTCGGACGAAGCCGATGCCCAGAACCAAACCGGAAATCGCTGTTGCTCATGCTTTGGCAGGGCAACTGCTTGGTCTGAAAATGCTGTTTCTGGAAGCGGGCAGTGGTGCTCGCGTACCGGTCCCCGATGAAATGATTGCCGCCGTAAAAGGGAACGTTGATATTCCCCTGGTGGTCGGAGGTGGCATCAGACAACCTGAGTTGGCTCGCCAAAAGGTCGCTGCAGGTGCCGATCTCATAGTGGTTGGAAGTGCACTCGAGAGAAGCGGTAGTCCGAAGCTTATGGAAGAGTTTGCGAGGGCCGTACATGTGGTTGCCCGCGCCGAGTGAGATCCTGAGTGACTCAGTCGTAGGTGGCGAGTTCTCCTGAAAACGACAGAATCAAACGGTGGGAGGAATCCTGGTCCAGCGTTAGGTTAAGGAGCCAAAACCCAGAACGCGAATTCCGGCATCATATTGAACGCGCCTGAGCGATTGCCCATACAGCGCGATATGATTGGTGACGGTACGAGCCCTCCAAGAAAGGACGAAACACAGTGGCAGACAAACGAGGGCCGTTGCCCTGACCGCCCACCTTGGCCAACGCCCGCAGAGCCCTACTCTTCTTCCAGCAGTCCCCTGATCTTCTCGGCCGTGGCCTCGCCGTAGTACTTACAGTTGCGCTTCACCTCATCAGGCTCGATATTCTCAGCCTCGATGATCTTCTTCACCTTGCCCTGCGACACGCCGAGCTTCTCCGCGAGCTTGCCCGCGGTGTACATCTCTGCCATAGCGAAACCTCCTTCTGAGAGTCCTTCCAATGTCCGACCCTCTCGACGCTGAGTCGGACGCTTCCAATACTAGCACAGCCAGCCGCGCCATGCAACGGTGATCTCTCTGCATCTAGCAGAACCAACACCCATCGGCACGATCACCTCCTCACGCGGTCGCGTTGCGCCGATGCTCCTCAGCACCTTCTCCGTCACATCACTTCCCTTTTCCCAACGCCTATGATAGAATCCCTTCAAGTTCAAAGGAGGAAAAGACACCACCATGGGGGAAAGAATCGGGGTCTTCGTAGCCTGGCCCTACGCCAGCGGCGATCGGCACGTAGGGCACGTGGCGGGTGCGTACCTTCCACCCGACATCTTCGCCCGCTACCATCGCCTGCGGGGAAACGACGTGATCATGGTCTCCGGCTCCGACTCCCACGGCACCCCCGTAACAGTTCGCGCCGAGCAGGAAGGCATCTCACCGGAGCACCTCTTCCTGCGCTACCACCGTCGCTTCCTGGAGGGGTTCATGGAGCTAGGCGTCAGCTTCGACCTCTTCACCCATACCGACACCGAAAACCACCACCACGTGGCGCAAGACATGTTCTCCAGGCTTCTCGACAAGGGCTACATCTGCAAGGACGTGATGAAGCAACAGTACTGCGAGCAAGAGGAGCGCTTCCTTCCCGACCGCTACGTCGAGGGCACCTGCCCTCTGTGTGGGTTCGACAACGCTCGTGGCGACCAGTGCGACAACTGTGGCAAGCCCCTGGATGCTACGGAGTTGTTACAGCCTCGCTGCAAATTCGACGGGACCACCCCGATAGTCAGGGAGACGGAGCACTTCTTCCTCGACCTGCCAGCCTTCAGCGATCGCCTGATGGAGTGGTTGGAGGACAAGAGCTACTGGCGATCCAATGTCCTCAACTTCACCACTAACATGTTGCGGGACGGGCTGCGGGCGCGGCCCATCACCCGCGACATTCAATGGGGCGTCAAGGTCCCTGTTGAAGGTTACGAGGACAAGCGCATCTACGTCTGGTTCGAGGCGGTGATCGGCTATCTGTCGGCGAGCATGGAATGGGCCAAGAACCAGGGGCAACCGGAGAGGTGGCGCGAATGGTGGCAGGAACCCGCCCGCGGGTACAACTTCATCGGCAAGGATAATATCTTCTTCCACACCATCATCTGGCCCGCCATGCTCATGGGGTACGGCGACCTCAACTTGCCGTATGATGTTCCTGCTAACGAGTACCTGAACCTGGAGGGGCGCAAGCTGTCGGTCAGTCGTAACTTCGCCGTATGGCTTCCTGATTGCCTGAGCCGATACGACCCCGATCCCCTCAGATACTACCTCACCGTCAACGCCCCGGAGAATCGGGACACCGACTTCTCCTGGTACGACTTCTGGCGGCGCAACAACGACGAGTTGCTGGCTACCTGGGGCAACCTGGCTCACCGCGTCCTGACCTTCGCTTATCGCAACTTCGAGCAAAAGGTACCAGAGCCCGGGGAACTGGGTGCGGACGACAAGGCGATGATAGCAAAGGTGGAAGAATCCTTTGAACCGGTCGGCGAACTGATAGGCAAAGCACGGTTCAAGGCGGCCCTGGCCGAGGTCATGGCCGTCGCTCACGAAGCGAACCGGTATCTCGACGAAAAAGAGCCATGGAAGATAATGAAGGATGATCTCCAGGCCGCTGCCACCACTGTGTACGTGATGCTGGGGGTGATAAACTCCCTCAAGATCCTCTTCTGTCCCTTCCTGCCCTTCTCCTCCCAGCAGCTACACGAGTCACTAGGATGTGAAGGAAGCCTCATGGGACACTCAAGGATCGAGACCTTTCACGAGAATGGGAAGTCCCACCAGGCGCTGGTCTACGACCCTCCCACCGCCGACGTCTCCTGGGCCCCCAGATCCTTGCCCGTGGGCCAGTCGCTGGCCAAGCCCGAGCCACTGTTCAAGAAACTGGACGAGAGCATCGTGGAAGAGGAGTTGGCTCGATTGGGCTAGTCGTGAGGCACGTCCAGGCTACCGCCGGCCCACGTCGCATTCCCTTCTGGCGATGCGTCGACGGGCGCAATAGCTGCACGATTGCAGAGAAAAGGGCCAGGGTGATCGCCCCCTGGCCCTTCGTATTCCAAGCCTATCTGACGCATTTGGACGGTGTGCTAGGAGCCTTGTTCCTCCGGAAGCACGTTGTCCATCTCTAGCTCAAAGGAACCGCTCACCCCGTTCACATCCACGGTGTAGGTATCAGCTGGCAATCCCACCACATCGAGCGGGATCACTTCCTCGAAAGGGACTGGCGTCGGCGCGCATTTCGCGTCGGGGAGTCGGACCGTGCTGATGGTAACCAAAAAGGCGTTGCCCTGGCGCTGCTCGGCGATCTGGTCGATGTCTATGCACGCATCTGGTAGCTGGCCCTTGGCCACGACATGGATCTGCACCGGGAAAGACTCAAGGATCAGAATGTCGATGCTCTCGACGGACGCCTCGCCAGACACCACCTGGCCGCTCGACGACGGCATCTCCTCTATTACCGAACCCTGGGCGTCGACGGTTCCCTGCCAGTCGAGACCAAGGTCAGCATTGGTCACCGTCACCTCGTACATCGTCGCCTCTGGGGCCACTATGGGATAGGACACCTCCACAACCCAATTGAAGGCCGTGTAGCGATACTTCGCCGACCCCACCAGCCCCTCGGGCGTGAGATCCTCCTCTTCCCACTCAACCGCAGCTGTGTCCAGTGGCGGGTACTGGTACGTCTGATAGATGTAGCTCAAAGCAGCGTCGCGGGCAGCGAGCCTATCAAACATCACGTCAGGGGTTTCCGCGCCAAGTTCCGTCACCGTGCCGTGCGCATCCACCTCTCCTTCCCAGTGGAAGCCAGTGGTCTGGTTCACTATCGATACCTGATACACCGCCTGCTCGGGCGGCACAACGGGGTAGGAGATCGTGACTACCCAATCTCCCACCGTGTACTGATAAGCCCCTGAGCCCACAATCCCCCCAGGCGTGATCCACTCCTCTTGCCAAGCCAGGCCTGACCCAAGCCCAAGCTGGCCGTACTCCTCAACGACGTAACGCAGGGCCGCATCCCGCGCCACCAATACGTACTCGGGTGCCTCCGGCACGCGTCCCGACCCGTCTACCCGGCCTTCCCACTGGAACCCTGCGCTCTCATTCGATACCGACACCCGATACAGCGTCCACTCGGGCGGTAACACCGCATAGGAGACCGTGACCACCCAATCCCCGGCGGTGTACTGCCACGTCACCCCGCCCGGCAGATCTTCAGGTGTAAGCCTTTCCTCCACCCAGGCCAGCGACTCCGCAGGCCCCTCTTCGAAGTGCTCGCGGACGTAGGTCAGCGCCGCGTCACGGGCCCCCACTACTTCGCCCGAAGCTTCAGGTACAGAAGGCGTGTCGCTGGGCGCCGGACTGGCGCAGCTCCCCAGGCTCAGTATCAGAACCGAAGCCAGCAGAGACAACAGTGGTATCCTCTTGTTAGACATCTTCTCGAACCTCCCTAAGTGTCTTAGCCATTGTAAGGACGTTGGTTGAGCAGCAAAGGTTCCGCTGGCGGTGACCCGTTCTGGGCTCGCTCAAGCCTCCCCCCGTGGGTCAACGCAGAGGACGACCTCAGGTCTCTTGGAGGTATCGCTCCAACCGAGGGCCTAGGATGACATATCGGAACTCCTTACCCCGCAGGCTCGCCACGGCCCCATACAGACCATAGGAGATATAGGCCAGCCAGGCGACCACGCCCAATGCCATCAGGCCGAAGACCAGCAGGTAGAAGAAAAACATGACCATGAAACCCAAAATCATACCTACGGCCGCCTCCGGCGGGAGATCCTCCGCCCCTGCCCCTTCCGGGGGCAGGGTGAAAAGCATGCTCAACGGCATCCCCAGGGCCCCGATAATCATCCCGAAGTAAGTAAACAAGTAACAAACGCCGCACACCAGCCCCGCGAGGATCAGCGTCATGTGATACACGGCAGCCTGGAGGGCCTGGAAGGCGACGAAAGGCGACTTCTCACGTTGAGTGGCCCAGATGATCAGAGGCGCAATGATGCCCATCACTGGCCAGATGATAGTAGCATGGCTCAAAGCGGCCATGATCTTCTCTTCCTGGAGCGACCCTTGCGCCGGCACAGACTCTTCGTTCACTTCGACCTCCTACTCCTATTCAGAAACCAGCCAGGGCCCTACTGCTGCTCCAAGTACCGCTCCAGCCAGGGACCGAGAAAGACGTATCGAAAGTCGTTGCCCTGGAGCACCCAAACGGCTCCGAAGAGGCCATAGCCCACGTACGCCAGCCACAGCAGCATCAGGAGAAACAGGATGCCAAAGGAAAAAGAGAAGGTAAGAAAGGGAACGCATAGTGCCGCCCCCTCGTCGAAGGGCGCGGCCAATATGGCGCCCAAAGGCAAACCCAAGAAGCTGCACATGTAGCAGCCCACCTAGAAGAAGTATGAACTGGTAGGCAGCCGCCTGGATGGATTGGAAGCCAACGAAGGGGAATTTCTCCCTCTGCGTACCCCCCAGATCACGAGGGGCGCGAGCAAGCCCAGCGTCGGCCAGATGACCGTGGAGTGAGCCAACGCCGCCATGATCCTCTCGTCCTGAGTCACTACATCCAACGTTTCAGTCCTCTCGTTCACGATGGCTCCTCCACTCAGAACTCCATCTGCTGCGCAACCATGGGACCCTAGTCTCCGCGAGCCTGGAGTATCCTCTGGTCGATCTCCTCCACCTGCGCCTGTTGGGCCTCCCAGTACCCCTGGTCTCGCTGGGCGTCCAGTTCCTCCACGCTCTTGCCCTGCTGCTCCACCCAGGTGTAGTACTTCAAGTTGTGCCACTGGTTGCGCGTGCGGCGCGTTCCCTCCTCGATCCAATCCAGCTTCTGGCTGTGGAAGATGCTCACCAACCGCGCAGCCGCCTCGGTCTCGTCCATGGGGCCGTAGGTCTCGTTCATCTGCTCCATCACCGAATGATAGCGATCGATGGCGTCGGTGAGTACGGTGACGATCACATCATCCTTGCCAAACCCATACCATTTGGCCGTCTTGATGGCCCCCAGCACGTTGCACACCCCGGAGATACCGAAGGTCTCAGCCATGAGGCGCACGCTCTCCTCGGGCACGCCGTACCGATCGACCATCGTCTTCCAGCCCGCCTCTTCCGTGAGCAATTGCAGCCCCTTCTTGGACTCGATGTCGTCGATGCACATGATGGCATCCATGTTCATCACGTTGTGGATCCAGGTGACGTGCTTATCTCCGATGCCCTGAATATCGTGGCCCCCGTAACCGTTCCAGAAGATGGTAGGACACTGGACGGGCTCCAGCCCCACGATCTTGTGGTCGGGCCACTTCTGCTTCAGGCAGTCCCCTGCGGCGATGGTCCCCCCCGAACCCATGGCGGAGACGTATGCGGCCACTTTCCCCTTGCCGACGCCTCGTTGCTCCAGTTCCCCGGCCAGTTCGACGATCGTGTTCCCGGTGACGTAATAGTGGAAGCGGTAATTCCCCATCACCTCGAACTGATTCAGTATGCGCACGCGCTCAGAATCCTGCGCCTTCAACTCCTTGCTCTTGTCGTAGATCTCCTTCACATTGGATTCGCACCCAGGAGTGAGTATCAAGCGGCCGCCATAGCTGCGCACCAGTTCAAAGCGCTCCACGCTCATCTCCTCAGGGAGGATCACGATAGAGTCGAAGTCCATCCGGCAGCCGACCCAGGCACCGCCGATGCCGTAGTTGCCCGTCGAGGGCCAGATCAAGGAGTGGATGGCAGGATCCACCTCCCCATAGAGCTCCTTCTCGATGAGCACCGAATACGTGGCGCCCACCTTGTGGCTGCCGGTGGGGAAATCCTTGCTGTACAGCACAACGATGGGAGCCTCCACGCTAGTCAGTTGGGGCGGCAGAACCTCGTAGTAGATGCGGTCCTCATGATCTCGCCAGGTGATGTTGTACAAGTTGATGGGATCGAGCGGATCCTGTTCCATCATCTCGTGGGCCTTGGCGCGCACCCGTGGATCGATCTTCCACGGATGGAGCATCTCTTCGAACGTGGGTCCGATCACCAGCTTGTTCGTCTCGGTCATGGACTACTCCTTGTTATCACCAACGACAATTATAGCAGGCGACGCAGCGCGGCCATGCTCGGCTCGATGATCTCAGGCTGACCGACAGCGTGAATGGCGCTGTCCACATCCTTCAAGCCGCTCCCTGTGACCAGCACGACAATTCGCTCCTCCGGGCCGATCTCGCCTTGACGGAGCAGCTTCTGCAAGCCGGCGAATCCGGCCGCACCGGCAGGCTCCGCGAATACCGCCGCCTCTCGCCCCAGCAGCCGCATAGATTCCAGTATTTCCTCGTCCTCCACGGCCACGTACCGCCCTTCGGTCTCCCGCACGGCGCGCAGCGCCTTGACTCTATCGCGAGGCTGGCCCACAGCGATGCTGTCGGCCAGTGTATCGGGGACCAGAGGCACTACCTCCTCGGTGCCTTCCTCCCAGGCCCGCACCAGGGGCGCCGCTCCCTCGGCCTGCACGCCCACCAGTTGGGGGACCCGCTCGAAGAAGCCCAGCGCTTGCAGATCGCGCAGACCTTTCCACAACCCGCCGATCACGCACCCATCCCCCACGGAGACGAAGATCCTATCCGGTGCCTGCCACCCCAACTGCTCGCAGATCTCCAGGGCTGCCGTCTTCTTTCCCTCCGAGAGATAGGGGTTATACGCGGTGTTGCGGCTGTACCAGCCGTACTCCTTCGCCGCCTCCAGGCAGAGGTCGAAAGCCTGGTCATAGGTGCCTTTGACCATGATCACTTGCGCCCCGAAGATCAGGAGTTGGGCTACCTTGGCCCGAGGCGCTCGCTCCGGCACGAAGATAATGCTCTGCAGACCTACGCTGGCCGCGAATCCCGCCAACGACGATGCGGCATTCCCAGTGGAGGCGCAGGTGATGGTGCCGTAGCCCAGCTCTTGAGCCTTGACCACCCCTACTGCACTGGCCCGGTCCTTGAAGGAGGCCGTGGGATTGCGGCCATCGTCCTTGAGATAGAGGTGGGGAAGACCTAGCCTCTCCCCCAGCCGCTGGGCATGGTAGAGGGGCGTCCAGCCGATCTGCAACGGTGGACGGGGACTGTCGTCGGCAATGGGGAGCAACGGGGCATATCGCCAGATGGAGTAGTCGTGATTAGTGGCCAGCCCCTCCTTGGTCAGGCGGGCGGCGACCAGGTCATAGTCGTAGAGGACGTCCAGGATGCCCTCGTCGCCGTGCTTGGGGCAGACGTAGAGTACCTCATCCACCCCATATTCAGCGCCGCAGAGGACACACTTCAGCCCCAGGATATGATCCATCTCTCCTCTCTTCAAACCTCCCGAAGGTTCCAAAACCTTCGGGAGGGTGTCGTTCACTATCGCCCCCCTTACAAAGACCCCATGGTCAGGGCCATGAGGGCCTTCTGCACGTGTAGCCGGTTCTCGGCCACGTCGTAGATGATGGAGCGAGGCCCGCTGGCCACTTCGTCGGTCACCTCGTGCCCCCGATCCACCGGCATGGGATGGATGAACAGGGCATCGTTGGTCAACGCCATCTTCTCGGCGTCACAGATCCACTCAGGATAACGGAGCGCTTTCTCTATCTCGTCTGCCTTCTCCAACACCCCGTCCTTGTACGCTTGAGGGCTCATCCAATTCCGTGCATAGACCACATCCGCACCCTCGTAGCCCTCCTTGGAGTCGTGGATGATCTCGAAGCGACTTCTGTGGGCTACGCAATTCTGCTCCACGGCCGCGATCACCTTTGGATCCAAATCATACCCCTCAGGATGTGCCAGGGTAACGTCCATACCGAAGCGCGAGCAGATCAGCACATTCTCCTGCACCGAACACCAGGAGCGCGCCAGCGCGCCGTGGCCCCACATCATCAACAGCCGTTTGCGCTTGAGATCCTGTCCCAGGTGCTCTCGTAGCCCCATCATGTCCGCCAGCCCCTGGCAGGGATGATACTTGTCGTGAGCCATAGAGATGATGGGGATCTCCGCCCAGCGAGCGTACTCCCGTAGCAGATCGTCGCCTTCACCATAGGCGCTGATCTTGTCCTCCAAGATGCGGATGCCCAGTCCTACCGCATAGCGGCTCATCACCTCGGCAGCATCTTCTATGGTCTCACCAGCGGTGGTGGCGGTCTTGAGACGCATCGCGCCGGGCTCCAGGAACTGGGCATGGCCCCCCAATTCCGTCGCGGCGCACTCGAAGGATTGCCGGGTCCGCACCGAGGGATTGTAGAAGAACATGAAGAACGTCTTCTGGGCCAGGCAGTTATTGTAGCGGTTGGTGAAGCGCTCCCTCTTCATCTCCGCAGCCAGAGACAGGACCGCCTCGAGTTCCTCGACCGCCCATTCCTGCGTGCATATCAGGTCCTTGCCCTGAAGATCCATACCACTACCTCCAGTTACCGCATGGTGAGGGCCATCACCGCCTTTTGCACGTGCAAGCGATTCTCGGCCTCATCGAACACCACCGACTGCGGGCCGTCTATGACATCGTTGGCTGCCTCAAACCCGCGGTCGCAGGGCAGGCAGTGCATGTAGATGGCCTGCTTGTCGGCCAGCTTCATTCTGTCGGCATCGCAGATCCAATCCTTGTTCGAGTCGAATACCTCCAGAGCTTTCTTCTCGTCCCCTGCTCCCACCGGCTTCGCCAGCATCGGCACTGCCGTCCAGGCCTTGGGATAGACCACGTGTGCCCCCTCGAAGGACTCACGCATGTCGTTGGAGATGTCGAAGGACCCGCCGTACCGCTCGGCATACCCCTCGCAGGCGGAGAGCACGTCGTCGTCCAACTCCATGCCCTTTGGATGAGCCAGCACAACGTCCATACCCATCATCGTAGCGCCGATGATGGCGCTCTGAGGCACAGCTCGCGGCTTATGGACGCTTGGGGAATAGGCCCAACTCATCACGAACTTCACGCCCTCGTACCGACCGAACTTCTCCTTGACGGTCAGGACGTCAGCCAGGGCCTGGCAGGGGTGGTACTTGTCGCACTCCATGTTGATGATCGGGATATCAGCCCAGTAGGCAAAGTTCCGGATCAGTTCGTGGGCCCGGCCATACACCCAGCCCACTGGGTCGCCGTAGACGCGGATGGCAATCCCATGACCCATCCGAGCCAGCACTCGAGCCACGTCGGAGACCCTCTCGGTCTCGTAAGCTCTCTCATCACCCTCCAGGGCGGGAGCGTACATCGTCCCGGGATCCAGGAAATGAGCATGGCCCCCTAGCTGGGTCATTCCCGCCTCGAAGCTATTCCTGGTGCGCAAAGACTGGTTGTAGAAGATCATGAAGAGGGTCCTTCCCCGAAGAAGCTGATCGTGGGGCTCGTCAACCGCGAAACGCCGCTTCAAGTCGAGGGCCGTGTCCAGAATGGTTTCCACCTCCTCACGGCTGTAGTCCAGCAGGGTGAGGAAATCCCGACCCTTAAAGCTCTCCGTTTTCATCGCTCCCTCCTTCAGGCTGCTCACCGCCTCATCAAGCTGAAGACATTATAGGCTCGCGGTACCCCTCTGTCAAGCCCTCCGGACAAGAATCCCGAACAGAGCCCTCTCAAAGCTCGTCCTCCCTTCCTTTTCCCGAGCCTGAAGGCTCGGCTCCCCCTACCGCAACCGCGCCTCGTAGCCCTGGTGCTCCCAACCACACCGCCCAACGCTTCGACCACGGGATGGGCTCGCTTCCTTCTTTCCCCTCGCGCCATGCCCCACACACGGGCCGACGCTTTAGCGTCGGGACCAGACAAGACACTCTCCTCCCCAGTCCGGCAGGCTCGGTCCCCTTCCACAGCCGCGCCTCACATGCCGCCTGCTCCCTCACGACATGGCCCACCCGCTGGATTGAGCTTCCTCCCTTCCTTTTCCCGAGCCTGAAGGCTCGGCTCCCCCTCCGCACCCGACCCCCGTGTCTCAACTGGTTGCTCACGCCATGCCCCACGCACGGGCCTACCCACCAGGGGAACCGAGATCTCATTCTTCCACACCCTCTTGGAGACGGCAAGCCCGTTTCGACCCTGCTGTTTTGCGATGGTCGCTCCACGGGTGCTATAATATGGTGCCAGGCATCGGCGAGGGCGATGATCAAGAACCTGACCACGCAGCAGGTAGTTGCCACCAGGGTCGAGTGGTGCACCACATTTCTGACCAGGGGACTGGGTTTGATGTTTCACCCTCCCCTGGGAGAGGACCAGGCATACCTCTTCGTTGAGCCTCGAGAGAGTCGGAGCCTGACCACCATTCATATGCTCTTCGTCTTCTTCCCCATCGCAGTAATCTGGCTCGATGCCAGCAGGAGGGTAGTGGACAAGGTGCTGGCGAAGCCGTTCCACCCGTACTACGCCCCCAGCCAGCCAGCCCAGTACTACCTCGAATGCCATCCCTGCGTCTTCGAGAGGGTGCGAATTGGGGATCAGTTGGAATTCCAGTAGGTTCTTTGTAGCTAGGCCAACTTCCATGGGCAGGCGAATCCTCCCGTCGCGGCAGCCCCTCAGCGAGCTCGGTCACAAAAAGATCATAAGATGCACTACTCAATAGTCTGGGGAGCCCTATCGAGTTGAACGGGGAGGAAGCATGAGCGAGCTTCTCTGGCGACCATCGGAAGAGCGCATCAAGAACACCAACATGTACAATTTCATGCAGTACGTCAACGAGCGCCATGGTAAGGACTTCTCCACCTACGATGATCTCTATCAGTGGTCCATTGAGGAGAGCGCTCCCTTCTGGGCCACTCTATGCGACTACGCCCCTGTCATTCACAGCCGACCCTACGACCGGGTGGTTGATGACATCACCAAGATGCCAGGAGCCCGCTGGTTCGAAGGAGCCCGCCTCAACTTCGCAGAGAACCTGCTCCGCTATCGGGATGACCACACTGCCCTGAGCTTCAGAGGCGAAGGCCAGCCGACGGTCAGCATCACCTATGGCGACCTATTTCACCAGGTAGCACGGCTGGCAGAGTCCCTGCGCGGCGCAGGAATCAAAGAGGGAGACCGTGTGGCCGGCTTCATGCCCAACATGATTGAGACGGTCGTGGCCATGCTCGCCGCCACCAGCATCGGGGCCATCTGGTCGTCCTGTTCCCCCGATTTCGGGATCAAAGGCGTTTTGGATCGCTTCGGACAGATTGAGCCGCGTATCCTCTTCACCGCCAACGGGTACCGCTACAACGGCAAAGAGTACGACTCCCTCGAGCGAATTGCCGAGATCCTCAACGAGTTGCCAAGCATCGAGAAGGTGATAGTGGTTCCCTACACAGAGCCTCACCCCGATCCGGGCCGGGTTCGCGATGGCGTGCTCCTCGAAGATTTTCTCGTCCCGCACGCTACTGAACTTCCCTTCGCGCAGGTTCCCGCCAATCACCCCCTGTACATCATGTATTCCTCGGGAACGACCGGCGTTCCCAAGTGTATCGTTCACGGGGTGGCCGGAACCCTGGTCCAGCACATCAAGGAGTTGAAGCTGCATACGGATGTCAAGCGGGAGGACACGATCTTCTATTTCACGACCTGCGGCTGGATGATGTGGAACTGGCTGGTCAGTTCCCTGGCTCTGGGCGCTCGAGTCATGCTCTACGACGGGTCACCTTTCTATCCGGACCCCACCGCCATGTGGCAGATGGCGGAGGAAGAAGGCATCACCATCTTCGGAACCAGCGCCAGCTACCTGGCCGCACTAGAGAAGGCAGGCGTGAAGCCGAAGGAGACTTTCGATGTGACACCGCTCAAGGCAGTGCTGTCCACAGGATCGCCCCTCTCCATCGAGAGTTTCGAGTTCGTCTACCGCGATATCAAGGATGACGTCTGTCTTTCCTCCATCTCGGGCGGTACCGACATCATCTCTTGCTTCGCACTGGGCAACCCCATCGGTCCGGTATATGCCGGAGAACTTCAGGTCCGAGGACTCGGCATGAAGGTGGAAGCCTACGACGAAATGGGCAACTCCGTTGTTGGAGAGAAGGGAGAGTTGCTGTGCACACTCTCCGCTCCGAGTATGCCCATCCACTTCTGGAATGACCCCGACGACACTAAGTATCACGAGGCCTACTTCGACATGTATCCTGGCTTGTGGCGCCACGGCGACTTCATCGAGATCACGGAGCATGGCGGGGTCATCATCTACGGTCGTTCCGATGCCACTTTGAAACCCAGCGGGGTACGCATCGGCACAGCAGAGATATACCGTCAGGTAGAGGTGCTCCCCGAAGTCGCGGACAGCCTCGTCGTCGGACAGGACTGGGACAATGACATGAGGATTCTTCTCTTCGTCAAGCTGCGCGAGGGCCTTCACTTGACCGACGACCTGGCCGCCAAGATCAAGACGACCATCCGGCAGAACTGCACGCCCAGGCACGTCCCGGCCAAGATCCTCCAAGTGGATGACATCCCGTATACCATCAGCGGTAAGAAGGTAGAACTGGCGGTGCGCAAGGTGATCCATGGCCAGGAGGTCAAGAACAAAGATGCCCTGGCGAATCCCGAATCCCTTGACCTTTACGTCGATTTGGCGGAGTTGCGCACCTAGGACCCCTTCGTCCCGAGAGGTGGTTGACTGACCATACACATGCCGCACTGCCTTCGCTCGATTGGAACAGGCACTGGTTGAACCCGGTCCTTGAGCGCCTCACTTCCTCCCCCTCTCAGACCAGACTGCTCGAGAGGGCGCCCTCCAGCGATCAATCCCCGCCTCCACCTACCTCTTGCAGAGATCCCTCCACACACGTATAATTGAATGGTAGAAGAGGAGATACACCCAATGGCCGAAAGCCGTATTCAGCAGCTCCTGTTCGTCGCCGTCTTTTTCGCCGTCTGGTTCATCGTGATGCGGTTTGTCCTGCCGTGGCTTGGCGTCTCTACCTGAATGGCCAAGAGTTGCCGCGTGGAGGGTCCACGCAGGAGAGAAGACCAAGTTAGGGACAAGTCCCTACCAGAGTAGCATATCTACAAAGGAGGTACAGACATGCAAGTTGACATTCAGTATCGTCCATCCTATGCCTTGGCCGTTGTTAAACTGGACGCCAACGAGTCCATCCAGGTCGAGGCAGGTTCCATGGTCAGCATGTCCCCGGGATTGGCCATTCAGACCCAAGCCAAGGGCGGGCTCATGGGAGCCCTGAAGCGGTCCGTCTTGGGCGGCGAGAGTTTCTTCATGAATGACTACCGCGCCCCTGCCCAGGGCGGTGAGATCACCCTCGCCCCCGCTCTCCCTGGCGACTTGGCAGTGCTGGATTTGACGGGCGAAACACTGATGGTTCAGTCTGGCTCGTACGTAGCCTCCTCGCAAGGGGTCAACATCGACACCAAGTGGGGTGGAGCAAAGACCTTCTTCGCCAGCGAGGGTCTGATCATGCTCAAGTGCAGCGGCACAGGGACCCTAGTTCTCTCCAGCTACGGAGCCATCCATGAGATGGAGCTGGCCGCGGGTGAAACTCAGACTGTGGATACCGGACACCTGGTCGCCTTTGCAGAGGGGATGGGCTTCTCCGTCAGAAGGATAGGCGGCGTGAAGTCCACCTTGTTCAGCGGAGAAGGTCTGGTCGTCGATCTCACGGGCGCCGGCAAGGTCCTGATGCAGACGCGTAGCGATGACGCTTTCCTGTCCTGGCTCATCCCAAGACTGCCTAAGCAGTCCGACAGGGGTGGTGGCATCCAGATTGGAAGGTAGCCAAGAAAGAAGAGCAAGAGCCTCAGGGCATTGACTGGCCCTGAGGCTCGCTCGTTATCGTCTAGCCGCAGCCACGAGTGGCCTGACCATAGCCTACCATCAGTTTCGGCTTCGCGATGCCACTTCCAGTGTCACCAAATCAGTGACCCTGGCACCGCTCCCGTCGCGCTCGATGGTGAACTCCCCTTTGCCGCTCTTGTCCCGCGAACGCCGCCGCCTCTAACCAATCGCCGAGAGACTTCAGACTCCAAGTTCCCGTTGAACTAACACAACTTTGTCCACACATTATCCACAACAGGTGGGTGTTCCCCGCACTGCCGCACCAGTCAGTACTCGATCACCGTGAAGACATCGTACCCCTTCAGTTTCTCAACGCCCTTCAAGAAGGTCAGCTCGATCAGAAAGGCGATGCCTACCACCTCACCGCCCAGCGTCTCCACCAGGCGCGCCGTCGCCGCTGCGGAACCCCCGGTGGCGATAAGGTCATCCACGATCAGTATCTTCTGCCCCGGTTCGATGGCATCCCGGTGCATCTCCACTGAGTCGGTCCCGTACTCTAGCTCATACTCTTCCACGACGGTCTCTGCGGGCAACTTCCCGGCCTTTCGCACGGGGATGAAGCCAGCACCCAGCTTGTAGGCAATAGGAGCCCCAAAGATATACCCCCGCGCCTCCACCGCCGCCACCAAGTCAATCTCCTGGCCTGTATAATGGTCAGCGAGAACGTCCACCGCTTCCCTGAAGCCTTCAGGGTCCTTGATCAGAGTTGTGATGTCCTTGAAGATTATTCCCTTCTTCGGGAAATCTGGGACGTCCCGAATCATCTTGGCCAGATCCATCCTTCACCTCTTTCCAGACTCTGTATACTGGCGATTGTAGCAGAGAACCCAACGGCAGGCAAATGAGCACCACCTGGCCAAGCTTTCCATACGCTTCCTTAAAGTTTCGTCTCCCCGCCAATCACTTGCGGCGGCCCCTGCGCTACTATTGATGGGCCATCCTGTGAACTCCTTTACTACATGTAGTGGCTCCAAGGTCCTCATGCTGCCACACTCACCGGTCGCTATCCACAGCATCGGACCACTTGGAATTGCACAATCCTGGCTCCTGGATTACAATATGCGGCGTTCCTGAACAAGGCAGACGAGCCAAATACCTCTCCCGATGCCTAAAGGCTTGGCCTCCGCTGCAATGCGTCGCCTCCAATCCAAGCACCTCAAGGGTCATCGGTCTACGACGACTGCCTTGTGCCACAGGATGCAGGTTGTTGCCAGGGGCGGATGGCGGCAAGGGTCTTGGATCGCAAGAATTGGCAGCGCCCCTCTGGCCCCATTGCGGGAGCAGTTCCCGCATAACTGGAGAGCCCTGATAGCTCAGCGCCGATCTGTTGAGCCAACGCCTCGGTAGAGGCCTACAGTTAGCAGCGCATTCAGATTTGAGATGGTGACGCATACGCTTCCTGTGCGTCAGCGCCGTTCTGTGAGTGTGACTTCCAGCCATATCACTGTCGAGGACATCGCGAGGGGTCTGTACGCAAGGGAGCTTCCTCCGCCATGAGGGTCTTTCGTCCAAACGGTGCCTGGTCTCTGGTCGTCACTGTTTGATTGCCGGCAGATATTGCTATCATATTGTTGCCACCGTCAGCGAATGGCTCCCCGGGGGACTATGTCAGGGGATCAGCAACGAAAGCTGTTTGGAGGGAGCATGGATCTCGAAGGCGTCTGGGAAGCAACCAAAGGCGAACTACAGCTACAGATGACCAAAGCCACGTACGACACGTGGATCAGCAACACGTTCCCCATCGCCTACGAGGATGGAACCTTCATCATTGGCGTGCATAACACCTACGCCAAGGAATGGTTGGACAACCGCTTGCTGACCATAATCAAGAGGACGCTTATCGGCCTCACCAACCGCACTGTGGAGCTGAAGTTCGTTGTCAAGCCCAAGCACGAGGAGCACTGGCCCTCAAGCCCCCTGCTCCACGATGCTCTTCCTACGCCGGAAGCATCCGTCTCCGCTCCCATGCTTGTGCCCCACTACACTTTCGACACCTTCATAGTGGGCGGGAGCAACCGCCTCCCCCATGCTGCGGCACTGGCTGTCGCAGAGCATCCGGGTGAAAGCTATAACCCCCTCTTCATCCACGGTGGGGTGGGTCTCGGCAAGACTCACCTCCTCCATGCGGTGGGGAATCTCGCCCTCAGTCACAACCGTCAAGTGCTCTATGTCTCTTCGGAGACCTTCACCAACGATCTGATAAACTCCATCCGCAACCAAAACACCGACGAGTTCCGCGCGAAGTACCGCCAGGTAGACATCCTCCTGGTGGACGATATCCAGTTCATCGCCGGCAAGGAAAGCACACAGGAGGAGTTCTTCCACACCTTCAACACCCTCCATTCCTCCAAGGGGCAGATTGTGATCTCCAGTGACCGCCCACCCAAAGCGATTCCGACCCTTGAGGAACGCCTCGGCTCCCGTTTTGAGTGGGGACTCATCGCTGACATCCAACCACCCGATCTGGAAACTCGTATCGCCATCCTCCGCTTCAAGGCTGAGAGTCAACCTCTGCCCATCCCTCATGATGTAGTGGATTTCATAGCCCAGAAGTTCCCTAACAACATTCGCCAGCTTGAGGGAGCTTTGAACCGGGTCGTAGCTCATGCGCAACTCACCTTCTCCCCACTCTCAGTAGACTTCGCTCGTCAAGCCCTCCAGGATTCAATGTCCCTCCACCAGCGGCTCACCGTTGACCAGATAGTAGACGCCGTCGCTGAGTTCTACGAGTTCGCCGCAGAGGACCTACGCGGCCCCCGTCGCACTAAGCATCTGGCACTCGCCCGTCAGGTGGCCATGTACCTCTCCCGCCAGGAGACGAAGGCCTCTCTTCTCTCCATAGGCCAGGCTCTGGGCAACCGCGACCACACGACTATCATGCACGGCCACGACAAGATCGGCCTTCAGATCGAACAAGACGAACAACTGCGACGTGACGTGTTGGCCATCAAAGGCCTCCTCTACGCCACACTCGCGGCCTAGCACCATCCTCTCGCCCCTCTGTGGATAACTGCCCCATACGTGTGGATAAGCAGGCTGATTTGGGGATAACTTCCCCTTCCACGAATGAATTTGTCCCCCCTTCTATAGGATGGGTTGTCAACTTGTCCTACCCGCACACGCGAATCCACATATCCACAGTCGACACTGCCACTCTCACAGTGCGCCGCCTGGCTTGTCCACACCCCGTCCCCATTACTGGCCGGCCTTGAAATCCCTGTGTCCCCCACATATGGGTGCTGCGGTCCAGCACCACCGCAACCCCTGGGCCTGCTCCTTCTCAGCGCCTTCCCACCATCCACTAACCCACAGTCCTACTACTACGGCTACATTTACTTTGTGAATGCGTCATTCCTAGGATATAATGTCCATAGACATGTTAGACAACCAGCAAGTGATGCTCATCGTGAAGAGATCCTTGAAGGAGGACATTGGGGCAGGGGATGTCACCACCTCCTCAATCGTATCTCCAGGGTTGAACCTTACCGGCCACATAGTGGCCAGAGAAGAGGGCATAGTTGCGGGGCTTGAGATAGCCGACCTTGTCTTCCAACTGGTTGACGAGAGGATAGTAGTAACCGCGCGCGTGGCGGATGGCGATTCGGTAGCGAGAGGGCAGATAGTCGCTGAGGTGAGAGGACCTGGTACGGGCATCCTCAGCGCTGAGCGGGTGGCCCTGAACTTCCTGCAGAGAATGTCCGGCATCGCCACGCTTACCCGCCAGTTCGTCAAGGCGGTCAAGGGAAGCGGGGCTACTATCCTTGATACCAGGAAAACAGCTCCTGGCCTGCGAGTTCTGGACAAGCTGGCGGTCAAGCTGGGCGGAGGCGAGAACCATCGCTTTGGCCTATACGATATGGTGCTGATAAAGGATAACCATATCGCAGCCGCGGGGAGCATCCCTCGAGCCATCAACAAGGCAAGAGCTGGGGCCAGCAAAGGGATCTCAATCGAGGTGGAGGTGGGATCCATAGCTGAGCTCCAGGAGAGCCTCGCCTTGCGACCCGACCGCATCATGTTGGACAACATGAGTTTGGAGGATATGTCCCGTGCCGTTGCCTTGGCCAGGGGGGAAGTAGAATTGGAGGCGTCAGGCAACGTGACCTTGCAGAATGTAGCTGATATCGCGGCTACCGGGGTGGACTTCATCTCGGTTGGAGCGCTGACCCACTCGCCGCGTGCTCTGGACATCAGCCTGGAGATCACGAAGGCTCGGACTTGACCACTCGTAGGTCTGAACAGAACGACACGGAGGCAGCGGCGGATGGCTTTTCCCAGTGATTACCTGCATTTGCCAGAAGAAGAGGTGGTTGACCGGATTGAGAGGGCAAAGATGCGGTTGGGGAAGGATCTCATCATCCTTGGACATCACTATCAGAGAGATGAGGTGATCCGCTTCGCCGATCATAGAGGGGACTCCTTAGAGCTATCGCGAGCCGCTGCTGGTGCCCGAGACGCCAAGTATATCGTCTTTTGCGGTGTAGATTTCATGGCTGAATCAGCCGCCATCCTGTGCAATCCTATGCAAGCGGTTCTCATGCCAGCCAAGAGCGCTCGTTGCCCCATGGCGGCTATGGCTGATGTGGCCGATGCCTCGAACGCGTGGGAGTACCTCACTTCCATCTGGGGCGATGATCTCGTTCCTATCACATATCAGAACTCCAGTGCGGAACTCAAGGCTTTCTGTGGCAGGCGTGGCGGTGCTGTTTGTACCTCTTCCAATGCCGGCGCCGTTTTCGAGTGGGGGCTCGCGAGAAAGGGCCACGTCCTTTTCTTCCCGGACGAGCATCTCGGACGCAATACGGCGCTATCCCTAGGCCTTTCTCCGGAGGAGATCGCTGTGTGGGATCCTGAGGAGTCCTTGGAAGTGCCAACTGGACTGTCGCAATCCAAGGTGGTGGTTTGGAAAGGGTATTGTCACGTGCATACCTTCTTCACTGTCCAGCAGGTGGAGCTCGCGCGAGAGAGGTATCGCGATGCTGCTGTGATCGTGCATCCCGAATGTCCAGCCGAAGTGGTCGCCAGCTCAGACGGCAATGGTTCCACCAGCTTCATCGTCAGGGCGGTTGAGGAGTCCCCGGCTCGGGGCACATTCGTCATCGGCACGGAGATAAACCTGGTGGCCAGGCTGGCCAAGGAGCATCCTGGGAAAACCGTGGTTCCTTTGGCTCGTTCGCTCTGTGGCGCCATGTTTCACATCAATCCTCACAACCTGCTGTACATTCTGGATGGTATCCTGGAGAACCGGCTGGACAACATCGTCGAGGTTCCCGAAGAGATAGCCCAGGGGGCCAAGCTTGCTCTGGACAGGATGCTAGAGGTCACGTGAGATGAGCGTGCGCAGAAACGAGGTAACGACAGACGTCTTGGTTATCGGTTGTGGTATCGCTGGTTCGGCGGCGGCCCTCCGTTTGTCACAGGACCAGAATTTGCAGATAACGGTCATCACTGCTGCCTGGGAGGCTCATGAGGCTACCACGTATTATGCCCAGGGAGGCATCATCTATCGGGGGGATGAAGATTCAGCACAGTTGCTAGCCGAGGATATAGTGAGGGCGGGAGACGGGCTGAATAACCCTGAGGCTGTCGCCATTCTGTGCGAGGAAGGGCCGCCGTTGCTGCGGCAAATGCTGATAGATGAGCTAGGCGTTCCCTTCGACGCAGCCCCCACGGGGGAGTTGCATTTCACTCTTGAGGCGGCGCATTCGACGGCCCGCATCCTCCACGTGGCCGACGCCACGGGCAAGGCCATACAGGAGAAGCTTGTCGGCGCTTTGCTGACCCGCCCCAACGTTGAGTTATTGACCGGCCACACGGCGATAGACTTGTTGACCCCTGCTCACCACTCGCGAGATCGCCGGGCCGTGTATGAACCGCTCTCCTGTGCGGGCGCCTACGTCTTCAACCAGCAGCGGGGGGAAGTGATCACGTATCTTGCCAAGAGGACCATGCTGGCGACTGGTGGGTTAGGCCAGATATATCTGCACACCACAAACCCGCCTGGGGCTCGGGGCGATGGCCTGGCTATGGCCCATCGTGCCGGAGCGCGGGTGATCAACGCCGAATACGTGCAGTTTCATCCCACGGCCTTCTATGATCGTTATGGCCCACGCTTCTTGATCTCCGAGGCGGTACGTGGCGAGGGAGCTCGCTTGGTCACCGAGGCTGGGGAGCCCTTCATGCAGAACTATGATTCCGAGTGGTGTGATCTCGCACCCCGGGATGAGGTAGCACGCAGCATGCACCAGGAAATGCTGAGCAGAGGCGTGGAGTGCGTTTATCTAGACCTGGCATCTTATATGCCGGCGGACAGGATCAAGGAGCGGTTTCCCAACATCCATAGCCAATGTCTGGTCTATGGTGTGGACATCGCTAGCGAATTGATACCAGTAGTTCCAGCGGCCCACTATTTCTGCGGCGGGGTATGGGTGGATGAGTTTGGGCGTAGCAGCTTGAGTAACCTGTACGCAGTAGGTGAGGTGTCTTGCACTGGGGTTCACGGGGCCAACCGACTGGCCAGCAGCGCACTTCTGGAGGGGCTGGTCTGGGGCTGGAGGGGCGCTGAGGACATCCTGGGTACGATTGACCATCGGTTGGATCTTCAGTCGTCCGACATACCACTCTGGTACGATGAGGACTTGACCGAGGTGGTTGACCCGGCGCTGGTTACTCAGGACATGACCACCATCCGGCATATCATGTGGAACTATGTGGGACTAATACGGAGCACCAAACGCTTGGAGCGCGCCATAGATGATTTGAGCGACTTGGAACGAGAGATAGAGAAGTTCTACCGCGCTACCAGGCTAACCGATGCTCTGATCGGGTTGCGTAACGCTGTGCAGACGGCGCTTATCGTGGCCAGGGCCGCTTGGGAAAACAAGGAGAGCCGCGGCTGCCACTTCCGGGAGGATTGAAGGGTGACTACACCAGGGCTTGGGGGATCGCAGGTTGCCTCAATCAGAGATGTGTAGTATCATATAGCAAGTAGATGGCCGAGCAACGCTGCTCTGAGGACTGGATGTCGAGATCAAGGGAAAGGAGGTGATGGATAAAGAGATCTGAGTCACAGCCTTTGAGACCCAATTCCAGCTCCGTCGCTGCCCTGACCAAGCTATACTCTGAACAGGTGGAGAGCATAGATACGGGCCCGATTGAGGCGGTCACTGCGACCGGTGCCAATGCCCTCCAGATGATCATCTACGCCGTTGTGCCTCAAGTCGTGCCTCCCTATGTCGCGTTCACCATCTATCGCTGGGATATCAACGTGCGCATGTCCATGGTCATCGGCATGGTTGGCGGCGGTGGCATCGGCTTCCTCCTCATTCAGTGGGTGAACCTCCTCCGCTACAAGCAGGCGGCCGTGGCGGTCTGGGCCATCGCTATCGTCGTGTGGATCATGGACTTCGCCAGCGGATGGATCAGGGAGAAGATCGTGTGAGGAGTTGGCCGCTTGACAGTCCAGCGAGCCGGGACTACAATCAGCGCCGTTGCTTGAGCGACTGAGGTTTGATCATGTTCACCGAGAGTCATAGAACGCTGGCTGTGTTCGTCGGTATCATAGTCTTGGCCCTGAGTGCCGCCTGGGTGGTTCTGCCGAACAACCCGGGAATTCACGTCCATCTGGGCCCCATCAGTATTGACCGTGACATCGAACTGCGTAGAGGATTGGACCTCCAGGGGGGATTGCAGGTACTGCTGGAGGCGGACCTTCCTCCCGAGGAAGGGATCGATGCCGGGGCCATGGAGGCTACCAGGTCCATCATTGAGCAGCGGATCAACGGTCTGGGCGTTTCGGAGCCTCTCATTCAACTGTCCGGCAGCAGGCGGATCATCGTGGAGCTGCCCGGCATCGAGGATCCAGAGCGAGCCATCGAGACTTTCGGAGAAACTGGCCTGCTGGAGTTCATCGATGCTGGCTTCGCGTTCCTGCCTGCCGGAACGATAGTCAAGACCACAGAGCTTGTGGGTCCTGGCGCACCTATCACACCTACCGAGACCATCACAGCCACACCCGTGTTGAGCCCCACGATCCCTGTCACTCCCGCTGCGGTGCCCACGCCCGAGGAACCGGTGTATGAAACCATCATGACCGGGCGCCACTTGCGGGAGGCGACCATGGGATTTGGGCAGTTAGGGTTGATTGAGATCCGCTTCGAGTTGGACGGTGAGGGAGCTGCCATTTTTGCGGACTACACCAGAAGCCATGTGGGACAGTTGATGTGCATCGTCCTGGACAAGGCGGTGGTGAGCTGCGCGACGATCAACGAGCCCATTCCCGATGGTGCTGTCCGCATCACCAGAGAAGGGGGCTTTCCACCCGAGGAGGCGGAAAGCATAGTCATTCGCTTGCGGTATGGTGCCTTGCCCATTCCCTTGCGCATAGAGACTAATCGTACCGTGGGCCCCACCCTGGGCGAGGACTCCTTGCAGAAGAGCCTCTTGGCTGGGGCTATGGGTGTGAGTATAGTTCTTCTCTACATGCTGCTCTACTATCGGCTTCCTGGGTTGTTGGCGGACGTGGCGCTCATCATCTACGCGATCTTCGTTCTGGCGCTCTTCAAGCTGATCCCCGTGGTTCTCACCCTGCCCGGCATCGCGGGCTTCATCCTCTCCGTGGGTATGGCCGTGGATGCCAATATCCTCATCTTCGAGCGCATGAAGGAGGAGCTGCGGGCGGGGAAGCCGTTGCGGTTGGCGGCGGAACAGGGCTTCAGTCGTGCCTGGCCCTCCATCCGCGATTCGAACTTCGCGACCCTCATCACCTGTGCCATATTGTTCTGGTTTGGCTCCTATTTCGGAGCCAGCGTGGTCAAGGGCTTTGCCCTCACCCTGGGCGTTGGGGTCTTGGTGAGTATGTTCACAGCCATAGTCGTCACCCGTGCCTTCCTGCGGCTGATCATGGACCTGGACGTGGTCAAGCATCACCGCTGGTTTGGGGTGTAGGAGGTAACGGATGTTCGACATAGTGGGCAAGCGCTACTGGTACTACCTGATTTCGGCGGTGGTGGTGGTCCCTGGGCTGATCTCTCTCATCCTCTTCGGCCTCAATTTCTCCATAGACTTCACCGGCGGCTCGATACTGGAGTTGCAGTTCCACGCAAGCGGGGTGGTTCAGCCCGCGCAACTGAAGGAGCTCTTTGGCGAGTACGGTCTCGGCGATACCATGGTTCAGAGCTCCACGGAGAACATCTTCCTCATCCGGAGTAAGATGTTGGACGCGGAGACCAAGAGGCAGATCAAGGAGGATATCGAGGACCGGTTCGGGGCGTTCACCGAATTGCGTTTCGAGTCCGTAGGCCCGGCGGTGGGGGGAGAGGTGCAACAGCGGGCCTATGTGGTCATCGCGATGGCAGCCGTGGCGATCCTGATCTACATCTCTCTTGCGTTTCGCCACGTGATGAACCCCATCCGCTATGGCGCCTGTGCGATCATCGCCATGGTACACGACATCCTTATCGTGATCGGGCTGGCGTCCATCTTCGGAGTCTTGCGCGGCTGGGAAGTGGATGCCCTGTTCCTGACCGCGCTCCTGACCGTGATGGGCTACTCTGTGCACGATAGCATCGTGGTCTTCGACCGTGTTCGCGAGAACAGCAGACGGTACGCCGGGCGACCCATCGAGGAGGTCGTAAACCATAGCATCATTCAGACGCTGGACCGTTCCATCAACACCCAACTGACGGTGGTCTTCACCCTGTTCGCTTTGCTGCTCTTCGGCGGCATCACCATCAGAAACTTCGTCTTGACACTGATGATTGGCATCATCAGCGGCACCTACTCCTCGATCTTCAATGCCAGCCCCCTGCTGGTGGACTGGGAGCGGAGGCCCGATCTGCTGCTATACGCGCTGTCATGCGTGATCCCTCCGGTTGGTCTCATTATCGGGATCTATCTGGCGTTCAGGGGGAGTGGCAGGTCTCAACCGTGGGCGAAGGGTTGCCTCCTGGCCGCTTTGGCGGGGGCGGTTTCTATCGCCGGTCTGTTCCTGCTCAGAGGCATGTTGGTCTCGTAGGGGGTGCTGGCGGGAGGCGGGGCCGGACGAGTGGTAGTATGGTCGCTGGTGTGAATGGGACCACGGTAGCAAACAGCCCCAGGGAGATCAAACCCAGAATCGAACGTAGCTAGAATATCCGTATAAGGAGATGACAACAGATGAATAACAGAAAGAGAGTATTGACCGCGGTGTTAGGCCTGACCCTTATGGTCTCGCTCACACTGGCCTGCACGCTGCCTGGGTTGCCAGGCCTGGGTGGTCCGGTAACGGAGGAGGAGACGCCGGCACCACCACCTCCTGCGGAGGGGACGCCGGCACCACCGCCTCCTGCGGAGGAAACGCCAGAGCCGCCGCCCGAGGAAATGCCCTTCGAGTTGGATGTGGAGGCTCTGGAGAACCTCAGCTCGTATGCGTACAGCCTCCATATTGATGGACTGAGCGGCATGGCAGGGGCCGCGGAAGAGGTGGTGCTCGATATCGAGGGGCAGCGCCAGAGCCAGCCCACGAAGGCGGAGCAGCTCAGCTTCTCCAGCGTCACCGACGGTGACGCCACCAGCATGGAGATTGTCTACATCGAGGACCTGGGCAAGATGTGGATACGGGAGGCTGGGGATGCCTGGCAGGAGGTCCCGGTCATGGATGAGTCCATGCTGAGCATCTTCGACGCCTTCAGCATGTCCTATTGGTGGGGCATCCTGTTTGTCGGGGATCCGGAGGACGTCCAGTACGTGGGCCAGGAGATGATGAACGGCGTCCAGTCCCATCACTACCGCAGTGCGGAAGGCAGCCTGTGGGGGGCCTTCGCCACCGGCTGCGCATTTGCCTCTGTACAGGATGACAGCTGGGTGGCGGTTGACGGGAACTTCCCGGTCAAGCGAGAGCTTCACGCCAGTGTGGATTGCCAGGACCAAAGTGGCGAGATAAACTTCTCGATGGAAGTCCGGGACATCAATCAACCACTGAATATCACCGCGCCCATGTAGCTGACCCACGGGTGGGCTGGCGTAGAGATCGCGCTGGCCCACCCTTTCCCCCCTACCTGCCATGGCACAGACGCTGACTAGAAGAAGGGTGGCGTTCATTGTAGTCCTGATAGCTGTGGCCTGCGGAGGAGGTGCGGTGGGCGAGCCCACACCTTCATCCATCACTCCTGCTTCCTCGGAATATGACCACAGCGCTGGTGTTCTGATCATCGAAGCGGATACCTACGGGGGACTCATGCCGCCTCCGACAGCCAAGCATGTGGCGGAGCTCAGCATCTACGGCGATGGCTTGGTCGTTGTCGGCCGTGAGGAGGAGGGACTTAGTGTGGGAACCGACCGCGTGGTCATTACTGGGCATCTCAGCGAGGAGGAGCTGAAGCGGTTGCTGAGCTCCATCGCCGAGGGAGGGTTCTTCCAGCTTGAGGACCGCTATCTGCCGTCCCCGGCCGCCCCCGACATGCCCTGGAGACATGTCATAGTCAATCTCCTCGACACCTCCAAGACGGTGAGCATCTATCCTTTCGATTTCGCCGGCGCGCCGCAGGCCTTCTGGGATGTGTACAATCAGGTGGTGGAGCTGTATCCCTCCGATGCTGCTGTCTTCACACCCACGTCTGGAACCCTGACCGCGACCGATCTGGGACCCATAGATGATCTTCCTGCTGGGCAGGGGAGTCAGGTCGCTCCGTGGGATACCCCGCTGGTGGGAATCACCCTTCCCGAAGCAACGGACGGGGCTTACCTGCAAAACCAGCAGTACGAAGTAGTCGAGGAATTCCTGCTCCGCTATCCCCCCGGCCAACTCTTCGGCTCCCAGGAGGGACAGGCCTACAGGGTCCTTCTGGAAGCCGATCTGCCCTGGGAAGATACCAAGCCGTGACCGTAGGACAGATTGTCAACTTGCCCTATTGTCCTACGGCCTCGACGCCGTAGCGGCACGGCATGCCGTGCCAGGACCTTCAGTTCGCCCCCAGAACTTGACAGCGAAGATTCTGTTGTGCTCTAATATCGGAAAGCGATAACGTGGTGCGATATTAGCGACAGGTGGGGCGGTGATCAGGGAGTTCTTCCTCGGCTTCATAAGAATTCACATCTTGTGCCACGCGTCAAAGGAGCCCGTCTACGGTGCGTGGCTGATGCGGGAACTGGCGCGCCACGGCTATGAGCTCAGCCCCGGCACGCTGTACCCTGCTTTGCACGCTTTGGAGCGGGACGGTTACTTGACGAAGGAAGTACGCGTCATTGAGGGGCGACAGCGGAAGTACTATCGGATCACCGAGCGGGGACAGATGGTGCTGGCTGAGGCCCGAGAGAGGATCGCTGAACTGGTACATGAGGTGTTGGACCAAGGAGCGGACGCATGAATAGCGCAGAGCGGCCGGAAGGTACGCGTTCACAAACTGGCCAGGGCTGGCGGGGTCTGCCGCGCAATGTGTGGGTCTTGAGCGTTACCAGCTTCTTGACCGACGTCTCCAGCGAAATGATCATCAACCTCCTGCCGCTCTTCCTGGCCAATGTGTTGGGGGCAGGTACGGTCATCGTCGGCATGATAGAGGGGCTGGCGGAGACCACAGCCAGCCTGTTCAAGGTCTTCTCAGGCTGGCTGTCGGACAGGTTGGGCCAGCGGAAGTGGCTAACAGCGGCCGGCTATGGGCTGTCCACCCTGGCCAAGCCCTTTCTTTTCTTCGCGACCTCCTGGTCCTGGGTGCTGGGCGTACGTTTCGCCGACAGGGTGGGCAAGGGCATTCGCACTGCACCTCGCGATGCCCTTATCGCGGATTCGATAGATGAAAGCCAGCGAGGCCTCAGTTTTGGCCTGCATCGAGCCATGGACACGGCCGGGGCCTTCACAGGGCTACTGATCGCCGCAGGGGTGATATGGTCGATCCAGGCCGCAGGTGAAATCCTCCAACGGGTGACTTTTCAAACCGTCGTCTTGCTGAGCATCATCCCCGCGGTGCTGGCGGTGCTTGTGCTGGCCGTTGGCGCGCGGGACATCCCCAGGCGCCATGAGGCAGGCAGAGCCCCTTCGCTAACGCTTAAGGGGTTCGATGCTCGTTTTCGGGGCTTCCTGCTCATTCTGGTGCTGTTCACCTTGGGTAACTCCTCGGACGCCTTTCTGATCCTTCGCGCCCAGGAGCGCGGGCTATCGGTGCTGGGTGTGATGGGCGCTCTACTGATACTGACTCTGGTGTACACAATAGTTTCCGGCCCGGCGGGGGTGCTCTCCGACCGCATCGGTCGGCGGCGGGTGATCGTGGGTGGATGGCTGATCTATGGACTCGTGTATCTGGGCTTTGCCCTGGCTGGCGCCGGATGGCAGGTGTGGTTGCTCTACGCCCTGTATGGCGTGTACTACGGGCTGACAGAAGGTGTGGCGAGGGCCTTGGTGGCCGATGTGGTCAGGCCGGAGCAGCATGGCACAGCCTACGGCGCGTACAACGCGGTGGTGGGGGTGACCGCCCTGCCGGCCAGCGTGATCGCTGGACTGCTGTGGCAGGGGATAGGCCCTTGGGGAGGTTTCGGGCCAGCAGCGCCGTTCCTCTTCGGCGCTGGATTGGCTCTGCTAGCCGCGCTGCTGATGACAGTGTGGCTGCCCCGGTTGGGGACGGAGTGCTAGTGGGGAATGGCGGGATTGAGGATGGGATCAGATTATCAGGTACTTGAGCAGTAACTCCAGCGCCGCTTGCGCCGATTGCTGCTTGTTCTCGGCGCGATCTCCCTGCCAGATATGCTTCTCCCACAGGTCCGTGCCCTCGGCTGCCAGACCTACATAAACCAACCCCACTGGCTTCTCGGTTGTGCCACCGGTGGGCCCGGCTATGCCGGTGACCGACAAGGCCACGTCCGTTCCCAGAAGGCGGCGAGCGCCTTGGGCCATAGCCTGCGCGGTCTCCTTGCTCACGGCTCCGTGCTCGATCAGGGTTTCTTCCGGTACGCCCAGTATGCTCTCCTTGACCTCGTTGGAGTAACTGATCACTCCGCCCCGGAAGTAGGAGGAACTCCCCGAGACGTTGGTGATACGGTGACCCAGCAAACCTCCGGTGCAGGATTCGGCCACAGCCAGAGTCCAACCTCGCTCAGACAGCAACTCTCCTATCTGCTTCTCTAGATCTGTTGATTGCATTGGCATCCTGGGGGACCCGTATAGATAACCCGGGCGGACCTTTTCTAGCCGCCTGGGGAGAGCCTCTTCAGACCACCGCTACCTATGTACTGTGCGAACTCTTCCACGGTGGCGAACACCCGGTCCGAGAGGAACTTGACGACCCAGTTCTCAGCCATGGGAGAGATGCTCAGGATCCGAGCGCCCGCACGGTAGGCCTGCCACATCTCAATGGCCGTCCCCATGCTGGCCTCAGGCAGGTAGGCGACGAGGAAATCGGCCTCCTTGGCCCGGTCGATCAGATCAAGAAAGGTCCGCTTCCCTTCCTCAGGGCCATAGTAGGGGCTATCGGGATACAACTCGAAAGGACAGACCACCTCGGCCTCGGGGTACTGTCCCAGAATGATCTCCCTGATGGTGGTCCGATAATCTTGGCCGCAGATGTCGTCGTCCTGTCGCGACCCTTGCATGATGCCGGCGATGAAGAAACGCAAGAAGACCTCCCAGGTTCAAGTAGTGAAGTGATCCACCACCTATTCTACCACATCCGCCCGTCAAGACCTAGCATCCTCCCACGAAGATGCAAAAAGGGGCTTGCCAAAGCTAGCGTTGAATCACAAAGAAGTCCGCCCTGCAGACCGTGGGAGTAGCGCAGGGACTTGCTGATCTGAGCGGGGGAATTCATTCCCGCGCGTGGGGTGGCACAATGCCGAGAGACCGCCACGAAATGGGCTTCCTGGCTCAAACCATCAAGTCCCAAAGGGACTGGTTGGGGCGGCCACTCACCTGAAATGGTGCAGCACAGAGCCCGAGACTTCTTCAACACCTTCCTCCCACGAAGATGCAGAAAGGGGCTTGCCAAAGCTAGCGCTGAATCATGAGTACGCCCGGTCTGCAGACTGTGGGAGTCCCGCAGGGACTTACTGATCTGAGCGCGGGAATTCATTCCCGCGCGTGGGGTGGCACAGTGCCGAGAGACTGCCAGGAAATGAATTTCCTGGCTCAAACCATCAAGTCCCAAAGGGACTGGTTGGGGCGGCCACTCACCTGAAATGGTGCAGCACAGGCGGTTTGGCCTTCTCAAGACCTCCCGCGGGCAGGTCTTGATATGTGTGTGCAACGATGGTATAGTCTCACACAGGGTTGGATCTTCTGCTCCGCAGGCTCCTCAGGGCGCAGTCCACAGGCAGGCTGATGAGATACGCCAAGGTTGTGGTCAATACGCGGGTGCAGCCCCGCAAGAAACTTCTGGAAGACCAGCCGCGCGGTGAGGAGGAGAGCGGCTCTGCCCCGGGCATGACCTTCCACTACTCCATTCCTCCTGAGCTACGCGACGAAGTGCGAGTGGGGCAACTGGTCTTGGTCCCCTTCGGTCCACGGCGTCTTCAGGGCGTGATCTTCGACTTCGATAATCAATCACCAGTCGATGAGACCAGGGACCTGTATGAGATAGCCGATCCCACACCTGTGCTATCCCCCGGCCAAATAGAGTTGGCTTCCTGGATCAGCCAGCATTATCAGGCGCCGCTGATAGACACAGTGCTCCTCATGCTTCCCCCAGGCGTGGCGCGCAGGACTCGGCTCACCGTTCGTCTGAATCCCGACCGGCCGCTGCCCGCCGACCTCAACAGTCGGCAACAAGCACTGGTGGAGCTGCTTCAGCGCGAGGGAGAGATCTCTCTACAGATGCTCGGGCGCAGGTTGAAGCTAAAGAACTACCGCCCCCTAGTGGAAGGGCTGGTTCGCAGGGGTGTGATCGTCAAGCGCTCCGCACTAGCGGAGGTGAGGGTCAAGCCGAAGATGGAACGAGTGGTGCGTCTCAAGGTAGAGTTGACGCCAGATGTCTTGGAGAGACTCCGCAGGGCACCGGTGCAAGAGGCCATCGTCGAGTATCTGGCTGATAGGGATCCCACACCAGTGGCCGAGATCTATTGCGAGGTTGGGGGCAGTGCCTCTACCCTCAAAGCACTGGTTCGAAAGGGGCTGGTCGAGTTGGAGGAGCACCAGGTCTGGAGGGACCCTTTGCAGGGTCGCACCTTTGTTCCCAGCTCTCCGCCGCGGCTGACCTCGGCCCAGGAATCTGCCTCGCGGGACATCGCGGCGAGCCTCGATTCGCCAGGATCCGAAGTGTTCCTGCTGCACGGCGTGACCGGGAGCGGCAAGACGGAGATATACCTGCGCGCCTTGCAAGAGGTGCTGGCCAAAGAACGGCAGATCATCGTGCTGGTGCCGGAGATAGCTCTGACACCGCAGACCATCCGTCGCTTCGCGGCTCGATTCCCTGGGCGCATCGCCGTGTTGCACAGCAAGCTCTCCATGGGGGAGCGGTACGATGAATGGCGGCGTATCCGCGACGGCCTGGCCGATATCGTGATCGGTTCGCGCTCCGCGGTTTTTGCACCCTTGCCCAGGTTGGGGTTGATCGTCATTGACGAGGAACATGAGTGGAGCTACAAGCAGGACAGGACGCCCCGTTATCATGCCCGGGACGTAGCCATCAAGTTGGCGGAGATAGGTAGCTGCAAAGTGATTCTCGGCAGTGCCACTCCCGACGTCGTCTCCTACTATCGGGCTCAAAGGGGGGAGTACAAGCTGCTGCATCTGCCTCAGCGTATCATGGGGCATCGACGGCGCATTGAGGAGCAGAGGTCGCAATACGGGATAGATAGGGCACGCACCAGGGTCAAGGAAGTGGGGGCGGGATACGACGAGGCCATGTACATGGAGTTGCCGCCCGTGCAGGTCGTGGACCTGCGCCAGGAGCTGCGGGCGGGGAACCGCAGCATCTTCAGCCGGGCGCTGCGTGAGGCGATGACCCAAGCCCTGGCTGCCCACGAGCAGGTGATTCTGTTCCTGAATCGTCGGGGCATGGCCACCTTCGTCATGTGCCGCGATTGTGGTCACGTCTTGAAGTGCAGGCGTTGCGATGTCCCTTTGACTTACCACTCCACTCAGGATCACCTGGTATGCCATCACTGCAACTGGCAAACTGACCTGCCGAGCGTTTGCCCCAGTTGCTGGAGCGCGAGGATCAAGCACTTCGGTACTGGGACGCAACAGGTCGAGGCGGTGACTCGACGACTCTTCCCTGAGGCGAAGATCGTGCGCTGGGACCGCGACACCACTGGCGGCAAGATGGCCCACGAGGAGATACTGGAGAGGTTCATCAGCCACCAGGCCGACGTGATGATCGGCACGCAGATGATAGCCAAGGGGTTGGACCTGCCCCTGGTCACGCTGGTGGGCGTGATGTCGGCGGACACGGCGTTGCACCTGCCCGACTTCCGCGCGGCAGAGCGCACCTTCCAGTTACTGACTCAGGTGGCGGGCCGAGCTGGACGGAGCATCCTGGGCGGCAAGGTGATCATGCAGACCTACGCTCCAGCTCACTATTGCATCGACGCTGCTAGCCGCCATGACTACGAGGGGTTCTACGGGCAGGAGATGGAGTTCCGACAGGAGCAGCGGTATCCCCCCTTCAGCCGTCTGGTGAGGCTGATCTATGTGCATCGCGATGCGGAGCGCTGTGAGGAAGAGGCCCAAAAGATGCGTCGAGTGCTGCGAAACAGAATCGCCCGCCTGGGGTTGCCGGAGATAGACCTGATAGGGCCGGCCCCGGCTTTCGTGAGTCGGATACGGGGTCAGTATCGCTGGCACCTGATCGTGCGCGGCCGGGATCCTCGCGCTCTGCTGGACGACATGACCTTCCCCCTGGGCTGGCGGGTGGACGTGGATCCGCTAAGCCTGTTGTGAGGGGCTTTCCCCCCTGGGATAGTGTGGCGCCCGTGGAGAATCGCTCGTGTGGAAAGATGATCGAGTTACTATCTGATTTGTGTTATCGTTTGGTAGCCAACATTGAAGCCTATTTCGCACGATACGTGATGCATGTCACACGGATGTGCTAGGCCCTGTTCACAAGTCGAGGAGGAACGAGAAGCAATGGAGGTAGTGCAGCCGGCCTCAACCTGGGAGCGATCCCGCTGGGGCCGCTGGTTGCGTTCAAGGGGCGTTCAGAGTGCGTGGGAGAAGCAAGTCTCGGCGCAAGCCACGGGGTGAATATAGCGGGACGGGTATTCGAGAAGGGGTATCGCTTGGGCGCCTCGGGTGTTCTATGTCATAGTGCACACAAGCGCGGAATCCCCCAACTCGCTGTAGAAAGGAGGGCACAACGGTGTAAGAGAAGGATGGACTGCGCTTGGGTTCCCGTACGTTCATCAAAGAATATTCCACCGAAGGAGGGAGTAAAATGTTAGGGAATCGTATCGTCGGTGCGTTCACCTTCCGCAAGGGAGTGTACGCCGAGGTCGAGAAGGACACTACCTTCACCACGACCGCCTGGATTCTCGTGGTTGTGGTCGCATTCCTCAACCAGATCGGGTCGCACGCAAGCAGCAACCTGGTGCAATGGCTGCTCGGCGCCGTCGGGGGCACCATCTTTGCCGTGATCGGTTTCGCCGTGGCTGCGCTGGTCATCAACTGGGTAGGGCGCGCCGTGTTCAAGGCCGACGTCACCTTCGAAGAGCTGGTGCGGACCCTGGGTCTGGCCTACGTGTGGCAAGTGGTGGGGGTCATCGGAGCGCTGGGCGCCTTCTCGGCTGCCCTGTCCTGCCTGTTGGGTCCGGTCACGATCATCGCCTGGATCCTGATGGTGATCGCCTGGTTCGTAGCGACCAAGGAGGCCCTGGATCTGGAGTGGGTGCAGACCATCGTCACCGTCATCCTGGGCTGGATCGCCTTGGTAGTGATCATGATCGTCGCCGGAGTAGTGCTGGGCCTGTTGGGCCTGGGTGCCTATGCCTTGGGAGGAGCGGTTGGCTTATAGACTGCAAGGATGAGTGTTCGGTTGGGGGCGGGCTCTGACTAGGGACACGCTGCGCCTGTGGAGAGTCGCACGTGCGGAACAACGCTTGACTCTCCATCCCATGTGTGATATGATGTCGTAGCCAACATTGAAGCCTACATCGCAAGACGCGTCGTGCATGTCATAAGGACGTGCTAGGCCCCGTTCACAAGGGGAGTCAAGAGGCAAAGGCAACGCTCATGGGTCTTGGGAGCGCCATTGTCTGGGCGGTCGAAGAGCTGGATGCAACCATCCGGGGTCTTGGCAGCGTGTCGTATTATGGCACGCCCAAAGTCAGACAGGAGATCTCCGGCGCTGGAAGTGTGAAGAGCCCGGGCAATCCCTGAAGAGGTCCTGCGGACCCTGACCGATCACTCATAGAGGGGAGTGCGGGAAGGCTCGGTCGCAAACATGCCTGGCGGGTGAGCCAGATCGTCAGTGGCGCTTCACACATCACGTATCTGGGCCGCTCCACGCTGGGAAGCAAAGAGACCTCCGGCGCTTCGTCCGTCAAACCGAGATAGGCATTGCTCTAGCGTGGGAGTCTGCCCCTTGACAGGGGACGGAAAATCCGTTAGAATACCTTATACAACAAGAGATCGAAAGGCGGCGATCAGGAGGAGTAGGCGGCCTGGAGTTGGCAGAGAAGGGAGGTCAGTGGCTGAGAGCCTCCCGCAACGAGAGCCGCTGAAGGTCGCCTGGGAGTCAGGGAGTTGAACAGCGTGACGGCTCAGTAGGTTCCCTCGGGTGGGCCCGTTAGAGCCCAGCGAGTGCCGTCGAAGGCGAGTGCCTCGGCGGAATCGAGGTGGTACCGCGAAAGAGCCCCTTTCGTCCTGGAGATGAAAGGGGTTTTCTGGTATTGCCAAGACACCGCGGTGTGTGAAGTGCCGTTGCGTTACCCGGAGGCCATACCGTAGGACAATTCGCCAAATTGTCCTACGAAGGCCTGACGTTGGGCTGGTCCACTATGGTGTAGATGCGGTGGTGGCCGAGACGCCGCAGATGCGGCACCGGCGTCCAGGCCGTAGGACAGGTTGCCAAGCTGTCCTACCGAGGCCATTTCGGTATTGTGTGGAAAGGATGAAGGACCATGTACGGAACAGAGATGTCCAGGACCTACAACCCCCAGGAGACGGAGGAGAGGTTATACCGCTTCTGGGAGGAGCGAGGCTACTTCAGGCCCCAGATAGACTGGGATCGGAAACCCTTCACCATCGTGATCCCGCCGCCCAACATCACCGGCGAGTTGCACCACGGGCACGCCATGTTCATCGCTTTCGAGGATCTGATGATCCGTTACCATCGGATGCTGGGCGAGCCTACGCTGTGGCTGCCTGGCACCGACCACGCTGGCATCAGTACTCAGAACGTGGTGGAGAAGGAACTCGCGAAGCAAGGGCTTACTCGTCACGACGTGGGGCGCGAGGAGTTCGAGGAGATGCTCTGGGAGTGGAGGGATGAATACGGCGGCATCATCACCCATCAACTCCGCAGCCTGGGGGCCTCGTTGGATTGGACGCGGGAGCGCTTCACTCTGGACGAAGGGCTTTCACGCGCCGTGCGAGAAGCCTTCGTCAACCTCTATCGCAAGGAACTCATCTACCGCGGCGAGTACATCATCAACTGGTGCCCCCGGTGCCGAACCGCCCTCTCTGACTTGGAGACGCCTCACGAGGATGAATCGGGCCAACTGTACTACGTGCGCTACGAGCTGGAGGAGGGCGGCTACATCGAGGTGGCTACCACACGGCCGGAGACCATCCTCGGCGACACGGCGGTGGCGGTCAACCCCCACGATGAACGCTACGAGGAGATGGTGGGCCGGATCGCTATCCTGCCCGTGCTGGGGCGGCGCATCCCCATCATCGCTGATGAGATGGTGGACCCGCAGTTCGGCACCGGTGCGGTCAAGGTCACTCCTGGCCACGATCCCAACGACTACGAGATCGGCCATCGGCACGGCCTGGAGACCGTCAATATCATGAACCTGGACGCGACCTTGAATGCGGAGGCCGGACCCTACGAGGGGATGGACAGGTACGAGGCGCGGGAGAAGCTGGTGGAGGACCTGCGAGAGCAGGGATTGCTGATCAAGATAGAGACTCACGTCCACGCCCCAGGCCGTTGCCAGCGATGTCAGACCATGGTGGAGCCGCTGGTCTCGGAGCAGTGGTTCGTCAAGATCAAGCCCCTGGCCAGGCCAGCCATCGAGGCGGTGAGGGATGGGCGGATCAGGATCATCCCCGAGCGCTTCACCAAGGTGTATTACAACTGGATGGAGAACATCCGCGACTGGTGCATCTCCCGCCAGTTATGGTGGGGGCATCGCATCCCTGTCTGGTACTGTGATGATTGCAATGAGCGGACCGTGGCCACGGTGGACCCGACAGAATGTGAGCACTGCGGCGGAAAGAACATCCATCAGGATCCCGATGTCCTTGACACGTGGTTCTCTTCCGGCCTGTGGCCCTTCTCCACATTGGGCTGGCCCGACGACTCGGAGGATCTCCGCTACTTCTATCCTACGTCAGTGATGGAGACAGGGTATGACATCCTCTTCTTCTGGGTGGCACGCATGATCATGCTGGGTCTGGAGCACATGGGAGACGTACCCTTTCGCGACGTTTATCTCCACGGCCTGATGCGGGACCAGCACGGTGTGAAGATGAGCAAGTCCAGAGGAAACGTGGCCAACCCTCTGGATGTCGTCGCCCAGTACGGGGCCGACGCTCTGCGCTTCACCATCATCACCGGCAGCAGCCCGGGTGAGGACATGAAGCTATATGAGGAGAAACTGGAGTCCAGTAGGAATTTCGCCAACAAGATCTGGCAGATGGCCCGCTTCATCATCGGCAATCTCCCGTCGGACTACAAGCCTCCCATTCTGGGCCTCGAAGCCCATTATCGCGGGCGTCGTCTGCGGCTTGAGGATCGTTGGATTCTATCGCGTCACAACCGACTGATAGGCGATGTGACCCGTCTCTTGGACAGCTACCAATTCGGAGAGGCCGGCAAGCAGATCTACGAGTTCCTGTGGGGCGAGTTTGCTGATTGGTATATCGAGGCCAGCAAGGTCCGTCTCTACGGCCAGGACGACTCGGAGAAAGAAGTAGCCCTTCAAGTCTTGGTCTATGTGTTCGAGCACGCCTTGCGCCTGCTGCATCCCTTCATGCCCTTCGTCACCGAGGAGATATGGCAGCATCTGCCTCATGATGGGGAAAGCCTGATGGTCGCTCCCTGGCCTGAACCTGGCCTCCTCGACGAGAGGGCAGAGGCTGGTCAGCAGGAGATCTGGCAGCATATCCGTGATATCCGTAATAGGCGGGCCGAAGAAGGGTGGCCGGTGGACGTCAAGCCGACCTCTCACACCGTGGCTGGCGAGCTGCGCGATCTCCTGGAGCCCCAGAAGGATGTCTTCGCCTGGCTGGCCCGCGTGGAGCCGAAGACGATCGCTGTTCGACTTGAAGCGCTGCCTGCGGGAAGCATGGTGGTGACAGGACAACTCTCCACCACACTGATTGTGGAAGTGGACATCGAGAAGGAGCGCGGACGACTCAAGCAAGAGATGGCCAACTTGGATGGGGAGATCACCCGCTCTGAGCAACTGCTGGCCAACGTGGGGTTTGTGAGCAAAGCCCCACCGGAGGTGGTGTGTCGAGAGCGGGACAAGCTGGCCCGCTACCAGAAGGAGCGCGAGAAGCTGCGAGACAAACTGGAAGACCTGGGAGACTGAGATGTTGCCTTTGGGCCATGTTGCGTATGCTTGGGGCGGCCTCAGGCTTGTGCAAAAGGGAGCAGCTCTCTTTCGGGATGCGGACTACCGCTTGGTGGCACTGGCGGCGATGGCGCCTGATTTGAGCGACAAGGCGCTGGCTTTGAGCGGCGTCTCCAAGCATCGCACGGGCCAGGTGTGGGCACACACGCTCTTCTTCTGTCACCTGCCAGTGCTACTGGCGACGCTGATCTTCAGGAGGCGCTGGCTGCCCTATACCCTGGCCTTCAACGTCCATCTGCTCACCGACCGGATGTGGCGCTTCCCACACACCCTGTTTCACCCCTTCTTTGGGCGACGTTTCGGAGATTGGCGCGACGTCGATTCTCTGAGTGGTATGGTCGATGCCTACAAGGAGGTGTTGCGAGAGGACCGCGCGACGATCCCCTTGGAGTTGGGCGGCGTAGCTGTCCTCCTTTGGCTGCTGGTGAGCGATCGTCTGTACCGTCCGGCTCGGCTTCTCTCCTTCCTTCGGACTGGTAGACTTCCTTCACCGTCAACAGATGAGAGGCGATCATGAGGGTGATAGCGGGCGAGGCCAAAGGCCGCAAGTTGAAGATGGTGTCTGGCTCCGCGACCCGTCCCGTCGGGCAGAGGGTGAAGGAGGCTCTGTTCGGCATCTTGGGGCAGCAGGTGGTGGATGCGCGCTTCCTGGACCTCTACGCCGGTACCGGCAGCGTGGGTATTGAGGCCCTCAGCCGAGGCGCGAGCCTGGCTGTGTTCGTGGATCAGAGAAGCAAGGCGGTGGCTACCATCAGGGACAACCTGGTCCACACTGGCCTAGGCGACAGGGCACGGGTGGCACGGGCAGACGTTTTCGTCTTCTTGAAGAGGGGTGATTGGGGACCTTTCGATCTGATCTATGTCGCGCCACCTCAGTACGAAGGGTTATGGGCCAAGACGCTGCGCGCCCTGGACGACGCCAGTCTCTTGGCGGCCGGGGCACTGGTAGTGGCGCAGATACATCCCAAGGAGTACGAGGAGTTGGAGATGGACAGCCTGGAGCTAGCCGATCAGCGCACCTACGGTAGCACGATGCTGTGCTTGTATGCTTCCCGAAGCTGAAGGGCCGAGCCTTCAGGCTCGGGGACAGAAAGATCCGCCAAGGGCGTGGGCCAACAACGACCGGAGACCGCACGGGCCGAGCCTTTAGGCTCGGGGGCTGAACGGTGTGCCAAGACCATCCGCCACCAACAGCCGGAAACTGGAAGGGCCGAGCCTTCGGGCTCGGGGGGCTGAAGCATCCGCCAGGAGCGGCCGGAAGCAGCGTGAGCCGAGCCTTCAGGCTCGGGGGCCGAAGGCTGTGCCAAGACCATCCGCCACCAACAGCCGGAAACTGGAAGGGCCAAAGGCATCCGCAAACAACGGTCGCAAACAGCACTAGCGGTGCCTTCAGGCTCACGGGGCCTTCCGCACAGAACCAACGCCACTTTTCCTTTCGGTTCTACATCAGTTATAATGCGAGCAGGCCCGGAGCACCATGAGGAGAGGACAGAAGGAGGCGGATGAAAGATGGATGACTTGAGAGGCACGGTGTCAGATGACCGAGGGACGCTGGAGAAACTGGCGGGCAAGATACCTGGCTATCACGGCTACAAAGAGAAGGAGATGCGCCGAGAGGCCGACAAACTCCTGCGTTTGCATCTCTCGCAGCGCTTCCAAGAGCAGCGCACCAAACTGTCCAACGTCCAGAACCAGCTAGCCAGCGAGGGAAAGCTGGAGGACTTGGGGTTGCTGGAGAGAGTCATGCTGCAACTCCAGTTGCTCATTGACCGGCTCAAGGTGGCGGAGTACGGATACGCGGGGCTCTTCGACGCGGTGAGGGTCAAAGAGGAGCAATTGGATGCTCTCTATATCTACGATAGCGCCCTCACCTCATCGGTCGACCAACTGGCCGAGAAGATGGACAAACTGGCGATCGCAGCCATGTCCGGGGAGGAGCTAAGGCCATTGGCCAACGACACCTTGCTTCTCCTTCAGGAGCTTAATACCACGTTGGACCGCAGGAAGGATGTGATCCTGAGGGTGGGGGAATCACAGTAACTCTGGACAGATGGAGTAGGAGGTAGTGACATGCCGAGGATTTTCGACGTAATTGAGTATTTTGATGCCACCGGTCGGGAGATGGTGCATCGCATCCCAGAGCAGGGTTCTGGGGATTTCCGCATTGGCTCTCAGGTCATTGTGCGGGAGAGCCAGCAAGCGATCTTCTTCCGCGACGGGAAGGCGCTGGATGTCTTCGGTCCGGGTCGGCACACCATCTCCACGGGCAACATCCCGTTGTTGGTGGACCTGATCGGCGCGGCGTTCAGTGGCGAGACGCCCTTCAAGGCAGAGGTGTACTTCGTCAACATGCGGGAGTTCGTGGATCAGAAGTGGGGCACTCCAGAGGCTGTCGCGCTGCGGGATACGGACCTGGGGATGGTTCGCGTGCGGGCCTTCGGCACCTACTCCATGCAGGTGAAGGATGCTCAACTCTTCGTGAACAAGATCGTGGGCACGCAGGGACTGTACTACACCAACGACATCGACAACTTCCTGCGCAGCATGATCATCTCCAATCTGACCGATCTCCTGGGTGAGGTGGGCAAGTCCATCTTCGACCTGCCCAGCCTCTATGACGAGATCGGCGCGGGGACCAAGGCCAAGGCCCAGGACGATTTCAACACGTTGGGCGTAGACCTGAAGGTCCTATACGTGAGCAACATCTCACCCACGGAGGACACTGCCAAGGCCATTGACGAGCGAGCGGCGATGGGTGCTATCGGCGATATGCAGGCCTATCTCCAGTTCAAGACCGCCCGCGCAGTGGAAGAGGCCGCTACGGCCACTGGAGAGGGTGGCGCTGGAGCCTTCGCCCAGATGGGTGCGGGCATGGGGGCTGGCGTGGGAATGGGGGCCATGATGGCGGGGGTCATGGGTCAGGCCATGCAGGGCGGCGCGGCAGCTGCGCCTGCGGCTGCCACCATCGCCTGCCCTAGTTGCGGCAACCCCATACCTGCCGTGGCCAAGTTCTGCAACCACTGTGGCGCGAAGATAGGCGAGGCGATGATCTGCGCCAACTGCAAGACCGATGTGCCGGCCGGGTCCAAGTTCTGCCCCAACTGCGGCACGCCTGTGGAGTAGGTGGTTCGCGGGTAATCGGGTCCGAGTCCCGCCGACAGGCTCGGTATAAACCTCAATCCACGTAGCAGAGCAGCCACTCTGCACAGCGCAAAGCATCCACGGTGCTGTGCAGATGCCGTTCCGGCTATCTGGGCTGACCGACTATGCCGAATGCTTTCGGCATAGTCAATAGTTGTGCTAGAGTGAGGTCATTGACCAATTCTGCCGAGCAGAGAAGGAGAACCTCCTATAATGACTACTTCAACGAAGACGTTACCGGAGGGGTATGCCCAATCCGGTGAGATTAACCTGAAAAAGAATAAACGATTGGCCATTATCCTGAACATCGTTTCGGTTTTCGTCGCCGTCCCCAGCTTTTTCCTGCTGGCAAGTTTCGCAGCTTTGGCACGCCCAGGCATGATGAATACCTCGGGTACCATAACGGTAGGTGTGCTGGCAGTCGTGGTGGGGCTGGTGGTTATGCTCTTGACTATCCATGAATTAATCCACGGGTTCTTCTTCTGGGTGTTCACCCGCAGCAGGCCTGTCTTTGCCCTACGCCTGTTCTATGCGTACGCCGGTGCACCAGATTGGCATATTCCCACGCGCCAATACGCCTTCGTTACGGTTGGCCCGCTGGTAATCATAGGCGCTGTGGGGTTGCTGCTCATGCTGCTGGTTCCAGAAAGCTGGGTTCTGTTTATCGCGTTTGTGGTGGCCTTTAATACTGGCGGCTCTGCGGGCGATCTTCTTGTTTTCACCCGCCTTTTCAAGTTATCGCCAACGTCTTTCGCACGCGACTCGGGGGATGTAGTTTTCTTCTACGAAAAACAATCCGCCATTAGCCAACGGCAAGATAGCGCCTGAGCCGAACAGTGGCACGCCTGTGGAGTAGGGACCCCATGGGCCCTCGTTGTCAAGCGTCCTGAACCAGAAGGACGGGCCAGTGGACAACAGCGGGGGAGCCTTTGAGGGAACTGAGGAGAGGAAGAGCCCGATGACAGATCTGTTGGCCGATTTCCAGACACTGGTGCGCGAGACCCGCAAGCCTGAGGCAGAAGTGATGACCCTGGCTTTCCAGACTGGTCTGCGGCAACTTTGGCGGGACCGCACTTTGGCTCGCTACCTGCGCGGGGAGATCAGCCGTGACGAGGCTGTCGCAGCAGCGGGCATAGACTGGGTGGAACTGGCCGAACGCCAGCGCGAGGCGATGATGGAGGATCTGGCGTGGGCCTTGGGCGACAAGGTCACCGTTCCGCCCGAGAAAGACCGGGCGTTGTGAGGGACTTGAGCATAGTGCGTTGAAGAACAGATGAAGGAGGTGTACTGATGTCAGTGTTGAAGGTGATCGAGTTGGTGGGAACGTCCCCCAATAGCTGGGAGGAGGCGGCCGACAACGCCGTGAAGAAAGCGGCGGAGAGCCTGCGCGGTATCGTCGGTGCGGACGTCGTGGGCCAGAACGTGGTGGTCAAAGACGGCGCAGTCACCGAGTACAGGGTGGACGTCAAGGTGGCGTTCCTCGTGGAGGGAGACGTTGGGTAGGACCAAGGCTGCCCCTTAGTAGTCTCCCATGTTCAGAATCCGCAAGGGACCGGGCATCCTCTGGGGGCGCGTGCGGGAGCAGGGGCTGAGGGTGACGGCGCTGTGGCTGATGGATCACGCCCTGCGCCTGCTCACGGGCATGTCCCCGTCGAGGACCAGCCGTATCGGTCCCCACATCTATCTGGGTGGACAACACTATCGTCACGGGTTGGGTTGCATGGCCCGCCTGGGCATCAGTGCCAGTGTCAGCCTGAGGGAGACGGCCGATGACGCGTCGCAGGACGTGGCGTTGGCTAGGCATCTCTGGCTACCAACGGCTGATGATACTCCCCCGACAGCCGAGGATCTGAGGGCCGCGAGCGCGTTCATCGCTGAGGCGTTGGCGGAAGGACGGGGGGTGTATGTACATTGCTTCAGTGGCGTTGGACGGGCGGCGACGACGGTCGCTGCTTACCTGGTGACCACGGGGCTGAGGCCCGATCAGGCTTGGGCCACCATCCGACGTGTCCGTCCTTTCATCCGCCCCAACTCGATCCAAATGGCACAAGTGGAGGAGTTCCACAGGCAGTCCTCTCTGCACGCGGAGGGCGTTGAGAAGCGCTCTTGAAAGCTGCCGCTGGATTTGTAATCCAGCGGGACGGCGGGATTGCCAATCCCGCCGCAGCATAAGGCTGGCGGGCTTTTTTTCCACATCCTGCACGCGATAGTTGACAGTTCGTCGGGTTGGTGGTATACTGGTGCAAGTCTACACGTCGGTTACGAACTCGCCGCACACCTATCGCGCAATCCCCTAACCTAGCGAGTAGAAGGAGGAGAAGCTATGAGCAGCAATCAACGGGTTCAGGCTATCTTACTGGGCCTCTTCCTGGTGTTCGCCCTGGTGCTGGCCTCTTGTGCTCCGGCGGCGGGCGTGGAAGTAACAAGCGCCCGGATCCAGGCCTGGGTTGGGGGGCCGCGAGACGGCGTCGAGGTCCCCATGGGGCAAGTACCTGTTCTGTGCCACGCCTTCGCCCGTGCGGGGGTAGCCCAGATAGAGTTGTGGGTGAACGGGGCCTTCACCAACAGGGCTGTGAATACGGCACCGGGAGAGACCTACTTCACCGCGGAACTCAGTTTCGAGGCCACAGGACCGGGGAGGTACGTGCTGGAGTGCCTGACGGGCGACCAAGACGGTGAGACGGTGAGGTCGGAACCGGTAACTGTGACGGTGGGTGGTGAGGAACCTGCCCCGGCAGCGACTCCACCGGAGATTCCCACCGCCACGCCAACATCGACAGAAGTACCGCCGCCAGTGGCTCCACCGCCGCCTACGGCCACCCAGGTGCCCCCTACGGCGACACGGATACCACCTACAGCAACACGGATTCCACCGACATCCACGCCGCCACCGCCTACGTCGACCCCACCGCCACCGATGATCGTCTCCTTTGAGGTGGTCAAGTCCGACGGATGCTTCCATTTCACCTGGGCGGTGGAGGGCGTGATCAGCGCGGTGTGGTTCGACGGGGAGGGAGTGGGCGACCACGACTCCAGGGATAGGTGTCCCACCGCCACCAGAGCTTACGAGCTGCGCGCGGAGGGCCCGGGAGGCACGGACACCGAGAGTGTCACCGTAGTCGTGACGCCTGGCGATACCGAAGGGCCGGTGATAGGGCGCTTCGCTCACTCGCCGGGTCTCATCTACTGGGATGAGTACGATACGTGCGGGCCGCCGACGTACCCCGTCGAGGTTGCCATAAACGCTTACAACATCACGGACCCATCAGGGGTGTCCGCGGTCAAGGTGGTCTATCGGGTTGTCGAGGCGGGAAGGCCGGCTGGGCAGTGGCAGGCGAAACCTATGAACCAGGTGCAAACCGGGATGTACTCAGCATCCATAGGGGCCAATGACCTAGAGCTGAGCCTCAACCCCCCGGTGAGCTACGGGTATGGTAATCAGTCGACCCTGGAATACTACATCCAGGCCTTTGATGGCGTAGGCAATCGATCCGACAGTTCAACGCGCACCTTGATCGTTCAGTACTGCGTCATCATCACGTAGGGTGTCGAGCGAAGTCTTCAATCCAAGCATTGGCCTTCAGCTTTCGGGCGATGGATTGAAGGGCCTTGAAGAGTGAGTCCAGCCAAACTGGCTCACTGGTGGCAGGGAGTTCCACTTCGACGGAGGATGAAAGGAGAGTCGAGATGAGCGGAAGAACGACAGCGATCCTGGTCGCCGTGCTTGTCGTCTTGTGCGTCGTGGTGGCGGCGCTGGGCGCTCTGGCCTACTGGTACTTCGGGGTGCCCACCGCGGAGGCCGCGGCGGAACCTACGGTCCTGATCGATAGCCCCCACCAAGGCGATGAGGTGGTAGTGGGCCAGGCAGTCCAGATCTTCGCCAGCGGGCAGGATCCCACAGGCATTGTGCGGATGGAGTTGTGGGTTGATGGACAGTTCGTCACATCCCAGGACAGCGCTCTGCCTGAGGGGACAAACCCCTTCCCGTTGCTGGCCAATTGGGAACCTATGACCCCGGGCAATCACACCATAGTGGTCAGGGGCTACAACATGGCCGACGCCTCGGGCCAGGCCTCGATCAGCGTGAACGCAGTCGAAGGACCCGATATACCCACGGAGATGCCTGCTGAGGGGTGCGAAGGGGTGCCTGTGCTGGTTCACGAGGTACAGGAGGGTGAGACCCTGGAGGGCATCGCGGCCGGATACGAAGTGACGGTAGAGGAGATATTGGCCTGTAGCCCTGGGGTCGATCCAGCGGCGCCGCTGACGGCCGGGCAGACGCTGTTGGTTCCATATCTCGTACCGCCCGAGGAGGAACAAGCTGGGGTGGAGCCGCCGGGCGCTGACGTCCCACCGGACCTGCCACCGGAGGTGGATCCCCCGTCGGCAGAGGAGGAGTTGCCTCCTGAGGGAGAGGAGCCGCCGCCAGGAGAGCCGCCACCAGACCCCGCGCCAGATCCGCCGCCTCCTCCAGCGGACCCACCGGACCCGCCGCCGTCACCAATTGCGCTGGAGTTCGAGGCCCTGGAGTTGGAGGCCGATCAGCAGTATCTCGCGGTGTACTGCAACGTCCAGTTAGAGGACAGCATGGAGAGGGTGCCTGTCGACCCCCTGGATTTCCTCGACCATGTGGGCCCTCCGGACCAGAACTACTGGGACATCGCGGCTGAATTGAGCGGCGCGAATAGCCGCCCAGTAGCCGTGATGCCTGGAGACACCGTGGAGGTGTTCGCGAACTGCTGGGCCTTTGTCGTTGGCGAGTTGATCCCCTACGACCTGGGGAGCTTCACCAGGGAGCACCCCGAGGCGAACTGGAACGGCGATCCCATCGAGGTGTGGTCCGAGGGAGGAGTCGGGCAGTTCAGGGTGGAGTACCGCATCTGTCAAGGATCCTGTGACCCCGCGCCGGAGATCAATCGGCCGTACGACTTACAGTACCACTATGACATGATCCTTGGTCACCACTTCACCTGGAACTGGGACGACGATCCGACACAACCGGGAGAAGGGTTCAGACTGTACCGAGACGGTGCCCTGCTGTACGAGCAGCCGGGCCGGGATCTCCGCTACATGCAGGTCTTTGAGGAGGATGTAACCCCCTGGTGCGACGGGGTATGGGCCTTCACGCTGACTGCCTACGAGGGCGTCTTTGGCGTGGGGCCGGAATCGCTTCACAGCGACTCCGAGGTGTTGCTGGGGGACCCCTGCACGAAAGACGTGGATGTGACCTTCACTGGCCCGTGGGAAGGGCTGTGGACCGGTTGCATCTTGAACGATTGCCCTGCGCCCGACCCTGGTTGCCCGAACTGCGAAGTGGAGGTCTGGTACGGCAGCATATACGCCAACGGCGAGCGGATCGAGAGAGAGCCGCCGCCCCTACCCCAGCCGGCGGAGCCCTGGATCATAATGGTCGACCCGAACGCGCTGATCGATAGCTGGCATTGGTTCATGGGGATACCGATAGGAGATCTGTTCGACGGCCAGGACGCCATGATGGTACATCTTGGTGCGAACGAGGACTTGACCATTGGCATCTCGCTGACCGACTGGGACATGTTTGACGCGGACACCCTCATCTGCGACGGTGCCGCAACCAAGGATGCCGCGGACCTGTTCGACGGCGGGCCGGCAGAGGGCATATATTCGTTTGAGTGCCAGGACGAGTTCCACGTGTTTCGAGGGTACTTGATCTACTCGATAGACGTGCATCCGTAGGTGTGAGGCCCAAGAGGCCAAGGCAACTACGTAGCTGGATGAGCAAAGGCAGGGTGTCGTCCACTGGGCGATCACCCTGCCTTCCTTTTGCAGGGGGCAAGTCCAGCGCTGGCTGAGTGGCGTGGAGCGTAGCGGAAGGCTGTATCGAAGCCCAGCGGCCCTGGACCGCGCTTGGTTTCGATACGCTTCTCCACTTCGTTTCGAAGCTACTCAACCAGTGCCTACGCCGTTCAGACCTCGGAGGTTTCCAAACCCTCCGAGGTCTCAAGAGGATCAGATAGGGATCAAATCGCAGTAGTAGAAGCGGTTATCCCTGAGAACGACTTCCCCTCTCGCAAGTGGTATGGTCTCGTGGAGAACCGGTCCGGAATACACGAACGTGTGGAACTCTCCATTCTCGCCGCAGGGATCAACCCCGCGGGGCAGATCGGTCAGGAACTGTAGATCGAAGTCCCTGCCCACAAATGCTGGGTCGAGAGCCTCCGAGTCAACGCAGGTCACCACCGCCTCGAAGCCCAGATGCATGAACGAGCGTGCCAGTTCAGTCGTATCCCTGTCCCACAGAGGGAAGACCGCTTCCATTCCGATTCTCGACAGCTTGTCCTCTCTGTAGCTCCTCACATCTTCCTGGAAGATGTCTCCGAAGGCCACGGCGGTGACGCCAGCGGCCAACTGGTTCTCCAGAACCGCTCGCATGGCGTGTTTGTATTCCTCCTCGGAGTTGCGCTCTTCGAAATCAGGACTGTCTCCAGAGGGAGGCCCACCGACTTCGCCTGTCGCTCGAGAAGGACTCTCCGAACGCCATGCATGCTGATGCGGTCATAGTCCCGCGTCACCGTGGTGAGTAGGCAGGTAACCTCGTACTCATTGGCCATCCGCATCTCATGAAGGGCCAGGGCGGCATCCTTTCCTCCACTCCACGAGAGTAGTACCTTGTGCCTCATTTCCATCGGCGTTGGGGGATGAATTCAGGACGGGCGGGTTTCAAACCCGCCCCTACGAGTCTTGAGGGTGGTAGCAATAAGATGCCAACCACTCACCTTGGGTGGAGGTCCCATGATTCTGCGAAGTTCGCTCGCAGGATGCCCCGGTGGCTTCCGAAGCCAGGCGGCTTGGATTCACGAGAACAAGGGCAGTTGGGCCTCGGGGCTCTCGATGATCGGCTCCAGCCCCACGATCTGGGACAGGTCCTGGCGGTCCAGTTTTTCCCTGCGGGCCAGGGTCCTCAAGTGGCTCAGCTTGATGAACTCCCACTCGCCTTGAGCCAAAGCTCTGCGCAACAACACCTCGTTTTCCATCCTGAACCGCAGGAAGTCGAGCCGCCGGTCCGATATTACTGTGTACCGCCGCCCCTCGCCCAACTCAGGAGCTGTGTCGCCCAGAATGTCCGCCAGGGCAGTGGTCTGCCGGAAGGCAAAGAGATGGCACGGCTCGCCTTCTTCCTCCCAGGCCACATCTATCCCTTTGGGCGGTCGGCGCTGTGATCTGCCATCTGGCGCGGTCAGCAGTTCCTGGAGACGCCTTCCCCGCACGAGGACCTGGTATCCGAAACGCTGTCCCAGCTTCACCAAGGCGGTCAGGGCCACGTCTCTCTCGCGCACGAGACTGTCCTTCTCTTCTTCGGGCCCGAGCTGCCAATGCCCCGAGGCTTCGTCGTAGACGCCATACGAGCGCAGGCATTCCTCGACTAGGCCGGGACCGGGAGTGAAGAGACCAGGGAAACGAGCGTAGATGCTGTCCCTCAGCGGTTCGTGGCCCACGTCTGCTGCCTCTTTGAGCGCCTGGCAGACGGCCTCCTCGACGCGGTCCCCCAATGGGCGAGGGGGATATCCTTTCCCCCGAAGCCACCACAGACAGCCGATCTCATCCTCACAGGAGCCGTCCGGCAACAGGTCCAGTGTCTTGGTCTTCAGCCCCTCCTGCAAGGCTGCTTCTGTCTGCTCCTCCAGGAAATCGGTGGTCGACACTTCCTTCTCCAGCATCAGGGTCTGTCTCAGGAGGTCATCTCGGCTCCATCGCTGGTAGATAGCGCTGTGAAGCCAACTGAAATGAATGGCTTCGCCTCGCTCCCGCAGCATCTCCCTGGCCGCTGTCAGGGCGGACTCTTGCAACGCCTGGGCCAAAATCTCGACGGACAGGGGTTGCAGCGTGTGGTCCGGCCTCTCGTCTCTGGCAAAGACGAGTCGATAGGCCCCTTCCACGCCCCGCATAGCCTCTCTTGGAGGATGGATGTCTTGCGCCTGGTAGAGGATAGTCTGCAGCCTGAAGTCCGCGCCCACTGCGGCGACGATCAGGTTGCTGACGTGAGTGAGGTCGGCGGCCTCCAGAATGAACACCATCTTACCTTGGGCCCTCAGGGGGCGGTGGAGAGATCTCAGTGCTGCACTCAGGCTTTCCCGGTACCATGACCAGCCCATCACCTTCCGCCTGAGCAGATGTCTGAAAAGCGCTGTCTTCTCCCTTCCCCACAGCCATCCACTCCACAGATAGGAGAGGGTCCAGAAGGGGCGGTAGTAACTTCGCGGCGCGGTGACGACCAGGCTCACGCTGGCGGGAGGTAGCATGGAGGCCAGCCTGCGCAGTGGTGCGTTGATCACAATCGCCTGTCCCTTCTCTTCACTGACCAACTCGTCGAGGCGAGGACTGAGGGCCAGAGGAGCAGGCGGTGACAGGCTGCGCACCTGACGGTAAGCCTCCTCGAAGGCGTGCCACACGTTCCGTTCCACGAACTTGCTTGGCGGGTGAAGTCGCAAGGCTGTGGGCCTGGGCAAGGGGGAGGCGCTCAGCTTGCTGCACGTATCCAGACAGGCTAGTAGGATGAGTTGAAGCGCGGAGTGCAGCGGCGAACTGGAAAACAGGGTTTCTATCTTCATCGAGATATCGGTGAGCGCATACAGATTCCGGGGAGTGTATAGCTCCAAGAGTTCCTGGGCCAGCTTCCTCTCGGGCTGATGTGGTTGGGCGAGTCTCTCCAGGAGGTACCAGTAGTGCACACCTTGTCTATCTATGCGGTCGAGCGTAGCGAGATCGGCTTCCTGAACGGGGAACTGCCCGTCGGTGGCGCAGTGAGGGCAATGATAGTATTTCTCCACCGGCTTGTCAGCTTCACCATCCCAGAGGAAAAGGTCGACCGTGACCGGCTGCGAGCAAGCGTGACAGGTGCTGGCGTAGAGTGATCTGATGTGCTCTCGTAGCGGGACTCCCCTCTTTGGGCTGTCCCCCAATCGCGTCGTGGCGGCGTCTATTTCGTCTGGCGGAGGGAGGGTCAGCAACCCCTCTACCAACAGAGTGTTGATGGGATTGAAGTTGCCAGCGATGCCTCTTCTGCCTCGAGCGGCGGCCGTCAGTAGGATCGTTCCTCTTTCGGCGAGGGCATCCAAGATCAACTCGCCAGGCGTGGTGCTCGCTGCAACGTACGCCTCTACCACGTTGTCCGGCAGGGATTGCAGATAACGCTCCAAGGGGACCTTGAGTTTCGTGGACCTGCCAGGGATGAAATGGTCAATCTCACTCATCGTCCTGCTTCCCCGTGGAGTATATCACAGTTTGCAAATCCTGGCCCTCTGTGATATGATAGAACGTAAGTTCTAACCAACTTGCCTTTTGTGAGTTGCTAATGTAGACTTAGACTGGGGTGAGGCCCGAAGGAGTTTCGATGATGGAGAAAGACGGTCGGGAGAAGGCCTTAGAGATCACTCTCGCGCAGATAACAAAGCGATACGGTGATGGGGCTGTGATGAAACTGGGGTCATTCCCCGGTATGGAGATAGACGTCATATCCACAGGGTCCATCGGCCTGGATATTGCTCTAGGCGTGGGCGGCATACCGCGGGGGCGGGTGTCGGAGGTATTCGGCCCTGAGGGTTCCGGCAAGACCACCCTGTGCCAGCACATTATTGCTGAGGCGCAGCGTAGCGGGGGCGTGGCGGCCTTCATAGATGTAGAACATGTTCTCGACCCGACCTATGCCGCCAAATGTGGTGTAGATACTGATGAACTGCTCATCTCTCAGCCCGACACGGGAGAGCAGGCTTTGGAGATCACAGAGGCCCTGGTGCGCAGTGGGGCATTGGATGTGGTCGTGATAGACTCGGTGGCGGCGCTGGTGCCACGCGCTGAGATCGAGGGGGAAATGGGCGACCACCACGTGGCGTTGCAGGCACGGCTGATGTCTCAGGCCCTGCGGAAACTGACAGGGGCCATCAAGCGCTCAAGAACTGCCGTCGTCTTCACCAATCAGTTGCGAATGAAAGTAGGCGTGCTCTTCGGAAACCCGGAGACGACGCCTGGGGGACGGGCGTTGAAGTTCTACTCTACGGTGCGCCTCGACATTCGCCGCGTGCAGTCCATCAAGTCTGGAAGCGAGGTCATCGGGAACCGCACCAAGGTTTGGGTGAAGAAGAATAAGGTGGCCGCGCCTTTCAAGCGGGCGGAGTTCGACATCATGTATGATGAAGGTATCTCCCGGGCAGGCGATCTCATTGATGTCGGTGTGGAGATGGGACTCTTGGACAAGAGGGGAGCCTATTTCTCGTACGGCGACATGAGATTGGGGCAGGGCCGGGAGAACGCCAAGGAATTCCTACGTGAGAATCCGGAAGTGGCACAGGAGATGAGTGACAAGGTTCGCACGCAGGCCGGATTGCCTCTGGTTCCCTGGCCCGCGAGGGAATCCGCTGAAAGCGGCGAGGAAGGCGATGCTGCCCTGACGGCGGGTCATGAAGGACCTCTGTCAGGCGAGGGTAAGGACTAGTTGTTCCAGACACGGCATACAGCCATAGCTAGCGATCGACCAACTGTCGTGATAGAGGGAGGAAGGCACCTTTCCCTCACTGATTTATATTGCAAGGGGAAAAGCCAGGTGGGCGGCGAGTTCTTCGTCCCCGATGCTCTGGGGGTATTGGCAGGAGGACTTGTGTGCAGCCCGTTTGAACGCAGGGCCTAGGGACTTGCCGCATAGGAACCGTGCTTTCGAGACGGAGTGCTGAGGGATAGGCAGTCAGGCGGAAACGGCTGACCGGTAGGAAGTTCCTCCCTTGATTTCTAGGTAGGCAGTACGGGTCTATCGACCACGGCTGTGGCTGTGCGCCGCAGCCGTTTTTTTATGGGGTGCTTGAGGTGGGAGGAGAGATCACCGCCATCAAGGCGCAGAAGCGGAATAGGAAGCGGGTCAACGTCTATCTCGACGGCGAGTACGCGTTCAGCCTGAAAGCGATCGTGGCCGCTTCGCTGAGGCAGGGGGAGCACCTTTCGGACGTTGGCATCGCCCAGTTGCAGATGGAGGATACCGTCCAAAAGGCACACGACTGGGCACTGAGCTATCTGGCCTATCGTCCTCGCAGCAGGTCTGAGATGGGTCACTATCTGAGGAGGAAGGCTGTGTCCCCGCAGGTCATTGAGGAGATCCAACGGCGATTGAGCGCGGCAGGCTTGCTTGATGACTCAGCCTTCGCTCGGTACTGGGTCGATAACCGGGAGACTTTCAGGCCCCGGGGGCGGCGGTTGCTGAGACAGGAGTTGAGACAGAAGGGAATTGATGAAGAGCTGATAGCCGAGGCTTTGAGCGTGGTGGACGAGCAGCAGAGTGCCTATCGGGCTGCGTTGCAGCAGGCTACCAGGTATGATCGCTTAGATGATGATCTCTATCGACAAAAGATGTACAGCTTCCTGAGGCGGCGGGGTTTCGAATACGAGGTGATAAGAGAGACGATATCCAGTCTCCTTGGCCAGAGGAGTGAGGAAGGAGCAACGGGGAGCTAGGTTTTGCGCGTTTAGAGCGCCTGAAAGGAGTGTGGGGACGTATGGAAGAGTTAATGGTTGTAATGGGTTTTCTCGCGACAGCTCTTGTCGGCTTTGCGGTGGGCTATGTGCTCAGACAGTATTGGGGAACTGGCAAGGTGAAGGCGGCGCAGGCTCAGGCCGATGGAATCCTGGCTGAAGCTGAGACCAGACGGAAGGAAATGTTGTTGGAGGCCAAGGAGGAGGGTCTGAACATCCGCCGGGAAGGCGAGGAAGACCTGAAGGAGAAACGCAGGCGGATACGTGGACAGGAAGAGCGATTGCAGAAGAGGCAGGAGAGCCTGGAGCGCCGCCTGGAGCCTCTCGAGAACAGGGAGAGGAATGTGGCGTCTCAGGAGCTGAGTTTGAAGCAGGTGGAGGTGGAGCTGGAGGAGCTAAGGCGCAGACGAACTGAGGATCTGCAGGCAGTGGCTGTGCTGACTCGGGAGGAGGCGAAAGAGCTTCTCTTGCACACGGTTAAGGAGGAGAGTCGCCAGGACATGGCGCGGGTGATACGGGAGGTGGAGCAGGAGGCTGGGGAGACCGCCGATCGCAAAGCCCGCAAAATCATCACCGAGGCCATTCAGCGCTACGCGTCCGACGAGGTGAGAGAGGTGACTTCCTCGACGGTGGAGCTACCCAGCGATGAACTGAAGGGGCGCATCATTGGGCGTGGAGGGCGGAACATCAGGGCTCTGGAGAACGCCGTCGGGGTAGATTTGATCGTTGATGACACACCTGAAGCCGTGACCATCTCCAGCTTTGACCCTGTGAGGCGAGAGGTGGCTCGACTGGCGCTCACCAATCTGATCCTAGATGGACGCATCCACCCTGGTCGCATAGAGGAGGTCGTGAAGAAAGCGCGGCGGGAGGTGGACGGTATCATCCAGCAGGAGGGAGAAGCGGCGGTCTTCGACGTGGGGATCACGGGCATGCATCCCGAACTGATCAAATTGCTGGGAAGGTTGAAGTATAGGACTAGCTATGGGCAGAATCAGTTGGAGCACTCCAGACAGACAGCACACTTGGCTGCTATGATGGCTGCGGAGGTGGGCGCGGACATCCAGTTGGCCAAAGAAGGAGGTTTGCTGCACGACATCGGCAAGGCCGTTGATCATAAGGTGGAAGGGCCCCATGCGCTCATCGGGGGTGACATAGCCAGACGCTACGGCAAATCGGCGACGCTGGTCAACGTCATCGCCGCCCACCACGGGGAGGAGGAACCCCAAAGCGTGGAGGCTGTCCTCGTGGCTGCGGCCGATGCCATCTCGGGCGCTCGCCCTGGAGCGCGTCGGGAAAGTATGGAGACCTATGTGAAGCGCATCAAGGCGTTGGAAGAAGTGGCAGGTTCTTTCCAGGGGATCAACGAGTGCTACGCGATCCAGGCCGGGCGCGAGATAAGGATCGTGGTGAAGCCGGAGCAGATAGACGATCTGGCCATCCTGCAACTGTCGAAAGACGTGGCCAGGAAAGTGGAGGAGAACCTCCAGTATCCGGGCCAGATCAAGGTCACTGTGATCCGTCAGACCAGGGCCGTGGACTACGCCAAATAGCGAGACACTGGTAGGTCAATGGGCGTCATTGACGAGATCAAGGAGAGGATCGATGTAGTGGAGCTCATCTCCGGCTACATCCCCCTGCAGAAAGCGGGGCGCAACTACAAGGCGCTGTGTCCTTTCCACGCTGATACCGCCCCCTCCTTCATCGTCTTTCCTGATGGACAGAGATGGCATTGCTTTGGGGCCTGTGGCACCGGAGGGGACATCTTCACCTTCCTGATGAAGAAGGAGAACCTGGACTTCTCCGACGCTCTGCGCATCCTGGCTGAGCGGGCGGGGATATCTCTGTCCCCGCGGACTGAGGAACAGGAGGCGCAGGATGAGCGGGGAAGGCTGCTCCGCGAGATCAACTCCGCTGCCGCTCAGTACTATCACCATCTTCTCGTCCACTCCCCGCAGGCACAGATCGCGCGTGAGTACTTGGCCAAGCGAGAGATAGCCGAGGAGACGTGGAGGGACTTCCAATTAGGGTATGCCTTCCCAGAGTGGGAGGCGTTGAGCCATCACTTGATCGCCAAGGGATACACGGAGGCCGATATCTTCGCAGCCGGTTTGAGCGTAGAGCGCGAGGGCGGGGGCCACTACGATCGCTTTCGGGGACGCTTGATCTTCCCCATCCATGACAAGAAGGGGAGCGTGGTGGGTTTTGGGGCCCGCGCGTTGGACGATTCTGTGCCCAAGTACGTGAACACGGCACAGACGCCGCTTTTCGACAAGGGAAACATCCTTTATGGCATCCACGTCGCCAAGGGAGCCATTCGCGATGCCGGTGCGGCGATCATTGTGGAGGGCTACACGGACGTCCTGATGGCGCATCAGCATGGTTACAGGAGCGTTGTGGCTGCTATGGGCACCGCGTTGACGGAGAGCCAAGTGCGAACCTTGAGGAAGCTCACGAAGAGCTTCATCCTGGCTATGGATGCCGATGCTGCGGGGAAGCAGGCGAGCCTCAGGGGCCTGGAGGTGGTCAAGAAGCACTACGGGGTGGAGCACCGTCAAAGCCCCGAGATCAAGGCGACCTACCAGAACATATGGCTCAAGAAGTATGTGGATGCGAACATCAAGGTCATCACCATGCCCGCTGGCCAGGATCCCGATGACGTGATCCGCAAGGACCCCGAACAGTGGGCGCAACTGGTGGAGCAGGCTTTGCCCCTGATGGAGTACTATTTCCAGGTAGCCGCTGCCGGGAAAGACCTAGGTTCGGCAGAAGGCAAATCCATGCTGGTCCGTCAGTTGCTGCCTTTGATAAAGGAGATTGGGGATGGGATCGAGCGGGCCCACTACTTGCAGAAGCTGGCGCGGTTGGTTAGAATTGACGAGAGGACGCTGGCTGAAGAGATGAAGCGCCTCCGGGCCGGAAGGCGGGTTGAGGGTTCGGTCGCCGATGACGAGTTGTCCCCAGCCCTGCAAACTTCTCCTGCGCTGGAGAACTACTGTCTATTCCTTCTCCTGCATGCAGCCGAGTTCGTCGATGAGCTTGATGAGTTGGGTCCCGACGACTTCGTCGTGGCGGAAAATCGGTACATCTTCCAGGCCCTGGTGGATTCCTTGGAGACGAAACCGACCTTCGATGTCGAGGGACTTCAGGCGACCCTGGACCCGATTCTGAGGGAGCACTTGCATGCCCTTCTTGAGGAGGGGATGAAGGGACCGTCCTTGCCGGAGGACCAGTTGCCGGCGGAGATCCAGCGATCCGTGTGGAGGATGAAGGAGCGAAAGGACAGGAGAGAACTGGAGGAGTTGGAGAGCCTGCTGCTGGATGTTCAGGAGCGCCATGACGAGGAGGGGGTCGCTCTGCGCCGGAGGGTTGATTCTCTGAGGTGTAGGATCATGGAGCGCGAGAAGGTGAGAGGCGGTACAAACGCTTGATCCTCACCTGGTGCTACGTGAAGACATGTTGGGACATTCACGAAGGACTGCTAATGTCTGGGAGGGCAGGCAATGACTGACCCCTCTGAGGCAGGGTCAGACAGCACGCGTGTAGATTCAGGAAACGGAGACTCCAGGGCGGGGCGGGGGGAGATCTCCGAGCCTGGGAGTGAGAATCTGCAAGCTTCGGAGGAGGGCTCCCTGGAGATGAGGACGCAGGCTGCCATCCGCAAAGAGGACGAAGTCGATCTCTCCATAAATTCACTCCTGGAGTTGGAGGGCATGGAGGGCAGCGATCCGGTAAGGATGTATCTGAAGGAGATCGGTCACGTCTCCCTCCTGTCGCCTTCGAACGAGAAATGGCACAGCATGAAGATGATGGCCCCTCGACATCTCAAGGAGCTAGGGGAGAGCGTCGATGGAAGGAGCCGCGAAGAGGCTTGGCTGGAGATCCTCACCGAGATCCACAAGCGGCTGAGGTCAGATTGGAAGAGCATCAGCGGATTGTGTCAGCAGCTCGGTGTACCGCAAGTCGATTTGGCCAGTCTAGCTGATGAGATAGAGAGCATCTCTCACCCTATCCTTCAGTCGCAGGAGGAGTCATATCTGGGGGCGTACCTTAACAGCATCGGTGAGGAGGAGTTTGTCGACGCGGATGAACTGGCCCTCGCCCTGGAGTCGTCGGAGACGGAGGAAGACCCCATTGAGGAGGAGTCGCTGGAGACGGAATGGGACAGGCTAACGCGCAAGATGCACGACCTGTGCTTGAATCTCTACCTCTTGCCGGACGGGTTGATCGCTTGTGTCGGCAGCTACTTTCGGAAGAGGGGCGGAGTACCGCTACCGAAGCAGTTTGCGGCGGCGGCACAGGAGAGTGAGAGTCAAGTCATAGCGAGGTTCCAGGCGGTGGAGGACTTGGCCACCTACTCTCGCAAGGTGCTGATCGTGGCCAACTTGCGCCTGGTGGTGAGCGTGGCCAAGCAGTACATGGGGCGGGGAATCTCGTTTCTGGATGTCATCCAAGAGGGGAACATCGGCTTGCTGCGGGCCGTGGAGAAATTCGACTACCGTCGTGGCTTCAAGTTCAGTACGTACGCCACGTGGTGGGTCCGGCAGGGGATCGGACGCGCCATCGCCGATCAGGGCCGCACGATCCGCATCCCTATCCATGTGGTGGAGGACATCAATCGTGTGCTTCGCATCTCCCGTAGTTTGACACAGGAACTGGGCAAAGAGCCATCTGCTGACGAGATAGCCTTGCACATGGACGGCCTACTCTTCGAGGAAGATAAGTCAGCCATCTTGGAAGCACGGAGTAACAGAGTACCCCTCGACTCCATGGTGCAGAGGAGATGGAGGAGGGCGGCAGCCAAGGTCAGGCGCATCATCCGTATCTCTCAGGAGCCGATGTCCCTGGAGATGCCTATTGGGACCGGGGAGGATAGCTCGTTGGCGGATTTCATTGAGGACGAGTCGATACCGGGTCCCATAGACACGGCTTCGCAAGAGTTGCTGCGAGAGCAGATGAGGGACGTGCTTGATTCGCTGGGCGAGAGGGAGCGGAAGGTTCTGACGCTGCGTTTCGGGTTGAAGGATGGCCAAAGTCGGACTTTGGAGGAGGTTGGGAAGACACTGGGCGTGACCCGGGAGCGGGTGCGTCAGATTGAAGCGAAGGCGCTGAGAAAGCTGCGACACCCCAAGTCTAGCCGTAAGCTGAGAGACTACCTGGTTTGAGTTGACCAATGCTTGTCGAGGGAGTACAATAGCTATAGCGTCGTTCCTCGGTAGCTCAATTGGAAGAGCAGTCGGCTGTTAACCGACGGGTTGTAGGTTCGAGTCCTACCCGAGGAGCCTTGAGAGGGCGTATGTAAACTGCGCCGAGAGCGCCCGCTGTTGACCCGCATGTCAAGATACATGCGGGTTTTCTGTGTCCTGAGGGAGCCCCTAGCGGGGGAATGGGGACCTTCTTCGTCACCGGAGGAGTGCAGGCGGGGGGGGATGAAAGTGTCCGAGTTGGATGACGTTCCGCTGATGGAGCGGATATCGGGGCGGGTTCCACCTTGTCGGAGCGAGGTGGGCGTGGGGGACGATGTGGCGGTATTGGACCTGAAGCGTGGTATATACCAGTTAGCCATTGCCATATCCAGGTGGAAGGAGTTCATTCTCTCCGCGGGACTATCACCTCCCATGAACTGGGGCGCAACGCAGCAGCCATCAACCTCAGCGACATTGCAGCCAAACGAGGGACTCCTCAGCACCTGCTGGTCTCGCTGGCGCTGCCTCCAGACTTGGAGGTCGGCTGAGTGGAGGCTCTGTACGACAGCATACGGGAGGAAGTCGCTCGGTATGGCGCCGAGATCGTGGTAGGCAACATGTCGTGGACGGAGGGACCGATTGTAGTAGAGCTCTTTCTACTGGGCCGGCTGGTGCTGACAAAGAACAAAGAAGCGAAGGAGGGAGGAGAGCGGCGACCAACTCAGTGACCGATAGGCTGGGGTTCGTCAGCCCTCGAACTTCTCCCCCACGAAGCGGTGGGCTACGGCCCTGAAGTTGCCCCAATCCCGCCATTCACGTTGAAGGTGTTCCAACTGGGCAGCCACGATCGGGAGATCGGTGACCGGTGCCTCGCGAAAGTCGGAGATGCGCTCGCCTGTGTCAATACAGCACAGTTCGCCCCCTAACTCCTGTAGTTGGAAGACATAGGACACGAAGGCAAGTCTGTTCGCCTGGCAGCGGAACTCGTATTCGATGAGTCCAAGGAATCGTTCCACCTTCACGTCCAGGCTTGTTTCCTCTTGCACCTCGCGATGGAGCGTCTCCTCCACCCTCTCTTGCCAGAGGACGCGACCGCTGAGCAGACGGTAGACCCCCGAGGGGTAGAAGTCCTTGGTGTGGAGCAGCAGGTTGCCGTTGAGCCGCTGGATGACCATGATCACCTCACCGCGGCAGGCTACCGGGCCGGTGGAGATCTTCCTGGTCCAGGCGCTGTACGTGTTGTCGCTCACCTCCAGGGTGCAGTTGTGTCTGCGAGGGTGGCCGAATCGTCTGATCAGGGCCTCGATCTCTTCCTGGTGCATCAAGCGCTCAGTCACGATGCCTCTCGGTGTGTAGATATTGCGCGGTCGGCCGTGACTTCTACGCTCTGACCGACATGGCTGTTGAGAAGTTCCTGGGCGGTCGCGTTGACCGACGCTATCGCGAGGTGGCCGGAGCTATCTATGTAGGCAATGAGTTCACGCGGCTTGCTCTGACAGAATGTCTTGCTGAGACCCCTTATCTCCGTCTCGGCTACCCTGGTGGTCATGCTGTCTCCCAGTGACAGCACTTGCGAGGCAGGGATGTTAGTCAAGAGATTTCCAAAATGGTCGATGTGGGCTACCTGGCCGATGATGTGGCCGGGGAGCAATTCCAGCCGGGCTGGAGGGAGCGTGATCGGGTCGTGGATCTCCTGCCCCAGGGCGCCGATGTCCGCCCCCAGAGAGAGATGAGCGGCCACAGGGGAAAAGATATCGCGACCGTGGAACACATTGCTTACCTGAGGCAAGCAGTAGGCGGTGTTGGTTAGACTCACGACGCGTATCTCGTGGCCGTCGTCTTGCAACTCTTGGAGCACGTAGGTCAGCACACCGTTGTCGGGGGCCACCAGGAAGCTGTGGGGAGCCTCAACGGCTATGGCGCGCCGTTCGCTGCCTACGCCGGGGTCGACGACCACCACATGGATGGTACCATGGGGGAAGTACCTGTACGCCCTGCGCAGCACATACGCGGCGTCGGCGATGTCCTGGGGAGGGACTTCGTGAGTGAGGTCAACGATGGAGGCCTTGGGGTTGAGACCGAGGATGACTCCCTTCATCACCCCAACGTTGCCATCTTGTGTGCCGAAATCGGTGGTGAGGGTGATTACGCAGGGCCTAGCTTTCGCCATGCTGCGCTCCGGAGATCTGAAGGGCCAGCATCAAAGAAGTGTTTGACGCAACAAGGCCCTTGTGCTATCATGACACAGCAATTATCATCATACCGCATCTTGATGTCAAGCGCGATGTGCGGCCTTGGGAGAGTATTGAGGGACGTCCCTCGAATCGCGGCGGGCGGGATGATGTTGTTCGACGCAGCATGGCGGCGTTGGGGATCTGTGGGACATCTTCCATTGGGGTTGTATAGACACATGCCATTGAATTCAGCCGGTGCAGGGCGTAGAGTCGGTGAGAGGAGGCTTCTAGGGCCGGAGGACATAGACGCTGACACTCAGGAGGACGCCAGGGCCTACGCCAGTCTGAAGCACCGCTTGATCGTACTGGACATGTGCCTGGGAGGTGTGTTTGGCGTGGTACTGCTGGTGAGCGGGATGTCAGTACGGCTGAAGAGCGTGGTCTCGGCGCACACGGCTCAGCCTGTGCTGGTGGTGGGAGGCTACTTCGTCCTTCTCGCGCTGGCCTATGGCGTGCTGGTACAGCCGGTGGAGTACTACGGAGGCTTCGTTCTTCCCCACCGGTACGGGTTGTCCACCCAGACGGTGAGGGGCTGGTTAGCGGACCAGGTGAGGGGAGGGCTGCTGGGTCTCGGGCTGGGGCTGATCGTGATCGAGGTGATGTACTATCTGTTGCGGCTGGTGCCGTCGATGTGGTGGTTGGTCACTGCGCTGTTCATGTTGTTGTTCACGGTGGTGCTGGCCAACCTGGCACCAGTGCTGGTGGTGCCTCTGTTCTACAAGCTGACGCCGCTGGGGGACGAGGAGTTGGTGGAGAGACTGGTTAAGCTGGCCGAGCGGGCCAACACCAGCGTGAAGGGTGTGTTCAGCATCAACCTGAGCAGCAAGACCAAAGCGGCCAACGCCATGGTGATGGGTCTAGGGAATACGCGGCGCATCGTGCTGGGTGACACGCTCCATGGGGAGTACAGTGCCGATGAGATAGAGACCATTCTGGCCCACGAGTTGGGGCATCAGGTGCAGCAGGACATGTGGTGGGGGCTTCTCTTGCAATCGGCGTTGACGTTGATCGGCCTCTACCTGGCGCACGTGGTGTTGAGGTGGGGGGTGAGGGTGATGGGCTTCTCCGGCGTCGACGACATTGCGGCGCTGCCGCTGCTGGCGCTGGTCTTGGGCGGGTTCATGGTGGTCACGGGTCCGTTGGGCAATGCGTTCTCGCGTTGGCGGGAGGGGATGGCCGACGAGTATGCGTTGCGCATCACCGACAAGCCAGAAGCCTTCGTGTCGGTGATGGTCAAGCTGGCCAACCAGAACCTGGCCGATGTGGACCCCGAGCGGTGGGTGGAGCTGATTCTGTACAGCCATCCCGCCATCAACAGGCGCATCCAGCGTGGGGAGAGTTATCAGCGGCAGGGGAGGGGAGGTTGTGGCGCGGAGGCGTGAGGATGGACTCGCTGAGGCCAGTTGCGATCTGGACGGCGCGAGGTAGAATGGAGATCGATCTGTCTGGTGGTAGATGTTGGAGCATGCCATCGTCGTGCACAAGGCGGGCGATAGGCGTGATCGACTGAGGGGCCTGGTGGACGAGGTGAAGGCTGAGTATGGCCTGGAGCGGATGAACTGTGGATGGCGTTGGACGAAAGGATGAACTGGTGGAGTTCAGCAGGCGAGGGAACCTGCAGAAGTACCGTAATCGCAACCCTTTGCAGCGGTTTCTGATCTGGAATTTCCACCGTCGCGTGGGGCGATTCGTGGCGGCGAGCGGAGCCAGGACGATTCTGGATGTTGGTTGCGGCGAGGGGTTCACCATCGACCGTCTCCTGAGGGTGGATGGACACCTGCCGATTCAGGGAGTGGATCATGATTGGCAGGCTCTTCTTCATGCGAGGGAGAAACTGCCCGAGATCTTCTTGCAGAGGGGCGATGTGCTGCGCTTGCCCTACAGCAGCGACAGCTTCGAATTGGTACTCTGTTTGGAGGTGCTGGAGCACCTGCCAGATCCTGTGCCCGCCCTGGAGGAACTGCGAAGGGTATCTTCGCATGACTGCTTGATCAGCGTTCCCAACGAGCCTTTCTTCATGATCTCCAATCTGATGCGCGGGAAGAACGTACGGGCTTGGGGGAACGATCCGGAGCACCTCCAGCAGTGGACGGCGGCGCAGTTCCGGCGCATGTTGAGGGAGTACTTCGAGGTGGTGAGGGTGTACTATCCTTTTCCCTGGGTTGTGGCGCTGTGCCGGACGTGATGGTCTGATGTTGCACGTGAAACATGTCTGAATCCCCTGTGGCATCTTGCGACTATGAAGGGTACGACTACCGCGGCCGTTTCTGGGTCGGACGGGACTATGAGGATGCCGTCGAAAGGATCGCCCTGAGAAGGCTCTTGCCTCCCCAGGGTGGCCGCCTGGTGGAGATAGGCGCCGGGTATGGACGCCTGGGCGATCTGTACGCTGGGTACCAGCAGGTGATCCTCCTGGACCCGGCCAGGTCTCAGCTACGGGAAGCTCAGAAGCGCTGGGGCACCGGCGGTAGGTTCATCTACGTGGTGGGCGATGTGTATCGTCTTCCCCTCAGCACGGGCGGCTCGGATGTCGCCCTCACTGTGAGAGTGCTGCACCATGTGGCCAACGTCCCAGCAGCGTTTCGAGAAGTCTACCGCATCTTGCGCCCCCAAGGGAGATACATCCTGGAGTACGCCAACAAGCGCAACCTGAAGGAGGTCGCTCGCTACCTCTCCGGGCGTTCCAAGAGAGCACCCTTCTCCTCGCAGCCGGTGGAGTACACGCCCAGGCATTTCAACTTCCACCCCTCCTACATCGAGGGGGGACTGGTAGAGGCTGGTTTCTCCGTGGAGAAAACGCTGGCGGTCTCCTCCCTCCGCCTCGGCCTCCTCAAGCGGCTGCTTCCCCACTCGTGGCTGGTCCGCATAGATGGCCTGCTCCAGTCGCCCACTGCCGCCCTGAACCTGGCCCCTAGTATCTTCCTTCTGGCGCGAGCTGGGAAGGAAGAGGAGAGAAGCGACGGGCTGTTCCGTTGCCCCTCTTGTGGGGCTGAGGATCTGGAGGAGAGAGACTCTTTGGTTCTCTGCAAGGGATGCGGGCGCGAGTGGCCCATAGTGGATGGCATCTACGACTTCCAAATGTGACGAACCCGCCCAGGGGGTACATGGCGAGGCAGGCATCACTGGCGCGCCGCGGAACCTGGTCGCACCGTGACACGCGTGCGCCACGACGGAGCGATCTGCACCCGGTGTGCAAGGTGGATTGAAGACGTGGCCCACATCGTGTATGATCCTTGGCAGTGCACTACTCATCCATTGGTGGAAGGTCGCACGAGATGAAGAGGTGGGCGCATCCAGGGGGTAAACTGCGGGAACTGGGGGCCGAGGCTCTTACAGACAGAGAGCTCCTGGCCATACTCATCTCCACGGGGATCAAAGGGAAGTCCGCCCAGCAGATCGCAGACGAGATCTTGGACGAATACGATTCCCTCGCCGAGATGGCAAACGTCCCTCTGGAGAGGTTCTTGGAATTCAAGGGGCTATCGGACGTCAAGATCATCCGCATCGCGGCCGCCTTCGAGATCGCGCGCCGGCTGTCAAGGGAGGCTTTGACCGATGAAGAAGAGAAGTAAACTGCCGGAGAAGGGCACTCGCATGCCCGAGATCCGCCAGTCGAAATGGGATCAGGTCATCTCCGCCTACCTTGAAGCGGTCCAGAAGCCCGTCAGTGAACCCGCCAAATCGCAACTCTTCTCCATGTTGCTGAAGGACCTCTTTGGTCTCCAGCCCGGCTTCATAGAGGAATACGTCGAGGGCATCGAGAAGTACGTGAAGGTGAGGCAGAAGGACACGATCCTTCGGGGCAGGGTGGACAACCTCTTCGGCAACCTGGTGATTGAGTTCGAGAGGGATCTGGCGAAGACGCGGGGCGAGGCGGAGGACCAATTGCGCAAGTATGTCGCGGTCCTGTGGTCGCAAGAGGCTCCCGGCCAGCGAAGGGCTTATCTGGGGATCGCCGCCGACGGAGTCGCTTTCGTGATCTACTCGCCCTCGATTCCAGACCCATCCAAGAGGGATATCGAACCCGGCGACGTGACGCTGCAAGCTATCGAAGAGGTGGAGCTCTCCAGGCTGGGTGGGGTGGAGGCCTACTTGTGGCTGGATCGCTATTTCGTGCGAAGAGAGATCCTGGCGCCCAAGACCGAGAACATCGTGAGGGATTTCGGCGTCAAGAGCCACGCCTTTCGCGTGGCCCATCAAGGCTTGCTCTCCCTGTGGCGGCAACTGAGGGATCGGCCCGAATTCGCCGTCGTGTACGAGAGCTGGGAGAAGTATCTGCTCATCGTGTACGGGAGTTCGGTGGCCGATGAGGAACTCTTCATCCGGCACACCTACCTGGCGACTCTGGCCAAGCTCATGGCCTGGTGTCGTCTCACCGGGGCCACAACGGCCGAGGCTGGCGAGATCCTGTCAGTCCTGGAGGGCGAGTTCTTCAAGCGACAGGGCATCGAGAACTTCCTCGAGGAGGACTTCTTCTCCTGGCTCGCTCGTCATGAGGCCAGGGTGGTTGGCGTGGAGAGCGCCCGCAGGCTCTTCAGCCTGCTCCAGAAGTACAATCTGAGGGAACTTTCGGAGGACGTGCTCAAGTCGCTGTACCAGGAACTGGTGGACCCCGAGACGCGTCACGACTTAGGGGAGTACTACACGCCCGACTGGCTGGCCCATCGCATGGTGCGGAAGCTCCTGGACGAGAAGCCCGAGGGATCGTTACTAGACCCTGCTTGCGGGTCCGGTACCTTTCTGTATCTTGCCGTGCAGGAGAAGAGGCAGAGGCTGGGCGACTCCTTGGACACGCTGCGCCACATCGAGCGGTCGGTTGTGGGTATCGACATCCATCCTCTGGCGGTCATTGTAGCGAAAACGAACTACATTCTGGCCTTGGGCGATTTGCTCAAGAAGCGCAAGAGGGGGACGGTCACAATCCCTATCTACTTAGCAGACACACTGAAGTTGCCGGAGCGCTTCATGAAAGGGGAGCAGTACGAGATCACAGTGGATTCCGAAACCATCTACGTTCACTCGGGGTTGCTGGCGAGTATTCCTCTGTATGATCAAGCCATTGAGATGGCTAAGGAGTTCGCGCAACAAAACAAGGGGAAATCCATATCACAAGATCGGTTTCGCACATTCCTGTCGGCTCGTCAGTTCACATGCGCGCTGGAACACCCACTTCTTGACTCGCTTTATGCCGTGGCGCACAGGCTGAAGCAGTTCATGGACGCGGAGCGTGACACAATCTGGGCGTTTGTGCTCAAGAACATCTACAAGCCGCTCTTCTTGAAGGACACATTTGACGTCGTGATGGGCAATCCGCCTTGGATTGCCTTCCGCTTCTTCGAACCGGGCTATCAGATATTTCTGAAGCGCCAAATCACCGAGGAATACAGTCTGCTGACGGGGCGTGGCGAGTTGATCACGCACCTTGAGGTTGCACTGCTGTTCTTCGTGCGCTCCGCTCATCTCTATCTCAAACGAGGCGGGACCATCGCCTTTGTCCTTCCGCGCAGCGTCTTTTCTGGGGACCAGCATGACGATTTCAGACAGGCGCGGTTTGGCAGGGTTGGGCTAGAGTTGACCGACATATGGGACTTGGAACGCGTCAAGCCTCTGTTCAACGTGCCGTCCTGCGTCTTGTTTGCACAAAAGCGGAGAGACTCGAAGTTCGAGTATCCTATTGGAGGCCAAGAACTTGGAGGCCAGTTGCAGGGGCGGAACGCTGGCTTGGCTGAGGCTGAGGAAAGCCTCACCGTTCACGAGGTTGAGTACTTTCTCAGCAGACTGGGCAAGAGATCATTTTGGTCCACGGTTGGGGCAATTCACACGGATAAACCCAGCGACTACGCAAAGGACTTCCGGGAAGGCGCCACTCTGGTACCTCGGGCTCTGTGGTTTGTTCAAGTGAAGGCATCCGCCTTGGGGTTCGACCCCTCGCTTCCGCCCCTGGAGACCGCCAAGCGCGCACGGGAGCAAGCCAAGGCCCCTTACAGAGACTTAGTCGTCGCTGGCAATGTGGAGAGCCAGTTCCTCTACGCCACCTTGCTGTCGACCGATCTTCTGCCGTTTGGCCACCTTGACTACCGTCTCGTCGTTCTACCCATTGAGCCCTTGACACAGGGGTACAGGGTGATTCGAGCCCATGACGCCCGCATAGAGGGGTTCTACCACCTGGCAGCATGGCTGGACAAAGCACAACTCGAATGGGAGACAAGGCGCGGCGTGAAGGCCGCCAAGATGAGCATCTATGGGCGCCTCGATCGGGTGCACGGCCTGACGCAGCAGGCCCCAGCCGTTTCGTATCGAGTCTTGTACCCAATGTCAGGCACTTACCTCTGCGCCTCGGTTGTCCAAGACGAGCCAATTGTGCTTGACTTTGGCGGCCAGAATGTGAGACCGAGAGCCTTCGTCGCCGACTACGTCACATACTATCTCGAAACCAGCGACAAGAAAGAGGCCCATTACTTGGTGGCAGTCTTGAACGCTCCTGCAATTGATCGGGCGATCAAGCCCATGCAAGCTCGTGGGCAGTGGGGACCTCGGCACATCTGCAAGAAGGTCCTCGAACTGCCCATCCCGAAGTTCGATTCCTCCAACGGTGAACATCTCGAGTTGGCCGAGATGAGCGAGGCGTGCAGCCAGAAGGTCGCCCAATGGATCGACGGCGGTGGGCCGGGGAAGGTTCATGCCATCGGGCGGCTCAGGGCCATGGTCCGAGAGATGCTGTCCGATGAGCGCGAGGAGATAGATCGGTTGGTGGAGCCGATGCTGCGGGGGGATTGAATCGCGAAGACGCGAAATGGCGAATGGCGCGAAAGGGATTGTGATAGAGCACCGAGGCGAAGGGGCGTGCGATGAGGAGAGGTGAAGGATGAGCTCGGGTCGCTCACACAAGGGGGATGATTTCGATGATGCTACTGGCGCCATAATCGGAGCCTGCATCGAGGTTCACAAGACCCTTGGCCCGGGATTCCGGGAGATCACGTATCAGCGCGCGCTGGCATTGGAACTCGAAGCCAAGGGTCTCGACTACGGCCGCGAAGAGAAGATACCTATCTACTACAAGGACAGACGTATAGACACTCGCAGGGTCGACTTCATAGTCGAAGGGTGCATCGTCGAGATCAAGGCCAAGAGCGAGTTTGACCCGGAGGACTACATTCAGGCACTGTCGTATTTGAAGGCCTCCGGCTACCCAGTGGGTTTGCTGATCAACTTCGGTAGTAAGAAGGCCGAGTTCAAGCGCCTGGTGAACACCGCAGGCTCTGACACCACGTAGGGACAGTTGGGTGACCGGTCGTCACCATATTCGCGGAATTCGGGCAGCTATTCGTGTGATTCGCGATTCAGTGGCTCGGTGCGGGGATCGACGTTGCGGATGAGCGCCCTCGCCAGACTGCCGTATAGGAGAAGTGCCATGCGAGAAGCGGACAGGATTAGAGAGTTTGGTCTAGACAAGTACATAGAGCCAGCGCGCAGCCGCGGAGATCGCTACGTGACCATACGAACAGGTGATGTGGGTAAAGCCATGGGCCTGCTTGGCAAGATGCCAGCGGTGTGCAGCGCTCTCAAGGCACGCAAGTTTGAACGCTTCGCCAACGTGGAGTTGGTGGAAGCCAAGGGCCCCGCTCAAGGCTCGAACCTGTACTTGACGTTCAGACTGCTTGGGCCCGGGGAGCTGCCGCAACAAGTACCAAGTGAGGGGATGCGCCCGGCGGACAGAATCAGGAAGTACGTGCTGGAAAACTGCATCGAACCCGCACGCAGCCGAGGAGAATCCTTCATCACCACGAGAGTTGGCGATGTCCATGACGCCATGAAGCTCAGCAACAGGCATGCAGCGGTTGCAGGTGCGCTGAAGGCACGGAAGTTCGAATCGTATGCCAAGGTTCAGCTAGTGGAGAAGTGGGGGCCGCAGGCCGGTTCCAATCTCCGCCTCCGTTTCAAACTGCTACGGTCCGGCGAATCGGTAGCAGAGGGTACTACTGCTGCCGTTGACACCGCATGGCCTGGAACGCGACCTTCAACCATCAAGCGGATGCAACAACGAGTTGACAAACTCATCGCTCATTTTGACCAGTATATCCAAGTCTTCGATGAAGCCAACCCGTTCACAGGCGCGAGCCTCTATTTCCATCTTAGGACCATTGAGGCCTTGAGAAAGCACCGGGTTGCCTCGGGCGCCTTGGATGATGACTGTTTCTTCGTTCTCCTCTACGGCACCTTGGCATCGTGGGGAATGCAGCGACCGGGCCTGATCAGTCTGGTGGACTTCCGAGACATGGTAGGTAGCTTTGTTGCACAACGGCCAGCCATCGAGAGGCTAGAGAATATTCGACTGTCACGACTATCGGACTCGCAAATAAGGGGCGTTTCGGATGGGGTCTGGAAACTGATGGATAGCCTTAGCGTCGGAAGACAGAGGGCCAAGCTGGTAGTGAACAGCAAGGCGCTACATCATGTTCTTCCTGATCTGGTCCCGCCGATTGATCGCGCCTATGTGCTCCGGTTCTTCTACAACAGAGGAACCCTGACCAGTCCCGAGGAAAAGACCTTCAAGGAGATATATCCCTTCTTCCATCGTGTTGCTCAGGCAGCAGCTCCCACGTTCCCCAACGTCCTTGGCAAGGGTATGCACACCAGCGAAACCAAGATCATCGACAATGCGATCGTTGGCTTCGTCCTGGCTGAGCTGAAGTAGGTCAGGCGGTCGCAGCAACCGACCTCCAGCATCCGACAGCGGTGCGGCTCGTCACCATATTCGCGGAATTCGGGTAGCTATTCGTGTGATTCGCGATCCAGTTCGCGCACCCCCTCGGGCTGGCTCAGGACAGGCTTCGATAGGCGCTCCACGTTGCTCGGCGCTACTCTGGGTGCTTGAGGCATACGGATCCCGGGGACACAGGTGAAACCCTGCGCGGGGAAGAGGACGGTCATCCTCTACGGTCGGCGTAGTACTCCGCAGCAGCAGTCTCAGGATCGGTTGAGCTTGTAGAGCATCTTGAGCCCTTGGAGCGTCAGGTTCTGGTTCACGGCTTCGATGACCGGGGTGTGCTTGGCTATGACGTGCGCCAGGCCACCTGTCGCGACGACTCGCGCTTCCCCGCCCAGCTCGTCCTGCAGGCGAGCCACCATTCCCTCGACCAGGCTCACATACCCATACATGATCCCTGACTGCATGCTGGCGATGGTGTTCTTGCCGATGGCGCGCGAGGGGACGACCAACTCGATGTGAGGGAGTTTGGCTGCTCGTTCGGCAAGGGCCTCGCTAGCTACGACGATGCCCGGCGCGATGGCCCCTCCCAGGTAGTCGCCCTCCTTGGAGATGGCGTCGAAGGTCGTGGCGGTGCCGAAGTCGATGACGATGAGAGGTGTGCCATACAGGTCCTTGGCTGCGACAGCGTTTACGATGCGGTCTGCCCCCACCTCTTGGGGATTGTCGTAGAGGATCCGCATGCCGGTCTTGGTGCCCGGCTCAACGACCAGAAGGCTGAAGTTCATGTACCTCTCGCACATCTCCTGGAAGACGGGCAGGAGAGGGGGTACGACACAGGAGACGATGCCATCTTCGATGTCGGCGAAGGTGAGCCCCGAGTGGCCGAACAGCGACTCCAGCAGGACGGCGTTCTCATCGGCCATGCGGTGCAGAGTGGTGGCCATCCGCCAGTGGGCGATCAGTTCCTCCCCCTGATACACCCCCAGCACCGTGTTGGTGTTGCCGATGTCAATGGCCAGCATCTTGGAGTCGCTCTTCTCAGCCATGATTCTTCACAGATCCTTCCTTGTCCCGTTGCTGGCCCTGATTCGAAATGGCAGAGTCAGACGCTCTGTTGCGATCCAGGGGTCTGTTGGAGATCTGGGCCCGCGCGTTTGGAACTCGACGAATGATCACGGGGCGCCGTATCTGGCCTTCACCTTCTCGAACCTCTCTCCCAACTCCTTCCAGTCCTCAGCCGTGCTGTCAGGGGAGACCAACAGATTGAGGATTTCGGTCACAGAGGCCATCTGCTCGATCCGGCGCTCCATGGGGCCGAGCAGTCGGAATAGAGTGTCATCGGTGCTGGAGATGATACACCTCTCCGCGCTGGCCTTCAGCGCGTAGGTGTTTGCGGCAAAGGCCTTCAAGGGCTCATACACGTATTCGCATAGGGAGGACAGGGTATGTCCGAAGACGTCGGCAATCCGCTCCCTTGTGTCCTCGTAGAGCCTGGCGTTCTCCAGAGCTATGACCGCGTGGTTTGCGAGGAGATCAAGGCGACTCTGATCGGTGCGGGTGAAACCTCTATCTGTGACGCGGTTGGAGACGGCCAACACCCCCTTCACTTGAGCGCGGAACTTGAGGGGGACGTAAAGGAGTGAGTTCACCAAGTAACCCGTCTTGACTGTGAAGTCGAGGCGGGACTCGGAACTAGCAATGCGCAGCGGTTCGCCGGACTTCACCACCTGGCCGATAAGGCTATCGCGAGCTGGTAGAAGGAGCATCGACGCACGTCTGTCACCCATCCCCTTGGCAGCCCTGAGATAGATCTCATCCGAATCCTCGTCAATGAGGAACAGCATCCCCTCGTCTGCGTTGGTCAGGAACACCGAAGCCTCCACCACGCGGGAGAGCAGAGTCTCCAGGTCTAGGGCTTCGGTCATGGCCTGGGTTATGTTGTAGAGCATGATCAACTCTCGCACTCGCTGCTCCAGTTGCTTATTGGCCCGCATCAACTGCTCTGTCAGTATTTGTTTTTCTCGCCGCAGCCTACCCTCGCGCAACGCATCCTCGACGGCCTCTGTAACCTCCTGAGGCTTAAGGGGCTTCACAACATAACCCTTGGCGCCCAGACGAAAGGCCTCGACTGTGATCTCCTCCGAACCGGCGAAGATCATGAGCACGACAGGTACGTTGGGGACTGTGTCGTGCAGGCCTTGGAGCACCTCCATACCGGTCATCTGGGGCAGATTCAGGTCCAGCAGTATTAGACTAGGTCGCTCCTCTACGGCTAGGTGCAGCCCTTCTTGGCCGGTTCTGGACACTAGAGGCTCAAAGCCGCTGGGGCGGAGGATTGCGTCACGGAGGAGGTCGATGATCTCCTCGCTGTCCTCAATGATCAGAATTCGCTCTTTGGTTTCCATTATGCGATCTCCTTTGGTGACGCTGAGAGGATCTGCAAATCTGAGCTGGAATGTCGGTGGAAGCCAGGTTTGCGCCCTAAGCAGGGGGTCTCAGTAACAGGAATCGTAACCGGTCTCTGTCTCACTTGTCAAGGCCTTGCGAATCGGGCGACATGTCGCGATGGGCGGGGATTCCATGGAGCGCCTCGGCCGCCTTCACGGCCCGCACGATGGCCCGGGCCACCACATCCGCGCCCAGGGCACCGACAGTGCTGAGGTCGCCTCTCTTGTTGCCCATGGAGAGGGCAAAGAGTGTGTCGCCATCGAACATGGTTGTGGGCCGAATGGCAAGGGCATAGCCGTTCCACGCCAGTTGTGCCAGCTTGTTGACCTCTTCTTTGCTGAGGTGGGCGTTGGTCGCGACTACCCCAATGGTGGTGTTGGTGAAGGTCCGTGCTGCGAGTGCCAGGCCGCCTTTCAACGCTTCCGTGGAATTGAGGAAGCTGTCACCCCCAGGCTTGCGGGTGCCGGCCAGAATATCCCCGCTCTGGGGATCCACGACGTCTCCAAGGCAGTTGACGGCCACGATGGCTCCGACTATGATCTCTTCCCCGGTTCTTTGACTGGCGGTACCAAGACCTCCTTTCATGGCGTATTGGAGACCCATGAGTTTGCCGATGGAAGCGCCGGTGCCCGCTCCAACGTTGCCCTCGGCTACGTGCCGATCGCTGGCGGCCAGGCACGCTTGGTAGCCGGCTTCCTCGTCCGGCCTGACGAGAGGGTCGCCCAGAGCCAGGTCAAAGAGGCAGGCGGCGGGGACAATGGGCACCTTGACCACGCCGGTGTCGAAGCCGATGGCCCGTTCTTCCAGAAACCGCATCACCCCCCCGGCGGCGTCCAACCCAAAAGCGCTACCTCCTGCCAGGAGGATGGCGTGGGCGCGCTGCACGAGATGCAAAGGCCGGAGTAGGTCGGTCTCCCTGGTTGCCGGCGCTGCACCGCGCACCTCGACACCACCTATGGCTCCGCTCTCGCAAAGCACGACGGTGCAGCCTGTGGCTGCTTCCAGGTCGGTGTAGTGTCCGACCTTGATGCCCGTCACGTCCGTAATGGCATTATGCATGGTAGACCTCTTGACTTGGACGTGAAGTGTCTACAGTCTACTGATGATGGACTGGGCGAGTGGGGTCTGCTGCGTTGGCACCGCTGCGTGTTCTGGCCCACCTTGACTGGTTCTGCCGAGATTCTGGACCGACGCTGAGAGTTTCTCCCCATGGTGCATGCTGACCGGGTTACCCACTGGTTCGGGAGGCCGTGGGCTGTGGAGCGTCCGCTGGCGCTGGCCAAGTCTCTCCTGCCGGCCTCATCCTCTCTGGGTGCTAGTCCAGTACCTCCGTCATTGGGTCGCGAAACCTTTTCGTTCGAGAGGACTTACAGTTCTAGGAGGCGTGTCGGGCTTTGAGCTTCTCAAACCTCTGTTCGAGGTTCGCCCAATCCTCAGCGCTGGTCTGGGGGGAGGCCAACAGATTGAAGATCTCAGTCAGAGAGGCCATCTGCTGTATCTGACGCTCCATCGAGCTCAGCAGTTGGTCCATCGTGTCATCGGCGCAGGAGATAGTTCCCCTCTCCAGGCCCGCTTTCAAGGCGTAGGTGTTCGTGGCAAAGGCCTTGAGGGGGTCATACGCGTACTGAGACATGGAGGCCAAAGTAGTTCTGAAGGCCTCGCTCATCTCCCCTTTGGTGGTCTTGTACAGTCCAGCGTTCTCCACAGCCACGGCCACAGAAGCGGCCAGGGCACTGAGCAGTTCCAGATCATCCTGACTGAAGCGCGTGTCACCCCCCTTGCCGAGCTTGTTTATCAACTCGATAACTCCGATAACTCTATCCTTCAGCTTCAGGGGGACGCACAAGATAGAACGGGCCTCGAAACCGATGGTTTCGCCGATCTTGGAGTGGTGCCGAGGGTCCCCCCTCACGTCGTCTACCAACAGAGGCTCTCCCTTTTCCGCTACCCATCCAGCGATGCCCTGCCCCAATCGGATGCGGAAGGGTGTCAACTTCTCCGTGCGTCCGTGAAGGGTAGTCTTGAACTCCAGTTCGTCGGCGGCTTCGTCCGTGAGAAGCAGGGAGCCAGCTTCCACGTGCATGATCTCATTGATGCCCCTCATCACCCTTTTCAGAATCTCATCGACATCCAACGACGAGGCAACAGCCGTGGCTATCTGGTTCAAGCTGCTCAGTTCCTGCGCTCGCCTCCTGACGCGCTCGTACGAGTTGGCATTCTGAATAGCGATGGCTATCTGGTCGCCCAACATCTGAAGTGTGAGCTCATCGTCATCGTCGAAGGTGTTCCTCTCGTTGCCGTGAATATCGAGAACACCAATTACTTGCCCACCTACCCTCAAAGGTACGGCCAGTTCCGCCATCGTACCGGGTAGTAGCTCGTGCAGGCGAAAACGAGGATCCTCATGCACATCGTTGGCGCACAGGGTCTCACCGTTGTTGGCGGCCCAGCCGATGATGGTCTGGTCATCAATCTGCACTCGGAGACCGCTGTCCCTTATGCTCCGTCCAACATCGCCTGTGCCCTCACGCATGGTCAAGTAGTCTGAGTTGTCCCGTAGCAGAATCTGCGAATAGTAGTAACCAAGGTCCTGCTTCAAGAGCTCTACGACCTCCGAAAGCAGACCATCCACATCGAGGATGGAGGAGATCCTCTGACTCAGATGACTGGTCATCGCCAGGTGGAAGGCCCGACGTTGCTCGGCCCCATAGAGACGGGCGTTTTCCAGAGCAATCACCGCATGGTCCGCCAGGATGTTGAGGCGATGCTGGTCAGCGCGCTTGAAAGGTCTATTGGTTACGCGATTAGAGACCCCCAAGACTCCTCTTATCTCCCCCCGGAGCTTGAGGGGCACATAAACGAGCGAACTCACCAGATGACCGGTCTGGACTTTCAAGTCCAGGCGATCCTCAGGACTGGCGATTCGCACCGGCTCGCCTGTCCTCACGACCTTACCAATGAGACTGTCGTCCACGCGCAAACGCGAGCCCCGGGCGTATTTCTCCCCTATTCCTTTCGCAGCTCGCAGATATAACTCGTTCGTTTCTTCATCTATCAGGAATAGCATCCCCTCGTCTGCCTTGGTCAAGAACACAGCCGCCTCCACTAGTCGGGAGAGCAGCGTTTCCAGATCCATGAGAGAGGCCATTGCTCGCGTGATCTCATACAACGTGGTCAGCTCCCGGACCCGGAACTCGAGCTGTTTCTTGGCGCCCATCAACTCTTCCGTCAGTCGGTCCTTTTCGCGTCGTAGCCTGCCCTCGCCCAGAGCGCCCTCGACGGCCTCGAGCACCTCCCCGGCCTTGAATGGCTTCACAATATAGTTCTTGACGCCGAGACGAAAGGCCTCAACAGCGATCTCCTCCGAGCCGTAGAAGGTCATCAAGATCACAGGGATGTCAGACCCTCGGTCGTGCAAGACCTTGAGGATCTCCAGGCCGGTCATGCGGGGCAAGTTCAAGTCCAGGAGAATCAGATCGGGCTTGTCTTCGAGAGCACGACGGAGCCCGTCCTGGCCATCTCTCGACACGAGGGTACCATAGCCACTGGGGTTGAGAATGCTGTCGGTAAGGAAGTCGACGACCTCCTCGCTGTCCTCGATGATGAGAAGTCGCTCTTTGGTGTCCATCCCGATAACCTCCTATGGATGAACTCAGAACATCCTCAGGACGAGGTCGTCCTCAGTTGTTGACTGGGCCGAATCAGGACGTGAGCAGTTGGGATTATAACTTGCCTGTGTCTCGTCTGTCAAGGGCTGTGTCGACTCTCGGACCCGAGTGGTGACACCCGGCAGGTGGTGCGCGGACGCAAGCTCCCCAGTGGGGACGATGGTCTGAGAGACTGGGTCCACGTATGCCTCCCGGGTGGGACTTGGGGAGACTGGTTGCGCTCCGGTGAGAGAGAATGGGCGGCGAACATCCAGATGAGGGATTGGGCCCCGTGGAGTTCTACAGCAGAGAGGGTACGCTAGGTTCGCGGTTCTCGTTCGCCGATGATGTCCCAGCCTCGCTCCAAGGCACGCGCTTTCAGCACTTTGTCAGGGTACACGGCCACAGGCCTGCCCACCATCTCCAAGAGAGTTATGTCTGAACGGCTGTCTCCATAGGCGAAGCTTTCCTGCCAGTCGATGTCAAAGCCGTTGTTCATCGCCAAACGCTCAAGCCCGGCGACCTTGCCCTCGTTCATCGTCAAGGTGCCGGCTGTCTTCCCGGTATAGCGACCGTCCTTGATCTCCATAGGAGTTCCTATGGTGTGCTCAATTTCGAGGCGCGAGGCAAGGGTGTCGAGCAGGCGTTGAGGACTCCCCGACACCAGTGCTACGACATGGCCCTTGGACTGGTGATCTCGCAAGATTTCCATGATGTCCGAGCGCAGGTAGGGAGTCACTCGCTCTTCGCATACCCAATCGAAAAGCTGTTGCGCCTCCTCCTCGGTGAAGCCGCGCAAGAGCCAGGCCATGTGGCGAGCCCAGGCCTCGTACCATCGCTTGTCGCTGAGCAGCCCCGCCAAGTTGAGGGGCCAACCAGCCATGTGCCAGCCCAAATAGGCCCAGACCCAAAAACGGTTCTGCTTTTGCTGTCGGAGGCGTTGAGAGATATCGCTCCAGAAAGCTCCTGTGTAAATCGTGCCTACCACATCGAAGAAAGCACCGGTCACGGACTTCTCCCTTGGATTCCAGGTCTAACGCCTTGCCAGCCATAGGACCAGCGCGGTGACAAGTATCACTCCAAAGCAGGGGATTGAGCAGGTTAGCTCACTGGGCAACTTGATCTCAGGCATCTCGATGTCGACTTCGTCGGCATCGGGGGACGGCGTAGGTAGCAGGGCGGTGTACCAGAACACGTTGCCTCCTGTCTCCACCCCGTTCACCCGCTCCACCACCTGGAAACTGAAGGGGTCTGCCGTGGGAGCGTCCACGTGAATGGTGATGGGTACCTCCTCCCAGGGAGTCAGGGGTAGACTGCGAATGATCGTCTCATCAGGCCCCGTGGCGACTATCAGGGTGCCATCAACGGTCCCATTGACCACATCTCCGCCTGTTGCTTGTATCCAGCGGTCAAACAAGTCTGCACCCATGTCTATCGTCAAGCGGGCGCCGGAAGGCAGATCGGGATACTGGACAACCACGTCAACCTGAGCCGTGTCTGCGTCCGGAGGCCCGATCACGATGGCCTCAACGTCCTCACTACCAGCATCAGTATCCGTCCTCTGAAGCAGCTCCAGTATGTGCATGTTGCGCTGAGCTATGTTGTTATCCCCGGGCACGTTGCCCTCGTTGCGGATGGGATCGTCGTCGGACTCCAAACGCACCAAGAGGCAGTAGTGCCCTGGACCAGGCAAGCCGCTCCATGGGATGCCAGCGGTGACTGTTTGGCCGCGGGCCGGCACGTCCACGTTCTCCGAACCTACGACGTTCCAGCTCCGAGGCCAGGCAAGTAGCAGGGCAGGGTTACCCCAGTACACGTTGACCTTCACGTCGGAGGCGTGTTGCGTGCCGATGTTGCGCACCGTGACGTATACGTAGTTAGTTTCACCGAAGACGGGGTTTTGGGAGTCGGTTCCACCATCGTCGCCATGGCGCACGATGATGTCCGGGCTCATCCAAAAGGGCTCTCCGTTGCGGTTCGACGGCACAGAGCCATCATCGTTGGCGTGATCTCTAACCATCACGTCCACCGCTCCGGGAGCCTCAGGGGTCCTCACCGCAACTTCGGTGGGAATCACGTCCAGCTCGCTCTCGCCGAAGCTCCACAGGTCGCTGATGGTTCGCGTCTCGCCTGCCGCAAGGCAGATATCCCACTGCAACGCGATGCCGTTGTCTATGTGGTCATTGTTGATGGTATTATCCAGATCAGCACCAGTCTGAATGTCTTGCCAGATATCTTCGTAGCCTGCCTCCCTGTACCGGTCGGGCCGAGTGATAGGGGCGAAGACCATGAACCAGGTGCGGTTCTCGTCGTATCCGCCCACGGAGCCCGAGCCGACGTCGTAGTAACCGTATCCGTAGTCGCTGTTGGCGAAATAGATGTCGGCAGCATGGTAGAACTTGAAGCAGGCCTGGGAACCGCCCCGATTGGTCATGGTCCAGTCCAACTGGAAGTAGTTGCGGCCGTCGACGTAGGAAATGAGCTGTGTCACATCCAGGTTGGAAGTGCCGCTACTCAACTGCCCTGTGGTCTCCACCCGCCAGGGATCCCCCTGCGTCCCTGATCCCGAAGGTCCGCGGTGATCCACCCAGGTCAGCTCATTCATCGTGAACGCAGCCGAGTCGCCGTAGGTTGGCATGTTCGGGCCGTATGTCTGGCCATCTATGTACCAGAAGGGCCCGCTGTCCGCGGTGCCATACACGGCTGCGTCGTCGTACTTCTGGTGGTACACCTGCACGCTGAAGTTGGAGCCTACCTCTAGGCGCAGGGGCGAGCCGCTGATGGTGATGACATTCGGCGGTTGCTTCACAGGGGCGGCCTGACTGACGCTAGTTGCTATAAGCAGCAAGACGATCACCAGGGATAGGGAATGGGCCACTAGATTCTTTGTTCTCATCATTAAGTCGCTCCTTTTCTTGTCCGACGCAGGCTGGCGTACATTATACCCATGAAGAGAGCGAAAGGGCAACTGGCCGAAGTCCGACGTTGCCCGAGGAGGTCAGGGATGATAGAATGGCGAGCTGGGAGGAGAGGACAATGAGAAGAGCATTCTTCGTTGCCCTTTTGCTGCTGGGCGCGCTTCTGCTAGGTTGCGTTGACGTTAGCCTTGGTCCGATGCCTACTTCGACTTCAGCGTCTACACCTTCTCCCTCGCCAACCTCAAGCGTTTGGCCGTCGCCTTCTCCTTTCTCGAGTCCAGAGCCTCCCGCTGCATCGCCGACTCCCCAAATCAGCGTACTGGGAGCGCCGGGTAGTTGGGTCAATCTCACACGCGTGGAGGAAATCCACGCCATGGTCCCGGAGGGGAACCACCTCTGGGCAGCTACCAACGGGGGAGTGGTGCGCTGGGATATCTCCGATGGCAGCTACATCAAATACACCCGTGCTGACGGTCTGCACCAGAACAAGGTGACAGCTATGGCCATGGATGCCCAGGGAAACAAGTGGTTTGGGACTGACGACCGCACAGAGATCGGCTATACGGAATACGGCAGGCCGGCCGTGAGCAGGTTCGATGGGCGGAGTTGGACGACCTACGGGACACTGAAGGCGGCGGTGGAAGCCGGGTACGAAGCCATCCAAAGCACGATCGGCGAGAGCGGCCTGTGGTTGGTGGATAGCGAAGGCCAGGTGTGGATCATCCACTACCCTGGGGTACAGGTCTACGACGGCGAACAGTGGGTCACCTACACATCTCCCGATGCCTTGGTGGAGTACAACCCCACTGCGATGGCCATGGATGCCTGGGGACGGGTCTGGATAGGCAGCGTCTATGAGTTCGGGCATCGGCAGGGCGTGAGCGTTTTCGACGGCAACAAGTGGGTGCAGTACCGACCGGAGGATGGGTTGATCGACGCTCCCATCAACGACATAACGGCCGATGAGGAGGGGAACGTTTGGCTTGCCACCGGCTTCGGGGTGAGTCGATTCAACGGTTGGCAGTGGCTGAACTACGGTGTGGAGGATGGTCTGTCGAGCACCATCAGCAGCATAGGAGTTGATGCCTCGGGGCGGGTATGGGCGGCCACGCGCGAGGGGGTGAGCATGTTCGACGGCGAGAACTGGAGCACGTATGGGCTGGCCGATGGGTTCAGCCGGGAGTCGGTCCAAGCCTTGGCTTTCGATGAAACCGGCAGAGCGTGGTTCGGTAGCTATGGGGGGCATGTGGATAGCTTCGATGGCCACGCCTGGAGGGCCTACGTGACCGAGGATGAGATAGGTGACTCATCTGTGGGAACTCTGGCGACAGATGCGCGCGGGAGGGTGTGGTTGGGCAACGGCGAAACACTCACGGTCTTTGACGGGCGCGGCTGGACGCAATACACCTCGAAGGATGGTTATCCTGTGATGCCTCCTTGGGGCTTGGCCGCTGATGCCATGGGCAACCTCTGGATCTACGGCTATCAAGGTGTGATCAAGAGGGCGGAGGACGGAAGCTGGACGGTGTATGGTAGCCTGGAGGAAGCTGTCGAGAAGAACTACGATCAGATTCTCACTACACTGGGATCCACCAAGATGTGGCTGGTCGAGCCTGGCGGTGCGATCTGGGTGAACGGGCGACGCTATGATGGTGCCAAGTGGACGAGCTATGAGGATGTGCTGGCAGGGTATCTGAACCCGGCCACCGTGGGAGCAGTTGATGATCTGGGCAGAGTCTGGTTTGGCTCGCAGTTCGAGGGCGTGGCAGTCTTGGACGGGCGGGATTGGGTGAAGTACGATGCGGACAACTCTTCGCTAGCGCATGACAGGATACGGGAGATCCTCGTGGATGACGAGGGCCGGGTGTGGATCGCCACCTTGTCTGGCCTCTATGCGGTCGAGGGTGACGAGTGGCAGGCTTTCACCAGCGACGGTGGCCTGATAGACGACAATGTCCTGTGTCTGGCGTTTGATCATCAAGGCAGGTTGTGGGTGGGGACCCTGACGGGCATAAGCATCTTGGATGGCTCGGACTGGGAGAGCTATCCTGTGATGGATGTTCAGGATATCGTGGTGGATGAGCACGGAAACGTCTGGGCGGGCACCCTCTTCGACGGGGTGCTGATTCACGTTGCCGGTTCGCAATGAGAGCTTGAGCCCTTTGGATGAGCTGAAGCCCTCAGGTCACTTGGGTCTGCTCCTGGGTTTGATGTAGCCTCCGAGGCGATCGATCACCGAAGGGTGGGCGCCCAGCATCGTTCGTGGGGTGTTGGCTCCTTCAAGGAGCGGTGCCATCTCGACCTCGCTTCCGTCCAGGTAGTGCAGCGCCCCTCCTGCCGCGTGCAGGATAGCGGTGCCGGCAGCGAGGTCCCAGATTCGAGGATCATCCAGCAGAACCGCCGTGGCATTTCCCCTGGCCACATAGCAGAGGTGAGCCGCGGCGCTGCCCAGAGCGCGGGTTATGCCCGGGAAGCTGAGGTCATACCGGCTGTGGGCATCGGCGGGCACGCACAATAGGCTATCCTCATTCCAGACGTCCTTGGCCGGGCAAAGGATGGGCTGGTCGTTCCAGAAGGCGCCGCCGGTGGGGCTGGCGCTCTGATACCACTCGTCGAGCAAAGGCAAATAGAAGACACCCAACCAAGGCTTGCCCTGCCATAGCAGGCCGATGGAGATCCCCCATATGGGGAGGCCAGCCAGGAAAGAGCGCGTGCCGTCGAGGGGATCTATGGCCCACACGCAGTCACCATGAAGCTCGTTGGTCCCCTCTTCTGCGATGATGCCGTGTTGGGGATATGTGGCCCTGAGATAGCCGGCCAATAGCTCCTCTATCTCGTAGTCGGCGTCGGTGACGAGGGTGCGATCATTCTTGCGGGTACCCACCACGTGGTTGAAGTACCGCAGCGCGATCTCCCCTGCCTGCCTGGCCCACTCCTTCACCAGATCTATGTCAACGTCGGGCTCTTCTGTTAGCGATTCGGTCATGCCCTGCGATGTTATCATAATGCGCTTGAAACGGCAAGGCTCGACACCTTGGTTTTGCCAAGACTCCTGCCTTGTGATAGATTTGGTATTGCTCAACGCAGGATTGAGGCACTCGGGTTACAGTTGGGGCAAGGATGGAACTACTGGAAGCAGGAGCTGAGGAATGGGGCCTGATACTCACGCCAGACCAGGTGGAGGCCTTCGAGCTCTATTACCGGCAACTCGTGGTCTGGAACGAGCGCGCAAACCTCACCGCCATCACAGACTGCGAGGAAGTGCAGATCAGGCATTTCCTCGATTCGTTGTCCTGTCTGCAAGTCCTCACCGACCTCTCTCCTGCGGTGCGATGTATAGACATCGGTGCGGGGGCCGGGTTTCCGGGGCTGCCGCTGAAGATAATTCGTCCTCAATTGCGGCTGACCTTGCTGGAATCCACAGGGAAGAAGGTGCGCTTCCTGGAGCACATGGTCAGGAAGCTAGGGCTCCAAGGAGTGGAATTGATCAAGGGGCGGGCGGAGGAACTGGGCAGGCGACCCGATCGCCGTGAGAGTTACGATGTGGCCCTCGCTCGGGCTGTGGCTCAGTTGCCAGTGCTCCTGGAGTACGCGCTGCCACTGCTCAAACTGGGAGGTGTGTTCGTGGCCCAGAAGGGGATGGAGATCGAGGAGGAACTGGTGGGCGCTCGCGCAGCCATGGAGGTCTTGGGGGGACGTCTGAAGGAGGTGAGGGCAGTTCACCTGCCTGGGCTGGAAGCTGTTCGCCACTTGGTGGTGGTAGAAAAAGTGTCCTTGACACCGGACAAATACCCCCGCCGTGCTGGGATCCCCGCTAAACGCCGTCTGAGCAGTTCGTAGTCAACACCACCGAGTGTTCTTCCTCCACTGAAGAGCTGATTTGATGCCCTTACCCCGCGGGATCGCCCATGCGGGCGCCTCCCTCAATCGACCGGTAGGTGCAGCCCAACGGTTGCGGACTCAGGCGTTCCGCGCCGCAACGGTCTACTACAAACGCCTGTTGGGCAGCGTTCAAACGCTCAACCTGCTCTTGGCGTAGGCGATGAAATCCGTTTTGTGGCTGCCGATTCTACCTTTGTCCCCTATCTGGTCATCGTCGAAGAAATGGCCGCTCCCAATGAGCCAGAATAGCTTGTCAGCATCATACGGCGTCACGTTGGCATTCCTCGCAACTCGGACAACTGCTTTGAAGACTTGGTAGTCGCTTGCTTTGGGCGCACAGAGTCCTAGGCTAGTGAAGATGTCCCGCAGATGAACATCTGGCTTGGTGAAATTCGAATAACCAAGGTCTATGAGGAAGTTGCACCCCAACGCGAAACCTACGCCATCGATCTCGGCAGCCAGAAGCATGGGAAGAGCGGGACGCACTCGGTCATCTCGATCGCACAAGTCGACCCATTCGTAGAAGTCATCTGCTGTCGAGAACTGTGCCACGAATCGCGCCGCGGAGAGAATGGTTCGACAGTATTGGGGCCAGACACTGCGTGGAGTCCGGCGGATCTTCCCCTTTGGTTTCAGACGCCTTTGTATCTCGTCTAGCAGCGACTCCCATGTGGCGTAGCGTCCGATCACGCCAAAAGGTTGGAAATCGCACAGCACAACAGCGAAGTTATCCACGCCACCGACAGCCTTGCCGATGACGCCTGTTCTCATGTTTGCTTCTTGTGCTGACTGTAGGATGAGCTTATAGATGCCAGCGAGAGAGTCGGGTCGAGGCTGAGCTTGTGAGAAGCGCAGGTACTTCTCAATGAGCTCGGGAGTTATGCCGTCGACATCTAGTGCCAGAAGATACTCCTTGGCGAGCGCATAGGCCTTTCGGTCACGTTTCGCTGGAGTCATGCTGGTTCTCCTTCCGTGCTCAGAGTACCTGACGGGCACGGCTACGGTGGTTAGCCGCCCGACCGTTGATTGTGCTACACCTCTGCGGCGCGATGCGCCAAGGTGGTGCCTTTCGCCACAACGCCAACAAGGGGTCCGAGGTGACCCTAGGCGTATGGGTGCGGCGTCCTCGCCCTTGAAAACAAGACCAGGCGAACCGCAGGTTGCTAGTATACGAACGTTTTGAAATGGATCGCAGCCTCTCGCACAGGTCAATGCGCAGGATTATTATGGGGCACATCGCAATCGAGTGTTCAGACCGAGTCCGCGAACGGGTCGACCGCAAGCCCCTCTATCCTTCCCCGTTGGATTCTCCACACAGTGGCTTCCTCGAGGAACGACGGCGCGAAGGAATCGAGATCGGTGGTGGTGATGATGACCTGCTGGTCCCGGTCGATGACGTTCATCAGATACTGTCTCCGAGCCTCGTCCAGTTCAGACATCACATCGTCCAACAGCAGGATAGGGTCCTCCCCGGTCTCGGAGCGGATCAGTTCCATCTCTGCCAGTTTCAGCGAAATGGCGATGGTGCGCTGCTGCCCTCGCGAGCCGTAGGTGCACATGTCCACACCTCCCACGAGGAAGCGGAGGTCATCTCGATGGGGGCCCATAAGCGTCATCCCTCGCTCTGTCTCCTCCTGCTGTCGAATCTTCAGTTGCTGGTGGAAGACAGCCTCTATGTGCGCACTGCTCATGGCCTCGCCTCCCTCCATCGGCGCGGAGGCGCGCGCCATGTGCAGGGGCAGTTGGTAGTGGATTTCACTGCCCTCGTCTCCCTCCAGAGGCAGGCTGCATCTGTACAGGAGGCGCAAGCGCTCTTCACCCCCTGTCAGACGAGGATGGATGTCCTGAAGGAGGTCATCCAACTCGCCCACGATCTCCAGACGACGACCTATCAGTTGGGTGCCCTTCTCTATCAGCCGTTGGTTCCAGAAATCCAGTTGGTGGGGGTCTCCAGGTCGCTCCCTGAGCCTTCGAAGAAGGCTGTTTCGCTGGCTAAGGACCCGGTTGTACTCCCGGAGGGAGTGGGAGTAGCGGCGATCTATCTGACAGATGGCGGTGTCGAGATAGCGACGACGGGCATCGGGGGAGCCAGCGATGAGGTCAATATCCTCCGGCATGAAAAGTACGGTCTTGAGCTGGCCTATCAGGTCCATTGCCCGTCGCTTGACCCCGTTGATCCTGATCTCCTTCTGCAATCGGTCAGTCGTCTTGAGGATGACTATGCTCACCTCGCGCAGTGCGTCGCTCCCCCCGACCCGCACCTCCAGCCGGGCGTAAGGCATCTCTTCCTCGTTGGCCAGCCAGTTGATCAGCTCGCGATCTGTGCGGGCGCGAGGCGAGTCGGCGGTGACCAGATAGTAGATGGCTTCCAATAGGTTGGTCTTTCCCTGGGCATTGTCACCTTGCAGGACCGTAACGCGGTTATGGAAATCCAGGTCCAGCCGCGCGTAGTTTCGGAAGTTGGTGAGGGCAAGATGAGTTAGGCGCATGACTTCTCACTCATGGGTAGGTGCAAAGCGACAGGATGGGAGAGATGGGTCGCACACGGCGCATCAGGATCGTCCTTCCGACGGCTCGATCAACACCCCGTCTGGCGGCAAATCCCTCCCCGGAGCGACGATTACCGCATCGCTACCTGCCCCCCGACGGCCAGGGGCCACCGTTTCCTGCTCTTGTGTCACTCCTTCCTGATCCTTCAACTCCGCGAGCAAAGCTGTCAGAGCCTCCCAGTCAACGGGGCTGATACCATAGGTTGGGGCACCGTCTAGGATTCGCTGGGCCAGGTGCCTCTGTAGGAGGGTGCGCATCTGATGATGATGGCCGAAGTGGTGCCACTCCAAGGAGGCGTCCTTGATGAAGACGCGGGCGGCCGGGGTGCGGGGGCGGTCCTTCAAGAGCGCCAGTATCCGCTTGCTCCTTTTCCGCGCCACGTGCAACTCGGAGCCTACAGGGGCCGTGATATCAGCCCCCATCAGGAGTACGTAGAAGTGGGAGGCTGCAACGGCTTCGAAAGCGGCGCGAGGAGGCTCACCCCTGCTCGGCGTGTATTTGATCACCCAGCCCGCGGACACAGGCAAGCTGGCGATCGTCTCGCCGACCACCTCGCGCTCGGCCTCGAGATGGGGCCCAGCGCTGACGAAGACCCGTAGGCGACCTGAGACGGCCATTCCCCGTTAACAGAACTCCTCTATGCGGCCTACTTACCCAAATCCTTAGGGTTGGTCGAGGGCCGAGTAGGTGCTGCGTCGGTTTCGTGAGGGGTCGTGCTCTGGGAAACGAACTTCACATCGCTCGGAATATCAAAACCGTCAGGCCACGTAGTGGCGCTATCGTACTGAGCTGAACTCAGGTTGGCCCCGTCCAAGAGCGCTCCGTCGAGGTTGGTGCTGTTCAAGTTGCTCCAGCTCAGTTCGGCTTCGCTCAAGTCTGATCTGCTGAGGTCGGTCCCCTCCAGATAAGCTCCTCGTAAACCAGCACCCCCCAGGTCAACCTCGATCAGGTTGGCCCCAGATAAGATGGCTCCCCGGAGGTCAGCCCCCCGCAGGTCAGCGCCCCGCAGATCGGCACCACGGAGGTCCGCTCCTTCCATCTTGGCTCCCGTCAACTCAGCCCCTTCTAGCTTGGCCCCCCGCAGGTTGCTGCCTTCCAGATTGGCGTCGGACATGCTGGCCACCACCAACGAGGCGTTGATCTGGGCCCAGCCCAGGTTGGCGCCGGTCAGAAGGGCGCCGCTCAACGTGGCCTCGAACAGGTTAGCCCTGCTCAAGTTGGCTCCTCGCAAGTCGGCCCTGCTCAGGTTCGCCCTGTATAAGTTGGCCATCAGCAGGTTGGTCTTGCTCAGGTTGGCCCTGCTCAGGTTGGCGCCAAACAGGTTGGCTCCGAAGAGGTCTGCCTCTGTCAGATTGGCCCTGCTCAGATTGGTCCCGCTCAACTTGACTTCGGACAGCTTGGCGCCACTCAGATCTGCGGACCTGAAGTCTCGTTCTCCTGCCCCATATCTCTCTACCAGCTCCTGTCCATCCATTCGGTCCTCCTGACTGCACTTCGTAATCAGGGAAGGGGTGACTCTACCCCTCCCACTGTACGCCCATTTGTGCCGCCAATTCCGATGGCGAATTGACGGGTCTTTGACACGTGAAATGCCGGCACACGTAGGCGGTGGCCCGCCCTTCCAACTGATGTCTCCCCGTGAGCAGAGGGACAACCGCCCGTTCGTCGTCCACCAACCCGAGCGCGACGACCTTGCTGGGCCTATAGTGGCTATAGACCACCTTCAGCAGCTCGCGCGTGTCGCCTGCTGTGGGATCTCCTACAATGGCTATCTCCTCTGGGGAGGAGAGGTAGAAATTCAGGACGGACAGGAAATGGCCGAAGGCGGTGGGATGCTGCCCCGCCGTGGCAGCCATAGCGCGCAGTATGTCCACCGCGGTGTTCTGATAGGCAATATCGCCGGTGAGGGCCGCCAAACGCAAGAGGAGGTCAGCAGCCATGGAGTTCGCTGAAGGGACAGCGCCGTCCTCCCAACTCCTCGGTCTGGTGATCAACACTTCCGCTCCGTCGGTGTCGTAGAAACCAGGGCCTGTATTATCCTTGAAGAGCGATAACATGGCGTCCGCCAGAGTCCGCCCCTCGAGGAACCAGCTCGCGTCGAAGGTCGCTTCGTAGAGCGCTAGCAGACCGTCGGTCAGGAAAGCATAGTCCTCCAAGTAGGCCGTCGCCTTGGCCTGACCATCTTTGTGGATGCGATGCAATCTGCCATCGGGACGCAGCGCGCTGAGGATGAAGTCGGCGTTGCGCACGGCCGCCTGTCGGTAGTCCTCCCGGTCGAGAATGCGAGCAGCCTCGGCGAAGCTGGCAAGCATCAAACCGTTCCAGGAGGTGATGACCTTCTCATCCCGACCGGGGCGTGTGCGCTGTTCCCTGGCCTCGAACAGCCGCTGACGCCCCCGTGCGACGACATCTTCCAGTCGGTCCATGGAGACCCCTGCGAGATGGGCCACCACATCAGGGTCTCGGGGGATGCTGAGAACGTTGCTCCCCTCGAAGTTGCCCTCCTTCGTCACTGCGTAGTAGGCATTGAAGAGGTTACCTTCTTCGGCACCGAGAAGAGACAGGATCTCGTCCGCGGTCCACACGAAGAACTTCCCCTGCTCCCCTTCACTGTCCGCATCCTGCGTGGAATAGAAACCACCCTCGGGAGAGGTCATCTCGCGCAAGACATAGTCCAGGGTCTGCTCGGTGATGCGGCGATGGAGAGGCCTGCGCGTGGCCTGATAAGCGCGCACACAGACGCGGCTCAGCAGGGCGTTGTCGTAAAGCATCTTCTCGAAGTGGGGTATCAGCCACCTCTGGTCCACGGCGTAGCGATGGAATCCCCCACCCAACTGGTCGTAGATTCCTCCTCGAGCCATCTTCTCCAGAGTTCTCTCCACCATGCGCAGCGCGTGGGTATTGCCGCTCCGATAGTACTCGCGGAGCAGGAAATCTAGAGTCATGGCCTGGGGGAACTTGGGCGCTGTGCCGAAACCTCCATAAGTGGCGTCGAAACGGTGGCTGAGGTTTCGCACCGCTTGGTCGAGAGTGGCCGAATTGAGATCTGAGTCGGCCACAGCGGGAACTGCGTCCTGTAGAACGAGGTGGGCGGAGATATCTTCGGCTGACGTGAGAATGCTGTCCTTCCGCTCCCGGTAGGACTGGGCCACGGACATTAGCACCCGGCGGAAGCTGGGTAGACCAGGACGGTCCTCGGGAGGATAGTAGGTGCCCCCAAAGAAGGGTTTGCCTTCAGGGGTCAGAAAGGCGGTCAGGGGCCAGCCCCCTCTGCCGGTCATAGCCACCACCGCACGCATGTAGATGGCGTCCACGTCAGGCCGCTCCTCCCGGTCGACCTTGATGTTCACGAAGTCGTCGTTCATGAGTTGAGCTATGGACTTATCCTCGAAGGACTCGTGGGCCATGACGTGGCACCAATGGCAGGCGGAGTAACCGATGCTCAGCAGGATAGGCTTGTCCTCGGCCTCGGCCTTTTGGAAGGCCTCCTCGCCCCAGGGATACCAGTCTACAGGATTGTGCGCGTGCTGTAGCAAATAGGGGCTCGTCTCGTGGATGAGCCGGTTTCCCTTCTTCAACTCTCGTCTCCGGGCGACGGTGGGACCAGCTTGGTGAACTTCCTCCTCCCAACCTGGAGCACGGCCTCCTCCTGGACCTCGATCACCTGTTCGATGCTCTTCACCTTCTCCCCGTCCAGCCGCACCCCGCCTTGCTGGATCAGCCGTCGGGCGTCGCTCTTGCTCTTGGCGAGGCCGCTGTCTGCCAGCAGATCGACGATGTTTGTGGGGCTCTCCATGGGGTAGGTGGGCATCTCGGGAGGCAGTTCCCGCTCCTGAAAGACGGTGCGGAAATGCCGCTCTGCTTCGTCGGCTGCCTCATCGCCGTGGAAGATGGAGACGATCTCGCGCGCTAACTGCATCTTCGCATCTCGAGGGTGCACCGAACCGTCAGCGAGGCCCTGGTTGATGGCGGCGATCTCGTCGGGTGTGAAGCGGGTGACGAGCGTATAGTAGTCGATCATAGCATGATCGGGAAGGCTCATCACCTTGCCGTACATCTGTTCTGGAGGCTCGTCAATGCCGATGTGGTTGCCGGTGCTCTTGGACATGCGCAGATAGCCGTCGGTGCCCACCAGGATGGGGAAGGTGAGGCAAATCTGCGGTCTCTGCCCAAGGGTCTCCTGAAGCTTGCGCCCCACGAGCAGGTTGAAGAGCTGGTCGCTGCCGCCAAGTTGCACGTCGGTCTCCATAGCCACGGCATCGCGACCCTGCATCAAGGCGTAGAGGAACTCATGCACCCAGATGGGATCCCCCTTGGCGTACCGTCGGGCGAAGTTCTCTCGGGCCAGGAACTGCTGCACCGTGAAATAGGAAGCCAGTTCGATCACATCGATGAAACTCAGGCCGCCTAGCCACTCCGAGTTGCGCCGCACGATGGTCTTCTCAGGGTCCAGGATCTTGAAGGCCTGCTGTACGTACGTCTCGGCCTTCTCGGCAACCTCTTCAGGCGTTTGCTGTCGACGGGCGCTCTCCTTGTCGCTGGGATCTCCTACCAGGCCTGTGAAATCGCCGATCAGGAAGATGGCTTCGTGGCCCAGATCCTGGAGCTGGCGGAGCTTACGCATGGTGATAGTGTGGCCCAGATGAAGGTCAGCCGACGTGGGGTCGTACCCGCAGTATACGCGCAAGGGCCTTCCCTCGGCGAGGCGCTCTCGCAGTTCGGTCTCCATGGTGTCTCTCATCTGAGGGTCGCCAAACTCGACCCCTTGCATCAAGATGGGCATCTGTTCGTCTATGGGTTTCATCTCTCGCTCCTCATGTTGCTCTCAAGGACGGGAGTGCTCCGTCGCTGGTATGTCAGACACGTAGACCCACGAATCTCGTGGGTCTAGGGAGTGGCTGGATCGTAACGATGTGGCCGCGCGCCGCAGCCACGCTACAATCCGGCGGAATAGATGTACCGCTGGATACCGCGCACACTAGCGTCGGGAGTTCTAGTTACCATGTACTGAGCACAAGCCATCCCCATGCCTCGGGATACTTCGGAATGCGATGTCAGAGCAATTATAGGACAGAGGGAGCGAAAGGGCAAGATGGCCTGCTCTGTGGAATCCCCCGACAGTGGATCTTTCCCAGGTTGATGGTATCTCTCGTTGTTGATAGCGCGTGCCGGGAGTTGTGATGTCACGGCGTATAAGGACTTGTCAGAAGGCAGTGGTTCAGATCAAGGGGGGCACTCACGCATCATGCCAGCGGGTGAGGGTGAGGAAGATGGTGAAGCAGTTTTGCCCCCCGTCTGGGTCAAGAGTTGCAAAGGGACGGACCGGGTTGGGCCGGGGGATCGATTTCAAGGCCACACTCTGGGGCGCGGCGGCCCCGGAGGAGGAAGGTTTTCCCCTGATAGCTCGTGGGCCAACAGGGAAAGGCCGCCGCGCCTGTAATTCTCAGGGCCAACCATCAGGTGCAAGGGAAGCGATGCGAGGCGGAGGCCCTGAGGGGTGCTCGGCCTATTGGGAGCTACTTCTTCAGATGCATGGGCATGACCACATATACCAGGTTCTCGTCCCCCACAGCTTTGAGGATCCCTGGTCGCGAGGAATTCGTGGTCTCCAAAGCCACTTGCTCGGTGCCCAGCACGTTCAGCATATCTATGAGGTAGCGGCCGTTGAAGGCTATCTCCATCTGCTCGCCTTCCACGGCGGCGTCCAGTGCACCTACATTCTGGCCGACCTCAGCGGCCGATTCTACGATCAGTCGCCCAGGATCTATTTCGGTGCCCGGGATGATCTCGACGCGGACGATGTTGGCCACATCTCGTGAGAAGAGGACCGATATTCTGACCGCGCGCATCAGGTCATGGGCGTTGATCACCGCTCGCGTGCTGTGACTTGAGGGGATGATCTGGTTATAGTCGGGGAACTTGCCTTCGATGAGCTGAGTGACGATCTCTACGTTGCTCAAGCGGAACAACGCCTGGTTCCGATCAGGAGTTACGATGATCTCGATAGGTTCTTCCTCTTCTGCACTCACACGGGCCAACTCGCGCAAGGCTCGCGCGGGGATGATCACCTCCAGAGGCTCCGGCACTTCCTCGCTCAGCGGGGCCTTGCGTAGCGAGAGGCGAAATCCATCAGCAGCCACCATCGTCAGTTCCGAACCCTGGAACTGGGCCAGCGCTCCCGTCAACACCGGGCGACCCTCATCGGTGGCGGCGGCGAGGATAACCTGGTCGATCATCTGGCGCAGGGTCTCCGGGGGCAGAGCGATACTGTGGTCGGAGACATCAGACGGTATGAGGGGGAAATCCTGAGCGTCTATGCCTCTGATATCGGCCTCGAACTGGGCGCACGTGAGGTGCAGGCTCTTGGTGCGGGTCACAAGCTCCATTTGAATCTGAGCCGGCGGCAGGGTGGTGACAAAGTCCGACAGCAGACGGGCCGGAACTGTGATCTCTCCATCTTCCTCCACCTTGGCTCCGATCCAGCAAGTGATGCTGGTAGAGAGGTCGGTAGCCGCGAGCTTCAGCCGGCCCTCGTCGGTGGTCATCAGGATGTTGCTCAGCACTGGCAGGACAGCCCGCGTGCTCACCACGCGGCTGACAATGGAGATGCCTTTGGCCAGGTTCTCTTGTAGGCAAGAAAGCTTCACGACGCTCCTCCTTCTTGGGTCCGTCGGCCCAAATGTAGTAGGGTCAAGAGGACCGCAGTGCCACATGTAGTGGCATGCGCAGAAAGTATACTACAGTTTGAGGAAGCTGTCAACTGATGGCGGGTGAGGGTGTGGAGAAACGCCTCTGGGCGCTGGCGCTGAAGCGCAGATCTCGCCGCGGGACATGCCATCGCTGAGCCCAGTGCAACTGCGAATCCCGCGGCACCATAGTGGTGTGGGCATTCTCGGCACCCTCATCTGGCGCGTGGAGACAACTGCTTCCTCAATACGCCCCGATCTCCCGCAGCCGCTCGTCATCCATGCCAAAATAGTGAGCTATCTCGTGGCGGAGGACACGAAGGACAGTATCGCGCACTTCCTCATGAGTACGGCAGTGCATCAGGATAGGCAGCCGGTATATGCTGATCTTGTCAGGAAGGACCAGATCGTAGTTGTGGCCTCGCTCGGTAAGAGGCACGCCGTGGTAGAAGCCGAGAAGCTCCGTTGGATGATCTACCCCAGCCTGCCGCATAGTCTCCTCGTTCGGCCAGTCTTGGACAACTATGTCCACGTTGTGGATCCTATCCCTGAAGTATTCAGGAAGAGCGTCCAAGGCCTCGGCCAAGAGTTTCTCAAAGGCAATCCGTCTCATGGCGAACGCATCATAACACCGAATCTGAAAGCAAGCAAACGGGCTCTACATGGTACGGGCCGCGGCACTTCGGAAGCCTTCTAGACCTCCTTTCGGGCTGTCCGCGCGAGAACTGAGCCTGTGAGAAAGGCCGCAACTCCCGGTCAGCCTGCGCCAAGCGGGGTTCCTTTTCCTCCTAACTGAAACCTGGATATTCGTACAGGTTGAGAACTGTACGAACGCTGCTTGACAGATGCTCTAAACTGTGTTATAATGTAGGTGCTAATAGCATATATAGTACAGAGTGTTGTACTCCCAGAGGGAGGCTTTCTATGCCCAAGGGCAGACGACGTAGAAGAAGGGGGCGCAGTGGTGCGACATATCCGCGCCGCACCAAGAGCTTCATCCAGTCTTCGCTGCTGCTACTGCTGCGAGAGGGAGAGGGGCATGGTTACGCCCTCATGGAGGGGCTGAGGAGACGCGGCCTGGTGGATGATTCCCTCAATCCCAGTATGGTTTACCGCAGTCTGCGAGAGATGGAGGAGCGGGGTTGGGTGGTCTCGCACTGGGACACCGAGGGTTCGGGACCTTCGCGGCGAGTGTACCGCATCACCCCTCAGGGAGGGGAGTTCTTGACAAAGTGGGCTGGCGATCTACACGAGATGAAGGGCACCCTGGAGCGCTTTCTGGAAACCTTTGAGGCTGGGCGGGGAGGGGAACAGCGATCATGAGCGTGCTGGATGACCTGCTGGCATCTTTGGTTGATGACGCGGCGGTACAAGAGGTACGTACGTGCGTGCACTGGACCGCCGTGGTGAGCAAGCACTGCGGGTTGGCCTCGACTGTCCATCCCGAGATGCACCCGCACGGACATGTATCGGTGCGAGGGGTGGGCAGCCTCCATGAGCGAACTGCCTTGGAACTGGCCCAGTATGCGAAATCCGACAGGCTGCTGGAGGCCAGCATCGGGATGGCGGCCATCAACTCGCTGCTGGATGTGGATGAGGCACATTGTGTGGAACTGAACGCGGAGGCCTGGCTTGCCATGCAGGGGAGGGAAAAGAAAGTGGCTGTAGTGGGCAGCTTTCCGTTCATCCCACGACTGCGCGACAAGGTGGGCGAATTGCGGGTGTTGGAGAGACACCCCGCGAGGGGCGAGTTCGAGGCCGATGAAGCGAGCGAGATCATCCCTCAGTGCGATGTCGTGGCCATCACCGGCACGGCGCTAATCAATCATACGTTCGAGGACTTGCTAGGGCTATGCCGCCCTGACGCCGCCATCATGGTGCTGGGACCCAGCACACCTCTGTCGCCAGTGTTGTTCGACCACGGGGTAGATGTGATCTCGGGTACCAAGGTGGTTGACACAGGCTTGGTGCTGCGGCTCATCGGGCAAGGCGCAACATTCCGCCAGGTCAAAGGGCCGGGTGTCAGATTGCTGACTATGACATCGTCCAAGAGCGAATCATGACCAGGAAAGGAGGTGTCAGAGATGCGTAGTTTCAGATGCTATGACTGTGGATATGAGTTCCAGGTAGCCCATGGCGTTGGGGGTCCAGGGTTGCAGATGACCTGTGCCAAGTGCGGGGGTCGGAACATCCATCGAGCTGGGAGCCACAGGGGCTTCGCCCGCGCAGGGCGAGGTCGAGGCGCGAGCAGCTTGCGCCCAGGACGCGCTGGGCTTGGTCGCGGTCCCCGATGGATGTAGCGTAGGCAGTTGCCTGCTCTGAGCATCCTGAGTAGGCGTTGTGTGAGTGCTAGTCGTGTTCTGCGTGATACGAACGTGGTGAAGGAGGTGAGATAGATGCCGAGAGGAGATGGTACGGGGCCGAGTGGAGTGGGCGCCGGTACAGGAGGTGGTCGCGGACGGCAGGGCGGCACCAAACCGGGCGCGGGTCCCGGTGGGGTGTGCAAGTGTCCGTCGTGTGGGCACACAGTTCCCCATCAAGTGGGTACGCCCTGCTACAACATAAGCTGCCCTAAGTGTGGCACAAAGATGGTCCGAGGCTGATGCCCATGGATGCCACACTGGAGAGGATGGGCGTCTACTCCCTGATGGTGAACATCGGGTTGGTGGTACTCAAGCTGGGGCTGGCTGCCGCCTCGGGCAGCCTGGCCCTGGCTGCCAGTGCCACCGACTCCGCGGTTGACATCTTCGGGTCGCTGGCGGTGCTGATGGGTCTGGTGATTTCAAAGCGGAAGACGAAGACCTTTCCCTTTGGGCTGTACAAGGTGGAGAACGTGGTTTCCATCATCATCGCCTTGCTCATCCTTTTCGCCGGCTACGAGATCGCCAAGGAAGCCCTGCTAGCACCGACGTCGGACGTGATGACCGAATGGTGGGTGCTGGCTGGGGTAGGCTTGACGGTGCTCGTTCCCTTTCTGTACAGCCGGTACGAGTTGAGGGTAGCGAAGAAGACCAATTCGCCGAGCCTCAAGGCCGAGGCGCGGCACTTCCAGACGGACGTGCTTTCCAGCTCCATCGTCTTCGTGGCCGTGGCGGCGAGCGCTCTGGGCTTCGCTGTTGACCGCGTGGCGGCCTTGGTCATTGTCCCCTTCATCGCCAAGTCTGGCTGGGACCTGCTGGTCGATGGCATGAAGGTGCTGCTGGATGCCTCTCTCGACGCTGAGACGTTGGCACAGGTCCGGGGAATCATCGAAGCCTACCCCGGGGTTGTCGAGGCGAAGTCGGTGGTGGGGAGAAACTCGGGGCGATACGTGTTCCTGCAAGCTGACGTGCTGCTGCGCACCACCGACCTGGAGCGCGCTCATCGGCTGAGCGAGGAGTTGGAGCGGGCGATACAGCGTGAGATCACCAACGTGGAACGGGTGATCATCCACTATGAACCCCAGGCCAAGACCAGTTTCATCTATGGCGTGCCCTTGCAGGACCGCATGGGGACGGTGAGTGGGCATTTGGGCAAGGCCGCCTACTTCGCCATCGTGGAGTTGAGCGCGGTGGATGGCGCTCTAGTGCGTGAGGAGATCTTGGCGAATCCCCACAAGGATCTCGAGAAACAGAAGGGTCTTCAAGCGGCCAAGATGCTGGTGAGCCAAGGGATAGATGTGCTTCTTGTGAAGGAGAAGCTGGAAGGTAAGGGGCCTTCCTACGTGTTGGCCGACGCCGGCGTGGAGACGCGCCTCACCGAGGGAGTGAAGCTTGGCGAGGTCCTGGCCGAACTGGGTGTCGACGGCAAGTGAGGAGTCAGAGCGAAACCTCGTCAGGGCCCGTAATACGCCGTTCTGTACGTCCAGTAGTGGCCGTAGATCCTGTGGATGAAGGTCTCCGTCTCGGCTAAGTCGACCTCCTCCACGAAGAGATCGATATCGATCACCTCCCCATCTCGAAGCCAACGAGCCACATTCCACGGGCCGGCGTTGTAGTGAGCCAGGGTGCGGAAGGTGATTCCGTCCTCGTTCTCCAGGATCCACTCCAGGTACCAGCCGCCGAATTCGACGCTGACCACGGGTCGGTAGAGGTCGGTGTGCTCGAAATCGGTGAGACCGAGCTCGTCGGCCGCCAATTCCGCCGTGGGTTCGATGAACTGGGTCAGGCCCCGGGCGGGGTACGACGAAGTGGCGAAGGGGTCGTACCAGCTCTCCTGCCAGATCAAGGCGAAGAATAGCAGGGGTTCCAATCCGCGCTCTTGCGCCTCGGGTACGATGAGGTCGGCGAAGTAGACTGGATAGTGAAGCTTCTGTAGCAAGACCGGGACGTCATAAAGGGAGGTCTGCGGCGAGAGGTTCAGGATGCGCTGGGCGCAGGCGATGGACTGATCGTAGAACCCCTCCCTCTGGAAGAACAGCGCCAAGTGATAGAGGGCCCAGGGATCGTCTTTGAAGCGGGTGCGCATCTCTCGGAAGCGAGCTTTGGCGCTGTCCCTCTGCCCTACACGCAATAGCTCCAAGCCTCTGCGAAAGAGAGGGTCATCCCTCACCCTGGGAGCGAGCTGCGACAAGGGCTGGCCCTCCCCTTGGCCGGCCCAACCGGTGAGCCACTCTTCGAAAGCCAGACGCTCTCCCTCATCCCCCATCTGGTACAACTCCTGCTGGTAGATGTCGGGCGGGTTCTCAGGCGGGACGCCCGTCAGGAGGTCTGTGGCGCGCAAGCCGTAGTAGCCGGTGGCGTCGGTGACCAGCAACTGGTTGAGGTACTCCAACCCCTCCTCCGTGTCGCCGTGCTCCAGAGAGGCTTTGCCCAGCCAGAAGAGGGTTCTCGCCCACAGGTCCGAGGCTCCATATTCCGCGAGCAGTCTCTCCCACATCTGCCGCGCTTCATCGTATCGACCGAGCCGGTAATGGCCCAATCCGGCACGGAAGAGGGCCTGAGCGGCGAACTCGCCACCAGGAAAGCGCTCCACCAGGCCCAGGTAGGCGGCGATAGCCTCATCAAAGTCCCCCTCATCCTCCAGGAGGTTAGCCAGCTTCCATTGGGCGTCGTCCGCCAGGGGGTCGTCAGGGCGGGAGGCGAAGAACTGGCGGTAGGTGTCCATGGCGAACTGTTTGTTGTCGATCAAGAGCCAGGACCTGGCGATCTCCAGCCACGCCTGGCCGACGAGTGTGCTCTCGGGGAAATCCTCTATCAGAGTTCCCAGTTCGTCGATGGTCAGATAGTGGGCGTCGTATCCCCGGTAGGCACGGGCGGCATAGTAGTGGGCCTCAGCCGTGTCCTCTACGTTCTCTATGTAGTCGTAGAAGGCGAGGACCGCGGGATCGTAGAGGCCGTTGTGGTAGTAGATCATTCCCCGCTGGAAGTCGCTCACCGCGGTGCTCTCTAGCTCGTCCAGTGCCTCCAGGGCCTGGTAGGCACGGAAACTGCTGTCGTAGCTGTTAGCCAATTGAACGAAGGTCTCGGCCGCCTGGTCCGTGTCTTCCCACTCCTGATAGGTGAGTGCCATCTGATACAGCGTCTCCGCACGGGTGCCATCGTTTTGCGCCTTGTCGAGCAGGCGGCGATAATAGTCGATGGCGGGCTCGTAATCGTCCAGGCGGCGGGAGGCGAGGGCCAAGTTCTGCAACGATTGAAGCTCCAAGGTGAGCGGCGGTGCCAGGCTCAGCACGTCTGTGAACTCCTCGCTGGCTTCCTCATACCTCTCCAACTCCATGAGGGCGTAGCCAACGTTCAGGTGGACGTAGTCCGAGATGATTGTCGTCTGCTCTCCGTATTCGCGGTAGGCGATGATGGCTTCGTCCCACGAACCCAGCTTCTCATAGGCCGTGGCCAGGCGGAAGGTGGCGAAGGCGTGCCGTTCGTCATCAGGGTAGCGCTCTCTGAACTGTCCAATGGCATCCGCTGCCGCGACGAAGTCTTCCTTCAAGAGGTAGGCTTCACCCAGATGGTAGAGGGCGTCTCGGGCCAGAGGGCCGTCGGGTTGGGCGCCGAGAATGCTCTCGTAGGCAGCGATGGCTCCATCGTAGTCGCCGTTGAACTGGTGTCTCCGGCCCGCTTCCAGCGCCTCTTGAGCTGAGAGGATTGGTGTGGGCGTGGGAGGGGGAACCAGGGTAGGTGTGGGCGACGCAGCCAAGGTCGGCGTCGGCGTGGGCAGGGGGGTAGCCGCCGGCGGGAGAAAGGGCAGGGGGATGGGCATGGATTCAGAGCATGAGGTGACCGTGAGCGCCAAGCCTGCGATGATGGGCAGGACCTGCCTGACGACGTTTGCCAAGATCCTGGTAACGAGCGCTTGCGTGTTTGTCCCCTTGCCCATGGGCCCATTGTAGCACAGTCGGGGTCTTTGTCCCAACACGGTGTGGAAGAAGCTGGCGGACCAGCATCTTGTGGTGATGATCCCTGTTGCTCTGCGGATACTCTCAGCTACCCGTGGGCTCCCTCTGGATTACTGAAGTTGGCAGCGGAGAGATGGAGCCCATCGCTGGCATGGACCGGTTGATCCATGAACCGGCCCGGCTCATGATCCTGGCTCTTCTATACGTCGTCGAGAGCGGCGACTTCACCTTCTTGATGCGCCAGACCGGCCTGACGTGGGGAAACCTGTCGTCGCACCTGAGCAAGCTGGAGGATGCAGGCTACGTTGAGATCTAGAAGGAGTTCGTGGGCAAGAAGCCTCATACCATGCTCCGCCTCACCGATGAGGGTCGGGCTGCTTTCCGGGAGTACCGGCAGAGTATGAAGCAGGTTCTCGACGAGTTGCCTGACTAGCAGTGAGACATGGTGTCGGCCTATAGCAATGATCACTGGCCGCAGTTACTGTGGCTTTGAGAGCTAGGAGAACTGAAAGTGGCAGGCAAATGCGAATACTATACTAAGTTCTTGTATGCCGACGCGGAGAGACAGCGAGAGTTCGTGGAGCAGAGGTGGCCTCAGAGACACCTGCCAAAGTACGCGCCAGAGGCGATGATTCCGGAGTTGAACGAGCTTGGGGAGCAAGGATGGGAATTGGTCCACATGGAGCCTGTGGGAGGCGTGGGGAAGAAGGGGGATGTCAGCTTCACCCGTGGGTACGGGACGATGAGGGTGTGGAGCAACGCCTACTCTTGCGTGTTCAAGAGGCGCACGGGAGGATACATGACGGGGTCCTGCCAGGGTCCATCCTCACACGACAGCGATCGACCCACAGGGCAAGCCGAGCACCGAACCCAGCACATCGTGGAACCACGGACTGAGGAGGAGACAGGGCATGGGGCCATGGATGACGACGGTGATCAGAAACAGCGAGAAGGCGCCATGAAATGCTCTTAGCACCCAGACCGTGGCCCGGTGACCGGTGACCGCTACGCTGCGAGGCGCGGCTCATATGTGCTATCAGGACAGGAGCTGGCTCTACGTGCGGGTCGGTGACTTGCTCCGGAAGATTGGAATCACACTAGGAGGTGAGATCAGCGCTGGGGCACAATAATGGGCAGCGCATGGCTCGCGACCGCTACCACAAGACCAGCGGATAAGGGGAACTTGACAAAGGAGTTGGCTTCGAGAGTCCGCCGGGCGAGAGCGCTGAGACGGGTCTCCGATATGCAGCAGCTAGCTGAAGATCAGGTGCACACTGAGAACGATTCCGATAAGAAAAAGGCAACCCATACCGACTACCACGCTTATCTGTGCCCGCTTCACCCACTCTGCCTTCCTGTTGGTTTTCTCGCGGTTCTTGAAGTAGGATTTGTAAAAGTCGCCTGCCCGCGTCCGGCGGACCTGTGCCAAGTCAGGGTTCTTCCGCGCGAGCTTGAGAATGTCCTCCGGGTCAGGCGCCGCGATCTCATGGGGCCACAGGGCCCTTAGGGCGCAGAAGATGGAGGCAAAGAACGACGAGGCGAGGACGGCATAGGCGAATGCGAGCAACCGCACGACGCCCGTGCAGGGTGCCGTTGCTTCGTCTAGCAGCAGTGCAGCGAACCCCGATACAAAGGCCGCCGCGAGGGCACCGAACCCCATCAGCGTTGTCGCTTTCGATTCAAATGATGCCTCCCGCTCCGCCTCGCGCTCGTATATGTCCCTGCAGAACGCCAGCGTCTCTCGTATCTCTCGGGCACCGGTGATTCTGCTCAACCTGCGTTTGAATTCGTCAGGGGTTGGGAGATCGTGGTCGCTGGCACCGCCGGTCAGTTGAGTAGACGACGTGCTGCGGCAGCCGCTGGAGTCGCGTGGCGAGTCGGGCCTTGCACGGCTCATTTCCGTCCCTCAAGAAGCAAATCGACGAGGGATCGGCTCATGGGCACTCCGGTCCGCTGCTCGATCCACGCCCACTGCCCGTTTGGATTGATTTCCAGAAACACATATTCACCTAGCGGGGTGAGTATCATGTCGATAGCTCCGAAGGACAGATCGAGGCGTTCGACGAGTCGGACGCACATTCGTTCGATTTCGTTTGGCAAGGGATGTGGGTGGTAGGGCAGTGCAACTGAGCCGCCTCGCCGCCAGTCGACCGCGCTCTGCGCGTCGACCTGAGAGTGGATCTCTGTCGCAAACAAGTCCGTCCCGAAGATAGTTACCCTGATGTCCATATCCTTGGGAACATGCTCTTGGAAGAGGCACGGGGCGTACTGGACCTTCTCGAATTCCGTTGTGTGGGCACTCGTCACAACGCTGGTGAAGATCAGCGAGGTGCCATCTGGATGTTGGATGCGGCCCTGCCTCAATGGCTTATAGATCGTCTTGCTGCAATCCTCGGAGAAGAGGCGTGCCTCATTCGCGTCGGAGGTGACCAGCGTTCTTGGAATGGACAGCCCTACCTCCGAAGCAACGGAGAGTTGTAGAAGCTTGGACTCCGCAGCCCTTATGCTATCCGGCTTGCTTACCCAGAAACAGTCGAGCGTTCTCCAGAGGGCTTCAAGAAACGCGAGGCTCTCAGTGTGGCAGAACTGACGGGCAGTCGAATCCTCTATTTCTGGTGAAGGTACAGGCGCAACCGGCCGTCGAAACCAGACGCTGTCCACTTGGTCAAGAGGGACCTTCCCCTTGGCGGTGTTGATGCAGCCATCCAGTCCGGAACTGCTGAACCTGGCCGTGATTGTGGTTCGTTGGGGATAGTCCTCCGTATTGAATCTGGTGTACGGAATTCCGCGTCGCTGCATCTCCAGTACACCGAAGTCTGCAGTGACGTCACCCCTGTTGGTTACAATCAGTATCATGCGTGTGTCGCTCTTCACACAGGCACGTGCCTCGGTGAGCAGCCCCGATCCTCCGCCGAACGAGACGGGGGCCGTACTGATGCAGAATACGCCCAAGCATTGTCGTCGACCTAGCCGAACACACGACGAATGCTAGGGACAGAGCCGGCTAGTCTTGGTCCGTGTGCTCGCCCATCGCTTTCGTCTCGGTGAACGTCCCGAGAGACCAGCGTGGGGTGGCTGGGTCGATGTCTTGGTCGGTTGACTCTCCCCATGCCTTTGTTTCTGTCTGTGTGGCCATTGCTCCTCGTACAGCCATCACGAATGGCACCGGCTCACCGTCTTGCTCAACCACAGAAATGTCTTGAGCTTCATCGTAAACCGGAACCGGCACCTCGCCAGCATCCGCCGCTGGCTCCCGAAACAGTAGGCCAAAAGGAAGGACCTTGTTGCTCATGTGACCAACCTCCACAGTCTTTCGGCGACACCCTCTACAGAGTATTATACCAGATTCCTGCCGAAATGTGAAGATGGACCAGCATATGCCGGTGCATCCCAATCTATCCAGGTGGCGGAGGCGAGCACAATCGCCCGTCCCGCGAAGACAAGGGGCTAGGCGTCAGAGGCGAGAGTACAGGCCTCATGCCCAGGCAGTTTACCATCGAAACATCGACGTGAAGAGCCGCCAGTACCGGCGCAGGTACAGCTTGGCGGCGAACCTGAGCATATACCTCCAGATCGACCGCTTCCAGTGCATGGTGGACAGGAGACCTCTGGCCATCATCAGGGGATCTGTGTAGAAGGAAGCGAAGGAGCGGTTGTACAGCCCTATCACCTGCTTCCTGGACAGGTGCTCGGTGGAGATGATGGGGTAAGCCATGTCGTAGAGGGCGTAGTCGTCGGTCTCCAGCCAGCCCTTCTCTTTGGCCTCCTCGTAGGCCTCCGTCCCCGGGAAGGGTGTGTAGATGGTGAACACGGGGAAGTCCACGTCCAGCCACTTGAGGTACTCCACCTTGCGCAGGATGGAGTTGGCGTCGTCGTGGCGGGTGCCCAGAATCATCATCCCCTGGCAGACGATGCCGTGATCCCTCAGTAGCCTGATGGCCTCTCGCACTTGCTCGCCGGTGAGGCTCTTCCTCAGGCGTTGCAGCTCCTCGTCGGTCGCCGCCTCGATGCCGATCTGAACCATCAAGTTGCCGGCCCTGCGCATCAAGGGCAGGTACTCCTGATGCTTGATCAGCAGGTCCGCCCGACCCTGGTAGTACCAGTCGAGTTTGAGGTCACGACGCAGTATCTCCTCGCAGATGAGGCCCATGTGCTCGCCGTCCACGTTGAAGCAGTCATCCCCGAACCAGATGGATTCTCGACCGTACTTCCTGTGGAGCAACTCCAGTTGCTCGCCCACCATCTCTGGGTCTCTAGGCCTCCAGCCAGCTCCCCAGAAGCCGCGCTCAGCGCAGAAGAAACAGTTGAAGGGGCAGCCCCTGCTCGCCAGCACGGTGCAGAACTTCTCGAAGACGATGAAGTAGTAGGCTTGCATGGGGAGGAGATGGTACGCTGGCAGCGGTAGCTCGTCGAGATTCACGGGGTCTGGCAGTGGCGTCTGGACAACCTGGCCGTCTACACGATAGGCGATGCCAGGCACCTGGTCCAGATCAGCGCCTGTTACCAGACTTTCGACCAACTCCTGGATCACTCGCTCGCCCTCGCCCCGCCCTATGATGTCTATCTCGGGGTGGTTGTTCAGAGTCTCCTCTGTCTTGAAGGTGACGTGAGGCCCACCCACCACGGTTACGACGTCCTCGTCTACCCCTTTGGCCATCTGCATCACGCGCGCGGCGGTGGGGAGGAAGGTGGTCATGGCCGAGGCGCCGACTAGAGTGGGTTTCCTATCCGCGATGACATGCTCCAGATCCCCCCACGTCAGGCGGGACGCATTGCAGTCCACGATCTCCACGTCCACGCCAACGCCCTCCAGCACAGCGGCGAGCTGCGCCAGACCGATGGGCGGGGCGATGAAGTCGCCCATCATCTCCCAGGGCTTCTTCGGGGGTTCAACAAAGAGGACTTTCATGGTGATGATTGTATCACACGTGCTGATAGGAATCCAGAGTTCGGCGGTTCAGGGTGAGACCTGTAGACGCACGGCATGCCTGTTCGTAGTGCGCGCTTCAGCGCGTCCTGGGGCTCGATCCTTTGACATGCTCAGGGCAGACAGGCTCACCATGGTGGTGGGAGGTTCTGATCACCCTCCCCTAACCCCTCCCATCAAGGGAGGGGAATGAAGGGAGTCGCCTCGCCCACGATTGGGGAGGGTTAGGGTAGGGGCCTTGAGATCACCTCCGCTGGGCCCCCTTCGATCCTTCGATGCGTGCTTCGATACGCCGCTTCGCGGCTACTCAGCACTACTCAGGATGCGTGCAGCGGCGGATCTCACGTCGTCTTTCCACACCCTGTCGCACACCCAGTTGACCGAAGCCGCGACTTGACCTGGCATCGGGCGACTATTAGGCCATCTAACCAAAAAATGGTATCATAGGGCATGTCAAAACAATCTATAGACGCATCAGCGCACATGGAAGGAGCTCCTCAATCAGAACAGTTATTTCCTGTTGAAAGGGAATATGCCCGTTGCGTTACCGCCTTGAACCGCACCGGCATTCTCACGCTTCTTCCAAAATCAGAAAGCACTGGGGTGATTGGAATAGATGGAAAAGAGTATCCAATACCAACCCAAGAACAGGTTGTAGAACTATTTGCTCATAATAGAGAGCTTGTAGGCAGAAAAGTTCCACAAGGGTTTGATC